>WNFG01000090.1_pt1 | contig 70214 bp, 65 predicted proteins | sample 5400431 | NCBI WGS metagenome assembly WNFG01 (sample SAMN13153346, study PRJNA577476) | soil metagenome | isolation source: 120 cm saprolite under Douglas fir tree site 2 hole 3 replicate 2 | place: USA:California | collected 2015-04-18
GTTCTCCCGCCGCGCAGGTCGCAGCGATCCTACCCGCGCGCCGTGAAGATCAAGATGAGCAACTACCCGCGCAAGCGCACGGTCGCCACCCACGGCAGGAAGGCCCTTATCTGATGTGCCGGACTGAGTGGCATTGGTCTTAGTCCCGGACTTGGACTTGGACTTGGACTTGGACTTGAACTTGGACTTCGACCTCGTCCTGGTCCTAGTCCTGGTCCTAGTCCTGGTCCTAGTCCTGGTCCTAGTCCTGGTCCTGGTCCTGGTCCTGGTCTTGGTCCGGTTCCTGGTCCTGGTTTTCGGTTCTGGTTTCTGACAAGCGACCCTCCGCCCGTTGCAGGGTTTCCCGGCGGGATCTACCGTCCCGCACATGCCCGTCGAAAAGACCCTGGCCATGATCCTCGCTGGCGGCGAAGGAAAACGGCTCGCCCCGCTGACGCAGGAGAGGGCCAAGCCGGCCGTCCCCTTCGGCGGCCGGTACCGCATCATCGATTTCGTCCTGAGCAACTTCGCCAACTCCGGCGTGCTGCGCATGAAGGTGCTCACGCAGTACAAGTCCGATTCGCTCAACACGCACATCTCCCGCGGCTGGCGCCTCAGCCACATGGTGGGCCAGTTCGTCGAGAGCGTGCCGGCGCAGATGCGCACCGGGCCCGAGTGGTACAAGGGCTCGGCCGACGCCATCTACCAGAACCTCAACCTCGTCACCGACGAAGAGCCCGACTACGTCTTCGTCTTCGGCGCCGACCACATCTACCGCATGGACGTGCGGCAGATGCTCGACTTCCACGTCGCGCAGAACGCCGATTGCACCGTGGCGGCCATCCCCGTGCCCATCGAGGAGGCGAGCGCCTTCGGCATCATCACCGCCGACGAGAGCGGCCGCATGGTCGACTTCCACGAAAAGCCGAAGAACCCCAAGGCGATGATCGGCGACCCGCGCAGGGCGCTAGTGTCGATGGGAAACTACCTCTTCACCACCGAGTCTCTGGTGCGCGAGATCGTCAAGGACGCGGGGCGCGAGGGGGCGCACGATTTCGGCAGGTCGATCATCAGCGAGATGCACAAGCGCACCAAGGTCGCCGTCTACGACTTCGCCACCAACAAGGTCCCCGGCCAGGGCCCCAACGAGGTGGGCTACTGGCGCGACGTGGGAGATCTCGACACGTACTACGAATGCAACATGGACCTCGTCTCGGTGGACCCCAAGCTCTCGGTCTACAACGATCGCTGGCCCATCTACACCGCGCCCTCCTACACCGCCGCGCCGGCCAAGTTCGTCTTCGCCAACATCGAGGAGGGTCGGGTGGGGGCCGCCACCGACTCGCTGGTCTCCGAGGGCTGCATCATCTCCGGCGGGCGCATCAACCGCTGCATCCTCTCGCCCAAGGTGCGCGTCAACTCCTACGCCGACGTGCAGGACAGCATCCTCTTCGAGGCCGTCAACGTCGGCCGGCGCGCGCGCATCAAGAACGCCATCATCGACAAGAACGTCGACATCCCCCCCGGGCTGGAGATCGGGTACGATCTGGAGGAGGACCGAAAGCGGTTCTTCGTCAGCCCCAAGGGCATCGTCGTGGTGCCGAAGGGGATGCGGCTGGCGGGCTGACGCAGGCTTCGCACCTCAGGCTTCGGACCTCAGGCTTCGGGCCTCAGGTTTGGGAGGGCACACTGGCTCGCGTTGTCTTTCTCTGGCACCTGCACCAACCCGAATATCGCGACCCGCAGACAGGGCAGCCGCTCTTGCCCTGGGTCCGGCTGCACGCGACGCGCGCGTACACCGACATGGCGGCCGCGCTGGAGAAGCACGAGCGCGTGCGCGTGGTCGCCAACTGGGCGCCATCGCTCCTCTTGCAGCTCGAGGCGTACGCCGCGGGCAAGAGCGTCGACAAGGACGAGGAGATCGCGCGCAAGCCCGTCGAGCAGCTCACGCCGCCCGAGCGCGCGCACGTGGTCAAGGAGTCGTTCTCGGTCGACTGGGAACTGTGGGTGAAGCCGGTCGAGCGCTACGCGGAGCTTCTGGCCAAGCGCGGGCACGATCTGCGCAAGATCGACCTGCAGCGCGCCCAGGAGAGCTTCACCAACCAGGAGCTGCTCGACCTGGAAGTGCACTTCATGCTCGGCTGGATGGGGTTCGCGGCGCGCCGCGAGGAGCCGCTGGTCGCTGCGCTGGTGGGCAAGGACCGGCTCTTCACCGAGAGCGAGAAGGTGCAGCTCCTCGAGCTCTCGCGCAAGATCGCCGGTGGCGTCGTGCCGCGCTGGAAGAAGCTCGCCGAGCAGGGGCGCGTCGAGATCACCTGCTCGCCGCTCTATCACCCCATCCTCCCGCTGCTGGTCGACACCGACAGCGCGCGCCGGGCCATGCCCAACGTTGCGCTGCCGCCGCGCTTCCAGCACCCCGAGGACGCACGCGAGCAGGTGGTGCGCGGCCTCGCCCGCGCCGAGCTGGATTTCGGCGCGCGGCCGGTGGGGATGTGGCCGTCGGAGGGGTCGGTCTCGCCCGAGGTGATCGAGATCCTCGGCGGCGCGGGCGTGCGCTGGTGCGCCACCGACCAGGGGATCCTCGAGCGCAGCGAGCTGTCCTCGCCCGCCACGCCGCCGCTGCATGACAAGCCGTGGATGTGCGGGAACGTGGCGATGTATTTCCGCGACCGCGAGCTATCCGACTTCATCGGCTTCCGCTACGCGCGCGCCGAGGCGCCGGCGGCCGTCGAGGACCTGCTCCGCCGCACTGCCGCCAAGGGAAGCGATGCCACCGTGACGCTGGCGCTCGACGGGGAGAACCCGTGGGAGCACTACCCGCGCTCGGGCGAGCTGTTCCTCGAGCAGCTGTACGGGCAACTCGACAAGGCGGCGCAGGGTGTAACCCCGGTCCTTCCACGCGAGCAGCCCGCGCCGCAGGGGCGCATCTCGCGCCTGCACACCGGGAGTTGGATCGACTCGAACTTCCGCATCTGGATCGGCCACCCCGAGGACAACGAGGCCTGGACGCTGCTCGGCCAGGCGCGCGACGCGCTCGACCAGGCGAAGGTGACCCCCGAGCAGCGCGAGAAGGCCTACCAGGCCGCGCTCGTCGCCGAGGGCAGCGACTGGTTCTGGTGGTACGGCGACGATTTCACCACCGACAACGCGCCCGAGTTCGACGCGCTCTTCCGCCGCAACGTGGCGCAGGTCTTCCGTCACCTGGGCCTGCCGCCGCCCGAGCGGCTGGGCAAGCCCATCATCGCCCCGCACAAGGACCTGGCGCAGGCGCAGGCCGTCATCGTCCCGCCGCGCCGGCTCATCAGGCCGATCATCGACGGGTACTCGCACGGCTTCTACGAGTGGGCTGGCGCGGGGCTCTACCGCCCCGGAGACTCGGTGGGCGGCTCGATGTACCAAGGGAACGGCGCGTTCCTGCAGCTCTGGTTTGGCTTCTCGCTCACCGATCTTTTCCTCCGGCTCGACGTCGCCAGGGGCGTCGAGCTGCGCGGCGAGCTGCGCATCCGTCTCTCGCGCGAGCACCGCCCCGCGGGGGCCATCGCCTGGGGTCCCGGCCCGCGCGAAGAGAAGTCGCTGCGCATGGTGCTAAAGCCCGCCGTCGAGTGCCCCGTCGTCGACGAGCGCGGGGCGCAGGTCGGTGCGGGGCGCTGTGGCGCCATCGTGGAGCTGTCGCTCTCCCTGGGGGCGTTGGGCATCGCCCCCGGCGACCGCGTCGGCATGCTGCTGCGGCTCGTGCGCGACGAGGTGGAGGTGGACAGGCTGCCCCGCTACGGTGAGCTGGACCTGGTGGTCCCCGACCGGAGCTTCGAGCGGGCCCACTGGCACGTCTGAGGGCCTGAAACCCAAAATCTGCCAGCCTTTGCTAGATTGCGCCGCTCAGTGCCGGAACTCCGCAAAGACCCGGTCCTTGACCGGTGGGTGATCATGGCCCCCGAGCGCGCCGATCGGCCCAACGCCCTGTTGCGCGTCCATGTCGACACCGACCAGCAGGCCTGCCCCTTCTGTCCCGGCAACGAGAGCATGACGCCGCCGGAGGTGCTGGTGCGCAAGGCCGCCGCGAGCGAACGCAACGGCGGCTGGACGCTTCGGGTCGTGCCTAACCGCTATCCAGCGCTGCGCACCGAGATCCAGATGGCGCGCGAGGGCGTCGGCCTCTTCGATCGCATGGCCGGGGTAGGCGCGCACGAGGTGGTCATCGAGACGGCCGACCACGCCAAGACGCTGGCCGACGTGCCGCCCGAGCAGGTGGAGAGCGTGCTGGGCGCCTGGCAGGAGCGCATCGTCGACCTCTCGCGCGACAATCGCCTCAAGACCATCATCGTCTTCAAGAACCAGGGCGCGCCGGCGGGAGCGACCCTCTCGCACGCCCATTCGCAGCTCGTCGCCTTGCCCATCGTGCCGCCCGCCGTCGCCGAGGAGTTGCGCGCCGCAAAGAAGCACTTCGACGACAAGGAGCGCTGCGTCTTCTGCGATGTGCTGGCGCAGGAACTGCGCGAGCGGGAGCGCATCGTATACGAGACGGAAGGCGCGGTGATGATTTCGCCCTACGCAGCGCGCAGCCCCTTCGAAATGTGGATTCTCCCCCGTGAGCACCGCTCGTCCTTCGAGTCCTCGACCGGACAGGAGCTGCCGGCCGTTGCGGACGCGCTGCGCACCTTGCTGCGAAAGATCGACGTAGCGCTGGAGAAACCGTCCTTCAACCTCTATCTGCACACCATGCCGCTCCGCGAGCCCAGCAATGACTGGTATCACTGGCACCTCGAGCTGAAGCCGGTGCTGACCTGGCAGGCCGGGTTCGAGTGGGCGAGCGGCTGCTTCATCAACCCCACGCTCCCCGAGGAGGCCGCGGCCTTCCTCCGGCAGACGGAGGTCTGAACGTGAAGATCCTCTTCGTCGCCTCCGAGGCGGCCCCCTACGTCAAGACGGGCGGGCTCGGCGACGTCATCGGCGCGCTTCCGCGGGCGCTGGCGGTGCGCGGGCACGAGCTGCTCGTGGTCATCCCCAAGTACGGGGTCATCGACGGGCAGGCCCACGGCCTGCGCGACACCGGCCGGCGCGTCGAGGTGCAGTTCCCCGGCCTGACGGCCGGCGCGGCGGTGCACGTGCACGTTCCTTCCGAGCGGCTGCGGTACCTCTTCCTGCAGAACCCCTGGTACGACCGCAAGGAGCTCTACGGCGAGGCGGGAAAGGACTACCGCGACAACCACAAGCGCTTCGCGCTGCTCTGCGCCGGCGCGCTGGAGGCGGCGCGGCAGCAGAACTTCATCCCCGACGCGGTGCACGCCCACGACTGGCAGACCGCCCTGGTGCCGCTCATCTTGAAGCGCGGCTGGGCGTCGCGGCCGGCGCCCTTCCGCGCCCGCAGCGTGTTCACCATCCACAACGTGGCCTATCAGGGCATCTTCCCGCGCGAGGCGATGAGCGATCTGGACCTGCCGGCCGACCTCTTCAACCCCGACGCGCTCGAGTTCTACGGCTCGTTGAATCTCATGAAGGCCGGCCTCGTCTTCGGCGACAAGCTGACGACCGTGAGCCCCACCTACGCCAAGGAGATCATCACCAGCCCCGAGACCGGCGCTGGCCTCGAGGGCCTCCTGCGCCACCGCGCCGCCGACCTGACCGGCATCATGAACGGCGTCGACTACGAGCGCTGGAGCCCCGAGACGGATCCCGCCATCGAGCAGCGCTACTCGTCGCGCGACCTGACCGGCAAGCTGGTTTGCAAGTCGGTCCTGCAGCGCGAGCTGGGCCTCGCGGTCGATCCCGGCGCCATGCTCTGCGCCGCCATCGGCCGGCTCGTGCACCAGAAGGGCTACGACATCCTCGCCCAGGCCCTGCCGCAGATGATGGAGCGCAAGACGCAGTTCGCGCTTCTCGGCACGGGGGATGCCGCGCTGGAGGAGGAGTTCAGCGCCTTGGCGGAGAAGTACCCCGGCCGCATCTCGATCCAGCTCCGCTTCGACGACCGGCTCGCCCACCGCATCGAGTCGGGCGCCGACGTCTTCCTCCAGCCCTCGCGCTTCGAGCCCTGCGGGTTGAACCAGCTCTACTCGCTGCGCTACGGAACGCTGCCCATCGTGCACGCGGTGGGCGGGCTGGCCGACTCCATCCACGAGGGCCCGGACGGCTGGGGCTTCCGCTTCGACCAGGAGACGCCCAAGGCGCTACTGGGAGCGCTCGACCGCGCGCTAGCGCTCTTCCGCGACGGCCCGGCGTGGCAGGCCGCCATGCGGCGGGCGATGGGCCGCGATCACTCGTGGGGCCGCGCCGCCGAGCAATACGAGGCGCTCTACAAGGGATGAACCCCGAAGGGCCTCATCTCAGACGCGAGTTTCCTTGGGGAGCTGCTGGAGGAACTCCTCGACCAGCTGCTTCTGGTTCTTCTCGTCCATGTTGAGCTGGACCAGCCGGCGGGCCGCGTCGATGGCCAGGTCGGCCGCCAGCGAGCGCAGTTCGGCCAGTGCCTGGCGCTTCTCCTCCTGGATGGTCTTGCGCGCCGCCGCCAGGAGATCTTCGCTCTCCTTCCTCGCTTGGGCGATCAGCTGGGCCTTGGCCGCGGCCACTTCCTGCTGGTTCCTGCGGATCAGCTCCGCCGACTCGGCCCGCGCCTTCTCCAGCGCCGCCCGCATCTCGGCCGCGGCGGCCTCGGCAGCCGCCCGCTCCCTCTTGGCCGACTCGATGGCGTCGGCGATGGTCTTCTCGCGCGTCTCGATCATCTGGAGGATGGGCCCCCAGGCGAACTTGCCCAGCACGACGATGAGGATGGCGAAGGTGACCGCCGTCCAGAAGCTGAGGGCGAAATTCACGTCGGTGAGGCCGGCTGCGAGAACCATCTCGAATCCTCCGTCGGGCGGGGGCCTTGTACCAGAAAGGCCCCCGCCGGGAAAACGATCTACGTCTTGACGGCGAGGATGATGCAGACCACCTCGGCGAAGAGCGTGACGCCTTCGATGAGCGCCGCCGCGATGATCATCGAGGTGCGGATGTCTCCTCCCGCGGCCGGCTGGCGGGCGGTGCCCTCCATGGCGGCAGCGGCCAGGCGGCCGATGCCGAAGCCGGCTCCGAGCACCGCAAGTCCGGCGCCGATGCCCGCAGCGAAGTACCCGAGTGAGAACTGGTTCATGTTCGACCCTCCACTTCATGTAATGCCCCTGGCCCCGGCGGCGGGGAGTGGCATGTTGTCGCGGGTGCGGGCCCGATGGCCGCCAAAGCCCGGCCGCGAATTCTGTACAAAATGATCAGTGTGCGTGCTGGGTCATCCCGATGAAGAGCGCCGACAGCATGGTGAACACGTAGGCCTGCACCAGCGCCACGAACAACTCGAGCATGAAGATGCCCAGCGCGAACGCCACGCTGACCGGCGCCACGTAGACGGAGATGAAGAGCGTCAGCGCGATGAGGAAGAAGATGACGATGTGCCCCGCCACCATGTTGGCGAAGAGGCGCACCGTGAGCGCGAACGGCTTGGTGAAGAGCCCGAAGAACTCGATGAAAAACATCATCGGCCACAGCCACCCCGGCACGCCCGACGGCACCAGGTGCACCCAGTAGCCCACGACGCCCTGCGCGCGCATGCCGGCGATCTGCGTGAGCACGAAAGTGAAGAGCGCCAGCACCAGCGTCACCGAGACGTTGCCGGTGGCGGCGGAGATGCCGGGAAAGCCGTCGATGGCGGGGATGGGCAACAGCCCCGTCAGGTTCATGAAGAGGATGAAGAAGAACGCCGAGCAGAGGTAGCTGGTGTACTGGTGGGCATGATGGCCGATGTTCTTCACCGAGATCTCGTCCCGGATGAACATCACGAACGTCTCCAGCAGGTTGTACCCGCCCTTGGGGATGAGCGCGCGCTTGCGCGTGGCGAGCCCCACCACGATGAGCAAGAGGCCCGACGCGATCCACATGTTGATGACGTGCTTGGTGATGTCGAGCCGGATGTAGCGGTTGCCGACCCAGAACCCGAGCGGCCTCACCACCTCGTCCTCGACGTGGTGGAAGATGTGCTCGGCGATGGAGCTCTCCTCCTCTTCCTTCTCGGCGGACTCGTGGCTCGCCGTGGCGCCGTGCTGGCCGGCGGCAGGTCGCCCCGCGCCAGAGACCTGCGGCGGCCTGGCCGGCTCCGCCGGGGCGAGGAGAAGTGCGGCCAGCAAGACCATCATGGGGTCGCTCTCTGCGGACGGTTGAAGTGGACGTAGAGAACTTCGATCACCTGCGTCGACGCGTATAGCGCAAAAAAGGTGAAGACGTAGACCAGCGCGGCATCGCCGCGCGCGCCCGACGCCAACAGACCGACCGCAATGAGCGCCGCCCGGCAGAGGAAGCCGATGGCAAACCCGGTGAGAACGCCGTTCACGCCCCGGTCCGCCCAGCCGATGAGCGCCGAGAGCGCGCACAGGGCGCCCATCGAGGCGGCCACGGCGGCATAGACGGCGGCGGGCTGGTGCGCGGCGAGGGAAAGCCCGATCCCCACGGTGCACGAGGCCGCGCTGGCAGCGGCGAAGGGCCATGCGCGCGCTCTCTTCCGGGACTCGCTCACTGCGGCTTTCTCTTCTCCAGCTTCATGAGGATCTTGAAGAACAGGTAGAACCCTAGCCCGATCCCCAGCAGCGCACCCGCGACCAAAAGCCACGGGCTGGTGCCGAGCTTCTTGTCGAGGAACCAGCCCACCACCGTCCACAACCCCACCGATCCGACCAGCTGCCAGCTCGCGTCGAGGTACGGCCCCGCCTTCCGGTACGAGTCGGCGATTTTTTCGCCCTCGCCCAGCCGCTCGCCTGGCTCGTTGGAGGCCATCCGCGCCCTTTCCGCAAAAAAGCAGGGCCGTGTAGCACGCGTGCGGGATAGGGTCAACGCGCCGGCGTGTTATCGTGGAGTCATGCTACGCCCTTCCAACAGCATGCTCGGCTCGTCGCGCCCGGCGCAGCGGGCCAGCCTGCGCGCCGAGCGGGTCAAGGCGTTGGGCCACGTCGCCCGCAGCGGCGCGGTGCTCTTTGCCGGCCTGTGGGGCACCGCGCTCGACGCCGTGCTGCTCTGCTGCCTGCCCCTCAGCTACCTGGTAGCGAGCTACCTGGCGCTCGACCTGCCCGCGCGCTGGGCCACGGGCCTGCAGCGATTCACGGGCACGAGCCTGCTCATCTTCGCCGGCGCGCTCGCGATCTGCGTCGTGGGCATCGTGCGCGCGCTGCGGAATTCGCCGCCCATCGCGCCGGTGCGGCCACAGTTCGCCAAGGTGATGCTCGCGCTCGGCTGGATCTCCTCGCTCCTCTTCACCATCGGCGACCTATTCTTTTGAGACGGGCTGCCGGCGCTACGGTGTCAGCGAGGCGCGGAAGGCCAGGGTGGTCGCCTCGATCTCCTTGACGCCGTGCTCGCTGGAGAGGAACGCCGCCTCGAACTGGCTGGGCGGCAGGTAGACGCCCCGCTCGAGCATCGCGCGGTGCAGGCGGCCGAAGCGGGCCGTGTCGGACTTTTTCGCGCTGGGATAATCGAACACCTCGCCCGGAGCGAAGAAGCACGTCCACATCGACCCCATCTGGTTCACCTGCGCGGGCACGCCGGCCCGGTGGCATTCCTCACGCAGGCGCGCGCACAGCTCCTCGGTGCGGCGCTCGATCGCTTCGGTGAATCCCGGCTGCGCCACGAGTTCGAGCATGGCGATGCCCGCGGCCATGGCGAGCGGGTTCCCGCTCAGCGTCCCCGCCTGGTAGATGGACCCCTCGGGCGCCACCTGCGACATGATCTCCTCGCGCCCGCCGTACGCGCCCACCGGCACGCCGCCGCCGATCACCTTCCCCAGGCAAGTGAGGTCGGGCTCGATGCCGAACTTCTCCTGCGCCCCGCCGCGCGCGACACGGAAGCCGGTCATCACCTCATCGAAGACGAGCAGCGCGCCGGCCCGGCGCGTTTCCTCCCGCAGCGCTTCGTGGAAGCCCGGCCGCGGCGCGAGCACCCCCATGTTCCCCACCACCGGCTCGACGATGGCGCAGGCCGTCTCGCGCCCCTGCGGCCCGCGAAAATATCCGCGCACCGCCTCGGCATCGTTGAAGGGCAGCACGGTGGTGAGCGCCGCCAGCGCTTTGGGGACGCCGGGCGAGTCGGGCAGCCCCAGCGTCTCGACGCCGCTGCCCGCGCGGACGAGCAACGCGTCGGTCGCACCGTGGAAGCAGCCCTCGAACTTGACGACGCGCTCGCGGCCGGTGAACCCGCGCGCCACGCGCAGCGCGCTCTGCGTCGCTTCCGTTCCCGAGGAGACGAAGCGCATCCGCCTCATCGACGGAACCAGCGCGCGGACCATCTCGGCCAGGACGCTTTCTCGAGAAGTTGGCGCGCCGAACGACGTCCCGAGCTGCGCCGCCTGCGAGACCGCCTCGACGATGCGTGGGTGCGCGTGACCCGCGAGGAGCGGCCCCCACGAAAGCACGTAGTCGATGAACGAGTTGCCGTCCTCGTCGAAGAGGCGCGCCTTCTCGCCGCGGGCGATGAAGAGCGGCTCGCCCCCGACGCCCTTGAAGGCGCGGACCGGGCTGTTCACTCCGCCGGGGAAGAGGCCGCGGGCGCGCGCGAACTGGCGCTGCGATGCTTCGGTCTTCAGAGGCATGGCGGGGCAGGGTTTAGCGCCCCTGCCCGCCACGGTAAAGCTCTAGTGCTGAATGGTGCGGCCGGCGCGGGCCAACCCGCGATCCCACACGGCGGCATAGTTGTGCGGGTTGACGGCGCGGCCGCGGTCGAGGCGCCGCTCGGCGCGCGCAAGGGCAAACTGCACCGCCTCGGGAGAATCGTGCCGCACCAGCGCCGCGGTGTACGCCTTGACGGCCGCCTCGTCGTCGCCGAGTTCGACCAGGCAGTTGCCCTTCTCGAAGAGGGCCTCGGCGGCTTTCTGCGTGCCGTGGTACTTGCGCTCCACTTTATCGTAGGCGGCGATGGCGTCCTGGTGCCGGCCGGAGAGGTGGTAGCTCGAAGCCGAGAGCAGCGCCGCAGCGGGGCCGAGCTTCGACTTGGGCCAGCGGCTCTGCAACTCGGCGGCCGCGGCGCGCGCATCGTGGAACTCGCCGCGGTCGAGCAGGGCGCGGGCGATCTTCAGCTGCGCCGCATCGGCGCCGGGGCGGTCGGGGGCGGTGGCCACCTGGTCGCGCCATGCTTCCAGCGCGCCGCGCACGTCGCCGATGCGCATGTCGAGGTCGCCCAGCCGCTCGCGCGCCTCGAACGCCTCGGGCGCCGTCGGGTAACGCTTCACCAACTCGCGGTACTCGTGGGCGGCGCAGCGCGGATCGTCGAGATATACTGCGCACAGGTCGCCGGCGAGCTTGAGCGCGCCACGACGGACGAGATCGAGACGCTCGGAGCGTTCGTCGCCGATGGTGAGCAGCACCGCGCGCGCCTCGAGCAGCGCTGTCTGGCGGTGGCCGGAGAGAGCAAGGTCGCGCGCCTGCTCGAGCCGCGAGGCGGGCCCACCGCACGCGCAGGCGAAAGCAACGATTCCCACGAGGAGAGATTGAACGGTATTCACACTCCTCGCGTACCATCAGGCGCGAGCGGCCGCAACAGCTCTGTCGTGGGTGCAAGTAGGTGTTTTCGGGTCCTTCAAGGCCGGTATTTCTTGACTGCAAATACCCATGTGTGCCCGTCCTGATCGGTCCACACGATCATCCCTCGCCCGATCGACGGACCGCCGAAGGTTGCCGCCGCTCCGTGGAAACTGCGCAGCGCCGTGCCCGTCGAGGCCTCCAGCACCTCGAGCGTGCTGCTCGAGTTGTCCAGCGCCGTCGACTCGACCACCAGGATCTCGCCCGCCAGCGCCATGGGCCTGGCCCCGGACCTTCATCCGCAAGCAGAGCATTCGCCTGCCTGCCCGCCGGGGCGCGAGGCTCAAGAAGTCGTTTTCCCGAGGCCTGAGGTCCGAGCCCTGAGGTCCGAGGACCGAGGCCAGCGCAAGCGGAGCGCGCGCTAGGTCGCCTCGCCGTCGGGCGGGCTGCCGTCGTCGTCCTCGTTGCCGGCCTGCTCGGCGGGGGCGGCGACGGCGTCGGCCTCGGGGGCGCGGGCGGCGCCAACGACCTTCTCGCCCTCCTGCTGCAGCCCCATCAACCGCACGCCCTGCGTGTTGCGGCCGATGACGGAGATGTCCGCCACGCGCGTGCGGATGAGCGTGCCCTTGTTGGTGATGAGCATGACTTCGTCGGCGTCGGTAACTTGAAGAGTTGCGACCACGTTGCCGTTGCGGTCGCCCGTCTTGATGTCGATGACGCCCTTTCCACCCCGGTGCGTGAGCCGGTACTCCTCGAGGGTGGTGCGCTTGCCGTAGCCGTTCTCCGTCACGGTGAGGAGCGTAGAGCCGGGGCGCGCCAGCTCGGCGCCCACCACCTTGTCGCCGCTCTCCAGCGTGATGCCCTTGACGCCGAATGCCGTGCGGCCCATGGCCCGCACTTCCTTCTGGTCGAAGCGGATGGCCATTCCCGTGGCGGTGCCGATGATGATGTCCTCGTCGCCCTTGGCGCGCATGACGGCGATGAGCGAATCGTTCTCCTCGATGGAGAGCGCCTTGAGGCCCGACGGCCGCGGCCGCGAGAACGCCTCCAGCTTGGTGCGCTTGATGAGCCCGTTCTGCGTCACGAAGACGATGTACGGCCCGGCCGCCACCTGCACCGCCTTGGCGGCGACCCGGCTGGCCTCAGTCTCCTCGACGTCCTCGCCTTCTCCGGCGGGAGGCGGCGGCGTCTCCTCGGCGGGAGGCGCTTCCTCGTCGCCGGCCTCGTCCTTGATGGCGGCCTTCAGCTCCTTGACGGGGAGCAGCGCGGCGATCTTCTCGTCCTGCGCCAGCGGGACGAGGTTGACGATGGCCTTGCCGCGCGCTGCCCGGCCCGCTTGCGGCAGCTCGTGCACCTTGAGCCAGAAGACGCGGCCCTTGCTGGTGAAGATGAGCACGTACGCATGCGTCGAAGCGACGAAGATCTGCTCGATGAAGTCCTCGTCGCTGCCGGTCGAGGCGCCCGCCTTGCCGCGCCCGCCGCGACGCTGGGCGCGGTAGAGCGAGACCGGGTTGCGCTTCACGTAGCCCTGGTGGCTGAAGGTCACCACCATGTCTTCCTCGGCGATGAGGTCCTCGTCGGAGAGGTCGCTCGCCTCGCCCTGGATCTCGGTGCGGCGCGCGTCGGCAAACAGCTGCTTCACTTCCCGCAGCTCGTCCTTGATGACGGTGAGGAGGAGCTGCTCGCTGGAGAGGATCGCCTGCAGCTTGGTGATCAGCGCCTGCACCTCGGTCAGCTCGGCGAGGATCTTCTCCTTCTCCAGCCCGGTCAGCCGCTGCAGCTGCATCTCGAGGATGGCCTTGGCCTGGATCTCCGAGAGCGCGTAGAAGCCCTGCAGCTTCTGCGAGGCTTCGTCGCGGGTCTTCGACGCCTTGATGAGGGCGATGATCTCGTCGATGTGATCGAGCGCGATCTTGTACCCGAGCAGGATGTGCTCGCGCTCGCGCGCCTTGCGCAGATCGTAGCGCGTGCGCCGCGTGACCACGTCGCGGCGGTGGGCGATGAAGCGCTCGAGGATGGCCTTGAGGCCGAGCGTGCGCGGCTGCCCGTGATCGATCGACAGCATGGTGGCGCCGAAGCTGTCCTGGAAGAGCGAGCTGTGCTGGTAGAGGTTGTTGAGCACCACGCCGGTGATGGCGTCGCGCTTGGTCTCGATCACGGCGCGGATGCCTTCGCGGCTCGACTCGTCGCGCAGATCCGAGATGCCTTCGAGCTTCTTGTCCTTGACCAGCTCGGCGATGGCCTGGATGGCGCGCGCCTTGTTGACCTGGTACGGCACTTCCGTCACCACGATCTTCTCGCGCTCGGTCTTCTTGTCGGTCTCGATCTCCACCCTGGCGCGCATGCGCAGGATGCCGCGGCCCGTCTCGTAGAGGGCGCGGATGGGTGGGACGCCCGTGATGATGCCGCCGGTGGGAAAATCGGGGCCCTGGATCCCGCCAGCGAGCGTGCCGCCGATCTTGGGATCGATGAGGTCGCGCAGCGGCGCCTCGGGGTGGTCGATGAGGTGGATGCAGCTCTCGATCACCTCGCCGAGGTTGTGCGGCGGGATGTTGGTCGCCATGCCCACCGCGATGCCGGCGCTGCCGTTGACGAGGAGGTTGGGGAAGCGCGTGGGGAGGACGAGCGGCTCGGTGGTCGAGTCGTCGAAGTTGGGGCCGAAATCGACGGTCTCCCTGTCGATGTCGGCCAGCATGTACTCGGCCAGATGGGTGAGCCGCGACTCGGTGTAGCGATAGGCCGCGGCCGAGTCGCCGTCGATGGAGCCGAAGTTTCCCTGGCCGTCAACGAGCACGTTGCGCAGGTTCCATTCCTGCGCCAGGCGCACCAGAGCGTCGTAGACCGAGGCGTCGCCGTGCGGATGGTACTTCTTCAGCACTTCGCCGACGGTCCCGGCGCACTTGGAGTAGCGCTTGTTGTGCAGCATCCCCTGGTCGAACATCGCGTAGAGGATGCGGCGGTGCACCGGCTTGAGGCCGTCACGCACGTCGGGCAGCGCGCGGCCGACGATGACGGACATCGAGTAATCGAGATACGCCTGCCGCATCTCGTCTTCGATGGCGACAGGGACAAGCTGGGGAGCGGTTGCTTCGGGCATGCGTCTCTTTCTCCGCGGAGGCTTTTTTGTACCGTTTCCGAAGGGGCGCGGCCACTGAATTCGCGGCTGCTATAGTGCCCCGGTGCGGAGGCAGATCTGGCTCGCCGCCGCGGGCGCCGCGGCGCTCGCGATGGTGTGCGAATCGGGGGTGCCGGGGCTCGTCGATCCCGACGGATTTTCGCACCTCGCTTATGCCCGCCGGCTGGTGCAGAGCGGGTTCGCGCTCCGCGGCCATCCCTTTCTGCCGTACACGATCCTGGGCCAGTCCGACGTCGATCTCTGGCTCGGCTTCCATTGGCTGCTCGTGCCTTTCACGGCGCTCTCCGACCTGTGGGGCGCGCGCCTCGCGGCGGTCTGCATCGCGGCGTGCGCCTCCGCCGGGCTCGCCTTCGCGCTGTTCCGCGCGGGGCGTGTCGACGGAGCCTGGGCCTTTGCCCTCGCGCCCTGGGCGATCTCGCTGGTGTTCGCCGTCCGCGGCTCCAACGCGCGCCCGGCACACCTGACCATCCCGCTGCTCCTCGTCGAGCTGCTGGCGGGCTGCGGGTCCTTGCACCCGGGCTGGGCGCTGGGCGCGGCGTTCGCGCACGGGCTCCTGCATTTGTCGTCGCCGCTTTCGCCGGTATTCGCCGTTCTGGGACTCGCGGGCGCGTGGATCGCCCGCGAGGGCGGATCGCCGCGCGCGGTCCTCTGGGCGGTGGGCGGCCTGGCGCTCGCGCTGGTGCTGCGACCGGATCGCGACCTCTACACGGAGTTCGCGGTGCGGCACAACCTGGCAGCGCTGGGCTGGTTCGGGGAGCACCTGCCCCACGCCGGCGGTGAATTGCTCTTCGGTGGCCCGACGCTTTTTCTCAGACAAACGTGGCCAGGGTTGGCCCTGGTGGGGCTTTCGCTCTGGCTTTCGCGGCGCGACCCGTGGCGGAGTCCGCCCCGCGTCGCTGCGCTGCTGGGGGCGGCAGCCGCCGCGGCGCTCTGCATCGTCAACCAGCGGTTCGTGGACTACTGCATTCCGTTTCTCGCCCTGGTCGCAGGCGTTTTCTGGCCGGCCCGGCCGCTGCAGCGCTGGGCCGCCGCCGCGTTCGCCGTGGTTTTTGCGGCCCTGTTCGCGCTGCACGTGCCCGGAGTATGGCGGCAAGGCCGCGCCTATATCGACCCGCCGGAAACTTTTCAGCGCATTGCGGCGGCGGTGCGCGCGCGCGTCCCGCCGGGAGAGCTGATCTTCACCGATGATCCATTCGTGACCGAGGTCCTTCTCTCCGTGCTCCCCGAATACCGCTACATCGTCGCCTACGACCCGGCGCTCCTCTGGATCGCCTCGCCGGAGCGCTTCTGGCAGTGGCATCACGCTGCCGTGGAGGGCATCGACTGCTCCTCTCCACGATGCCCGCCGCAGCCTCCCTCCGGCGCCGCCGTCGCGCGCGCGCTGCGCAACTTCGGCACCCGCTGGGCGGTCACGTCCATGCCGCGCGGCCGGCTCTCCATGCAGGAGGTGATGGCCCTCGACGACGCTCGCTTCACTTTCGTCGCGCTGGCTCCGGGCACCGCGTACGGGCTCTACTTTTTCCAGCTGCGCTAGAGGTTGTCGAGATGCCGGCGGGCCTCGCGACCCGGCTCGCCGCGCGGGTCGGCCTCTTCGGCCCTCTCGAAACACTCGCGCGCGCCGCCTTTGTCGCCCTTGAGCTTCAAAGCAATGCCTTTGCCGAGCAGCGCTCCCGCGTGGCGCCGGTCCATGGCCAGCGCCTTTTCGAACTCGGCGGCGGCCTTCTCCAACTCGCCGTCGGCGAGGAAGGCGCGGCCCGCCGCGACGTTCTGATCCGCGTTGGAAACGAACTCCACGTTCAGCACCGCCTTGCCCACCACGTGCCCGAGCACGAGCCGCAGCGGCCCCAACCACCACAGCGAGGCCACCTCCGCCGCGGCCACCACCGCGATGGGCAATTCCGCGATCTGCTTCCCGCGAAACTTGATGCGCACCCGCGTGTGCTGGCCTTTGGCCATCAAGTCGCGCGCCTGCGCAGTGATGGTGGCAAACGCGTCGTCGAGACCCGACGACAAATCGACCGCCACCTTCTTGGCCGTCTCGCCCGCCTTCTCCGCGTGGGGCATCGCCTTGTCGGCCATCTCGCGCACCTTGCGCGCGGCGCGGTCGGCCAGCTCGCCCCACTCGTCACCGCCGTTGGTCTTCTTCTCCTCCCAACGCTTCTCCTCCGCAGCGGGCGGGGGGGCCGGGGCGGGCTTGACCTTCACCTTCCGCGTCACCTTCCTGCGGCGCGGCTTCACCTGGGCCATGGCGGTTCCTCCCTCGGGAACGCTAGTATGCTTGGATGCGGAGCGGGCCGCCATGACGATGTTTTCCACCCAGCCGGGGACGCGGCGGCGCACCTGATGCCCGTCCGCCGCGAGCGCGTCGATCCCGTCCGCGATCACGACGAGCTGGGGCTCGTCCACCGCCGCTGGATCCTGCCCGACGATGTGCGGCGGCCGGTCCAGTTGCCGCAGGCGGCGCGGCTCTGGCGCGGACTCCTCGATCTCGGCGTCCTCGACGCGCGCGAGGAGGTTCGGCTCGAGCGGCTGCGGCCGGGGGCGCCCGAAGCGGAGGTGCTCGAGATGCCCGCCGCGGCGAGCGCGGGCGCGCTCCTGGCCGGGTCGGGCGTGGCGTCGATGGTCACGCAGGTGGTGTGGGTCGACGAGGAGGGCCGGCGCGATCCGTACGCGGTCGAGGGGGAGAGCGACCCCGAGGGATTTCGCGACTACGCGCTCTACGTGCTCGACGCGCCGGCGTGGCTCCTCTTGCCCATTCCTCCCCTCGCGCTCGTCTGCGCGAGTTGTGGGACGCGGAGCGAGCTCGCGCTTCCGCGCTTCGGCGAGGCGGTGCTGCTCGACCTGGCGCGGGTGTGCCCGAAGTGCGGCGCCGCCGTCGCGCTCGACCGCGACAAGGCCGAGCTGCGCAACGGAGCCGTCTTCCTCCTCGAGGAACTGGCCTGCCGGGCGGCGCTGAGCATCGAACTGCCCCGCGAGCCACAGAGCGAGGAAATGCCCGACGCCCAGGTCGCTGCTCTGGTGCAGGAAGTCTTCGGCGGCAGCGACGAACTGGCTGACGACGCCGTCCCGCCCGCTGAGTAACGTCAGTGGCGGGAGGCCACGAAGGCGCGCGCCGCGGCTCGTTCGAGACGGGCGCGGTTTGCTTCGTAGCTCGGGTCTTCCAGCTTGAGGCTCTCCAGCTTCTTCGTCAGATCGGCCAGCTCGGTCTTTGTTCTGGCTGGATCGAGTTCCTCGGCCCGCACGGCTTCTTCGACCAGCACGCGCACGTGGTCCTCGCTCACCTCGGCGAACCCCTCCCCCACCGCGTAACGCTGCTGCGACCCGCCCTGCACCAGCACCAGCTCCCCCGCGCCCAGCGCCGCGATGAGCGGCGTGTGCCCCGGCCGCACGCCGAACCCTCCTTCCACGCCCGGCAAGCGCACCTCGTCCGCCTGGACGCTGAGCACGCGCTGCTCCGGCGTGACGATTTCGACCAGCAGCGGCATCAGCGCGCCAGCTCCTTCGCCTTGGCGACCACCTCGTCGATGTTCCCCACCATGTAGAACGCCTGCTCGGGCAGGTTGTCGTGCTTGCCGTCGAGCACCTCCTCGAACGAGCGGATGGTGTCCTCGAGCTTCACGTACTTGCCCTTGATGCCCGTGAACTGCTCGGCCACCGCGAAGGGCTGGGAGAGGAAGCGCTGGATCTTGCGCGCGCGTGCGACGGCGAGCTTGTCGTCGTCCGACAGCTCGTCCATGCCGAGGATGGCGATGATGTCCTGCAGCTCCTTGTAGCGCTGCAAGACCGTCTGCACGCGCCGCGCCACCTTGTAGTGCCGCTCACCGACGATCTGCGGGTCGAGGATGCGGCTGGTCGAGTCGAGCGGGTCCACCGCGGGGTAGATGCCCAGCTCGGAGATGGCGCGCGAGAGCACCGTCGTCGCGTCGAGGTGGGCGAACGTCGTCGCCGGAGCAGGGTCGGTCAGGTCGTCGGCCGGCACGTAGATGGCCTGCACCGAGGTGATGGCGCCCTTCTTCGTCGAGGTGATGCGCTCCTGCAACTCGCCCATCTCCACCGACAGCGTGGGCTGGTAGCCGACGGCGCTGGGGATGCGGCCCAGAAGCGCCGACACTTCCGAGCCCGCCTGCGTGAAACGGAAGATGTTGTCGATGAAGAGCAGCACGTCGCGGCCCTCTTCGTCGCGGAAATATTCCGCCATGGTCAGCGCGCTCAAAGCGACGCGGGCGCGGGCGCCGGGCGGCTCGTTCATCTGCCCGAAGACGAGGACGCACTGGCTCTTTTCCAGGTCCTCCACGTTGATGATCTTCGATTCGATGAATTCGCTATAGAGGTCGTTGCCCTCGCGCGTCCGCTCTCCCACTCCCGCGAACACCGAGAACCCGCCGCGCTCCTTGGCGACGTTGTTGATCAACTCTTGCAACAGCACCGTCTTGCCCACGCCGGCGCCGCCGAAGAGCCCGATCTTTCCGCCGCGCAAATACGGCGCGAGCAGGTCGATGACCTTGATGCCCGTCTCGAACGCCTCCATCTTGACGTTCTGCTCGACGAAGGTGGGCGGCATGCGGTGGATGGGCATGCGCTTCGTGAAGGGGATGGGCCCGCGCTCGTCCACCGGGTTGCCGATGACGTTGGCGATGCGGCCCAGCGTTCCCTTTCCCACCGGCACCGAGATGGCCGAGCCGGTGTCGGTGACCTGCTGCCCCCGCACCAGGCCCTCGGTCGAGTCCATGGCGATGCAGCGCGCCGTGTCCTCGCCCAGGTGCTGCGCCACTTCGACGGTGAGGTTGTCCGGCTCGTTGGAGATGCTGGGGTTGCTCAGCGTCAGCGCCGTGTAGATCTTCGGCAGCGTGCCGGGTGGGAAGGCCACGTCGACGACGGGGCCGATCACCTGCGTGACCTTTCCCGCGCCCTGCGCCTGCGGCGGCCCGCTCTTCGCGTTCCTCGTCGTCATTTCAGTGCCTCGGCGCCCGAGACGATCTCCATCAGCTCTTTGGTGATGGCCGCCTGGCGGGCGCGGTTGTATTCGAGGGAGAGGCGGCCGATCATCTCGGTCGCGTTCTTGGTGGCGCTGTCCATCGCGGTCATGCGCGCGCCGTGCTCGCTGGCCTCCGACTCGAGCAGGGCGCGCCACATCTGCACCGCGAGCTGGCGCGGCAGGAGGTGCTCGAGCACCTTGGGCCGGCTCGGCTCGTAGATGTGCTCGGGCGTGACGAAGGCCTTCGTCCCTGCCGGCGGCGGGTGGGGCGGCGCGACGATGGGCAACAGCTGCACCAGCGTGATCTCCTGGGCGATGGCGCTCTTGAAGCGGTTGTAGAGCAGGTAGACCGCGTCGAGATCGTGCGCCAGGTACTCGCTGATGAGGTCCTCGGCCACCTGGCGCGCCATGGAAAAACGCAGCTTGCCGAAGAACCCCACGTAGTCCTTGCGCGAAGGGATGCCGCGCTTGCGGGCGAAGTCGCGCCCGCGCCGCCCGATGGTGGAGAACTGGATCTGCTCGAAGCGCGGCCCTTCCTCGACGAGGAAGCGCTGCGCGCGCCGCACGATGTTGGAGTTGAATCCGCCGCACAGCCCGCGGTCCGAGGTGAGCAGCACCACCTCGACGCGCTTGGGCTCGCGCACTTCCATGAGCGGGTGCGGCGGAAGCGACGCTTCGGCGCGGGCACGCGCCAGCGAGGCGAGCATCTCGTCGAGCAGCTGCGCGTAAGGCCGCGCCCGTAGCACCGCGTCCTGCGCGCGGCGCAGCTTGGCCGCCGAGACGAGCTTCATCGCCTTGGTGATCTTCTGCGTGTTCCGCACCGACTTGATGCGGGTGCGGATGGCGCGGAGCGAAGCCATCAGGAAGGCTCTTGGGGGGTCCAGGAGGGAGCGAGCTCCCCCCTGGTGGAGGCGCCGAAGGCGCCGGATCGGAGAGCGTCCCGCGAGAGGCAGCGCGGTGGAATCATGACTTGGCCGGCATCGACTTGAAGAGGTCCTTGAACTCGGTGAGCGCGTTGTCGAGCGCGGCGCGGATGTCGTCGGTGAGGTCCTTCTTCTCGCGCAAGAGCTTGAGCACCTCGGGGTGGCGGGTATCGAAGAACTCGAGCAGCTCGCTCATGTAGCGCGCCACCTCGTTGACCTCGACGTTGCGGACCCAGTTGACGCCGCTCTTGTCGCGCTGCGTGCCGGCGTAGATCTGCACGATCTGTTTCTCCACCGGCATGGGCACGTATTGGCCCTGCTTGAGGATCTCGGTCAGTCGCGCGCCGCGGGCGAGCGCCTCTTGGGTGGCCTTGTCCAGATCGCTGCCGAACTGCGCGAAGGCCGCCAACTCGCGGTACTGCGCCAACTCGAGCCGCATGGTGCCGGCGATCTTCTTCATCGCCTTGATCTGCGCGTTGCCGCCCACGCGCGAGACCGAGATGCCCACGTTGATGGCCGGCCGCTGGCCCGCGTAGAAGAGGTCGGTCTCGAGGAAGATCTGCCCGTCGGTGATGGAGATGACGTTGGTGGGAATGTACGCCGAGACGTCGCCGGCCTGCGTCTCGATGATGGGCAAGGCGGTGAGCGATCCGCCGCCCCTCGCCTTGCTCATCTTGGCGGCCCGCTCGAGCAGGCGGCTGTGCAGGTAGAACACGTCGCCCGGGTACGCCTCGCGGCCCGGCGGCCGGCGCAAGAGCAGCGAAAGCTGGCGATAGGCGACGGCATGCTTGGAGAGGTCGTCATAGATGATGAGCGAGTGCTGCCCGCTGTCGCGGAAGAACTCGCCGATCGACACGCCCGAATACGGCGCGAGGAACTGCAGCGGCGCCGGGTCGGAGGCGTTGGCCGCCACCACGGTGGTGTAGTCCATGGCGCCGAACGAGTTCAGCTTGTCGACCACGCGCGCGACGGTGGATTGCTTCTGCCCGACCGCCACGTAGATGCAGAAGACGCCCTGCCCCTTCTGGTTGATGATGGTGTCGATGGCCACCGCCGTCTTGCCCGTCTGGCGGTCGCCGATGATCAGCTCGCGCTGGCCGCGGCCGATAGGGATCATCGCGTCGATGGCCTTGAGGCCCGTCTGCAGCGGCTCCTTCACCGACTCGCGCGCGACGATGCCGGGCGCCTTCACCTCGATCTTGCGCCGCTCGTTGCTGGCGACGGGCCCCTTGCCGTCGATGGGGATGCCGAGCGCGTCCACCACCCGCCCCACCATTCCTTGCCCCACCGGAACGTCGGCGATGCGGCCGGTGCGCTTGACCACGTCGCCCTCGCGCAGGCCCTCGTTCTCGCCCATGAGCGCGACGCCGACCGAGTCCTCCTCGAGGTTGAGCACCAGGCCGGTCAGGTTGTGCGGGAACTCGACCAGCTCGCCGGCCATCACGCCCTCGAGGCCGTAGACGCGCGCGATGCCGTCGCCGGTGGAGAGGACCGTGCCGGTCTCGCTCACCTCGACCTGCTTGCCGTAGCCCTTGATCTGCTCGCGGAGGATGCGACTGATTTCGTCGGCGCGAATTTCCATCTTGGATTCTCTCTCCCTGCGAACTAGGCGCCGACCGGGCCCCGCTTGAGTTCCTCGCGCATGCGCTCCAGCTGCGTGCTCAGGCTGCCGTCGAGCATGGTTGCGCCCACCTGCGTGACCACGCCGCCGATGAGCGATGGATCGGTCCTGGTGTCGAGCACGATGGTGCGGCCGGTCATGGCGGCGATGGCCTCGCGCAACTCCTCGATCTCGCTCTCGGCGAGGGGCGCGGCGGCGATGACGACGGCGCGCACCCGGCCGACCTGCTGGTCGACCATGGCGCGGTAGGCGCGCGCGATTGCGGGCAGGTAGGCGATGCGCTGCCGATCGACCAGGAGCCGCACGAAGCTCAGCACCGTGGGCGAGAGCTCGACCCCTGCGGCCAGCGCGTCGACGGCGGCGTGGCGCTGCGGCAGCGGGTAGCCCGGGTTTTTCAGGATCGCGCTCGCCTCGCGGCTCGCTTCCAGCGCCTGCAGCAACGCTTCCAGCTCCTCTCCGAACTTTTCGTGGCGGCCTTCCTCGAGGCCGAGCGAGAGCAGCGCGCGGGCGTAACGTCGGGCGACGCTGGCGACCATCAAGGCGAGTGCTCCTCGAGTCCCGTGAGAGGCGCGGGTTCGTAGCACGGGCATTTAGCTGGGTCAATGCGCTGCCGCTCTCGGAAAGCCTGGGTAGATTTGGCGCATGAAGGTCATCATGCAGGGGAAGCAGCCGAGGCTGAGCGCAGGGATCTCAGAGAATCGATTCCCTGCGGCGCATGGCCGCAGTCCGCACTTCGGCCATTGCTCCGGCGAACTTCTCCAGGGCGGCCTGCAGCGCCTGGCGCGATAGCTTCATTGCCCGCAGCCCGTGGGGCGCCGCCACGGTGGCGTTCTGGGGAAAATCCTCCAGCACCGCGGTGTCGCCCACGTACTCGCCGGTCCGCAGCGGCACGATGGCTGGGTCGTTCCCCTCGGGGAGCCGCAGCTCCGCCTGTCCTTCGCGAATGACCCAGAAGCTGTCCAGCACCTTGCCCTCCTCGGCGATGACCGCGCCGGCGGGCAGGTCCACCGCCTCGAACGCGTCGGCCAGCGCCAGCCGCGCCTGGGAGGAAATGGAGCGGAAGAGGTCGATGGAGTAGAGCCGCGCCGTGAGGATGCGGTGCCGCCACGCCTGGTCGAGCGCTTCCCAAAGCTTGGGCATCAGGTCGATCCGCTCCTCGACAGCGCCGCGCTCGAGCACGCCGATCGCCGAGGCGATGGCCGCTCGCAAGGTCGCCGGGGAGGCGGTGTCGGAGACGAGCGACTCCTCGCAGAAGATGCTGCCGGGCGAGAGCGAGCAGATGGGCGTGGAGTCGAGGAGGACCTCCAGCGAGCCGGCGTCGACCAGCACCATGCCGGGGCTCGGCTGGCCGCGGATGGCGAAGGTTTCGCCGCCCTTGATCGAGACGGGCCGCACCAGCGCGGCAAGCTGTTCGAGTTCGCCCTGGGGGACCTTCTCGAGCAAGACGGCGTTGCGAAGCATCCCCAGCCGATCCGGCATGCGTCCCCTCTGAACCCGGCGGGCGAGCCTACGACCAGTCCGGCCTTTGCGCTATCCGGATCGGCGGCTTGAGACCTTGACGGACCGCGGTCCTGCTTCACGTTCCGCGGCATCGATGGCTCGGGTCGAAAGCGCCCGGCCACTAAATTCAATTGTTCGAGGAGGTCATTCACATGGCAATGATTCGCAACGATCCGTTCCGCGATCTGTTCGCACTGCAGAACCAGCTTTTCCGCACCTTCGGCGAAACCTACGGCGGCCGCCGCGGGCAGGATGAGCAGTCGATCACGGCCACCTGGGCGCCGCTCGTGGACGTCTTCGAGGACGCCGACGGCATCACGCTCAAGGTCGAGGTGCCCGAGGTGGACGCGAAGGACGTCGAGATCCTGGTGGAGGGCAACACGCTGACGCTCAAGGGTGAGCGCAAGCTGGAGAACTCCGAGCAGCGCGACGGCTATCACCGCATCGAGCGCACCTACGGCGCGTTCAGCCGCACCTTCACGCTGCCCAGCACGGTCGACGGGGAGCACATTACCGCCGAGAGCAAGGACGGCCTGCTGCGCGTCTACCTGCCGAAGAAGGCGGAGACCAAGCCGCGGCAGATCAAGGTGCAGGCCGACCAGTCGCGCGCGTCGCAGTCGGCGCCGGCCAGCAAGCAGTAGCGTTACCGGGCTTCGGGCCTCGTCCTCAAGGCGATTCGAGCGCCGGGGTCTGAAGCCCGAGGCCTTCTTATCTCCTCACCGGGGCGCCCTGCGCCGAGCCGGTCGTGTCCATCTTGCACGTCCCGTCGAAAAACACGCCGCGCTCGATGACGATCGACGCGGTGGAGATGCTCCCGTGGACCTTGGCTGGCGCCTTCATCTCGACCGACTTGGAAGCCTTGGCGTCGCCGTTGAAGTCGCCCAGGCAGATCAGCGAGCCTACCTGGAGATTTGCCTTCACCTCGGCGCCCTCGCCGATGATGAGCGTGTCAGTGGAGATGATGTCCCCGCTGAACTTCCCGTCGATGCGGACGGTCCCCTCGAAGAGCAGCTTGCCTTCGAAAGCGCTTCCCTTGCCCAGGAGAGCGTTCAACTCGCCCCCCGGTGGGCGCGACGCGGTGGGCAAGGTTTGTACGTTCGAAGGAGCGGGGACGGTCGGTGCGGGCGTTATTTGTGCCATGGGTTCTTTCTAACAAGATCCTGCGCTCGCTGGAAGAAAACGAGCTTGCGCCCGGTCAATTGAACGCGAGAGCGGCGAGCACGAGGAGGACCAGCGCCTCGCCGGTGATGAAGCCCGAGGCGAGCGGCGTCTCGTACACCTTCTCCGTCCTGGGGCTCAACCGCTTCCACGCTTCCTGCACCATGCCGCCGATCACCATCGGCACCACGGCGAAGCCGGGGATGAGCATGCCCAGACCGATGGCGGTGGGCGAAGGCACGTAGCGGCCCAGCCGCGGGTGTGACTCGAGGAGCGTCAGCGCCACGCCGATCACCAGCGCGAGGAGAAGGGCGTAGAGTGCGCTGGCGGGAAGCGCGCCGAAGCCTTTCGCCAGCAGCTCGGCGAATCCGGCCCACTTCACGCTGATGGGCGAGGAGAGCCCGCCCTCTCCCCCCACGCCGTATTTGGCGCGCACCAGCGGGTAAGCCACCGCGACGGCGAGCGCGCCCACCGGGACCCCGACGAGCTGCAGGATGGTGAGGTTCCGGTTGGTCGAGCCGACGATCTTCCCCGCACGATAGTCCTGCATGAGGTGTTCGCCGTTGGCGGCCACCGCGCCGCTCATGCCCGAGCCGATCATGTTGATGGGCAGATGGCCCGGCGCGAGCAGCGCGAAGACGGCCTGCATCACGTTGGCCATGGCGCTGATGGGCGCCCAGTTGGTCTCGCCCAGGACGCGGATGCCGACCAGCATGAGGATGAGCGAGAGGAAGACCGACACGAACGTGAGCCAGATGGGGAAGCCGAGCGAGATTTTCTGCACCGCCGCAAGCGCGAGGGTGCAGGCGATGGCGCCCCACAGCACCCAGCGGATGGGGAAATCGCCCCCCTCGTCCACGTCCTTGGCGCCGAGCCCGTGGAAGGTCTTGGCGATCACCTTCCACTTGAGCGCCAGCGCGGCCAGGCCGCCGGCCACCATCAGGCCGGTGGCCGGCCACATGATCCAACGCTGCAGCACGGCGTTGAAGGTGAGCGAGGGAACGAGCCCGGCGCGAAAGAGCGGCTCGGGGGCGACGAGCCAGGCCAGCACCATGCCCAGGAACATCGAGAGCGTGACGCGCATGCCGATGAGCATGCCCGCGCCCAGCGAGAGCACGCCGATCTCGGTGCCGATGCGCAGCGCCGCGGCGTGCGGCGTGAGGAGGGTGAAGTTCAGCGTCTCGGGGATGAGCCCGAGCGATTGGCGCAAGATGGTGAAGAGGGCGCTCACCGCGCCGCCGATGCCCAGCGCGGCGACGCGCGGCCCGGCCTGGCGCGGTCCCTCGTCGAGCACCAGCAGCGTCTCGCCGGCGGCGGTTCCGTCGGCGAAGGTGAGGTTCTCCTGGTCGATATAGTGCTTGCGCAGCGGCACGGCCAGGAGCACGCCGAGGAGCCCGGAGGGCGCAAGCCAGGCGAAGATCTGCGGGCCGGAGAGGTGCAGGTTCAAGAGGCCGCGCGCATTGAGCATGTCGATGGCGGCGAGCACGACCGCCATGAAGCCGACGCCGGAGCCGGCCGCGGTACCGGCGGTCTGCACGAGATTGTTCTCCCAGCGCGTCCCGCGCACGCCGGTGACCAGGCCGAGCAGGGAGATGGCGATGAAGCCGAGGAAAGCGCTCACCACCGACATGTTGGGGCCGTAGCCGATGCGCAGCACCACCACGGGCTCGGCCGCGCCCATCAGCCCCGCGACCACCACCGCGACGCAGACGGCGCGGACGGTCAACTCGCGGTGGGGCTTCGCTTCCGGCGCCACGTACGAGGCGGGGAGATGGGGCGCCGGCGCCTGGGGAAGTTCGGTGTGCTCGGTCATGTGTGACTACTCCCCCAGGATGGCGGCGAGGACGCGGTCCAGCTCTTGCGGGCTGCCGTAGTGGATCTCCATCGTGCCGCTGCCCCCCTTGTCGTGGAGTCGCACCTTGGCGCCGAGGCGACGCTGCAGTCTTTCCACCAGGTGGCGCACCTGGGCAGAGGTGGCGGCTTCGCGCTTTTCCCTGGGGAGGCGCTTTTTCTTGAACCGCTGCACCAGCGCCTCGACGGCGCGGACCGACAGCTTGTCGGCGATGACCTTCTCGGCGGCCTTCTTGAGGTCGCCCTCGTCGGAGACGGCGAGCAGCGCGCGCGCGTGGCCCATGGAGAGAAGACCGGCGACGATGGCCTGCTTGATCGCCTCGGGAAGCCGCAAGAGCCGCAGGGCGTTGGCCACGGTGGAGCGGTCCTTGCCCACGCGCGTGGCCAGCTCTTCCTGGGTGAGGCCGTGCTCCTCGATGAGGCGTTTGAAGGCCTCGGCCTCCTCGACGGGGTTGAGGTCCTCGCGCTGGATGTTCTCGATGAGCGCGATCTCGAAAGCCTCCTTCTCGGTGACCTCGCGCACCATCACCGGCACCTCGCGCAAGCCGGCCTTCTGCGCCGCGCGCCAGCGGCGCTCGCCGGCCACCAGCGCGTAGCCGTCGGACACGCGCCTGACGATGAGCGGCAAGAGCACGCCCTTGCTGCGGATCGACTCGGCCAGCTCCTCGATGTGCGACTCGTCGAAGTGGCGGCGAGGCTGACCCTTCTGCGGGCGGATCTCCTCGATGCCGAGGTTGATCACGCCCTTGCGCTCGGAAGGCGACGCCGACGCGCCGGGGATGAGCGCCCCGAGGCCCCTGCCCAGCGCGGGCCGCTTGATGTGCTTGGGATCGATCACGCTGCTCCTTCCTTCAGCCGGGAAGTCCACGGCCGGCGCGTGCTGGCGCCGCGACGGCGCCGTGGGAGTCATCGCCGGGCCGCCCTCTTTTCCGCGGCCGCGGCGTGGTGGCGTTGCAGCATTTCGGCGGCGAGCTGCAGGTAGCTCTGCGCGCCCTTGGACTCGATGTCGTAGAAGAGCGCGGGGCGGCCGTGGCTGGGCGCCTCGGAGAGACGGACGTTGCGGGGGATGACCGTCTGGTAGACCAGCCCGGGCAGGTGGTCCTGCACGTCCTTCATCACCTGCCGGGCAAGGTTGTTGCGGTTGTCGAACATGGTCAGCACCACACCCTCCAGTTCGAGGCCGTGGTTGAGGCCGCCGCGTACCAGTTCGATGGTGTGCAGGAGCGAGCCGAGGCCCTCGAGCGCGTAGTACTCGCACTGAAGCGGCACCAGCACGCGGTCGGCCGCGACCAGCGCGTTGACGGTGAGCAGCCCGAGCGAGGGTGGGCAGTCGACGAGGACGTACTCGTAGTCGGCGCGCAGCGGTGCGAGGGCCGCCGCGAGGCGCCCTTCACGGCCTTCCATCGCCACCAACTCCAACTCGGCGCCGACCAGGTCCGCCCCGGAGGGGAGGACGAAAAGGTGCGGCAGCTCGGTGGGGAGCACGGCGGAGCGTGCCTCCGCCTCGCCGAGCAGCGCGTGGTAGACGGTGCGGCGGTCGCTCTCGCGCGAGATGCCCAGACCGCTGGTGGCGTTCCCCTGCGGGTCGAGATCGACGAGCAGGACCCGTCGCTCCTGGGCTGCCAGCGAGGCGCCGAGATTCACGGCGGTGGTGGTCTTTCCCACGCCGCCCTTCTGGTTGACGACGGCGAGGACCAGCGACATGCCTGCCTTTCGACCGTGGCACGCCCGTGATGAGCGTGATGCTGCGCCAGTACCACGGCGGATCGACGGCAGGCAAGCCGCCCACCCAACCGATGGCGCCGGCGGCAAAAACGATCGATCGCTCCGGCGCTCGCACCCGCCAGGGCCGCCGACTCTTGGCGCTCCCGCTCGACGAGACCGTCTCGTCCGGGCGGAACCCCTTCTCTTCTCGGGCTTCTCCCGCCCCTGGCAACGCCGTGTTTCACGTGGAACGCCGGCACGGCTCGGCCCTGAAACACTCCCGCGGGACCCGTTCTCTCTTCGCCGGCCTCTCCCCACCCCAGCGAGCCGTGTTTCACGTGGAACGCCGGGCGCAGCTCGCCCCTGAAACACTCCGGGGGACCCCTTCACTTCGCCGGCCTCTCCCCACCCCAGCAGGCCGTGTTTCACGTGGAACGCCGAGCGCAGCTCGCCCCTGAAACACTCCGGGCGGGACCCCCTTCTCTTCTCCGGCCTCTCCCCACCCCGGCGACGCCGTGTTTCACGTGGAACGCTCGGGCGGCCGCTGACCCAGTCAGCCGGGACGCGCTTCCGGGGCCACACTCCCGATGCCGGCGGAACAGCCTTTCGACCCGAACGTCCAGACCTCTCCCGAACCAAGCATTCGCCGCCGGCGTCCGAGCCACGAAGACTTCCAGCGAGGCCGTCTTTCACATTGAATCCGACCGGTGGCCCGCGCTACCGCGGGTATCTCGCGCGGCTCTGCCGAAGTCCGGTGAGGGGGATCGGTCCACCGCGCCCGCCGGACCTGGTCGGCGCGGATCACGTCTTTTGGCCCTGTGGCTGGCCGACAGCGGCCGGGTTGGCGGGCACTCACGCGTGCCCCGGCCGGTCGTGCAGCATCTCTTACGAGCACCCATGGCCCGCGCGCCTTCCCCCGGGGGCGTCCAGGTGACCGCAGCGGTAGGTTTTCTCCGTCAGCGAACAGGCGGCGACGCAAGCATGTGGTACGGAGGCGACGCCCCACCTGGCGGCTGGCGCGTGCTGAAGCCGCTGTTCCACGTGAAACGCGCGCGCCCGACGCGCTGGCGTCCTCGAGGCAGGTTTGGCCGAGACGAAAGGATGGGCTGCGGGCCAGTTGTGCTTGCGTATGGCTGAGCGCCCTGATGTCGCAGCCCGATCCCTCAAGAGCGGGTGGAGGGCCAAAGCGGATCGGGGCAGCGGTCAATCGTGCCAGTAGATTGCCAAGCGCCGTTGAGCGCCGGATCGAGGCAACTGGTATGCCAACTCCTGTTGCAGCGTCAGTTCGCCGACCCTCTCCGGCACTTCTTCCGAAGGACCCAGCATGCAGATGGCCACGCCGCGCGGCAGCACGTAGTGGTCGGCTAGCGCCAACCAGGTGTCCGGCGCGGCGTAGGCCCGGGCCACGGCAGCGTGCACCCGCGGGAGATTCTCGCGCGACGGGTTGCCCTCGAGCCTCACGGCGTGGACCTTTACTTTTGACAACCGCAATTCGGCGAGCGCGTTTTTCAGGAAAGCGACCTTCTTCTGCACGGAGTCGACCAACACCACCTCCAGGTCGGGCCGGGCGATGGCCACCGGAATGCCCGGGAAGCCCCCGCCGCTCCCTGCGTCGAGCAGGCTTCCCGAAGGCAGCACGGGCACCAGGGCCAGCGAATCGAGCACGTGCTTTTCGACCACCTCCTCCGGGTCCGTGATCGAAGTCAGGTTGATCGACTTGTTCCACCTGAGAAGCAGGTCGACATGCCGTCCCAGCAGCTTGAGCTGCGCGGGCGACAGGCTAATCCCCATCGCGCCAGCGCCCTCCCCTATGCTCTTGAGCTGGTCGCCGTTCAAACCCTGCTCCGGCTAGTGGCCGAAGTCCCCGCGGCGTGGGCCGCGCACAACTCGAGAAGCTGCCGCAGATCCGCGGAGGGCAGCTGATCCTCGCGAAAGATGCCGGCCGGGGGCCGCGCCCGGTACACGAACGACGTCCGCTGGACGGCCCGCATCGTCAGTCCCCCCTCCGGCCATGGCTGCGGATGGCCTGCTCGACCTCCTCGCTGTGCTCGGCGAGGTAGACCTCGACGTCCTCGTCCGTCACCCCCAGGTCGCGCAGGATCCCCTCATAGAGCGAGCTGGTCGACTGGCCGCCCCCGGTGCGTTTGCGCAGCACTGCCTTCACCACCGCCGCCCCGAAAAGCGGGTTCTTGCCCTTCCCGATTTTGCGCTCGCCCCCGGCCATGGCTCCTAGGCGTGCACCTTGACACGCTCCGAGCCGTCGCCGCCAGCGCGCCCGTCCTTCTTCTTCTGGACCTCGACGGTCTGGCCCCCGGCCGGCGGCGGCTTCATGGCGCGGCGCAGGTACATCTGCTGGGCGATGGAGAGCAGGTTGTTCGTGAAGATGTACAAGGTCAGCCCCGACGGCAGCGTGAGCATGAGCAGCGAGAAGAAGCCGCTCATCACGTACCCCATCGTCTTCTGGCTCGGGTTCGACATCGGCGCCGGCGTCAGCACCTGCGTGAGCACCATGGTGATGCCCATCGCCACGGGCAGGATGTAGTACGGGTCCTTGGCCGTCAGATCGTCGATCCAGCCGCGGATGAAGGGCGCGTTGTACAGCTCCACCGAGACTTGTAGCGTGGTGTAGAGCGCGAACCAGATGGGCATCTGGATGACCATCGGCAGGCACGACCCCATCGGGTTCACGCCGTGTTCCTTGAAGAGCTTCATCTGCTCGAGGTTCTGCCGCTGGGTGTCGCCCGCGTGCTTCTTCTTCAGCTCCTCGAGCTGCGGCTGGATGCGCTGCATCTCCTGCATGCTCTTCATCGACTTGTGCTGCAGGGGGAAGGTCAGCACCTTCATCGCCAGCGTGAGCAGGATGATGGCGACGCCCCAGTTGTGGAACGGGACGATCTTGTAGAAGAACTTCATCACGCCGAGGAGCACCTCGGCGATCACCGACCAGAACCCCCAGTCGATGGCCTGGCCCAGCGGCTTGCCCACCGCGTTCAGCTCGTCGGTGCTTTTCGGGCCCGCGTACCCCACGAAGGGCAGCGGCGCCGAGCCGCCGGCCGCGACCTGCACCGGCACCGCGACCCACGCCGCGATCGACCCGGCCTTCTCGCCATGCGCCTCGAGATGGCACGAAGCGTTCGCGCCCTGCGGCGGCATCACGGCCGTGAGGAAGTACTGCTCGTCGATTCCCGCAAAGGCCACTCCCGACGGCGCTTCCCACGTCGGCGTCTTGTTCCCCACGGCGAGGCGCTCCACCTTGTTGCCGGCCGCGCAGATGGCCCGCGCCGGCGTGCTGCGCGCGGCGAACATCCCGCCCGAAGGCTCTTCGGCGCGCGCGCCAAAGAGGACCGTGAGCTGCCCGTTGAGAGCTGTGGCGCTGCGCACTTCCACAGCCAGCGCGATTTCGTAAGTATTGGAATTGAGAGACAGTTTCTTCACAACCGTCACGCCGCGCGCCTCCGTCCGGAACGTTGCGTCCGAGGGACTGGACGCGACCAGGTCGTACGCGGCGTCGGCCGGCACCAGCACCGACCCGTCGGCGCCCTTGACGGTGGTCGAGAACGGCAGCGGCTCGCCGGCTCGCGGGCCCACGAGATCGACCTGCGATTCCTCCTTGGTCCCCTTGTGCAGCGTGAACTTGTCGCCCAGGAGCAGTGCGCTCTCCACTGCAGCGCCCTGGCTCGTCGCGATGATGCGAAGCCGCGGCGTCTCGAAGGTGACTTTCCTCAACGGCCGAGGCGCGATGGGCGCTTCAGGAGCAGCTTTCGCGGGCGGCGCGGCGGCGGCGGGGCCACCCGGCGTCTCGGCCGCAGCCTGCTTCTGGTCTTGCGCGGCACCGGAAGCTGGCGCCGCCGCCGGCGGCGGCTGCTGCTGCCCTTTCTTCGGCGCGAAGAAGGCCATGTAGCCGAAGAGGCACGCTAGCCAGATGGCGATGGCGAGGAACAACCTCTGCTGATTGGAGTCTTTCATCTACGCTTTCTCGAACCGCGCGCGCGGCGGAACCGGGTCGGGCCCTCCCGCCGCAAAAGGGTTGCAGCGCATGAGGCGCCACGCCGCGAGAAGCATTCCGCGCAACGGCCCATGCAGCCGCACGGCCTCTTCGGCGTACTGCGAGCAACTCGGGTAGTACCGGCAAGCTGCCGGCAATGCGGGCGAGACGAGCCGCCGGTAGACCCAGAGCAGCCCGAGCAGCGGCAGCGAGAGGACGCGCATCACCGCCCTGCCCCGCCCATCCGCCGCGCCGCCCGGCGCAGCCACTCGCGAAAATCGCCCACTCCCGCATCCACCGCCGAAGCCCTCGCGACGATCACCAGGTCGACCGCCGGAAGCGCGCCTAGTTCGAGTCGCACTGCCTCGCGCAGGCGCCGCTTGATCCGGTTCCGCTCCACCGCACCTCCGACTCTCGACGACACGGCCAACCCGACCCGCGCCATCGCCGGCTGCAGCCCCGCAGCCGCTGGCCTCGTCGGCGCCTGCTCGCGCGCTTTCCAACTGGCCGCGAGCGGGCCTTCCGCGAAACCTCGACCCTGCTCTTTAACCGCGAGGAACTCGGCCCGCTTGAGCAGGCGCGCACTTTTGGGAAGGCGGTGGACCGACGGCGGCACGAGCAGGGAGCTACTTCTGCGCAGCGCGGACCACGAGCCGCTTGCGGCCTTTGGCGCGCCGGCGCTTGAGGACGTTGCGGCCCGCCTTGGTGGCGTTGCGCTTGCGGAACCCGTGCTCCTTGTTCCGGCGGACCTTGCTCGGCTGGTACGTGCGCTTCACGACGTTGCCTCCACGGGCGGAAAAAGCGCGGCAATCAAGCACGCACGGCGAAGGGTGTCAACGGTTTCCAGAGGCGCGCCAGAGGGGGATGCTTTGAGCACAAACCAATCCAACGCGCGCCCGCATTGATCCCGCGTTGATCCGGTAACTTCGCTGATCCCACTTGATCCCTTTTCACAGGCTTTGCTAGGGTCCGCGTCCGCTGTCACGCAGTCGTCGTGCGGCGGACATTCCGGCGAGCGAACCCACGGTCAAGGGCCGCGCTGCGGCCCGAAGGACGTTTTCTTATTTTGTACATTTTCCGGGGGACTTCCAATGCCTGGCTCCTTGTCCACAGCTGTGAACAAACCTGTGGACGGCCCCGCCGCGGCCCTCTCAGCCGAATCTGAACGCGCGGCTGTGAATCTCTGGACGCGCGCCATCGAGCGACTCAAGGGCCGGCTTTCGCGCCACACCTTCCAGACCTACTTCGAGCCCATCAAACCGGTCAGCCTGATCGGCGACGAGTTGACGCTCGCCCACTCGAGCAAGTTCATGATCGACTGGGTGCGCGACAACCTGCTGGACGTGTTGCTGCAGGATCTCGAGGCGCAGCACGGCGTGCGCTGCGAGGTGAAGTTTGTCGTGCGCGACCGACCCGGCACCGAGGCCGAGGTTCCCACCGACGCGTCGATAGCTCCCGAGCGAGCGCAGGTCACCACGCCGCCGCCCAGCGAAGCGCCTCCGTCGCGGCAACTGCAGATCAACCCGAAGTACAGCTTCGACTCGTTCGTCGTCGGCCCGTCGAACCAGTTTGCCGTCGCGGCTTGCACCGCGGTCGCCAACGCGCCCGGCAAGGCCTACAACCCGCTCTTCCTCTACGGCGGAGTGGGTCTAGGCAAGACGCACCTGGTGCACGCGGTCGGCAACCATGCGCTCCGCCAGAACCCCAACTGTCACGTCGTCTACCTCTCGAGCGAGTCATTCACCAACGACCTCATCCACGCGCTCGAACAGCACCGCATGCCGGAGTTCCGCGCCCGCTACCGGGAGAAATGCGACATCCTCCTTCTCGACGACATCCAGTTCCTCAGCAACAAGAAGCAGACGATGGAGGAGTTCTTCCACACCTTCAACGCGCTGCACGAGGCGGGGAAGCAGATCTTCGTCACTTCCGACAAGCTGCCCACCGAGATCGACGGCTTCGAAGAGCGCCTGCGCAGCCGGTTCCAGTGGGGCCTCATCGCGGACATCCAGCCGCCCGAGGTGGAGACGCGCGTCGCGATCCTCAAGAAGAAAGCCGCCACCGACAAGATCGCCCTGCCCGACGACGTCGCCCTCTACCTCGGCACTCACATCCGCAGCAACGTGCGGGAACTCGAGGGGTCGCTCATTCGCCTCGCCGCCTTTGCCAGCCTGACCGGCGCGGCGCTCACCGTCGAGTTGGCGCAGGACGTGCTCAAGAACATCCTCGTGGTGCGCGGCGACAAGCCGGACGTCGATACCATCATCAAGGTGGTCGCCGAGCAGATGCAGGTGAAGCCGCAGGACATCAAAGGGGATCGTCGCCAGCAGAACATCGCCCGCGCGCGCCAGGTGGCCATGTACCTGACGCGCAAGATCACCGCGCTCAGCTACCCGGTCATCGGTGAGCGCTTCGGCGGCAAGGACCACTCGACCGTCATCAACGCCGAGCAGCGCATCCAACAACTCATGGGCGAAGAGCCGGAACTCCGTGCGACCGTCGAGTCACTCATGCGCAGGCTGAATTCGTAGCAACCCTGTGAAGAACGGTGCCCAGCGCGTGTTGACCGGGCTCGCCCCGATTGCTACACAGGCCGCTCACACCTGCGTGCAGCGGTTGTTCGCAGGTGCTTTTCCAACAATCTTCGAGACCTACGCAGCGCCTTCACAGATCCACAGCCTCTATCAGGACTACGAGCTTCTCATCTCCTGATCAGAAAGGTATGCGTCGATGGAGTTGCAGATCGGGACCGACGAGTTTGGACGTGCTCTGTATCGAGCACAGGGGATCGTCGAAAAGAAGAGCACCATGCCCATCCTCGCCTCGGTCCTGCTCGAGGCCAGCGAGGACGGCAAGCTGCGTGTGAGCGCGTTCGATCTCGAGATCGGCGTGCAGACCACGCACCCGGCCGAGGTGAACAAGCCGGGCTCAGTGGCGCTCAAGCACAAGGAACTCTACGACATCGTCCGCTCGCTGCCCGACCGGACGGCGGTGCTCAAGCGCGAAGCCAACAACCGCGTCAAGCTGACCAGCGGCGCCGCCGAGTTCAACATCGTCGGCCAGCCGGCTGAGGACTACCCGCCGTTCCCGCGCGTGGAAAAAGTCTCCTTCGTCACCGTCGAGCCGGCCACTTTGCTGGAGATGATCGAGAAAACGCAGTTCGCCATCTCCGCCGACGAGACGCGCCACAACTTGAACGGTGTGTACTTCGAGACGAGCGAAGGCGCGGTGCGCATGGTGGCCACCGATGGACATCGCCTGAGCCTGGTGCAGCGCAAGTTGGAGGGACAGTTCAACCTCAAGCGCGGCGTGATCGTCCCGCGCAAAGGCTTGTTCGAACTGCGCAGGCTTCTCAGCGAAGATGCGACCGGCGTGTGCGAGTTGGGGTTCACCGAGACGAGCGGGGTCTTCCGCCGCGGTGACGTGACGATGATCATGCGACTCATCGACGGCACCTTCCCCGACTACATGCAGGTGATCCCCAAGGAGGCCGACCGCACCGTCACCGTCGATCGGCCGCGCCTGCTCGAAACGCTCAAGCGCATGAGCCTTCTCTCCAGCGACCGGTCCACCAACGCGGTGCGGTTCGAGTTGCAGGAGGGATCGCTGCGCGTCACCTCGCAGAACCCCGACCTGGGCGACGCGCGCGAGGACATTCCCGTCGCGTACAACGGGACGCCGTTGCAGATCGGCTTCAACGCGCGCTACCTGATGGACGTGCTCCAGGTGGTCGACGCGGCGCAGATGAACGTCGAGTTGTGCGACGAGTTGTCGCCCGGCGTTCTCAAGCCGGCCGGAGACGCGGCAGTTGGCGCGCGCTACACGGCGGTCATCATGCCTATGCGGATTTGATGGGCGCAATCCCGGCAGCGCTGGTCTTGCTCTTCGCGCTGGGCGCGCCGGCGAAGACTTCGTCGAAATCCACCCAGAAGAGGCGTCCGCCCGATCCGCGCATCATCGGCCTGGGCAGGAGTTGCCACAAGAACAAGGACTGCAAGCACAAGGCGCACCGCTGTCTGCACCTGAGCGACGCCAACGGCAAGCCGCTGGCGACCGCCTTCTGCGCGCTGCCCTGCAAGACTTACGAGGCCGGCACCACGCCGGCCCGGCCCGGCTTTCCCGCCATCGATGCGGAGACGACGAAGAAGCTGATGAAGAAGCCGCCGCCGCCGCGCTGTCCAGCGAAGTTCCAGTGCCGGAGTGCGGGTTCGGGCGTGCCCATCGACATGTGCGTGCGGGAGTAGCTCCCTGCTGCTCATCGACGTCGACACGCGCGCGTTCCGCAACCTGGCCGGCGGGCGCGTGTCGCTCTCGCCGCACACAACGGTGCTGTTCGGGGCGAACGGGCAGGGGAAGACCAACTTTCTCGAGGCCTGCTATCTCGTTTCCGCGCTGCGCCCGCTGCGCGCGCAGAAGCTTTCCGAGTTGGTGCGCCACGGTGAGGAGAGCGCGCGCGTGGCGGCGCGTTTCCAACTCCCCGGCGGCGTCCGCGAAGTCGAGGTGGAAGTGCGCGCGGGGGTGCGCCTGGCCCGCGTCGACGGGAAGCCGGTGCGCGACCCGGACGAACTGTTCGGAGGGCTCGCCACCGTCGCGTTCACGCCCGACGATCTGGCGGTGGTGAAGAGCGGTCCCGAAGGGCGCCGCAGGCTGCTCGATCGCGCCGCGCAGAACCGCCACCCGGCGCAAATCGTAGACGCGCGCGACTATCTGCGCGCGCTGCGCTCGCGCAATCACCTGCTGCGCCAGAGAGCGCAAAGCGACCTCCTGGCCTCGTTCGACGAGCCGCTCGCGCGCCTCGGGGCGCGGCTGCGGCAGCGCCGCGAGCAGGTGCTCGACGAGTTGCGGCCCCACGCGCAGCGAGCGTTCTCCGAGGTGGCGCGCGGCGAGGCGGTGCTGGAACTGAGCTACCTCTCCTCCGTTCCCGAGGCAGCCGAGGAAGCGCTCCGCGACGCTCTGGAGAAGCGACTGCCTCGCGACCTCGAGCGCGGCTATACCAGCGTCGGGCCGCACGCCGACGACCTGGCCCTGTCGCTCGGGGGCAGGCCGGCGCGCCTTTACGCCAGCCAGGGACAGGCCCGAGCCATCGTGCTGGCCTTCAAGATCGCCGAGATCGAAAACCTGCGCGCGACGCAAGGCAGGGCGCCGCTCTTGCTCCTCGACGACGTGTCGAGCGAGTTGGATCCGGAGCGCAACGCCTTCCTCATGACGTACCTCGGCGCGCTCAAAGGTCAGGTGGTGCTGACCACCACCGACCCTCGACTGGTTTCGGAAAGCGCGGCCGGCCCAACCCTTTTCCACCGTGTTTTCGCGGGTCGGATCGAGGTCGCCGATCCGTCGTGAAAACCACGTATTTCCCGAGTGATAGACCACGTCGTTCGCCTTGACCGCGACAGTTTTCGCGTGATACTTCGGAGCACTCGAAAACGAGGTGAGCGTTTGGAGATTTCGCAGGAGAAGCGGCCCATACCGGCGGCCGCCGGCGGCGAGTATTCTGCCGACAGCATAAAGGTTCTCGAGGGCCTCGAGGCGGTGCGCAAGCGCCCGCACATGTACATCCGGGGTGTCGGCGCCGAGGGCCTGCATCACCTGGTTTACGAAGTGGTCGACAACGCGGTCGACGAGGCGCTCGGCGGCCACGCCAAGACGATCGAGCTGACCATCCACGCCAACGGATCGCTCAGCGTGCAGGACGACGGGCGCGGCATCCCCGTCGGGCCGCACCCCACCGAGGCGATGGACACGCTCGACGTGGTGATGACCAAGCTGCACTCGGGCGGGAAGTTCGACCAGGGCAGTTACAAGGTGTCGGGCGGACTGCACGGCGTGGGCGTGTCGTGCGTCAACGCTTTGAGCGATTACCTCGAGGTGGAGGTTTATCGAAACGGCCAGATCTACAAGCAGCGTTACGAAAAAGGCGTGCCCACCGGGCAGGTCCGCACCATCGGCACGACCTCCCTGCGCGGGACCAAGGTGACTTTCAAGCCCGACGCGGGCGTTCTCGAGGCCACCGACTTCAACTTCGACGTGCTCTCCAACCGCATGCGCGAGTTGGCGTTCCTCAACCCCGGCTTGCGCATCCTCATGCGCGACGAGCGCAGCGACAAGTCGCACGATTTCAAATACGAGGGCGGCATCGTCGCGTACGTCCAGCTGCTCAACAAGAACAAGACGCTGCTCTTCAACGAGCCCATCTCCATCCGCGGCGAGCAGAACGGCGCCGAGGTGTACGTGGCGCTGCAGTGGAACGACGGCTTCGACGAGAAGGTCTTCTCCTTCGCCAACAACATCAACACCGTCGACGGCGGGCCGCACCTGATCGGCTTCAAGAGCGCGCTCACGCGCTCGGTGGTGAAGTACGGCGAGGAGAACGGCTCGTGGAAGGAGATCAAGGAATCTCCCTCGGGCGAGGACGTGCGCGAGGGATTGACGGCGGTGGTCTCGGTGAAGATTCCCGGCGCCCAGTTTGAAGGAAATCTGAAAGGCAAACTGGTCAATACCGAAGCGAAGGGGCTGGTCGAGCAGCTGGTCGGCGATAGGCTGACCGCGTTCTGGGAGCAGAACCCGGCCATCGCCAAGCGCGTGATGGCCAAGGTGGCCGATGCGGCGCGGGCGCGCATCGCCGCGCGCAAGGCGCGCGAGACGGTGCGGCGCAAGGGAGCGCTCGACTCGGCGTCGTTGCCCGGCAAGCTGGCCGACTGCCAGGAGCGCGATCCCGAGAAGTGCGAGCTCTACATCGTCGAGGGAGACAGCGCGGGCGGCTCGGCCAAACAGGGCCGCGACAGGCGCACGCAGGCCATCCTTCCGCTGCGGGGGAAGATCCTCAACGTCGAGAAGGCGCGCTTCGACAAGATGCTCGGGTCGCAGGAGATCGCCACGATGATCACGGCGATCGGAACCGGCATCCACGATGAGTTCGATATTTCCAAGTTGCGTTACCACAAGATCATCTTGATGACGGACGCCGACGTGGACGGCAGCCACATCCGGACCCTCTTGTTGACCTTCTTCTATCGGCAGATGCACGACGTGGTGGCGCGCCAGCTCCCCGACGGCGCCAACAAGCACCACCTCTACATCGCCCAGCCGCCGCTCTATCGCGTGAAGAAAGGCAAGCAGGAGATGTACCTGAAGGACGACGCGGCCATGGACGCGCACCTGCTCGACCTGGGCACGCAAGGGGCGACGGTGCGCGGGCAGGGCGCGGAGGAGATTTCGGGCGACCACCTCAAGGCGCTGCTGGAGAAGGTGCTGCAGTACCGGCGCCTGCTGGGAAAGGTGGACAAGCGCCGCGACGGGCGCGTGGTGGACACGGTGCTCTCGGCCACGCAACTCGATGCGCAAGCGCTCCGCGTGCCGGAGTTCCTCGCGCTGCAGGCCATGTCGCTGCAGGAGGCGCTGCGGCAGCGGAACCCCAACGAGACGCTCCTGCTCAAGGTGGTCGACGATCCCCAGCACGGCTGCCAGAAGGTCGTCGTGCGGTTGGGGCACAACGGCGCGATGCGCGAAACGGCGGTCGACCACGTTCTCCTCAGCGGGCCCGACTTCGCCGAGCTGGTGCGGCTGCGCAAGGAGTTCGCGCAGCTCGGCCACGCGCCCTACGAGTTGAGCGCCAGGGAGAGCGGCGCGGCGCAGACGGCGGGGACGCCCATCGAGTTGGTGGAGATGGTGAAGAAGTCGGCTTCGAAGGGGCTGGAGATCCAGCGCTACAAGGGCCTGGGCGAGATGAACCCCGAGCAGCTCTGGGCCACCACCATGGATCCCGCTCGTCGCACGCTCTTGGAAGTGCACGCCGACGACGTGGCGGAGGCGGAGCAGATGTTCACCACGCTCATGGGCGACGCCGTCGAACCGCGCCGCGAGTTCATCGAAAAACACGCCCTCGACGCCACCAATCTGGACATCTGAACCGGTAGAACCTCAGCGGGTTGCGTTGCTCGTCCCCGGGTAGACGGGATCTGGTGTCTGTCTTCCCGCTGCCGCGCTGAGGAGAATTGGTTCGGGAGCAGGGACTCGAACCCCGATTCGCGGCTTCAAAGGCCGCTGTCCTACCATTAGACGACTCCCGAGTTCTTCCTTCTCCCGTAGGTTCGCTCACGATGGCAGTTAGCGCAAACGACATCGCATTTCTCGAGTTCCAGTGCCAGAACTTCCAACGTGCTAGTGAAATTCTGGAAGCGCGCCAGACTGAATCGTTTCCTCGTCGGGTCGCGATGATCGAAGTCCATGACGTAGGACGGATATTCCTTGCGCAATCCGCACAAGGCACTCGCTTCACATCTTCGACATGCCGCCGGAGCGCTTCGCGCCGCGCCTTGCTGCGGTCGGTGTAGGCCGTCTTGTTCTGGCGATAGTAGTCGCGATGATACCGTTGGTGACATGCTCTGCAAACGATTGACGGCTGCCTCTGGCTCTATTCCGGGAAGCGAATTCCGCCAGCTGTTTGCTTCTGCCGCAGCCTCCACAGCGTTTGCTCGCCATGGCCGTACTTTGACCTTACGCGCCACTTCAAAGTCAAAGCAGAACTGTGTTCGTAATCCTGCGCCCCTGCATCTCGAGGTCGATCCTTCACGTGAGGCAGATCGACGAGCGCGGCCGATGGCTTTCGTGTAGATCGCAGCGCCCATGGGTCTTTCCATCGGCATCGTCGGCCTGCCCAACGTGGGCAAGAGCACGCTCTTCAACGCGCTGAGCGGAGCGAGCGTGCTGGCGGCCAACTACCCGTTCGCCACCAAGGACCCCAACGTCGGCGTGGTGCCGGTGCCCGACGACCGCCTCGACAAGCTGGCCGTGCTCTACCGGCCGAAGAAGACCACGCACGCGGCGCTCGAGTTCGTCGACATCGCGGGACTGGTGAAAGGCGCGTCGAAGGGCGAGGGCCTCGGCAACCAGTTCCTCGCCAACATCCGCGAGGTCGACGCGGTGGCGCACGTCCTGCGCTGCTTCCAGGACGCAGACGTGGTGCACGTCGACGGCAGCGTCGATCCGCTGCGCGACAAGGAAGTGGTCGACACCGAGCTGGCCTTGAAGGACCTCGACTCGCTGGAGAAGAAGCGCGAACGCCGCGCGAAGGACGCCAAGGCGCCGGGCAAGCCGGGCGAGGAGGCCAAGGCGGACCTGGCCGTGTATGACAAGCTGAAGGCCGCGCTCGAGGCGGGCCGGCCCGCGCGCAGCGTCCCGCTCGGCGATGACGAGCGGCCCCGGGCGCGAGAGCTGTTTCTGCTCACCTCCAAGCCGGTGTTGTACGTGGCGAACATCGACGAGTCGCAGCTCGGCTCGGTCGAGACCGACCCGCTGGTGCGCAAGGTGGCCGAGCTGGCGCAGCGGGAGGGGGCGCGCTGGGTCGCCATCTGCAGCAAGGTGGAGGCGGAGATCCAGCAGATGCCGCCCGAGGAGCGGCCGGAATTTCTCGCCCACGTCGGCCTCGCCGAGCCGGGCCTGAACCGGCTGGTGCCCGAGGGATTCGCGCTGCTCGGCCTGCAGTGCTACTTCACCGGCGGCGAGGACGAGTGCCGCGCCTGGGTCATCAAGAAGGGGACGCGCGCGCCGCAGGCTGCCGGCGTCATACACACTGACTTCGAGCGCGGATTCATCAAAGCCGAAGTGATCCGCTGGGACGAATTGCTACGCCATGGCTCGGAAGCGGCCGCCAAGAGCAAGGGCGCGATGCGAGTCGAAGGCAAGGAATACGTGGTGCAAGACGGAGATGTGATGCACTTCCTCTTCAACGTCTAGTTCTGGTTCTCGTGCCGGGTGTCTTAGAACGTGGCGGGCAGATCGAGCTTCTGGACCACGTTGCCTTTTTTATCCACCACCTGTAGCTCGACCGTCCGGCGCCCGCGCGGGCCCGAGACGCGTCCGATGGCCGTCAGCTGGGGCTCGTTGGCCACCTGGAAGTTGGGCACCGTGTCGAGCGCCGAGCGCGTCTCGTCGGCCAGCAGCTTGGCCAGTTCGGGCTGCGTCCCCGGCCCCGGCTCGAGCGTCATGAGATTTATCTTCAGCGGAAGCGCATTCAACGAATCCCCCGCCGTGATGCTCGCGCCCGGTTCGCGCTTGGCCTTCCCGCTGCACCCCCGGGCCGAGACGCTCCTCAAAAGGAAGAACCCCTTTTTCGTCTCCAACTCGGTCACCTCGTCCTTGCCGGTGATCTCGAAGAACTGCCCCACGAAAGGTTGGGTCCCGGCGAAGGCGCACGACACCGTCCCGTCAGGGAGCGCATCGAGCACCTTGCCGGTCAGCTTGGGGAACCGCATCGCCAGCGACTGCGCTACCGCCCGGGCGCCGTCCTTCACCTGCGCCACGTCGAAGTCCCCCACTACTTCCGCCGTGCCCTGCCCGGCGGGCCCGGCGCCGACTAGCTTCTCCTCCAGCTTGCGGGCGAGCTGCTTCGAGCCGCCCTCGATCTGTTCCTGGGAGCCGACCTTGAGGTTCCCGGCGAAAGCCACCTGCGCCGTCGACGAATCCATCGCGCGCACCGAGAGCAGGTACCCCCGGCCCTTGGTCTGCACGGCGCCGACGACGATCCAGCGCGCGCCGACGAGCTGCGCGAGCTTGATCTGCACCTCGTCGCTCATCGCCCCCGACTGCGAGAGCGCCTGCTCCTTCATCACCTTGGCGATCTGCTGTCGCTCCACCACGCGCAGCCGGCCGTCGTCCACCAACTGCGCGGTGAGCGCGTCGCTCATCTCCGAGGCGTCATCGGCGTCGGCTCCGCCGCGAAAATCGACCGAGGCGATCGCGACCGTGTGATCTTTTTCAGGAGCCGCAGCTACAGCCGGAGCCAGCGCCAGGAGGAGAATGAGGAGCATGGATTCCTGCTACCTTGACCGCGCGCGCATCGCAAGCGACCATCTGCCCGGCTGGTCTACAGGAGAGTTGACCCTTCCGCGGCCGCGATGCTACCGATCGAGCCTGCAACTCCGTTCGATCCCTCGGGGAATCAACCATGAGCAACTTCGCCCTACCGGTCCGCGCGCTCGCCCGCGCGCTAGTCGTCGCGCTCGCATGCGCTGCCTGCAGCACCGTTTCCGTCCGCGTCCCGGTGATGAAACCGGCGGAGATCAACATGGCGCCGTACCAGAGCGTCGCCATCGGCGGCATGACGGGCAACGGCGACCGCCCCATGAGCAACTCTCTCGAAGAGGCGCTGGTCGCGACCAACCGCTTCACGGTCGTCGACCGCCAGCACATGGACCGGGTGCTGCGCGAGTTGCAGCTCTCCTCCACCGACCTGGCCGATCCGAGCGCTGCCTCGAAGCTGGGCAAGGTGGTCACCGCCGGCGCGCTCATCTTCGGCGACGTGAACGACAGCTACCGCGAGGTGCCCTCGACGGAGAACTTCAAGGACAAGGACGGCAAGCCACACGCCTATCACGTGCTCAAGGGCGAGTACTCGGTGCGCGCGACCTTCAAGATCGTCGACGTCTCGACCGGCCGGCTCGTCATCGCCAAGACGTACCAGGAGCGGCGCGACGACACCAACCGCGGGCTCGACAGGAACCCCGAACCGATCGATCGCGATTCGCTGGAGCGGTCGGCGCGGGCGTCGGTGGTGGACCGCTTCCTCAAGGCCATCGTCCCGCACCAGGAGTTCCTCTACGCCAACTTCGTCAAGGACGGCGACATCCCGCAGCTCGAGGGCGGCATCGGCTGGGCGGAGCGAGGCGACTGGAAGAAGGCGCAGGAAGCCTTCAACACGGCGGCGCAGGACGCGGAGAAGAACCTCAAGCTCAAGTCGGGCCAGATCGCCAAGGCCTACTGGAACCTGGGGCTGGCGTACGAGTATGCCGGCGACTACGACAAGGCCGGCGCGATGATCAACATCGCCTACCAGAAGTCGAACGACCGCGACATGCTGGGCGAACTGGACAACATCAAGCGGCTCCAGGCGGACGCCAGGAAGCTGGCGGAGCAGACGAGCACAGAGGGCACCGGTGCGCACTAGCCTCTTCGCTCTGCTGGCGCTCTGCGCCTGCGGGCCGGAGAAGCTGGCGGCAGTGAAGACGACGTCGTCGCCCAAGCCGCCGGCGTGGCTCACCAAGGCGCCGTCGGGCGGGGATGCGCTCTACTTCACCGGCGCCAAGGACGGCTCGGCCAGCCTCGAGGAAGGAAAGGACTCCGCGATGGAGGCTGCGCGCGGCCAGGCCGCCCAGTACATCGGCGTGGAGATCAGCGCCGAGCACAGCGACGTGATGAGCACCGAGGAGGCCGAGAACAAGGCCAAGGACGTCGTCCAGACCCGCGCCAACGCCGTGGTCCGCTCTGCCGAGCTGGCCGACGTGTACTACGAGAAGATCTCGCGCGAGTCCGGCTCGGGCACCATCGACCGTTACGACGTGTGGGTCCTCATCAAGCTGCCGCGGGCGGAGATCGAGAAGGAGCGCGCGCGCCAGGCGGACGAGGCGAAGACGGCGGTGCGCACAAGCCTGGCGCGGTTGCGCGAGGCGCAGGTGCACGAGAAGGCCGGCAACGTGCTGGCCGCGCTGATCCGCTATCGCGAGGTGGTCTCACAGATGAAGGGAGTGGGACAGTCGGTCGAGACGGGGGACGCCGAGATCGCCAATGCCGGTCGCCTTCGCCAGGTGGCGCAGGACGCCGCGAACGCCGTCCAGGCCAAGGCGCGGCGCGCCATCCTCGTTGCGCCCGATTGGGTGGCCGGGGCGGTCACGCAGGCCCTCTCCGCCAAGGGATTCACGGCGCGGACGCAGGCCGGCTTCGACGAGGCCGCCGCCCTCGCCGCCGCGAAGGCGCAAGGCATGCCGTGGGTGATCGTGGTACATGCAACAACGACTCCTGGCGGCCAGGTCTTCGCCCAAGTGGCCGCCTCTGCCGCGCTGGATGTCCGTGCTCTGGATGCCCAGAGCGGAGCCGTGGTCGCGTCGGCACAGAAGCAGGCCAAGGGGGTGGGGCGAACTCCCGAGGCGGCACAGCAGGCTGCGGCGAGCGCGGCGGGGCTCGGCGCCGGCAACGATCTCGCGGCAGCGCTCATGGCGAAGGAAAACGCAGGACTATAATCAGACGCGCGTCGGCCTGGCCGCCGCGAATTGAACGGAGGTAGACAGTGAAGAAGCTCTTCGGAATCGCATTGGCGGCAGCCGTACTGGCTGGGTGCGGCGGCGAGAAGAAGCCCGAGATGACCAACCAGGTGCTCCACGCCAACGGGCCCGACTGGGTGAACCGCGGCTCGGGCGCTTTCGGCGGCGAGAAGGGGCGCATCTTCTACGGCGTCGGCATCGCCAGCGGCATCCGCAACGCGGCCATGCGTCGCTCCACGTCCGATTCGCGCGCGCGCGCGGAGATCTCCAAGACGCTCGACACGTACGTGTCGGTCCTCAACAAGGACTACCAGGCCTCGACGACCGCGGGCGACATGAGCGCCTCTTCCGAGGAGCAGCACGTCGAGCAAGCGCTCAAGACGTACTCCAACATGGAGCTGTCGGGCGTGGTGATCGTCGATCACTGGCTCGACAACGACGGGACCGAGTACTCGCTGGCGCAGCTCGACATGGAGGCCTTCAAGAACAACATGGACAAGATGAAGGAGCTGAACGCCAAGGTCCGCGACGCGGTGCGCGCCAACGCGGACAAGGCCTTCGACGAGCTCAACGCCGAGGAAGCCAAGCATCAAAAGTAGGCCTCCTCTGCTAGAATTTGCGGGCCGGCCAAGGCAACTGGCCGGCCCGCCGCATTTCGGGAGGCGTTTCCGACATGAAGATCCCGGCGCTCGCACTGGCCCTGGCCGCCGTGTCCTGCGGCGGACCCGAGCAGCGGCAGGTCAAGCTCAACCGCTGGGGCAAGCCGTTCAAGGAAGGCATCGTCGCGCCGGCGTGGGTGGACAAGATCCCCGAGAGCGGAACGGCCAAGTTGTACGGCGTCGGCTTCTCCGGGCCGACCTACTGGCCGCAGGACGCGCTCAACAACGCCGGTGAGTCGGCGCGCGGGAAGCTCGCGCTGGCGCTCGCTTCGCACGTCGAGTTCCTCGGCATGGACACCGCGGACGCCGCGTCACAGGGCGGGGCGACCATCAACAAGGAAGCCACCGACGTGGTGATGCAGAACTCGCGCATCGAGGCCACCTGGGTGGACGAGAACGGTGAGCGCGGCGAGCCGGCTTCGGTCTGGGCCCTCGCCTCTATCGAGTTGGACGCCGCGCGGGGCAGGGCGGCGCCGGTGACAGGGGCGGTGTGGACCAGCGGGACGCGCCAGACGGCGCCCTCGTGGCTCGATCGCCTGCCGGGATCGAAGAGCAAGGTGTTCGCGGCGGGCTACAGCGGCCCGACCTTCCGCGCCGACGACGCGGTCAAGTACGCGAGCGACAACGCCGTCGACAACCTGGCCGCCTCGCTGCGGGCGCACGTGCAAGCGTACACGCTCCTGGTCGAAAACGCCTCGGGGCTCTCGGTGGACGAGTTCGCGCGCACCGAAGATCCCGACCAGGCGTTCAAGGACATCGTGCGCAAGAGCGCCAAGGTGGAAGCGACCTGGGTCGATCAGGACGGGCTGCGCCCCGGCGACCCGCCGGGCGCGGTCTGGGCGCTGGCGTCCATCGACGTTCAATCGACCAAGGGCGGCGTCAGGGCGATCGAGAACGAGGACCTCGGCCCCGCCCTCGACAATAAGGGCAACGCTCCACCCGAAAAGTAGGCCTCGAGCAGAAGCTGGCCTCGGGCCTCAGACCTCGGGCCTCAGCTTGTCTTGTCAATCGCCTGCGTTCCGAGGTCTGAGGGCTGCTTGACCGTCAGAGCTTTTCGTCGACGTGGGCCGTCTTGCGCAGCTGCTGCAGGTAGTGCTCGCGCTCTTTCAGCACCGACTCGTTGGCGAGGCGGTTGCGGATCTGCTCCTGCACTTCGGAGAGCGGCTTGGGCGGGAGCGTCCGCCGGTCCTCGACCATGACCAGGTGATAGCCGCCGCGCTCGCCCGGGGTGTGGATGAGCCCCGACACTTCGCCGGGCTTGAGCGAGAAGGCGGCCTGCTCGATGGCGGGGACCATCTGGCCGCGCTTGAAGTAGCCCAGGTCGCCGCCTTCCTTCGCCGAGGGCCCCTCGGACAGATCGCGCGCCACCTTGGCGAAGCTGTCGCCCGCGCGCAGCCGCCGCAGCGCCTCGTCGGCCTTCGCCTTGCCTTTCTGCTGCGCCGCGGGAAGCGCCCCGTCGGGAGCGGAGATGTAGATGTGCCGCGCGCGCACCTCGACGTCGGCCTCCTGCGACATGTTGGCGTAAGCGGACTGGACCTCCTCGTCGCTCACCTTGCGCGGCTTCACCTTGTACTGCAGCAGCTTGTACATGAGCTGCTGGCGGCGCAGCGAGTCCTTGACCGTCTCGAAGGCGATACTCTGCTGCCCGAGCGCTTCGCGGAACTGCGGCAGGTCCATGCCGTTCTGGCGCGCCAACTGCTCGACGGCGCGGTCCACCTCGTCCTCGGGGACGTCGAAGCCCATCGCGCTGGCCTCGCTCTCGACCAGCTTCTCGTCGATGAACTGGGTCAGTCCCCGCTTGAGCAATTCCTTGCGCTGCGCCGCGCCGGCCGGCCCGGGCGGGACGTGGGTCAGCTCGGGGCCAAGGCGCTCCTCGACTTCCGAGAGAGTGATGGGCTGGCCGTTCACCACCGCCGCGATGCGGTCCTTGACCTCGGCGCGGACGGCGAGGGGCAGCAGACAGAAGAGCAGGAGGGTTCGCATGAGGGCGCGAAATGTAATGGATCGGAGGCCGAAAAGCACAGCGCAGTGGACGTCAGTGCAATAACGCGAAGGCGGAGTCATCGATTTTCACCTCGGCGGAGGAGCGCAGCTGCTGCAAGAGCTGGCGCTCGGCGTTGGCGCGCTTGTCCGCGGTGGCGTGCCGCTCCGCCTCGGCCTGTGCCTCCTTGAAGCTCTTCGCCCTGGCTGCGCGCCGGCCCAGCACCTTGAACACGTGATAGCCGTAGGGCGACGCGACCACGCCGGAAATCTTGCCGTTCCCGAGCGAGAAGCAGTTTTCGTCGAAGACCTTGGGCATGGTGCCTCGCGGAAACCAGCCCAGATCGCCGCCCCGCCGCCCGTCAGGCGAGGTGGAATGCTGCCGGGCCAGCTCGTCGAAGGGCGTGCCCTTGCGGAGCTGGTCGAGGACGCTCTTCGCCTCGTCGGGCGTGCGCACGACGACCTGCAGGCAGTGCACCCCCTCGGGCTCCTCGAACTCGGCGTGGTGCTGGTCGAAGTAGGCGCGCACTTCGGCGGGCGAGACGCGCTCGCCGCGCGTCTGCTCGGCGACGTACTTGCCGGCGAGCAGCCGCTCGCGCATCTCGTCGGAGAGGCCCTCGGCGGTCTGGCCGCCGCGCGTGAGCCGCTGGTTGAACGGCTCGCCGCTGAGGCGCGCCTCGTCGACCATCGCGTCGGTGGCGCGCTGCACCTCGGCCTCGCTCACCTGGATGCCGGCCGCCTTGGCGCGTTGCACGACGATGGTGCGGTCGATGAGCGCATCGAGCAGCGCACGGCCCAGCCGCGGCAAATCAGCGGGAGCGGTCGAGGCCTTCTCGCCGTTCTCGCCGCGCCGGACCCGGTCCAGCTCCTGCTGCAGCCGCGTCACCGGGATGGGCGCTCCGTTCACCACCGCGGCGGCGGGAGTGGACGGCGGCGCGGGCGCCTCTTTACGCCGGCAGCCGGCCAAAACCACCAAGAGGCCGAGCGCCGCGAGCGCGCATCGGCCCTTCCGCAAAGCGCTGGCCTCAAGCATCGGGCCCCAGACCTAATTTCCGCCGATCTTCGAGGCGGAGGTGGGAGGCTGCGGCTGGCGCATCGGCTGACGCTGGGCGCCCATCCCGGGATAGGGCTGGCCCGGCTGCGGACCGGTCTCGACCTGCACCTTCTCCAGCTCCGCCTCGTTGATCACCACCGGCGTCGAGTCGCGCAGCTTCTTCATCCAATCGTCGTACTCGCGGCTGCGGCGTTCGCGCGCCATGCGCCCGCGGATGGAGTCCTTCGATTCGTCGAACGAGCGATTGAGTGCCACCGTCTTCACCTGGAGCTTGACCACCTCGACGCCGGTGGCGGTTTCGATGGGGTTGGACTTGTCGCCGGGGTTTTTCAGATCGAACGCCGCGGCGGCCAGCTCGGGGTTGTAGGCCTTGGCCAGCTCGTCGCGCGAGAGGAAGCGCAGGTCGCCGCCCATCGGCGCCGAGAGCGGGTCCTTGCTCTCCTTCATGGCCACGACCTGGAAGGCGTTCACCTCGCCCTTCTTCTCGCGGGCGTCGATGTCCTTCAAAAGCGCGGCGGCCTTCTTGCGCGCCTCGGCCTTCTCGCGGGCGTCCTTGGCGGGAAGGAAGACGTGGAAGACGCGCGCGCGCTCGGGCTTGACGAAGTCGTCGAGGTGCGCGTCGTAGAACTTCTTCAGCTCCTCCTCGGGGATGTCCGCGCCGGTGAGCCGCTCGTCGAGCTGGTGCCGGATCAGCTCCTGGATCATCGCGCGCTTCATCTGCTCCTTGACGGCGGGGCTCTTGTCGAAGCCCTGCCGCTGCGCCTCCTGCGCGAGCAGCTCGTTGCGGATGAGGTTCTCGAGGAACTCCTTCTTGCGCTCGAGCGTGCTGTAGCGCGCGCGCAAGAACGGACTGGTCTCGTCGAGCCGCTTCTTCAGATCATCGGCGGTGATGGTCTCGTTGCCGACCTTGGCGACCACAGGGCCGGACTTGGAGCCGCCCTTGCTGCAGGCGGCGAGCGCGGCGAGGCCGGCGAAGAGGAGGACAGCAGTGCGGTTGTTCATCTCGGGTCCTTCGTGAAGGGGCGGGGCGGAGATATCAGAGGAAACAGGGTGCGCAAAGGATTACTTCCCCTGCGGAGGCTTCAGGCCTCGGGCTTCAGGCCTCGGCAAGACCACAGCCGCGCAGATCGCGGAGGAGCGAGCGGGCGCTCTCCAGCACGTTCGACTCCCCGGTCGACGCGACCAGTTCCATGCCCGGCGTCAGGCGGTACTTTCCCTTTCCCTTGGCGACGAGCTGGGCCAGTTTCGTCGCCTCGAGCGCCGCGTCGGGCCCGAGTTGCACCACCAGCCTTCCCGGTCCGCTCTTGAGGCCGCGCATGCGCAGCGCGCGCAGCTCGTTCTTGAGCGACATCACCTCGACGAGCGCGTCCACCTCGGGCGGCGGCTCGCCGCATTGATCGCGCAGCTCTCCCTTCACCTCGTAGAGCGCCTCCTCGGTGGTGGCGCTCGCCAGCCGCTTGTAGAAGAAGAGCCGCTGCTGCACCTCGGGCACGTAGTCCTCGGGGATGAGCGCGGGGATGGGCAACTCCACGTCCGGCTCGAACTCCTGGCGCACCTCCTCGCCCTTGAGCGAGGCGACGGCCTCCTCCATCAGCTGCGTGTAGAGGTCGAAGCCCACGCTGGCGATGTTCCCGCTCTGGTCGGGTCCGAGCAGGTTTCCCGCCCCGCGCAGCTCGAGATCGTGCGAGGCGATCTGGAAGCCCGCGCCCAGCTCGGTGAACTGCTGCAAGACTTGCAGGCGCTTCTGCGCCTCGCGCGTGATCGAGCGCCGCGCCGGGATCATCAGATATGCGTACGCGCGCTCGCGGCTGCGGCCGACGCGCCCGCGGATCTGGTAGAGCTGCGACAGCCCGAAGGTGTCGGCGCGATTGACCAGAATGGTGTTCGCGGTGGGGATGTCGAGCCCGCTCTCGATGATGGCCGTGCAGAGCAGCACGTCGTGCTTGCGCTCGACGAACTCGGTCATCACGCGCTCCAGCTTTCCCTCCGGCATCTGGCCGTGCGCCACGGCGATCTTCGCCTGGGGGACGAGTTTCCGCAGATATTCCTCGACGCCGTGGATGCTCTGGATGCGGTTGTGGAGGAAGAACACCTGCCCGCCGCGCGAGAGCTCTCGCTCGACGGCTTCCTTGATGGTCGCGCCGTCGAACTTGCTCACGAAGGTGCGGATGGAGCGGCGGTCCACCGGTGGCGTGCCGATGATCGACAGGTCGCGCACGCCCATCATCGCCATGTGCAGCGTGCGCGGGATGGGCGTGGCGGTGAGCGTGAGCACGTCGACCAGCTTGCGCAGCTTCTTGAGCCGCTCCTTGTGCTTGACGCCGAAGCGTTGCTCCTCGTCGACCACCACCAGCCCCAGGTCCTTGAACGCCACGTCGGCGGAGAGGAGCCGGTGGGTGCCGATGAGCACGTCGACCTTTCCCTCTCGCGCGCGGTTCAACACCTCGCGCGTCGTCTTTGCGTCGCGCAAGCGCGAGACCATCTCGACCACGACGGGATAGTCCTTGAAGCGCTTCGACATGGTCCGGTAATGCTGTGCCGCCAGCACCGTGGTGGGCACGAGCACCGCGACCTGCTTCTTGTCCTCGACGGCCTTGAAGGCGGCGCGGAGGGCCACCTCCGTCTTGCCGTAGCCGACGTCGCCGCAGACCAGCCGATCCATCGGCTTGGGAAGCTGCATGTCGGCGAGGACGTCCTCGATGGCTTTCTCCTGGTCGGGCGTCTCCTCGAACTCGAAGTCGGCCTCGAACTGGCGGTACATCGCGTCGGGCGGGGAAAAGGCATTTCCCTGGTGCGCGGCGCGCGCCGCGTAGATGTCGAGCAGTTCGGCGGCCATCTTGAGCAGCTCTTCCTTGACCCGTGCCTTGCGCTTCAAGAAGGTCTGCGACTGCAGCGAGTCGAGCCGGACCTTGTCGGGATCGGCGCCGCTGTACTTCTGGATCTGCCGCAGCCGCCCCACCGGCAGATAGAGCTTGTCCTTGCCGGCGAAGTGCAAAAGGATGAAGTCGGCCGCGAACCCGCGCACGTTGAGGCGGGTGAGGCCGTCGTAACGGGCGATGCCGTGGTCGACGTGGACCACCAGGTCGCCCTCTTTCAGATCGCGGAAGTCCGCCCCCTCGGCGCCAAATGTCTTCGGCCGCCGCGGCGTCTTGCGCGCCCGCGCGCGCGGCCCGAAGACGTCCTCGTCGGAGAAGACGCCCAGGCGCGAGTGCAGGTCGATGAAGCCCGCGCTGATCTCGCCGGAGACGAGGTGCGCGTGCAGGTGCGGCGAGAAGATCGCCTGGTCGAGCGGGACGATCTGCGCCATCAAATTTCGATCGAGCAGCAGGCGGCGCGTGCGCTCGGCCTGCGCCGAGCTGTGGCAGGCGATGATCGAGACGGCGCCGCGCTCACGCAGCGACTCGAGCCTCCGCACCAGCGGCTGCAGTGCGCCGTCCTCGCCGTGGTGCGTGGCGATCTCGCCGCGCAGCTCGGCGGTGGGCTGCATCTCGAACTCGATCTCGGCCGTCCCCACCGCCGCCTCGGCGCCGATGGACAAGCCGCTCAGCTCCAGCACCGCGGCCTTCTCCAGCACGGGGCGCACGTCGCGCTCGTGGAGGAAGTGCTGGTCGGGCGGCAGCGCCAATTCGCCCTTCTTGCGCGTTTCCTCGAAGCTGCGCTCCAGCGCCGTCCACAGGTCGCCCCACTGGCGCTCCAGTTCGAGCGGATCGTCGAGCACCCAGATGGCGTCCTTGGGCAGATACTCGGTGATGGGCGCCAGCCCGCCGGGATAGAAGCCGGGGAGGATCGCCGACAGGCCCGCCGCGAAGAGAGCGTCTCCAATGCGCCAGCCTTCGGCCTCCGCCCGGGCGCCGGCAGAGCCGTCGCCCTCCTGCTGCGAGTGCGTTCCCAGCTCGTCGATCAGCTCGCGCAGCTGGCGCGTCGGCGTCTCCACCGCGTCGGCCGCGGCCCGGACGGTGGCGACGGCGGCCTTGCGGCCCTCGTCGTCGAGGACGATCTCGCGCGCGGGGCAGAGGCTCAATTGTGAAAGCTCGCGCACCGTGCGCTGCGTCTGCGGATCGAAGGCGCGGATCTTCTCCACCAAATCGCCGAAGAACTCGAGGCGAGCGGGCAGGGCGTCGAGCGGCGACCAGACGTCGAAGACGCCGCCGCGGACGGCGAACGTGCCGGGATCCTCGACCAGCGGCGTCTTGGCGTAACCGGCGGCGGTCAGCTTGCGGGCCAGGTCGTCGCGATCCTGCTCCATCTCCAGCGAGACGAGCAGCGAGCGCTTGTCGAGGGCGGGGCGCGGCAGCACCCGCCGCGCCAGCGAGCGCACCGAGAAAACCACCACCGGCCGCTCCTCGCCGAGATGCAGCCGGAAGAGGGCGGCGAGGCGCTGTTGCGCCACCAGCCGGTCGGGCGTGAGGCCTTCGTAGGGCAGCACCTCGTCGGCCGGGATGCGCACGACGGGTCCCTCGCCGAGAAAAAAGCGCAGGTCGCGTTCCAGGGCCTCGGCTGCGTCGTCGTCGGGCTCGATGCAGACGAGCGGCCGATCGAGGGACTGGGCGAGCCGTGCCAACGCGAAGCCCCGCGCCGCGCCGAAGAGGCCGCGGGCGCGCGCCTTGGCGGCGGGAGCGCGGAAAGCCGCGATCAACTCGGCCAGCGCGGTCGGGCTGCCTTTGTGTGGAGCGGGAAAGCTCTTTGCAGTCTGTTCCAAAGCACACAACCGCCTCCGCGCTGGTGCGCGGGGCGGGGGTGCAGTTTCTAGGATCGGGACAACGGACCGTCAAGCAACTCGACCAACTGCCCGGCGCCCACGTCTTCGAGGAGGATGCGCCGCGCGGCCGGCTGCCGCCACGCCGCCACCCCCAGGAGCCAGCGGCCGTCGTGTCCGGGCAATCCGGACCCCGCCACCACCGCGTGGTAGGTCCGAGCGTCGAGAAGCGCTACGGCCTCCTCCGCCGAGACGGCGATCTCGACATCGAACCCGCGCTCGAGGAAACGCCAGAATGCCGCCGCCAGCGACTCGTCGCCGTTCACCAGGAGGATGCGGCGGCGCTGGCCCACGGTGCCGTCGATGTTATCCGTGATCCGGGGGGAACTCAAGAGTTGTGTCTCCAGAGACGCCCGGCGCGATAGTCGAGACGGGTGACCTCCCGCCGCGTCTCGGTGCACAGCCACGGCGCATCCGAGATCAAGTCGAAGCCCGCCGTCGCGGCGGAGGCCCTGCGGCAGCGCAAGCGCCTGGGAAGAAAGCTGCGCGTTCTGCGCGAGCGGGCGGGCTTCACCCAGGAGGAAGCGGCCGAAGAGATCGGTCTCCACGTCAAACACCTTCAGCGCCTGGAGAGCGGCCGCGCCAACGTCACGCTGGTGACGTTGATCGCCTGCGCGCTGGCCTACGCCGTGCCGCTGCAAGCGCTTTTCGAGACCGAGCGGGCCCCGCGCGAACCGTTCCGGCGCCTGCCCGACGACCAGGCGCGGCCCTTCCGGAACAGCATCCCGCTCTACACGCTGCGGGCGGCGGCGGGCCGATTCGGCTCGTCGCAGCAGATCGAGCCCGCCGCATGGGTTGCGCCGCGGGGCATGCGGCCGCAGAAATCGCTCTTCGTCGCGCGGGTGACGGGCGAATCGATGAACCGGCGCATCCCGAGCGGATCATTCGTGGTCTTTCGCGCGCCGCCGCGGATGCCCCTGCAGGGGAAGATCGTGCTCGCGCAGCACCGCTCCATCGCCGATCCCGATCACGGCGGGCAGTACACAGTGAAGCTCCTCGAAACGAAGGGCAGCGCCACGCGGCTCTTGCCTCTCAGCACCTCGCGCCGCTATCGGCCCATCGTGCTGCGTCCTGCGGATGACCTCACGATCATCGCCGAGTTGGTGAAGGTGCTGCGCTGAGGTGGTCGAAGCCGGCCTGGCGCGGCAAGGGGCGAGGCTGGCCCAGCTCGGTGAGATGGATCCCCGCGCCGCGCACGATGCGCCCCACTTCCGCGCACCGGACCGCCCGTCGCAGCGCGGCCAGCTTCCGGCGGGGGACGGCGAGCAGCAAGGCGTAGTCCTCGCCGCCCGAGAGGGCCAGCTCCATCCCGTCCGGCAGCGCGCGCGCGGCCGGTCCCAAAGGAAGCGCGCTGCACTCGACCACCGCGCCGCACCGGCTCTCCGCGCACAGATGTCCCAGGTCGCGCAAAAACCCGTCACTCACGTCGATGCTGGCCGAGGCGAAGCGCGCCGCCAGAAGGCCCGCCGCGACGAGCGGCACGGGCCGCCGTTGCGCCAGCACCGCGTTGCGCCCGCCGCGCCCGCGCAGCCCCGCCGCCGCATCGCCCAGCCGGCCGACCACCACCAGAGCGTCCCCCGCCTTGGCCCCGGCGCGCGAGAGCGGCCGCCGCGCCTCGCCCAACGCAGTGATGGTCAGCGACCACTCCCGCGCCGCGGTCACGTTTCCACCGACCAGCACGCAGCTGTGCTTTCGCGCCAGCGGCGCCATGCCGCGCGCCATGCGCCGCGCGATGGCCAGCGCGCGCGGCGTGCGCGGCACCCCCAGCGCGCAGAGGAACCAGCGCGGCCGCGCCCCCGCCGCCGCCAGGTCGGAGAGGTTCACGGCCAGCGCCTTCCAGCCCACGTCCTCGGGAGCAAAGCGTGAAAGATCGAAGTGCACGCGCTCGACCACCGCGTCGGTGGTGACGACCAGCTTCTGCCCGGGCGACACGCGCACCGCCGCGCAGTCGCTGCCCGGCCCGATGACCACGCCGGAGCGGCCGCGGAACGGCGCGAGGAAGGCATCGATGAGGTCGAGCTCGGAAAGCACCTAGTGCCTCGACCGGGACACTAGAGGGCGACCGCGCTCGGCGGCGCTCCGCCGGAGCCGGACGGCGGCATTCCCAGCCCGATCCCGGGAGGCTCGATGGGCAGGATGAGCGTGAAGGTCGAGCCCTTGCCCAGTTCGCTCTTCACCGACACTTCGCCGCCGTGCGCCTCGACGTAGCTCTTGACGATGGAGAGCCCGAGCCCCGCGCCACCGTACTCGCGCGAGGCCGACGAGTCGGCCTGGAAGAAGGTCTCGAACACCTTCCCCTGCAGCTCGCCGGGAATGCCGATGCCGTTGTCGGTGACGGAGATCTGGAAGAAACCCGAGCTGCCGAAGGGCCCGGCGTTGGCCGGGGCGCGCTCCGCCGGGCCGGCCGAGACGAAGATGTGCCCGCCCGCCGGCGTGAACTTGACCGAGTTGCTCAAGAGGTTGACGACGCACTGGCGGATCTTGTCTCCGTCGACCGTAACCTTCTGCACCGAGGGCGAGAGGTTGGAGGTGAGCTGCAGGTTCTTCTTGAAGCTCTGCGGCAGCACCGACTCCATCGCGCTCTGCACGATCTCGTCGAGGTTGTTGGGCTTGCGCACCAGTTGCACGCCGCGCGCCTCGATGCGCGAGAGGTCCAGAATCGAGGAGATGAGCCGCAAAAGCGACTCGCCCTTCTCGAGGATCGTCTTGAGATAGTCCTTCTGCTCGTCGTTCAGATCGCCGGCGAGGCCCGCGAGCAGCATCTCGCTATACCCGATGACGCTGGTCAGCGGCGTGCGCAGCTCGTGCGAGACGGTGGCGAGGAAGTTCGACTTGAGCCGGCTGAGTTCCTGGAGGCGTTCCAGCGCGTCGGAGAGCTTCTTGTTCTTCTCCTGCACTTCCCGGTAGCTCTCGGTCACGCTCTCGACGTGGAGCTGCGACGAGATCATCGCCCGGTGCGAGGTGAACACCAGCACGTCCACCACGCGCGTGAAGTGATCGAGAATGCGCCGCACCGTCGTCTCGGGAGCGCGGCGGATGCGGTCGATCAGCTCCTTGGCCTTGGCCAGGTCGAACTCGGCCGAGAGGCTCTTCAAATCCTGCCCCAGGTCGCCCACTTCCTCGGGCATGAAGGGCCCGAAGATCACGCGCCCCAGCATGTCGCCCTCGTAGACGATGGGCATCATGAGGTAGCGCAGGCCGCTGAAGCAGTTGCGCGAGGCGATGACGTCCTCGGGCTGGGCCGGCTGCGGCTCGAGCGGGCGGACCTTGATGTGCGTCACCGTCTCGGTGCAGAGGCGGCGGCCGTTGGGACCGGTGAACATGTAGGCGCAGAAGTCGCCCGAGGCGACCTTCATGTCGACCAGCTTGGTGCCCTGCGCGTCGAAGACTTTGAGCCCGATGCGATACAGGTCCACGAACGTCTTGCAGACGTTGGTGAAGCTCGGCAGGTCGAGCAGCTCGCCCAGGACAAGCTTCTTTTGAAGAATGCTCTCGGCCACCGCTATGCCATCTCCGTCGCCGGCGGCGTGACGCCGCCCTTCTTGGGAGGATCCTTCCCGTCGCCGACCGGCGGCGGATCCACCAGGCACCTTCTAACCTCTTCGACGAAGCTGCGCCGGTCCAACCCCAGCTTGTCGGAGAGAAGATAGACACGATCGATCTGCTCGAAGGTGAGATCGACGAGTCCGAGGAAGGTCTCGACGACGCCTTCGCCGCGCACGGCGATAGCCTCGTAGACCGGCTGCTTGCCTTCCTTGCGCATCTTCTCGATCGCCTCGGCGGTGGACGCGTCGCCGAGGTCTTTCTTGTTCCACTGCACGACGTTGGGCATCACCTCGATGGAGAGGCCGTTGGCCTTGAGGTTTTCGACCATGTTGAGCCAGTACTTGTAGTTTTCCTGGCGTTTGCTCGGCTGGCTGTCGGCGATGAAGGCGATGGCGTCGGCCCCCTGCAGCACGATGCGCCGGGTGGAGTTGTGCATCACCTGGCCGGGCACGGTGAACAGCTTGAGCTTCACCTTGAGATTTCCGGCGCGGAAGACGAGCGGCAGGGTATCGAAGAAGAGCGTGCGGTCGTCGGCCGTGTCGAGCGTCATGAGGTGGCCGCGCAGCGCCGGCTGGATGCGCTGGTAGAGCGCGCGCAAGTTGGTCGTCTTCCCCGACAGGCCGGGGCCGTAGTAGACGATTTTAAGCGTCAGTTCGCGCTGGGCCGTGTTGAACTGCACGCTTGTCTCACCCTGCAGTCGCGACGGCCACGCGGGCCTTCGCGCCGTCCACCGGTGCTCCGCCCACGAGCGCGTGGGCGAAGAGTGCGGCTGCCAGCAGTTTCTCCCGAAGTCCTCCCACAGCCAAGATCCTTCCGCGCAAAGTCATTTCACCGGTCATCGCCATGCGCCGCCGGCACGGGCGTCCTGTGATCAAAGAAGCGAGGGCCACGGCCATCGTCGCACCCGCGCTGGGGCCGTCCGTCCTTGGGGATGGCGCCGGCGGGAACGTGCAAGTGTAACTCGTGCTGCTCGAAGAAGCCCCGCACCGGCAGGAGCGGCAGCACGTCGGGAATGTCGAACGGCTCGCGCTCGTCCTGGACTGCGGCTCCGAACATTTGAACGCCACTCTAGCCCCGTCGGTACAGCAGGCGCCACCAAGCGCTCTGCTTGCGCAGGCCCCAGACCTCGGGAAAAGCGACTTCTTCAGGCATTGCTTGAGGCCTGAGGCCCGAGGCCTGATGCCTGAAGTCCGGTCCAGAAGGTCCGCGCTTCTTCGGGCGTGCGCAGGATGCGACAGCGCGGCAGCGTCTCGACGAAGAGGCGGCCGTAACCCTTGCGCGTCATGCGCGCGTCGAGAACGGCGACGATGCCCCGGTCGGTCGAGGTGCGGATTAGGCGGCCGAACCCTTGCTTGAGCGCCAGCGCCGCCTGGGGGACCTGGTAGCCGTAGAAGGCGTCCTCGCCGGCGGCCCGCAGGCGATCGATGCGGGCCGCCACCAACGGCTCACCCGGCGAAGCGAAAGGCAGCTTGTCGATGACCACCAGGCTGAGCGCCTCGCCCGGCACGTCCACGCCCTCCCAGAAGCTCTGCGAAGCGAAGAGCACCGAGGGCGTCTCGCGGAAGCGCTTGAGGAGCTGCTGCTTGGGCTGATCTCCCTGCAGCAGCACCTGGTACGGCAGCTCGTCCGCGAGCAACTCGTGGACGGCGCGCATGTTGCGCAGGCTGGTGAAGAGCACGAAGGCGCGGCCGCCGGTGATGGGCAAGAGTGCGCGCAGCTCTTCCGCCACGGCGGCGGGGAACTCCGCGTCCTGCGGATCGGGCATGCGCTGCGGCAAGTAGAGCGCGGCGTGCTGCTCGAAGTCGAAGGGCGAGGCGAGGACCGCGTCTTCGAGCGGGAAGAGCGGCCCGTCATTGTCGCGCAGGCCGATGCGGCGCTCGAAGTACTCGAGCGCTCCGCCCACGGCCAGGGTGGCCGACGTGTACACCACTGGCCCGATGCGGTCGTACAGCTTGTCCATGAGAATGGCGGCGACGTCGATGGGCGAGGCGTGGAGGAAGAGATGCCCTGCGCGCTGCTCGGCCCAGTGGATGAGCGCCGCGTCGCCCCGCGGGCCGGCGAAGAGCTCGAGGTCGGCGCCCAGCGCGAGACACCGGCGCTCGAGCAGCGACAGCTCTTCGTCCTGCTCCGAGAGCGCCGCGCCGAGGGAGCGGACCAGTTCGGCCAAGGCGAGGCGCTCTTTTCCGGCCGGCTCGAGCGAGCCGGGCAGGAGGACCCAGCGGGCATTTTCGCGATCCGGTGATCGGTTCCCGCGAGTCTGACGTTCCAGCGGCGCCGTCGCCGCCGCCGCCGCGAAAAAATCTCCCCCGTCGCGCAGCAGCGCCGCCGCCAGGTCGCGCGCGCGCAGGAGTTGCGGCCGCGTCTGGAGCGCCCGCAAGGCGTCGCGCGCCAGCTCGGACACGCGAAAGCTGGAGAGCTGCGCGCCGAAATGCTCCGTCGCCACTTCCTCCACCGCGTGCGCCTCGTCGAAAATGACCGCGTCGTAGTGGGGCAGCACGGCCGCCCCCGCATCTCCCGCCGATGAGCTGCGCAGAGCGAGGTCGGCGAAGAAGAGGTGGTGGTTGACCACCACCACGTCGGCCTCGGCTGCCTGCCGGCGCATTTTGAAGACGAAGCACCGGTCGTAGTGCGCGCACTTCTGTCCCAGGCACTGGTCGGCGCTGGCCGACAGGTCACGCCAGGCGGCGAGGTTCTCTGGCAGCTCCGACAGCTCGGCGCGGTCGCCGGTCTGGGTCGTCTCGGCCCACGCGCCGATGCCCTCGAAGAGCGCCGCCTCCTCGCGCACCGCGAAGGTGGGGTTGCGCTGAAATTGCTCGAAGCGAAGCAGGCAGAGATAGTTCTGCCGCCCCTTGAGGAACGCCACGCGCGAGTCGACGCCCAGCGCTTTCAACAAAGGCACGTCCTTGTCGGCGAGTTGCTCCTGCAGCGTCTTGGTCGCCGTCGAGACGACGATTCTCAAACCGCTGCGCGCCGCCGGCAGCAGGTAGGCGAGCGTCTTGCCCGTGCCGGTGCCCGCCTCGACCACCAGCGCGCGGCCGTGCGCCAGGGCATCCTCGACCCGCAGCGCCATCTCCAGCTGCGGAGGACGCGGCTCGTAAATCGGCAGCGCGCGCGAGAGCGCCCCGCCGGGGCCGAGCAGCTCGCGCAGGGTGTCCGTCATGGTTCGCGGCCATCATAAGAGCAAAGGCGTTTGGGTTTTGGTTTTCATTCTCGTTCTTGATTTGGATCGCTAGGCGGCCAGCAGGGCCAGCGGTACGGGCGAGAAGGAGAGCACGAAGATGACCAGCGATATCAGGATGAGCGCGCGCCGCGGGCCGTCGAGGCGCTCCTCGGGCGCGAGAAGCTCGGGATGCATGCTCAGCCCCAGCCCCATGAGCAGCCCCCAGATGATCCAGCCTGGAAAGGCCGTGAAGATCCCCAGCGCGAGCAGCGCCGCCGAGACGGGCGGCCCGAGCAGCCGGTGCAGCCGCGGGGAGGCGCCGTAGACCACGTGCCCGCCGTCGAGCTGTCCCAGCGGCAGCAGGTTCAAGGCGGTGAGCAAGAAGCCGAACCACCCCGCGATCGCGACGGGGTGCAACGCGAGCGACTTCCCCGCAGGCAGCGCGCCCACCACCAGCCACTGGCAGAGGACCATCCCGAGGGGCTGGCCGAGATCGAACGCATCGCGCATCACCGGCCAGTGGCCCCGCTGTATCAACGTCATGAGGGCATCGAAGAGCGTCCAATGCTGCATTTCCGGCTCGGCCGGGACGATGGTCGAGAGCTTGAGTCCGACGATGAGCACTGGAATCGTCGCGACGAAGCCCGCGATCGGACCCCACGCCCCGATGTCCAGAAGCGCCCGGCGCGTGCGGGGTAGAGATCGAAGCCGGATGACCGCGCCCAGCGTCCCGATGATCGAGAGCAGCGGCGCAGGGATGAAGAACGGCCAGGTTGCATCGACGCGGTGCTTTCGCGCCAGCACGAAGTGGCCCATCTCGTGCGAGAGCATGATGAAGAGCAGTGCCGCCGAGAAACCCGCGCCGTGCCGCAACATCTCGGCGCGCGTCGGCTCGGGGAGTTGCGTGTCGTTGAGGACGGCGCCCGCCATGAAAGCCGAGGCAAAGGTGAGGAAGAAGAGAAAGACGTTCAACAGCGGCGGCCGCAGCGCGCCCAGCGTGCCCGGCCCCGGCGGGGGTGGCGGGAGAAGCTGCTCAGCGGCGGCGGGTTCCACTTCCACCGGACAGCCATTCCCACGCCTCGCGGAAGAGATCCAGCCCGAAACGCGGCTTGCCGGAGATGCGGCGCGCGATGGCCCGGTGCTCCCGCGCCTCGGCGCGGCGGTCGAGGAGCGAAAGCGCCTTGGCGAGGTTCTCGTGCAGGTGGGCCGAGTTGACGCCCAGCTTGAACGCCGCGCGCCAGGCGAGCACGGCGTCCTCGACGCGCCCGCACTCCGCCAGCGCCACGCCCATGCCCAACAAAGCGTCGTGATCGTCGGCGCGGTCCTCGAGCGCTTTCTGGAACCAGGGAATCGCCTCTTCGTACCGCTCCTGCCGCGTCAGCGCGGTGCCGATGCGCTCGAAGCCGGGCGACCAGTCGGGCCGCAGCGCCAGCGCCTTGCGCAGGCGGTCCTCGGCGGTGCAGGGATCGCCCTCGGCCAGATCGATCTCCGCCAGCGCCGCGTGCGCCTTGTAGGCCGCGGGATCGATGGCGAGGAGCCGCTCGCATCCCTCGCGCGCCGCTTCCACCGGCCCTTGTCCGCCGAGCGCGAAATCCAGCGCCATGGCGAGCAGCCGGTCCTGCGCGTCGGCGAAGAGCGGGTCGCGCCGCGCCGCCTCGAGATACGGGTCGAAGCTGCGCTTGGGGTCGGGGACGCGCACGCCGGCCTCGTGCGCCGCGCTCATGTCGCGCCCGCGCAGATACGCCAGGAACGCCTCCACGTCGCGCGTCGGCCAGGGCACGGCAGGCGGCTCTTCGCCCAGCGCGTGCGCGATCTCATGGGCCGCCTCGTCGAGCGCCGAGAACAATTCGCTGCGCGGCCGCAGCACGACGTGGTCGAGCGCCAGCTTCTTTTCGGGCGAAGCGACGAGGAGGATGCGGATGCGCACGCGGTCGGTCAACTCGGCCGATCCGTGCAGCACGTACTCGGTCCCCTCGGGCAGCCCGATCTGGCACGCCTCTTCCACCGTCCATGGCTGCGAGGCGACGATCCAGCCGTGTCCTTGCTCTCCGTCCTCGCCGTCCAGCGGCCCGTCGGCGGTGAGCGTGGCCAGGTTGGCGGCGACACTGGGCGTTTCGGTGAGGCGCTCCGCCAGCGTGCGCGCCAGCGAGCGCGCGTACACGCCTTGTGCCTGGTCGAGCATGTGCCCGCTGCCGTCGAGAGGGACGGTGAAGGGGAACACCATCATCTGCTTCTGCTTGCTCAAGCCAAAGCTCCGGCCTTTCCGCCTCCGCCCGCGAGCCAAGTCTAGTGCCGGGGCGGTCCGCCGGCCCGTGAGCCAGCGCACAGTCGGCAGAACTATCTGGGTTTCGGAGGCTCTTTGGGCGGCGGTGGCGGCGCCGCGGGCGGCACCGGCGGCGGCCCTTCCGGGTCGAACTCCTGGATCGTTCCGCGGTTGATCCAGAGCCAGAAGAACGGCTTCTGTCCTTCGCGATCCTTGCCGAAGACCGTGTCGCCCGCGGCTCCCTCGAGAGGCTTGCTCATGCCCGCGAGGGCCTCGCGCATCTCCTCGCGCGTTCCGGGGTGGCGGTCCTCGTACGCCTTCTTGAGAAGGCCGGCCGCGTCGAAGGCGTGCGCCTCGAGGAAGCTGGGGTTGCGGTGGTACGCGTTGTTGTAGTCGTCGACGAACTTGCGCGTCGCGGGGCGTTCCGACTGCGGATAGAAGGTGTCGATGAAGATGCTGCACTGCACGTAGCGCGCGACGCCGCTGCGCTCGTCGACCAGGTCGGGAGAATCCCAGAGCGAAGTTCCCAGGAGCTGGACGGTGCGGAGCTGCTCGTTCCGGGTCGTCTTCTTGACGACCTCGAGCTCTTTCACGTCGCAGCCGGCGGTGATCACATCCTCGGACGCGACCGCCGGCGCGACCAGCCGCACCGTCCGCGCCGCGTCGGGGATGAAGAGCGCGTCGAAGTCGACGATGGGCGCCTGCTGGTTCTTGAGCAGCGCGAGCGCCTTGCGGCGCTTGTAGGTGTCCTTGATCTGGTCGGCGATCTTCTTCGCTTCGTCGGCGAATTCCTGCCGCTCGGAGAGGTCGTCCGGCGTCCGCCCCACCATGCGCTGGACGAACGGCTTGAACGTCGTGGTGCGCAGCGGGTAGTGCTCGTAGGCGCGCACCTCGGCGCCGCCCGCGTCGACGGCGTCCCAGAAGTACTTCGCCATCTCGTCGCCGTAAGGCGAGTCGGGCTGGAGGATGGCGAACCTCTTCACGGCGAGCTTCTTCTGCGCGTAATCGGCCACCGCCTTGGCCTGCGAGCTGGAGGTGGGCATGTCGCGAAAGACGTAGTTTCCCAGCGCCGTCAGCCCCTCGGCGCGCGAGAGCGAGACGATGGGGATGCCGAGCTGTTGCGCGCGCGTCGCCGCCGCCAGCCCTTCGGCCACCCCCAGCGGCCCGAGGATGGCGATGGCGCCTTTTTGCGCCAGCTCCTCCACCGCGTCGGCCGCCACGTCGGGCTCGCCCTTGGTGTCCTTCACCTCGACCTGGATTTTCCCGCGCCCCTGCAGGTCGAGCGTGAGCGCGATGGCGTTGAGCGCCTGATCGGCGAATCCTTTTAGATCTCCGCTCAGGGGCAGCACGATGCCGACCAGGTTCGGCTTGATCATCGCGGAAGCCTGCACCGAGCGCTGCACGGCGCGCGAGCCGTCGGCGTAGGGGCCGGTGCCGCCGGTGGTGGAGAGGATCTGCGCGGCCAGCTCGGCGGCGTGCGTGCGATCCCCCGTATGGAGCTGGATGCGCGCCAGCTTGAGGGCTGCCGCGGGCCATGCCGGAGAGCTGCGCGACAGATCGGCGACGAGCTGCGCCACGTCGGGCGCCGGGGCCGACTCGAGCGCGGTGTCGAGGTCCTTGAGACGCGCCTCGCGCTCGGGGCCCTCGGGGGAGGCCTCGACGGCCTTCGCCGCCCAGCGAGCGGCTTCGCCGGCCTGCCCGCTCTTGGTGTACGCCTCGAAGAGCGAGGCGGCGGCCTGCTGGCGCTCCTTGTCGCTCATATCGGCGACCATGGGCCGCAGCGACTCCGAGTCCTGTTTGACGCCAAGCTTGGACTGCACGAGACCCAGCTCCAACGCGGCGGCCTTCTTGAACGGTGAGTTGGGCCGCTGCTCGAGCAGCATCTGCAGCACCGACTGGGCCTCCACCTGCTTGCCGGCGCGCGAGAGCGCCTGGCCGCGGCGGTAGAGCGCCTCGTCGGACAGCTCGCTCTCCGGGAACTTTTGCAGGAAGCGCCGGAACCCCTCCGCCGCCTCGTCGAAGTGGCCCTGGTCGAACTGCGACTTGGCCTTGCGGAACTCCTCGCCCGCGGCGTCCTCGTAGGGAACAGTCTGCCCGTTGATCAACACGGTGCGCTTGGGACCGCACGAGACGAGCAGGAGGAGTAGCGCCGCGGCGATCCGGTTCATGGCGGGAAGCCTTGTACCTCAGAATTCCTGCACGTAGGCGCCCTTCGGGGGGTCGAAGTGGAAGAGCGCGTTGGGAAGGCCCTGGTCGACCCTGGCCTCGCTGAAGACGATCTGGTTCGTGTCGCCCTGCGAATTGGTCGTCACGCTGGCCAGCACCTGGCCGTCCTTGGCCACGACGAAGACCAGCTTGGCCACGCCGGGGACGGGCTTGATGGGGTCGAGTTCCAGCGCATCGCCCTCGGGCAGGCCGGGTTGGCGGGGGATCGCCTTGGCGGTGAATTCCTTGAGGAGGCTGCCCTTGCCCCAGAGGAAGGTGAAGGCGCTGGAGAGCTGGTCGCCGCCGAAATTGCGCTTCACCTGGGCCTCCTTGTCCTCGGGCCGCCAGATCCACAGCGTGCGGCCCTCGACGAACAGCGTGCGCTTCTCCGGCTTTTCGTAGTCCCAGCGGACGAAGCCGGGCTTCTTCATCTGCACCGTGCCCTGCGAGTCCTCGACGCGGCCGATGGCGAGGTAGACGTAGTGCTGCGCGAAGCGCGCCGAGAAGTCCTTGCTGTGCGCGTAGTACGCCTGCACCCGGCGGGCGAGCGCGCGGCCGGGATCCCTGGGCGCGGCGAGGAGGAGGGCGAGGAGGAGGAGCATGCGGGTTGGACTCGGTTCAGCAGCGGGACTTCACGCGCCGGGCCAGCTTGGCGGCCAGCAGCGTGAAGCGGGCCTTCAATTGAACGCGCTCGGCCTGGGAAAGATCTCCGGCGCGGCCGAGGTGCGCCCGGCGGGCGCGAGCCAGGTGCGCCAAGGCGATGCCGGCGGCGACCGAGACGTTGAAGCTCTGGGTGAAGCCCGCCATGGGAATGCGAAACGTACCAGCACAGGCGGCAAGCGTATCGGCTGAGGGGCCCTCGTGCTCGTTCCCGAAGAGGAGAGCGACGGGGCGGTCGGCCGGCAAGTCGGTGTAGAGCCGCGCTTCGTCGTCGAGATGGCCGGCCCACACTTCGAAGCCGCGCTCTCCGAGGGCCGCTGCGCAGGCCGCGCCGGTGGGGTGCGGCTCGAGGTCGAGCCACTTGTGCGCGTCCTGCGTGACGCGGCGGTGCGCAGCGCCGTCGTCGCCCGACTCGTGCGGAACGGTGTGCGCCCGCGAGAGGCCCAGGGCCTCGGCGGTGCGCAGGATGGCGGCGGTGTTGTGGGGGTCGACGAAACGGTCGAGGACGACGGTGAGGGAGGCGAGCCGGGCGTCGATGACGGAGAGGATGCGCGACTGGCGCTCGGGGGTGAGGAGCGACCAGTAGAAGTCTGTCTCGGCGGAATCGGCGGGATGTCGGACCCGTTCGTCCTCGAGCCCTTCCCCGCGCAGCACCGCGTCCGTCAGCCCGCGCGGCCCGAGCAGGTCGGCCGGATCGACCGGCCTGGCCGGTCCGATCCACGCCCGCGGTGGCCGCCGGCGCCTCAACGGCGCTTCCCCCGCGGCGCGCGCGGCTTGCGTCCCGCGGAAGCCGCTGCTTTGGCCTTGAGCACGCCGTCCTTCTGCCGGCCCGTGAGCGGCGGCGCGCGGCCCTCGCGCTCGCGGCGGTCCAACTCACGCTCGTCCTCGGCCGGCCTGGCGGGCGCCACCTCTTCGACGACGGGATGGAGATCGCGCTCGAGCGGCGCTGGAACGCCCGCCTTGTCCAACTCCCGCACTGTCGCGTCGAGAAGCTCAGGCAGGCCCTCGCCGGTCGCTCCCGACACGAGGTGCACGTCGATCTTTCGCTGCTTCAGCTTCTTGGCCAGATCTGCGCCGCGCTCGCGCGCCTCGGGCAGGTCGATCTTGTTGGCGGCGACGATCTGCGGCTTGCGCCCGAGCGCGGGGTCGAAGAGCTCCAACTCGCGGTTGATGGCGTCGAAATCGCCGACCAGGTCGCGATCCTGCGACGCGTCGATGAGGTGAATCACCGTCCGGCAGCGAGCCATGTGCTTGAGGAAACGGTGGCCCAGCCCCGCTCCTTGATGCGCGCCCTCGATGAGGCCGGGCAGGTCCGAGAGCACGAAGCTGCGCCCGTCTTTGTACTGCACGACGCCCAGGTGCGGTTGGAGGGTCGTGAAAGGGTAGTCGGCGATCTTCGGCCGGGCGTGAGACACCCGCGACACGAGCGTGCTCTTGCCCGCGTTGGGAAATCCGACCAGCCCCACGTCGGCGAGCAGGCGCAACTCCAGCCGGACGCGCTTCTCCTCGCCCTCCGTCCCGGGCTGCGCGAAGCGCGGCGCCTGCAACGTGGGCGTGGCGAAGTTCATGTTGCCCAGCCCGCCGCGGCCGCCCTTGGCCAGGACCCAGCGGCGCCCGGCCTCGCGCAGGTCGGCCAGCACCTCGCCCGACGCGGCGTCGCGGACCAGCGTGCCCGGCGGGACTTTCAACAACATCTCGGGAGCGGCGTGTCCGTTCTGGTCTCGCCCGCGACCCGGCTCGCCGTTGCGCGCGCGGTGCTCTCGCTTGAAGCGGAAGTCGAGCAGCGTGCTGAGCCGCTCGTCGGTCTCGAGGACGATGTCCCCGCCATTCCCGCCGTCGCCGCCCGACGGCCCACCGCGCGGGACGAACTTCTCCCTGCGAAACGCGATCGCGCCGGCCCCGCCATTGCCGGCCTTCACGAGAATTTCTGCTTCGTCGATGAACTGCACGGCCTTGGACCCGGTGGGCTGAGGCCTGAGGCCCGAGGCCCGAGGCCTGCTTTCAGGCTTGCGCTTGCGGCTTCCCCGCCTCGACGTGCACGTAGACGCGGTCGCCGCGGCCCTTCTGGTATTTCACAAAGCCCTCGACGAGGGCGTACAGCGTGAAGTCGCGCCCCATCTCCACGCCGCGGCCGGCGTGCACCCTGGTGCCCACCTGCCGCACGAGGATGTTCCCCGGCACCACCTTCTCGCCGCCGTAGATCTTGATCCCTCTGTGTTGCCCCGGCGAGTCGCGGCCGTTGCGGGATGAGCCCTGTCCCTTTTTGTGTGCCATGTCTCGAATCCCTAGCCGGTGATGCCGGTGATCTTGATCTCGGTGTACGGCTGGCGATGGCCGCGGATGCGGTCCCAGCCCTCTTCCTGCGTGCGGAAGTGCCACAGCTTGCGGTGCTTGCCGTGCGAGACCACCTCGGCCTGCACTTTGGCGCCGGTGACGAGGGGCGCACCCACCTTCACGTCACCGCCCTGGCCGACGAGCAGCACATCGAGGTCCAGCTGCGCGCCGACCGGCTGCTCGAGCTTCTCCACCTTGAGAAGGTCGCCTTCTTTGACGCGGTACTGCTTTCCACCAGTCATGACGACTGCGTACATCTTGTGCTCCGTCGCCTTTCCGCCTTGATACCGGCCCGGCTGGCAGGGAGATCCCGCCGCCGGGCGCGCAAAGGAACGGGCGATCTAGCGGTTTGTCCCCCTCGCTGTCAAGGAACTCGGCGCACCTTGGGGACGGACATGCCCGGCCGGCTGGGGTCCTTACCGCGAAACGAGCCCCGCGAGGCTCGCTTCGTATGGCGCGCGCGCGACGCCGCGCTCGGTGACGATGGCCGCGATGTAGCGCGCCGGCGTGACGTCGAAGGCCGGGTTGAAGACCTGCACGCCTTCGGGGGCGATGCGCTGTCCCGCGAGATGCGTCACCTCGGAGGCGGCGCGCTCCTCGATGGGGATCTCCGCCCCGCCGGCCGCCCGCAGATCGACCGTGCTGGTCGGAGCCGCGACGAAAAACGGCACGCCGGCGGCCTGGGCCGCGAGCGCCAGCGGGTACGTGCCGATCTTGTTGGCCGTATCGCCGTTGCGCGCGATGCGGTCGGCGCCCACCACGACGCAGCCGATCTTTCCGCTCGCCAGCAGCGACGCCGCCGCCGCGTCGGGCAGCAGGGTCACGGGGATGCCGTCCTGGAGCAGCTCCCACGCGGTGAGCCGGGCCCCCTGCAGCCAGGGGCGCGTCTCGTCGGCGAAGACGTCGCATCTCTTTCCGCCCTCGATTGCCGCGCGCACCACGCCCAGCGCCGTGCCATAGCCTGCCGTGGCCAGCCCGCCGGCGTTGCAGTGGGTGAGGATGCCCTTTCCGTCGGGGACCAGCGCCGCGCCGTTGCGGCCGATGGCGCGGCAGGCCTCGAGGTCCTCCCGCAGCACCCGATCAGCCTCGGCGAGCAGCGCCTCGAACGTGCGCGGCCGCACCGCGGCGAGCCGCTCGAGCGCCCAGCGGAGGTTGACGGCGGTGGGGCGCGCCGCCAGCAGCGTCGCGCGCGCCTTTTCGAAGTCCTCGCCCGAGCGCACCGCGAGCGCGAGCCCGTACGCCGCCGCGCAGCCGATGGCCGGCGCGCCGCGCACGGCCATGTCGCGGATGGCCTGCGCCGTCTCGGCGGCGGTCCGCGCCACCACCACGTCGGCGCGCGAGGGCAGCCCGCGCTGATCGAGCAGGTGGAGCGCGCCACCCTCGAACCAGAGCGTGCGGAAGCTCATCGCAGCGCCGCCTCGAGGTAGAGCGCGCCAGGGATGGGGTTCGGGTAATAGGGCGCGATGTCGCGAAAGCCGAGCGAACGATAGAGCGCCGCTGCCTCGGCCATCTTCTCGCCGATGGTGTCGAGCACCATGCGCGAATACCCCCGCCGGCGCGCTTCGTCGAGGGCCGCCAGCGCAAGTCGCCGCCCGAGCCCCTTTCCGCGCGCGGCGGGCCGCACGAACAGCCGCTTCATCTCCGCAGTGGCGGCGTCAAGCGGCCGCACGCCAACGCATCCATCGCCAGACGAAAGCAACAGGGTTCCTTGGGGCGGCGAATACTTTCCCGGCAGCGTCGCCAACTCCTGGTCGAACCCCTGAAAGCAGAGCGAAAACCCCAACCACCCCGCGTACTCGAGAAACAGCTCCCGCACCTCTTCAAGCTCGGGCCCGGGCGACTCCACGCGCACAAACTCCATCCCCGAATTCTAAATCCCCTAAACCCCAAACCCAAACCTCAAACCCAAACCCCGAACTCAAACCCCGAACTCAAACCCCGGACCCAAACCAGAACCAGAACCCGAACTGGGACCCAAACTAGGCGAGAGCCCTGAGCGCCACCGGCACCTCAGCCTCCGCCACGAACGCGACCGCCTTCCTCACCGCATCCCCATCGCGCAACAACCGCGTGTGCCCGCGCCCCGGCAACGCCTCGAAGATCGCCCCCGGCCACGCCTCTGCTACCGCCTTTCCTTCCGTCACCGGCACTTCGCGGTCCGCCGGATCGTGCAGCACCAGCGCGCGCGCCCGCTGCGATGGCCCCAGGCTGCGCA
>WNFG01000363.1_pt1 | contig 70018 bp, 56 predicted proteins | sample 5400431 | NCBI WGS metagenome assembly WNFG01 (sample SAMN13153346, study PRJNA577476) | soil metagenome | isolation source: 120 cm saprolite under Douglas fir tree site 2 hole 3 replicate 2 | place: USA:California | collected 2015-04-18
AGGCGCTTCTCAGCACCTTGTTGTCAGCGCACGATAGACTTTATATGGATGATCATACATTTGTCCGTACTATCGCTATTCCGGTTGAAGGTATTAGCGGCACCAGGTTCGACCTGAAGCCAGAGGAGGCAACAAAGCTATACCAGAATGGAAGTAAAGCTGCTGAGGATTTCCTTTCTACCTGGAATTTTGAGGCCTACAAGGCAGCCTATCGCGGAAATCTGCAACAAAAAGGGCGGCGCGAGCGACTACATGAAGAGATGAAAAGCAAAGCCTGCTAAATGCTTCCAATTATCGCTGCATAGAGATTAGCGTTATCTCTCAAGGCCAGAGAGATTTGCCATTTCGTAACGCTTTCCGTAACGTTTTTGAGACAGAGCTATGATAGAATAAGAGCCAGATAGACGCTGCCAACACTACCGAAGGCCTCATTCTAGGGTGGGTCTCAATAGTACCAGGAGCATCCAGAGGAGCAGAACGATGATCTTGCAGCAGCTGCCCATACTGAAGCATTTTACAGACTCCTTGCGCAAGCGTGGTGGACACGCGCATCGGCGAGGGCTTCTCCTGGCGCGGGCAGGATGGATTGTGCTTGCGCTGTTGCTGTTGGCGAACTTCGTGGCCAGCATTCCAGCCTACTACAAAATCTTACGCACGGTCTGTATCTCTTCGGTTCAAGTGCAATGTGCTTTCTGGCAACCCACACCAGGCAATGTAGAGGCCCTGCAGCGCCTTCATCTTTCGGTGGGAAGCTACGCCGCCTACTTTGTCACGCTGGATGCCGCCGTCTCGTTGCTGTTCTGGGTCGTCGGGATCCTGATTTTCTGGCGCAAGTCTAGTGAGTGGACGGGCCTGTTCGTCTCGCTGGTGCTTATCCTCTTTGGCTCGACAGGCATTTCGGACACGCTCTTAGGAACCTTCAACACGGCGCACACACTCAGCCTCATCCCGGCATTTCTCTTGCTGATCAACGTCTTGCAGTGGCCTGCGCTGGGTGCCTTTTTAGTGACGTTCCCCACGGGACGGTTTGTGCCACGCTGGTCATGGCTCATCATCCTGCTGTGGATAGTTCAGTTTGGCTTCTTCTGGCTGACCAATTTTGGGCTCTTCCCACCGGAACTCCTGCTGCTGTTGGTAGTCCCGCTGATCTGGGGGAGTACGCTGGGCATCCAGGTCTACCGTTATGTGCGGGTCTATGATGCTGTGCAACGCCAGCAAGTGAAGTGGTTCGTCTTCGCCTGTGTCGCCGGCCTCTCCCTGATCGCCATCAATGCCGTGCTTGGCGAGGTGGTACCCGGCTTGAGCGCAGCTAACTCGTGGTACCAACTTTTCGGTGGGACGATCACAGCGTTGTTCAATGCGGCCATTCCCCTTGGTGTGGGCATCGCTATTCTGCGCTACCACTTATGGGACATCGATCTCATCATCAACCGCACGCTGGTGTATGGCACGCTCACCGTCATCCTGACGGGGGTCTACGTGGGCCTGGTCATTGGCCTGCAAGCGCTCCTGCGTGGCATCATCAGCCAGGACAACAGCGTCGCCATCGTTATCTCCACGTTGGCAATCTACGTGCTCTTCCAGCCGTTACGCCAGCGTCTCCAGAAGCTCATTGATCGCCGCTTCTACCGCAGCAAGTATGACGCCGCCAGGACCGTGGCAGCCTTCAACGCCACCTTGCGTCAGGAAGTGGACCTGGATCAGCTGCGCGAGCACTTGCTGGCCGTGGTGCAGGAGACGATGCAGCCCGCGCATGTCTCGCTCTGGCTGCGTCAACCAGAGCGGCCCAGGCAGCCACGGGACCACGCGTCATCCTCGTGAGAAGGATCACTTTTGCTTTAACAATCACAAAATGCTCTTGTTCAATGTCGCCAGGAACTCCATGTTGTTGCTGGTCTTGGACATGTGCTGTAGCAGCGCCTCCATTGCCTCCATGCCCCGCTGGTCTGCCAGCGTTGAGAACATACGGCGCATCACGACGACTGCGCGTAGTGTCTTGTCGTCGAGCAGCAGTTCCTCGCGGCGAGTGCTGGAAAGCCCGATGTCGAGGGCGGGGAAGACACGGCGTTCGGCGAGCTTGCGGTTCAGAAGCAACTCCATGTTGCCGGTACCCTTAAATTCTTCGTAGATCACATCATCCATGCGGCTGCCGGTGTCTACCAGCGCCGTGGCGATGATCGTCAGGCTGCCGCCCTCCTCGATCTTACGCGCAGCCCCGAAAAAGCGTTTGGGTGGGAACAAGGCGCTGGGATCAAGACCGCCAGAGAGAGTTCGTCCGCTGGGCTGCACCGCCAGGTTATAAGCGCGGCTCAGGCGCGTAATGCTATCCAGTAGCACCACGACATCACGTCCGCCTTCGACCAGGCGCTTGGCACGCTCCAGCACCATCTCGGCCACGCGGGTATGGGCCTCGGTTGGTTCATCGAACGTGGAACTGATCACCTCGGCTCTCACCGAGCGTTTCATGTCGGTGACTTCTTCTGGCCGCTCACCGATGAGTGCAATCATCAGGTGAACGTCATCGTAGTTTTCAGTGATGGAGTTGGCGATGGACTTGAGGAGCATGGTTTTGCCGGCTTTAGGCGGAGAGACGATCAAGCCGCGCTGCCCACGCCCGATGGGGGCCACAAGATTGATGATGCGACCGGAGATGTTCGAGGGAACTGTTTCCAGGTTAAACATCTCGCGTGGGAAGATTGGTGTCAGCACATCAAAATGCGGGCGGCGTTTGGCAATTTCGGGGTCTACTCCATTAATGGCTTCGACACGCAGCAGGCCATAGTACTTTTCGTTATCCTTCGGCGGTCGCACCTGGCCGGAAACCATGTCACCTGTGCGCAGGCCGAAGCGGCGAATCTGCGACTGCGAGACATAAACGTCCATATTACCGGGCAGGAAGCGTTCCTGTCTGAGGAAGCCAAATCCATCTTCGACAATTTCCAACACCCCGGCACTGAAAATGTTGCCCTGCTGTTCGGTGTGGGCCTGGAGAAGCCGGAAGACGAGGTCTTGTTTTTTGAGGGTGGTGTAACCGGAGAGTTCGAGGTCGCGAGCAATGTCGCGTAACTCCGTTACAGTCTTCGTTTCTAGTTCAGCAATGTTCACGTTGTTCTAGGGCGGAACAACTCTATGGGAAGTAACACGCCCTTTCTCCTTTCTCTGTATGAATCTAGAGTTTGGTGGGAAATAAGAAATTCGAACCTGTTTTTCGGAAAACGCTATGAAAAACATGTGGTAACAATGGTCTTCTGTCCTGATGGGTGAAAGAGGCACTAACCAACTTACCTAAGACAGTTTACGACGCCACAACATACGCTAGGAACCTGCGGAACTATAGGATGGTGCGGTACATACCTTAGGAGCTAGCATCACTATACCATACGTATCAAGCCCTGTCAAGAGCGGGTGCCAGGAATAGCCAATTCGTATTATAACATCAGTTTTTATTGATTGCTATCTTTTTCGCTTTCCGCTATGCCTATTCACGAAAAGAATTATATAGTAAGGAGGTGACACGATGAACAGCATTTTGTGTAGTTCTGCTGATACAGAACTGGATATTCGCCGTATCACTGCTGATATGCCGGTGCCTGAAGATATGTACGCAACTGCTCCAATGGCCCTCCTGCAGCCGGCCTACCGGCAGTCTGATGAAGAAGAGCTGCACACTTCATTCGAAGAAGCCATTAGTGATCGCGTACTGGCTGTCAACAGGCAACTCCAGCGTTTGAGCGGTACGCTCACCAGTACCCGGCAAGTGCAGCCTCAAACAAGTTCATGGCTGAAAAAGCAAGTTCTGGCACTTCGTTCCTCGTCTTTTGAGAAGGCCTGGCCCAAAGGTATCCTCTTTGCAGCTTTCGCTTTGATGCTGCTCATGGTCGGGTTCGACCTGATGGGCCTGCTGGTCCTACATATGCACTAGCAATAATGCACCATAGCTGCGCTCTATTTCTTATAGTCTAGAAAGCGCCCTGGCCCCTTGACTTAGCCTGTAACTTTAGAGTAGTGTTAGACATAGCAAATACTGAATCACAAGCAAGAGAGGAGAGGCCAGGTGCAGGATCATCAACGCGGGCAGCCATTTCAGCAGCGTCCAGCGAACACCAACTCGCACATCACCTCAGCGGTTGGCTTAGAGGAGCCTGCTGGCCGGCTGCGTGCCAGGCGTAGCTCCTTGTTTTCACAGACCATCGTCTGGGTTACTGCTTTGATCTGCATGGCTTTCCTGCTTGGCTCATTAGCCCAGGCGTGGTCAAATAGCCAGTTGATGCAGCGTGTACAGGAGGCGCAGCAGCAGACGCAGCAACTTCAGGCCTATCATAACCGCCTGGTACAGCAGGCAAAGCAATACCAGAACCCTTTCGTAATCGAGAGTGAAGCACGCCAGCAGCTCGGTTATATTCGCCCAGGAGAGCATCCCGTAATCATTATGAGTTCCGATCAGCAGGGCCAGCAGAACGCAGCCCATCCTGCCAGTCCACCGCCCGCACAGAACTTCTGGCAGCAGTGGTGGAACCTGTTCTTTGGAAGCTGATCGGGTAAAAAACTCCCTACGGGCTTGACAGGGGGCTTAATATAAATATATACATTGTTGATGCACATTGGTGAAATAATCCGGTCGTGTCTTAGGTGGCGAGGGAACTGGCTTCTCATCTGAGATTGAAATTCTTAAGCCGATCTTTCCTTTAGCGGAACGCCTATTGGAAGCGTTCCGCTTTTTACGTTTATGCGCAGCTTTCTGCTAGCAACAATCATTTGCTTGAAGGAGTAATTTGTAATGCGTCCACTTATTGGAATACCGTGCCATGCAAGCTTTCGTGCGGAAACAGGACGGCCCATTTATGGCAATAACCGTAGTTATGTACATGCATTGGAGGCTGCTGGTGGAGTTCCCGTACTCATCCCCATGCTCAACGACTTCACTGCGCTTGATCCTCTACTCGCCTGCCTGGATGGACTGCTGCTTCCAGGTGGCGTAGATATGCAGCCTTCTCGTTATGGGGAAGAAAAGCACCCACTCACAGAAGAGGCCGATCCGCAACTCGATCAATTCGAATTGTCCCTCACTTCCTGGGCGCTCAAAGAAGATGTCCCCATACTTGGCATCTGCCGTGGTATGCAAGTCATAAATGTTGCCCTGGGTGGTAGCCTCTATCAAGACCTGAGCGACCAGTATCCTGGTAGCATACGGCACTCCCAGCGAGATTTGCCGCGTACCCATCTCTCCCATCACATCATTGTAGAACCCGGCAGCCAGGTCGAAAGTCTGTTGGGCACACAGGAATTATGGGTCAATAGTCTCCATCATCAAGCTGTTAAAGCCCCTGGTAACGGTGTGCATATCAGCGGACGAGCCGGGGATGGCGTCGCGGAATTGCTCGAAGTTCCCGGTCATCGCTTTGTTATAGCCGTGCAGGGCCATCCGGAGGAAATTTACACTACAGTATCCGCATTCGCGAATCTCTTCTCTGCGTTTGTCCGAGCCTGCGGTTTCCTCGTCGATGACGAGGCCGCCCCAGCATCCCTTGCATCTAACCACGAGGTAGCAGTGGTCGCCCAAGAGGCATCAACCTAAGAAAAGCCCATCAACTTCTGTAGGGGCGAGGGTGGTGGAGTGGGGACGGGAGGGCCTTGATGGTCGCCCGCGTCCTGTTCCCTGTGCTCACCTGTGAGGGAACGCGCTCACACCCTCACCACCGTGCGACCATCAAGGCCCTCCTCACATCTACCCAACCACTCTCGCCCCTACGGAGAATCCGGCCTCCTGTCTCTCTTCCAGGCTTAGCTTGATGCCTATTGAGCGATCCTTGTGGTCGTCCTGCAGCCGGTGGTCGCCCTGGAAGCTATTGTATATCAGGAGCGCGTTGGCATTCCAACACCTCCTGATATACAATAGAAGCATGACAACCCAGCAAGACAACGTCACTTTAGATGATGGTGATGCAGGCTCAGTAGGCCGCCCACCAGGGGAAAAAGGATTGCCGGGCCCGGTAACACACCCCGATCATCAAGAATCCGGCTCCTTGTTGCGCCGAAATCGCGACCTGGCGGTTCTCTATGCCATCGCGGGGCATCTTAACCGCAAAGTTGATGTGCATGAAGCGTTGCAGGAGGTACTTGCACAGGTCACAAAACTGCTTGGATTGCAAACGGGCTGGGTCTGGCTGCTCAATGAGCAGGATAAGCCTTATCTGGCTGCAGCGCAGTCGCTGCCCCCGTATCTTGCTAACCATCCCAAGCGCATGACCGGTGACTGCCTCTGTCTTGATACCTTTCTGCAAGGCGACCTTGAGGGCGCTGCCAACATCAATGTATTGCGCTGCAGCCGTTTAAAAAACGCCGAACGCAAGAATGATCCCTCCTCGCTGGGGTTGCGTTTCCACGCCAGCGTACCCATCTATGCAGGAGAAACGCCAATTGGTGTATTGAATGTTGCCAGCGAGGACTGGCGCGAACTCGAAACGGAAGAACTGCAGTTGCTGCATATCATTGGCGACCAGATCGGCCTTGCCATTCAACGCGCCCGCCTCTCCGCAGAACATACGCAGGCCGCAGCACGCCTGGCTACCATCGAAGAACGTAACCGCCTGGCACGCGAGATTCACGATACCCTTGCCCAGGGCCTCGCCGCCATCACGCTTCAACTCGAGACCGCCGACGCGCTCGCAACTTCTCGTCTCGACCGTGCCCAGGAAGCTATTCGCCGTGCTCTCAGCCTGGCACGCGAAAACCTCGAAGAGGCTCGTCGCTCGGTGAGCGACCTGCGAGCGGCTCCCTTGCAAAATCGCACGTTGCCCGAAGCCTTAGCAGCACTCGCACAAGAAAGCACCCAGGAAGGGATCGAGATCGAGTATCGTTATGCGCCAGCGGATGATTTTCCGGTGCTATCCCCCAGGCTAGAATCCGGCCTCTATCGTATCGCACAGGAAGCTCTCGCCAATGCTTATAAGCACGCCCGGGCGCAACATATTTCCCTTACCCTCGCCATCGAGGACACCGATCTCTGCCTCTATGTGCAGGATGATGGCTGTGGCTTCGTTCCCGACGAAGTAATCCGCTTATTACCGGGCCGAAACGAGGGCCATTTTGGTTTAACAGGCATGAGCGAGCGTGTCAAGCTGCTCGGCGGCACCCTTTGCATTTCGAGCGAACCCGGGGACGGTACCTGCATCGCTGCCTGCATTCCCCTGAAGGAAGGATGGGGCAAACGATGATTCGCATCCTACTTGCCGACGACCATCCCATTGTGCGCGAAGGCCTGCGTGCCGTCCTGGAAACTCAGCCCGATTTCGAGGTGGTTGGCACCCCGCAGCAAGCTGCCAATGGTGACGAAGCGCTGCGCCTGGCCCTGGAACTGCGGCCCGATATCCTCTTACTTGATCTCGAAATGCCGGTCATGGATGGAGTCGAGACGATTCGCCGCTTGCGCCAGCAGATCCGCCTTGACCCGCGTAGAGGAGATGCTAGCCACCCGCGCATTATCGTCTTTACCGCTTTCGATAATGACGAGCGCATCATCGCCGCGCTTGAAGCCGGAGCCAATGGCTACTTGCTCAAAGGCGCACCACGCGAAGACATCTTCAACGCCATTCGCATTACTATGCAGGGAGGATCGCTGCTGCAGCCTGTTATTGCCTCTAAATTGTTGAGGCATATGGGTCAACATGCTACCTATCGTCCTCCCACAGTGCCGCAGACACTCTATGAACCCCTCACAGAGCGCGAGCTGGAGGTACTGACCCTACTGGCTCAGGGTATGCCTAACAAAGAGATTGCTGCGCATTTGACCATCAGCGAGCGCACCGCTAAATTTCATGTCAGTTCCATCATGGGCAAATTAGGGGCGACCAACCGCACCGAAGCTGTCTCTCTGGCGGCTCAAAGGGGATTGATCACCCTCCATTCTTAATGCTCCCTCATCGTGATTGTGCCCTCATTCCTCAACCTTGCTGGTTAAGATTTCTCCACCTGAACATTGGGACATTCTGGCTAATTTATGAACCCGGGTGCATGGCATGCAGAACGTCGATATACAATGTGTAGGTACCAGGATATATCTGCATGTACCAGTTAGTAAGTGGGGTCATTTTGAAAGACGCAAATGAGCAGTTTTTGCCATCTATCTTTCCTCGCATCGCTGCCGCCATCTGTGTGCTCTTGCTCATCGGCAGCTTAGCGCTGGTTTCTGTTGGTGGCGTTGCGCTGCTCGGCCCTATGTTCGCACACGGCGACGATGTGGCGCACGCACAGGGCAAAATCGTAGCAATTGGCCCAGGCATGAATTTTATGTTGCAGACAGCAACAGGACAGCGCCTGGATTTTCAATGCTCGAATCAATGTCGAGCGTCTTTAGGACATATGCAGCGCCATCTGCGTGAACACGCGCTCACCGATGTGTACTACATCCAGGGGCCTGATAGAAACCTCATGGTACTGAACGTGGACTAAAAGTGGCAGGGGCGGGATAACATACGCCCCCTGCCCTACAAATGAACACAAGGGATATAATGAGTAGCGGAATACCCATTCAAAATAAATTGGACACCGTTGATAGTGCTGATATCATGATTGTCGGCAATGGCATCGCGGGACAGACAGCGGCAATAGAGGCCCGCCGCCTGGCTCCTGACAAGAGCATTGTCATGATTACCGAACAAAGCCATCCTACTATCAACACACCCGCGCTCAAACAATTTGCCATCGGAAAACTCACGCGCGAACAATTACTTGCCTTTCCTGCGGGAACCGAACGCGCCCAGCGCATACACATCATTAATGGGCGAGTCGAGGAAATTCATGCGCAGGGTAACTATGTCTGTCTCGCGGGTGGACGAGGCTTCGGGTATAAGTCGCTGCTCATCGCGACAGGTAGCGTCCCCACGGGTCTACCTGCGAGCTTACCAGGGCGCGATTTCGATGGCGTGCTCACACTCCATTGCTTGAATGACTATCTCGACCTGCGCCGCCGGCTGAGCGAGGTAGATGAAGCCGTTGTGATCGGCGGTGGACCGCATGCTATCGAGACTGTCATGTGCCTGTTGTACTGGGGCATTGATGTCCACTGGCTGATCCGCAGCGAGACCTTTCTGCCGCGCATGCTGGATCGTCCTGCCTCCGACATGGTTATCGAACGTGTACAGCGTGCAGGAGCCAGGGTGTACACCGAAACCGAAGCCATAGGTATCGTCGGCAGGGTCGGCGCGGTCGCTGGTGTCGTTACGAATCAACATCAATTGCTTCCTTGCCAGCTTGTCTTAGTCTGTACTGGCACAACTCCTGTTACTACCCTGGCGAAACACTGCGATCTTCCGATGCAACATAAGCATGGGATCCTCGTGGACAACCAGCTTCGTACCAGCGCACGTAACGTCTATGCCGCCGGCGATGTCGCGGCCCTTCAGGACCCGCAGACGGGGACATATGCTCCGCGCGCGCAGTGGTATGCTGCTGTCCTGCAGGGTCGGATAGCCGCGGCAGCCATGACAGGGTCTGCACAGCAAGAGGAGAGTTTTGGCGTCCCCTGGCATGCCATGCGCCTGGGTGAGCTTTCAATGCTCACCGTTGGCAATCCACTCCAGTGGCTCGACTCGGCCACCATCTTAACCGATAGTAGCAGGGGGAGCTACCGGCGTATCTCTGTCATCGATGACCGGCTGGTCGGCTACCTTGCGCTCGGCCCAACACACCCTGATGGTCTTGCGATCAAACGCTTAATCGATGAGGGCCTCTCGATTCGTGACATCAAAAAAGACCTGCTCAGGGGTGAATTTGATGTGCGCAAATATTTCTCGCGACAACGCACCTATGCCGCGCAACGCATGGTCATCACTGGCAAATTGCCTCCACCGGCTCAAGTTCAACCTGCGCCAGCCGGGCGTTCTTTGCGGGAAACAGGTCCACTGGCAGCGCCGGGCACCGAATCGGTGTATCCCCTGGCAAGGACCGCAGTGAATACCGATCCTACGCTAAATGTTCCTGTGCATCTGAGATACACCCCATCAAACACGGGCAATCGTTGGGAAGCTATCCAGCCTGCTCATCCGGTGAACGCCGCGGCCGCATATACTCAACCATCTGTATCTACTGGACCTCTGCAAAATAGTGAATCTATCCCCAGTGAGAGTGAAGCCTTGTTCTTTGAAGGTGGTATCTCTCCGGGTCAAGAAACGAATCGCCCTCCAGCTGCCCTGCGCGTTGTCGAATCAACGCTTGTCCCGCTCCCGCCCGATGCGCCGCGCAGTCCATCGGGCAGTCTCTGGTCGTACAGCACCAGGTTACCGGCATTGAGAGCAAAACGTAGAGATGGACAGTTCATCACTTCCCATCCCGGGCATACGGTCAAGCAAATCCTTGCCAGGTCTCCAGTAGCGAGTGCGAAAGAGCCTGAACGCCCTGCCAGGGCCTATCCATCGAGTAGCCTCTGGTCCTATACGGATAGGCATGCAGCGGTAAAGAAAGGCCATTAAATGTTGAGGACAGGATTGAAACGGAGCGCTAACGTCGCTGTGATGCTGCACAAGACATTACCCCAGGTGGCGCAAGAACTACATGCCTGCATTGGTTGCAATGAATGCCTTGTGGCCTGCCCGGCAGTGAACGAGCACGTCACCATCGATGTGCTTAACCGTGAGACACTCTCCGGCCCTATCTCTACCCCGGTGGCTCGCTTTGCTCGTTCATGTTTCCAATGTGGGGCCTGTGTCGCTCCCTGCCCGGTAGGCCTGCACCGCGATGCTATGATGATGTGGCTCAAGGTGCGCTTGCTCCGCTCCGGATGGAGGGAATAGTAGCAGTGGCCGATCACCGCGCACAAAACAAAGGGGAATCCGGCTATTCCTTGCTGTTCTCTGCAGGGGGGCGCTGGTATATTCGCATTGTCTTTCCCCTCTTAGGAATAGTGCTTGGTGGAGCATTTTATGTATGGTATACGCAGCATAGCAGTGATGCTTCCCCTGATAGCCCTGCCGGGTATGCCTTTGCCATCACCGGCACAATCTTTCTGCTGCTAGCTGCCGTTCTTTACACGCTGCGTCGCCGTGCCCGTAGCAAGCGAGCTGTTGGTCGGCTTAATAGTTCACTGAACTTGCATATCTGCTTTGGGGTATTAGGCCTGGCTTTCCTGCTCATGCACTCGTTCGGAAACTTCAATCCCCGTAGCGGCACCTATGCTCTGTATAGCATGATAGCTCTTGTGGTTAGCGGCGTAGTGGGTCGATTTCTTGACCGCCTGGTGCCGCGCCTGATTGCAGGAGAGGTTCACAAGGCGTTGACCGCCCAGGGCGATGATCGCATCGAGAACATTTCACAGAAATTGCAGGCCATCGTCGTACATAACTCCCAGCATTTACAAGGCTTTATACCTGTAGCTGGCACCAGGTCTCACAAAGCCCCTACCTCGCTGGTACCCTTGTCCGGCCCAATCTCGCATGATTTCCCATTTGCCGACAAGGACCAATCAATGCATACGCCCTGGGATCTAGCCTATATCTCGCTCGAGGCAACGCCCCAGGAATTGAGCCGCGAAGCTGGCCCGTACCGCTTCATTCCCGATAAGAAAAGCGAACTGACTCGTCCAGGCGCCCTCATGCCGGGCACACAGGAACACATCGCTGAACTACGGGAAGTAGAACGAGCAATGCAGCGCGAACAGTTTTACCGCTACATCCTTCGCTACTGGCGCAAATTCCATGTCGCGCTTGCTTTACTCACACTTGGCCTGACGCTCTGGCACCTGATCTATGCCGCCCAGTTGCTGCTGCCTACCTTCATCCACTAAGAGCTAAACGCTCCCCTACGGGCCGCAAGCCGTGAATTTTGTGCCATTGTTGCAGAAATCGACCTCTTTGTCCTGGATATGAATAATCATATCCGTCTTCTTCCCATCATTATTGACCTCTCCGAAGGTGAGCGTGATCGGTATCTGGTCATCCCCTGATGCAATCAGGTCAGGGCCAATATAATCAATGGACTTGGTAGGGTCGCCTGCCGGCAGCTCAATGATGATTACCTGACCGTGGAGATTGAGAGCAATAAAATGGCTTTTATGCGCGTTACTATCACCATTGTGACCGACGGCCGCATCCGTTTGAAAGTAACGCGGATAGCCATAGACAATGTCGTTGTATTTGTTGATCCCCCACGCGATTATCGATGAGCCGGTCACCCATAATGCAAGCGCAGCAATCATACCAACGCCCACGTACAGCATCCAGTGTACGTTCCTGCTCCCATGTTTCATCGTTGCCGGCGACTGGTAGGCCGGTTGGATCGTTGTGTTACGCCCTGAGCGCCCCTGCATTGGGCCGGGCAATGGGTTATAGGCCTGCGCCGTTCGACGTGGAGGAATAAGAACCGGCTGGCGCGTGGTTTCGGATGTCATGTCGCGCGTTACACGGCGGCCAGTTGTAGGGTTATTCCAGCGGATTGCACTGCTAGGTGGGCGTGGGGAATCTGAAGCCAGGGGATCATCCTCGGCAAGCAGGTCATCCTCTGCCCATTGCTCCTTTCGCTTACCCTGACCTTGTGGAAAAGTAAGAGGATTGAGATCGTTTTTATTTGTATCGCTGTTCTGCCTTGGTTGAGATGGTCTGTTGCTACTGGGCATTCGCTCTCCTTTTCTTGCGGAGTCACGTGAAATATAGAGAAACCGCGTTCCACCCATCCCTGCCTACTTTTGCCTGGGTGGACTGCCGGGTATCGTGCATTCACAAATAGAGGGACAAGTCATTATGCCCTCGAAAACATTGTCTTCATATCATATCAAAACGTGTCAATATGTGTCACTATTCCTATGGGTTCGATTTTACAACTTTTCGCCCCGCCTCTTCTCCAACCACTTCTTAATGCTCGCCTCTCTCCCCTGCTGTCCAGGCTCATAGTAGCGCCGTCCTTTCAGGCTCTCAGGTAAATACTCCTGGAGCTGCAAGGCCGGTGGCCTGTCAGGATCGTCAATCTGCATCTCTTTGTAGTAGTCGTGAGTATACTTATAATCCTTGCCGTAGTCAAGGTCTTTCATAAGTTGTGTAGGCGCATTGCGAATCCACAGCGGCACAGGGTCATTGCGCGTCCTCTGCACATCTTCCTGCACGCGGCTATACGCCTCGTATAAAGCATTGCTCTTGGGCGCGCTTGCCAGGTATACCACGGCCTGTGCCAGCGCGAGGTTTGCTTCTGGCAGGCCCACGAAATGCACTGCCTGTTGCGCTGCCACACACACCACCAGTGCCTGGGGATCAGCCATACCTACATCTTCCGAGGCAAAGCGAATCAAGCGGCGCACAATGTAGAGCGGATCTTCGCCTGCCTCAAGCATGCGTCCCAACCAGTACAATCCTGCATCCGGGTCCGAACCGCGCAGCGCCTTATGTAATGCGGAGATCGTATCATAATGCTGGTCGCCGCCTTTGTCATAGAGCAAGGCGCGATGCTGCATCACGTCCTCGGCGATGGAGAGCGTGATATGGGTACCTTTGGGTGTTCCCCCACTTCCTTCCGCTGCCAGTTCAAGCGCATTGAGAGCAACGCGGGCATCACCATTAGCAAAGGCGGCCATCTGTTGCAATGCATCCTCGTCAATCGTGATGTTGAATTGACCCAGGCCATGCTCTTTATCTGCTAATGTACGCCGGAGAATGGTCAGGATTTGTTCTTCATTCAGACCGTGCAGCACGAAGACGCGTGTGCGAGACAGGAGCGCGGCATTAACTTCAAAACTTGGATTCTCGGTAGTGGCTCCGATAAGCGTGACGATGCCGCGCTCGACATGTGGCAAGACAGCATCCTGTTGTGCTTTGTTGAAGCGGTGTATCTCATCGATGAACAGGATGGTGCGTTGCTTGCTGAACTGTTGCAGTTTGCGGGCATCCTCTACCACTTTACGCAGGTCCGCGACGCCTGCCGAGACGGCACTGAGCGTGACGAAGTAGGCATGAGTCTGGCGAGCAATCACCTCTGCCAGTGTTGTTTTGCCGCTGCCGGGTGGCCCCCACAAAATCATAGAGGGAATGCGGTCCTCTTCAATGCTGCGACGCAGGATCCGCCCTGGCGCCAGGAGATGTTCCTGCCCGAGAATCTCGTCCAATGTGCGCGGACGCATGCGCGCCGCCAGTGGTTCTGTCGATGTGCTAGAGGGTGCTGATGTATTCTTTTTGGAGGATGGAGTAATCTCCGATCCGAAAAGAGACGATTGATCCGGCATGATCTTAGCTTTTTAACGGCTTTTTAGCGAACAAAGTACTTCTTCAATTTGCTTCATAGCATACCACATTTCGTGCCTGCTCCTTCATCTGGTAGGACCTCTTCGCGTTTTCCTGCTCAAGCAAACCGGGCTCAACCTCAACTCTGAGGAGGGCATGTGTAGTTTATAGATAACAAGGGGAAGAGTGAGGTTGAATCGCTTTAGTAGAAACTTGAAATCCGGAAGGTGAACAGTTAATACGGGCCACCAGCCTGACAATCAGGACAGGCTGGTGGTGATGCAAGTAGTGTCACGTGAGATGTGTTCTCAGGTTGATAGCCTAACGAAGCGCCGCTGTAGCGTGATCGCGTCCCGAAGCGCTCGGCAATGAGCGCGGCTTGAGGGCCATACACCCAGGCATGGAAAATGGCCAGAGGCATTTTCATGAGATGTACACTTGCCTTTCATTGCCTCTTCCCCCCATCTCGTGTATGATGACAGAAGTCTCTCCGACCGGCTGAGCGAAGCGCACTCCTTGCAGCTTGCCTGAGCGCAGCTAGAACGCAGTTCGTTGACAAGCTGGCTTTCAAGAAGGACGCAGTACTTCCTTTGGTCTTGCCTGACGGACGCAGTCCGTAGCGACGCAGTCGCGTCAAGAACGGTTCGGGGAACCGTTACAAGCAAGACCCATTTCAAGGCACGTTGCCGGTCGGAATAAGATGAGTACTACCTCTCCGACCGGCTGAGCGAAGCTAGGACGCAGTCCGTTGCCGGTCGGAATAAGATGAGTACTACCTCTCCGACCGGCTGAGCGAAGCGCACTCCTTGCAGCTTGTCTGAGCGAAGCTAGAACGCAGTTCGTTGACAAGCTGGCTTTCAAGAAGGACGCAGTCCGTTGCCGGTCGGAATAAGATGAGTACTACTCTCCCAAATCCTTTAGAAAGCGACATGGTGCATGGACACGGAAGTCATTCCACAGAAGCCCGTCCCGCTATGGCGGAATCGTGATTATCTTTTGCTCTGGCTCGGCCAGGCCATCTCCTCGCTCGGCACGCGCCTCACACAGTTCGCGTTCCCGCTGCTGATTGTGGGATTGACCCATTCTATCGCTGCGGCCGGGCTGGCCTATGGTCTGGAGCAGCTTCCCTACGCTCTCTTCAGCCTGCCCGCCGGGGCACTGGTGGATCGCTGGCCGCGAAAACGCGTGATGATCATCTGTACACTCTGCCTTCTGCTGTGCGTAGCGAGCATCCCCCTGACGCTGCTCCTGGCCAGCGGACAACCGCGGTTGCTTCTGCTCTACGGCATTGCCTTGAGCCTGGGAACGATCTCGCTCTTCTACGAGCTGGCCGAGTTGGCGGCGCTGGCGTGGGTAGTGCCAAAGACGCAGATTACAACAGCAGTGGCGCAGAACGAGTTTGTCTATAGCTCCTGCTCACTGCTTGGTCCCGCGCTGGGCAGCCTGCTCTTCAGCGTGGCACGGCTGCTTCCTTTCATCGCGGACGCGGTTTCGTACATGGTATTGCTTGGCTCACTACTGAACATACGCTCGCCCATGCAAGACGAAGGTAGCGCGCAACACCGCCATCTGCTTGTGGAGGTGCGAGAGGGGCTACGCTGGTTGTGGTCGCAGAAGGTCATGCGCTCGGTGGTCTTGATCTCCAGCTATCTCTATTTCGTGATGACGGCGAGCGTGCTCATAGTACTGGCGATTGTGCAGCAGCAGCATCTCACACCCGTACTCTACGGCTTCATTGTCGCCGCCGGAGGCATCGGGAACTTGCTCGGCACGGCGCTCTGCCCACCCTTCCAGCGCCGCATACGCTTTGGCACAGCACTGGGTAGCACACTTGTCGTGTTCGTGCTGCTCTGGCCGCTCTACGGCATCGTCACGACGCCTCTCCTGCTGGGAGCCGTCTTCGCGGGCATCGCCATCTTCGACTCGGTCAGTGCTATCCTGATGAGCAGCTATCGCCTCAGCGTTGTACCAGATGCCTTGCAAGGCCGCGTGAGTGGCGTCTATCGCCTGATCCTGTTCAGTATCCTCACCATCGGTCCCTCCGCGATTGGGCTGAGCCTCGAACGTCTGGGTGTACTGCCTACAGTGAGCATAGTGTGGAGTGGCCTGCTCTTGCAGGCTGGGTTTATGTTTGTAAATCGGCAGATGCGACAGGCGACGTTGCCACATGTCGCGGTGTAACAAGCCTCTTTCTACGTACCATCTTTTTCTTAGCGCAAAGCATCCGCGAGTTTTAGCTCATGCGTGGGAGGGTTTTTGGGTTAGGAAATGCCTTCAACTTTGTCGTAAAAACTTCCTGTCATTGCTTTCCCCTCCTGCGGTATAAGCCGGGCTTGTCGGAAAGCGCCGCACAAGAACTTTAGTTGGTCACAATTTTCTCTGGATGCAACACGACAAGCACGCGGCTTGGATCGTTATTCAACGCCTTTATAGACTGTTCAAGCCGATCTGCCGGCACATATTTCCTCACAATGGGGCGTGTGAGTTCACCAATATTCTGCTCAATAATCTCAGCTCGCCCGTATGCCACAACATACTTGTGAGTTTCAAAATCGTCGACAATCAGTGTGATGGATGGATCTCGTTTGAGGTTCAAATACTTGACACGATCCTTTGTCGTCGAGAAATAAAAGGATATGCCATCCCACGCATACCAGACGGGAGTAAGTTGCGGTCCGCCAGCAGCTCGATTGACACCAACAATCGCATGGTTTGATTTTGAGAGCAGCGTTTGTATTTCTTCAGAGGTCATGTTTGTTTGTTCTCCACTTCTTAGAAAATTGATCAGGCAAAGAGTGCTTGTACGAAAAGGCAAGGCGTTTCTGTTCCGATGCTGATTCGCCATTGCCACAGAACATAGGTTTACGAACTTTCATCAAAGCACATCATCATTCTATCAGAAAGTAAGTTATTACAGAAAGTATAGTACGTCAAGTAAAACAGCCTTCAAGGGTAGATATGTGGAGAGAAGGCTTCCCGTGAGCGGGCTTGAGCGGTGTCCTGGCTGTCATCCTGAGCGCAGCGAAGGATCTCTGCATCCGGCGAGCCAAACCCGCAGGCTGCGCTCAGGATGACAGGCAGTATCTCCAAATGTCTACTTCAAAACTTCAAAGGCGTAGCACTCGACAGGCCATTTCTGATATGTTACACTGCTCATAGAAAAATACGTGGCAAGGGGGATTTACTAAGTATGGCTGGACTATGGGATAGTCTTATGAAACGGTTGGTGCGGCGGTACGCCAGACAGTTTGTCAGGTGGTTGTCAGCGGAAGCTGTCTTTGTACGAGCGCTCGACATCGAGTTGCAGAACCAGCAGCTCTTTGCAGATGCCCTGTTGGAGGTCATGCTTCATGGAACATCGGCCTTATTGCATATTGAGTTCCAGACCTACGAAGATGCCGACATGGAGGTGCGGTTACAGGAGTACAATGTGCTGGCCTCGCGGCAGTACGAGCATTTGCCGGTCTATTCGTATGTGATCTATTTGCGTAAGGTCGGAGAGGTAGCGGTCTCGCCGTTGGTGCGAAGTTTTCCTGATGGAGAAGAAGTGCACCATTTTTTCTTTCGGGTGATTGAGCTGTGGGAGGTTGCGGCGGAAGTCTTGCTGCAAGCAGGCTGGCCAGCGGTGCTGCCGCTGGTGACGTTGACCAAGGGTGGGAAGCGACCCGAAGTAGTAAAAGAGATGATAGACCGGCTAGCGTCGGCAGAGGAATACGACTTATTGGCGATTGCACAAGTGCTTGGTGGGTTAGTCTTCAAGACAGGGCCTGAACTGGAGTGGTTCAGAAAGAGGTTTAGCATGTTTCAAGATATACTGAGCGAGTCATGGGTCTACCAGGAGATCGGGCAGAAGTACCTTGAGCAGGGTCGCGAGCAGGGTCGCGAGCAGGGTCGCGAGCAAGGACTCGAGCAAGGCGTGGAAAAGGGTCGCGAGGAGGAGCGTCAACAAGAATTGCAACGGCAGCGTCAGACGGTCATAGGTTTTGTACAGAGACGTTTTCCAGAAATTACCGCTCTAGCGGAACAGCAAACCGCTAAAATCACAAACCCAGAGACGTTGCAAACAGTGATCCTCGAGCTGTTAGATGCCCAGACAATTGAGGAGGCCAGGCAGATTCTCCTAAGCGTGGATAAGAGCAAAACAAAGCACTGATGAAGCAGGTTGAGCATGTTTCAAGATATACTGAGCGAGTCATGGGTCTACCAGGAGATCGGGCAGAAGTACCTTGAGCAGGGTCGCGAGCAAGGACTCGAGCAAGGACTCGAGCAAGGACTCGAGCAAGGCGTGGAAAAGGGTCGAGAGGAGGAGCGTCAACAAGAATTGCAACGGCAACGTCAGACGATCATAGGTTTTGTACAGAGACGTTTTCCAGAAATTACCGCTCTAGCGGAACAGCAAACCGCTAAAATCACAGACCCGGAGACGTTGCAAACGGTGATCCTCAAGCTATTAGATGCCCAGGTGCTTGAAGAAGCCAGGCAGATTCTTCTAAGCGTGGATAAGAGCAAAACAAAGCACTGATGAAGCTGGTTGAGCATGTTTCAAGATATACTGAGCGAGTCATGGGTCTACCAGGAGATCGGGCAGAAGTACTTCGAGCAAGGTTTCAAGCAGGGCCTCGAGCAAGGACGAGAAAAAGAGCGCCAACGATGGATACCGTGGTATCGCGAGTTCCTTATAAAGCTTGTTGAGGTGAGTTTTGCAGATCTCACTATAGAGGTACAGCAACAAGCCAATAGTATTACAAACCTGGAGATCTTGCACAAGCTCATACTTAAGCTGTTAGCTGCTCAAACAATTGAAGAGACCAGGCAGGTTCTCCTTAATATAGACAAGAGCGAAGAAACGAAACAGTGATGAGGCTGGTTTAGCATATCTCAGTCTCAGAATATCGTGCCTCATCGCCCGCCTCTTTGCAACAACGTCTCGGTAGATGCCCGTCAGGCCATCTAAACCACATCTGAAGACACAACCCGCCTCTGTCTATAGAAGAGACGCTACTCATTAATCTGGAGGTATTTCATGCTCGATCTGACCAATCCAAAGGATGCCCATACAGATGAGCGCCTGCGCAAAGATCCGATAATCTGGCTTAGCTCCGTGCGGCCAGATGGACGCCCACATCTTGTACCTGTCTGGTTTCTCTGGGATGGTGAAACAATCTTAATATTTAGTCAGCCGAATGCCCAGAAGCTACGCAACCTGCGGCAAAACACCAATGTCATACTTGCATTGGATGACACAAAAGATGGAGATGATGTTGTGATGCTCGAAGGAAAGGCGGAACTTCTGAATGATCCAGCGGTGAATCCGACACTGCCTGCATATGTTGCAAAGTACGACTCCCAACTGAAAAGTATGGGCTATACAGCAGAGGCAATGGCCGCAGAATATGCTCAGGCTATTCGCATCACACCCACCAGATTTTTAAATATTAGCGGGTAATCTGCAATCTATAGACCTGAAATGAAAGATTCAGGGCAAATCAAAGGCCCGTTACATCGTGCTCACCGGGTCAATATCGACATCCCAGCCCGGAGTATCGATCACTCTTAGCAGCGGCTGCAAATCGGGGCCACGTGCAATCATCTGCCAGCGATACTTGCTGCGCACGCGCTCCATCACCGCCGGCGCGGGACCAACGATGTCGGTTTGGGCTAGACCAAGTCGATCAATCCACGCATCCAGCTTTTCGCGAAGCAGCAGCGCTTCATTTTGTGCGCGGCGGCGGTTCTCGTGACTGTAGGTAAACTTGACGAACTGGCGGAACGGAGGATAGCCATAGCGGCGGCGGGATTCAATCTCAGCGGCGTAAAATTCGTGGTAATCATGGCGTGAAGCCGCGTCAATGCAGAAATGCTGTGGATTGAACGTCTGAATAATCACCTTTCCGGCTTCCTCACCCCGCCCGGCACGGCCCGCCACCTGGGTGAGCAGGGTAAACGCCCGCTCCGAAGCCGCAAAATCGGGCAGCATGAGGGCGATATCAGCCGAGATGACTCCAACCAGCGTTACTCCTGGCAGATCGAGTCCCTTGGCAATCATCTGTGTGCCCACCAGTATATCAGCCTCGCGGTTGGCGAAACGGTCGAGCAATTGCTCGTGAGCGCGCCTGTGTTTGGCTGTGTCGCGGTCCCAGCGCAGCAGGCGTGCAGAAGGAAAGTGGCGCGCAATAGTGTCTTCCACCTTTTCGGTCCCCAGGCCAAAGTAGCGTATGCTTGGGCTATTGCACTGGGGGCAGTTGTGCAGCACCTTCGTCTGCCTGTTGCAGTAGTGACAGAGCAGGATGCGTTCAGTCGAATGATAGGTCAGCGGCACATCGCAGCGGTCGCACATTGCCACGAAGCCACACTCGCGGCATAGCACGCAGCTTGCAGCCCCGCGTCGATTGAGATAAAGAATAGCCTGCTGCTCCCTTTGTAAGACCTGCTCGAGCTCGCTCTGCAGGCGGCGGCTAATAATGCTGGTGTTGCCTGCATGCAGTTCGTTACGCAGGTCAATGATCTCGACCGGTGGTAGAGTTGCCCCGATACGATTACGCAGCTCGACAAGGTGATATTCGCCTCGTTCGGCATGATAAAACGACTCTATCGAGGGGGTAGCACTGCCAAGAATAACAGGTATATGTAGTATCTCGCCCAGGGCGATAGCTGCATCCCTTGCGTGGTAGGTCGGCCTGCGCTCGCTCTGCTTATAAGCCGGCTCATGCTCTTCATCAAGGACAATCATCCCCAGGTCTGGTAACGGCGCGTAGAGCGCGGAACGCGCCCCGATCACCACATCGACCATGCCAGCGCGAATACGCCGCCATTCGTCGTAACGTTCGCCATCGCTGAGCGCACCGTGGATGATGGCGACTCGCCCTGGAAAGCGGCCGGCGAAACGGTAGATAGCCTGCGCGGTGAGGGCAATTTCCGGCACGAGCACGATGCCGCGTTTACCCTGCGCGATGATTGCCGCCAATGCCTGGAGATAAACTTCGGTTTTGCCGCTGCCCGTGACGCCGTGCAGAAGAATGGGGGGACGTTGTGAGAGACCCTGCAAGATTGCTTCCAACGCCGCCTGCTGATCCTGCGTCAAAGATAGCGGCGTACTGGCTGGGATGACGCGACCGAACTGAGGATCACGCTGTACCTCAATCTCCTCGATGGCGATGATCTTGTCGCGTACCAGTACCTTTAACTGCGTGGGAGATAATCCGCTGGCTTTGCAGAGCATGCCTGGAGTCCAGTACGAATCGCTGGGGGATTTACCTCTATCATGCTGTAGCAGGTCGATAGCAGACAGCCGGTGCTGAGCCAATAATCCCTCGCGATTCTGTGGCGTGAGCATGAAAGCATCGGAGGACCCGGGAATGGCCCAGGGATCGGGTATGTTTTTTTGAGGGCGTCGTCTCACATTATCAGCAGCCATTGGTATGCTTGTTGGTTCGGGTAGGCTTTGCTGCAATTGCGTCTGGGCTTGCTGGCGCCATGATTCCAACGTGCTGCCCTCTGCGATGAGACGCACGACGCGTTTATGGCGTGCGCGAGTAGCTGGAGCATGCAGTGTAGCCTCGCGTTCGATAATGCTGCTCGACAATGCCTCTTGAATTACTTCCTTTGCCAGCTTTGGCCCAAGCATCTCTTCCAGGCGCTCAATGTCTAGCTCTCCCTCTGCCAGCAGCAGGCCGATAAGAGCGCGAAGACGCGTAAATGCGAGTTGGTCTTGTGCCCCTTTACTCGCCAGGTCTTCGTTTTTGATCAGGTGCAACACAACTTTTGAGCGCTGCATCAGGCCGGGAGGCAGCATCATCAGGGCGACTTGTGCAAGGGGTGTCACATAGTATTCGGCTATCCACTCTGCCAGCGCACGTTGATGGGGCAGTAACGCCGGTTCAAGATCAAGGATAGTGGAAATGGGCCGCAGTACATAGCTATCGGTCTTTGGCATGGCGTGCTCATTCTCCTCCCACACATGCCACACGACGCCCTCGACGAGCCGGTCTCCATAGGGAACAGCGACCAGTTGTCCGGCGCATAGCTCAGCCTGTAGTTCAGCTGGAACCACGTAAGTTAGCAAAGGTTGTTCGCTATTCCAAGCGTTAGCGGAGGTCAGCACATCGGCAAGCACTGGCACTAGCGCCTCCCAAATTCGCGTTCCAGGGCAGTCAGGCCGAAATGGATCATTGTAGGACGACCATGACAGCAGCTATACGGCGCGTTGGTTCTCCCCAACTGCTCGATCATCTCGCGCATCTCACCGACCGTCAGGAAATAGTTGGCTTTGATGGCGGCCTTGCATGCCACATTCGCCAGCGCATGTTCTTCCCATGTTTCGGAGTGCCCGGGATTCTCCGGCGCAGTTAACTCGGCCAGTAGTTCGTGCAATGAGCGCGTATTCATTTGCTTGGTGAGGACGTTAGGGACGGCCTGCACCTGTATTGCATTGTCTTCCAGCACTTCGAGCGCAAAACCGATATGCTCTAACTGTTGCAGGTGGTCTTCAATTGCGCCCAGCTCAGCCGGTGCCAGCTCAAGTTTAATCGGCGCCAGCAGCAATTGTGATAGAGGTGTACGCGCCTGCAATGCGGCCACCATGCGCTCTAAAAGAATGCGCTCGTGCGCCGCGTGTTGGTCAATCAGGTACATGCCGTCCGGTCCCTCGGTAACAATAAAGCTCTGGCAAAGTTGACCCACGACTCGCAGCGCTGGAAGACGGCTTACCGCTGCTGCTGCCATAAGTTCATTAGGGATCATTGGTGTACTGGGCTGGGCAGTAGTATCGGACCCGGTGCCAGCATTGGGCCTGGCACCCGTGTCGGGCCTGGTGGTAGTATCGGGCTTGGTGCCAGTATCGGGCCTGGCACCCGCGAGGGGTGCCACTACATCTTGATCTTGTGCATGGCCTGGTGATCTGGTGGAACCCTTCGCAGGCGTCGTGTTTGCAGCGTCCATCTCCAGGTTATCATCGCTGCGCACGTGGCTTTGCCAGAGTCTTGATAGCATCGGCGGCTTTGTGCCCGCCTCCTCTTCGGTAACTGTGAGCCAGGGATTATCCTGCGGAAATGCCGGTAAGTCTTCGCCATCGGAGGGCATCATGAATCGTGCCCCTGCAGCATCCTCCTCCTTTTCCTCTATATCTAAATCAAAAGGTTCGGAGGGTAATGTTACCTCCGGCGTGGGCGCGCGATTGATCTCGCCCTGCTCATCTGACCTGCTAGCGTTACCCCATCTGGGTATCCCTGCTTCTTCTAATACAGCCCGGCGCACAGCTCGCAGGACCGCAGCGTACACGCGCCTCTCCTTGAGAAAGCGAATCTCCGTCTTCGCCGGGTGCACATTCACGTCGATTTGTGTGGGATCGACTGTGATATTCACGACCGCGATGGGATGCCGTCCCGCAAGTAACAAAGAGTGATAAGCCTCCTCAACGGCATAGCTGAGCATGCGACTGAGCACCCAGCGGCGATTCACAAAAAACGACATATGCTGCCGGGTACTCTTATAACAGCTGGGAAGACTGATATAGCCGCTGACAACGGGACGCTCGAGATCGTCATCGTTGCCATCGAGACTGCTAATAGGAACCATCTGCTCGGCCACCTGCAAGCCGTAGATTTCGATCAACACGCTGGAAAGTTGCCCATCTCCCGGCGTCACGAAGATCTGTCGCCCCTCGCTGAAGACACTGAAACGAATTTCAGGATAGGCTAGCGCGTACTGTTCAAGCAGGTGATGACAATGGCTGACCTCGGTGTTACGGCTCTTCAAGAACTTCAGTCGCGCGGGAACCGCACTGAAGAGGTTACGCACGGTCACAGTGGCGCCTTCAGGAGAGGCGGCTGTAGTAACTTCGGAGATCTGCCCATTAGTGGCGCTCACCTGTGCTCCTTGTGAAGCGTTGCGCTGATGGCTGAGCAGTGTGACCTCAGCCACGGCGGCGATACTTGCCAGGGCCTCACCGCGAAAGCCGAGCGAACGAATATGTTCCAGGTCATCGATCTGGGCTACTTTGCTGGTCGCGTGCCGTGCGAGCGCCAATTGGAGTTCATCTGCCGGGATGCCGGAGCCGTTGTCAGCGACACGGATAAGCTGCAGTCCACCGTTCGTCAGATCGACGCGAATCTGAGTAGCCCCGGCATCAATGCTGTTTTCGATAAGTTCCTTAACCACGGATGCTGGACGCTCCACGACTTCACCCGCAGCGATTTTGGCAGCGACCTCGGGCGCGAGTTGACGTATTGGCATGCTGAAATACCCCCAAGAGACTACTTAATATAAGTTAAGAACGAGTGTTCAGGACTTACTCACTCATTCTACCATACACTAGCCAATTCGGCCTACAAAACGCATTAGCTAGTAACGTCCTGCGCATTGAGTACAACCACATTAAGTAGTGGAGGCCAGGTGAACTGAGCGTGATTTCCTGGTTTTTCACCCTCGACCGCCGTTTAATACGAATTTGCGACCCGTCGTAGAAGAGCCGCGTAGGGGCGGGAGTGGTGCGGATGGGTGGCGGGGATGCTTCTCCTTGCGTCTCACCTGACCCGCAGGGTAGCTGCGCAGTGCCTTGCGTCTCGGCTGACCGCGCACGGTATGCCTTGCGTCTCGCCTGACTGCGCAGCAGTAGCGGCGCAGCCGCGTTGGCGAGACGGATAGGTTCAGCGACGCAGTCGCGTTGCCGAGACGGGCAAGAACCAGCGTTGGTGAGACGGACAAGAATACCGCCCCCTTGTTTTCTCGTGTGAAATAGTTTATACTACTACATGGAAGTTATGCTAACTTTCACAAACTTATCAAATGCAAGGGAGGGTTTTATCAACTATGCCGGAGGAGATTGAGGGTAAGCTCTATCTTACGACAGCTGAAGCCGCTGAATATCTCGGGGTGTCACAAGGATGGTTTACAAGAACGGTTGTTTCCAAGTACAAGTTACAGGGATACAAACGAGGTGTTGGCCGGGAAATTTATTACGAAAAGATCGACCTTGAGCCAATTCTATCCTTGCGCCCCGTCGAAGTAGGTGGTGACGAGGAGGACTAACTTCAACCTTTTCTCTGTCGACCAATAGAGAGGGGGTTGTTTATTCCTGTGGATCATACTGGCCGGGATTTCTTCTCTTCTCACACCTGGAAGTAATTAGCAGGCTGCAAGGGATAGTTGCTGTTCGCTTACACCTGCTCTCCCACCTGCCTGCCCTCCAAAATAGCCTGTTCGATGCGACGGGGTGCGACACAATCACCGATACGGAAGAGACGCGAGACGCGCCCTTTGAGCGCCTGGTATAGTCCCTGCGATGGACGCTCATATGTCCCCAGTACGACGACATCGGTGGGAAGCGCACGCTCACCTTCAGCGAAACGGTCAACGACGATGACTCTTCCTGGCTCGATGCGTACGACCGTCGTATGTGGCGTCAACCGGATGCCATGTGGGAGCATTCTCTGCTTCCAGAGCACAATATCGTGGGTAGCCACAAGATCACGCCCTATGTAAAAGTCCTCGGTGACGATCTCTACGCTTTTGCCTGCCGTCGCAAGCTTTTCTGCGGCAGAAAGGACGCCATGCGAGCTGGTCTCATCAACGAAAACGACATGCTGCCCCTCAACCGGCTCTCCGGCCAGCACGCGCCGTATATCTGTGACATGTGGCAACTCATGGCCAGGGATGGGCAACAAGCCTGTACCTGTATGCGCTCCCGTAGCAATAATTACCGTGCGCGGCTGTTGCGCTAAGATCAATTCTGCTGTGACTTCAAGTCCTGTGTATACCTCAACGCCAAGCTGCGCAAGCTCTGACTGTAGGTAGTCGGCTATACGTTGCAATTCGCCGCGTCCCGGTCCCTTTGCGGCCAGTGCTACCGCTCCGCCAGGGGTTGCTTCCCGTTCGTAGAGTATCACCTGCCGTCCTCGAAGTGCGGCTGTCCGGGCTGCCTCTAATCCCGCCGGCCCTCCGCCAACGACATATACCCTCTGATCGCCTCTTACAGGGCGTTGTTCTGGCGGGAGAGATTGGGCATGTAGCACATCAGGATTCACATTGCAGCTAATAGCGGCGTTCATGATACCGCGCACCTGGCAGCCCTGATTACAGCTTATACAAGGGCGCACCCTCCCGGCACGCCCCTCTTGAGAGAGACGGGGCAGATTGGGGTCTGCGATCAATGCGCGGATCATCTCTACGCCGTCGGCCTGTCCTTCTGCCAGCACACCTTCGGCCTGCGCAGCATTCATGATGCGCCCGGCAGCAAAAACAGGTATGCGAACATTAGCTTTGATTGCGCCCGCTAAGTGGACCGCGTAACCCTGGGGAACATGCATGGAAGCCTGGAAAGGGAACATGTGCGTACTGAAAATGCTGCCCATCGTCACAGTGATATAGTCGATGCGCCTCGTAGTCACGAGTAGACGCACGATTTCCAGGCTCTGCTCAGGCGTCAAACCTGCCCAGGGCGCGAGCTCATCTGCGCAAAAACGCACGCCCAGCACCCGGTCGCTACCGGTAGCGGCATCTACTGCCTCCAGTGTTTCCTGCACGAAACGCAGCCGGTTCTCAAGCGCTCCCCCATAGGTATCGCCGCGCTGGTTTGTCAGCGGCGAAAGAAATTGCCGGAGGAGCGAACTATCCGCGATTTGGAGTTCGACACCATCGGCTCCCGCCTGTATGACAGCGCGTGCTACCTGCGCAAACCCATCGATGACGGCGCGGATATCGGCCTGTTCCATCTCCTTCGGCACTTCGCGCGAGGCGACATTGGGTACGGGAGACGGTGCCCATAATTCGCGCTGGTTATGATCGCTCACCGACTGTTGCCCGTTGTGATTGAGCTGCACGAGTGACAGCGCACCGTGAGCATGAACGCGCTCGGTCACTGCTGTGACAGCCTGCGTAGTACCAGGGAGATAGCCAAGTACCGCGCTTTCATAGGGCATATCGGAGGCATGGACGATATGCTCCTCCAGCACGATGATGCCTGCTCCTCCCTCTGCACGCGCGGCGTAGTAGTCTGCATGCAGCCGGCTGAGCAGGTTGTGACGCGCGAGGTTGGTGGTATGGCTGCCAAATACAATGCGGTTGCGCGTCTCGCGTGGACCTACCATAAGGGGCTGAAAGAGCCTCATGTTTTCGTTCTCCAATAAACTCACACGAATCCCTTTGCTTGCAAAAACTCGGCCAGCGCCTTAGCCAGTTCCTCGGGTGATCCCTCTATCAACCGGGTCTGCCGGCCAGCAGCTCCACCCGCAATAATCTCGCCGATGCGCTGGTAAGCGTTGTGCCCGCTATCAGGGGCAGCAATGCGTCGTGGGCGAGGGCGGGGGGGGTGTATCTCGAGCAGCGCCATCTCGTCCAGCCCATCCAGCCAGGTATCGCCCATGAGTGCTTGTGGATCGAATGCCGGGATGTGCGCTTTCAGGGCGGCAAGATGCGCTGGCAATGAGGGGTAACGCGGCTCATTCAGCTCGGTTGTAACGGTGATGAGCAGCGGAAGTTCTGCCTCTAACAGCTCACGATAGCCTCGTTCAAGTTTGCGCGTCACTCGTATGGTAAGAGGATTCTGCTCTTTGAGCAATTCGAGTTGCGCAACGCCTGTTAGCTGTGGCAAGGCAAGTTGTTCGGCGAGGGCTGGCCCGACGATGCCCGATGACCAATCACTGCTGGCGTCGCCACACAGAATCAGGTCGGGTGTGGGAGGTTCGTGTTGGAGATAGGCCGCTAATGCTGCCGCTGCGGTAAATGGTCCCCATGCGGCGGCTTGTGAGTTCCAGAGACGTAGAGCGGAATCGGCACCTATAGCGAGTGCAGCCCTCAATGCGCCTTCCGCATCTTTAGGGCCAATCGTAAGCACCCTGATGGTGCCTCCTGCTTGCTCTTTAAGGCGTACTGCCGCCTCGACTGCGCAGGCGTCCGCCGGGTTGAGTACCTCAACAAAGCGTTCAACATCAACCTGTTCCGAAATAGGATCGATGTAGACCGAGGCGCTTTCAGGCGTTTGTTTGACACAGACACACACATGCAACATATTTCCCTCAACGAAATAACTTGCTTTTCAATTCACGATGCGCGGAAACTCACACCCCAGCCGCCGCGTGGATACTCCCATTCAATCGCCTTACGCTCGCAGGCGACATAACATGTCCCACACTCAAGGCAATGCTCATACGAGAAGTGCATCTCTCCTCCGAGCAGCTCAAAGAGACCTGCAGGGCATACATAGACGCAGGCCGTGGTATCGCATTCCACGCACTTCTCGCGATTGAGACGAATATGCGGTGTTTTATCGACCTTGAAGCAGACTAACTCCAGGCGTTCCTCTATTGGCTGCATTATAGGCTCCTCGCCACAAAAATTAGATAGTTAGGCATGGTTCAAATGCACGTGACAGGTCCTCACCACCAGCAAGGTCCAGCCCTGTCATCCTGAGCGCAGCGAAGGATCTCGCTGCCGATCGCGACAGACCCGTCGCTGCGCGGAGGCGTGACACGGGGTGATTGTTCAAACTGGCAAGTACTTTTCTTCAAATTGAACCTTGCCTTAGAACAAGAGCGCCCGCCCGGCCTGCCAGCCATCGCGCAGCAGGGTCCGTAATGGCACTTTCCTTCGCATAGTATCGAATGCAACGCGCCCGATTTTGCGACGTGGTTTGCCATTTGAGCGGAAAATATTTTCCATCGTCTCGCAGAGTAGCTCGGGATAGACGTTTTGTAAACGCTCATTGTTTACAAAAGCAGGCGCACGCTTGAAATTTTTCAAGTCTTTAAGCACGAAGCTCGATTCGAGCCGCTTGCGATAGCGCGCCATGCTCTGCGCCGAAAAATCATGGTCCGCGTGGGCCAGTTGCGCAGTAGCAGCGGCTTCCAGACCCGATGCAATGGCAAAGTTCATGCCCTCGAGGAAGAGACCGGCAGCGAAGACGAAGCCTGCCGCGTCTCCCACGACCATGAAGCCTGCGCGAGACAGGCTGGGCAACATAGCCCAGCCGCCTTCGGGAATCATGTGCGCCGAGTATTCCAGCGTCACGCTATCGCGCACAAGCGGCGCAACGGCTGGATGCTGCTTGAACTGGTCGAGCAAGTCATAGGCCCGCATTTTGTGCTGGGCAAGTGACGCGATCTGTACGATGACACCGATAGAGAGTGTATCGCGGTTGGTGTAGAGGAATCCGCCGCCCTTAACTTCACCCGTGGCATAGCCCACGTATTCATTGCTCATGCCCTCATCGCCACTGAGGTTGAAGCGTTCCTCGATGGTCTGTGCATCGAGGCGCAGCACTTCTTTGATGCCGAGCGTCATCTCATCGGGCCGGAACTCGTGTTGCAATCCCGCTTTCTTAGCAAGGAACGAATTGGCCCCATCGGCAGCAATCACAATAGGAGCATAGAGCTCGCCATCCTGGCGGCGACAGAGTACGCCAATGACCCGCCCATCTTTGTAAAGCAGGTCGTCGACAACCGTAGAGGTAATGAGGAGCGCTCCTGCTTCTTCTGCTTTGCTGGCTAGCCAGCGATCAAACCTGGGACGTAAAATAGTGAAACCATTGTATGGCGGCCGGCTGAAATGATGCGTGCGAAAATCGAGGGAGACCGCCGCTTCCTGTCCAAGGAACGTGATCGCGCGGCGTGTCAAATAGCGCTCCAGCGGTGCCTCTTCCCAGTAGCCGGGCAGCAGCTCCGCGAGCAGGTTGGGCGCATAGAGAGCGGCACCTGAGACGTTTTTAGCGCCCGGGTACTCGCCGCGTTCGATCAATGCTACCTGCAGCCCTGCGCGAGCCATTGCCAGAGCGGCGCTGCTTCCGGCAGGTCCAGCGCCAACGACGATAGCGTCAAATTGTTGCATCGTCGTGGATACCTCCTTTCTTCCTACCATCAAGCAAATTCGCCGTGAGCGGAAGTACCTGGTTGGCATCGCCAAGCAAACCCAGGTCAGCTAACGCGAAGATGGGCGCACTGCGGTCGGGGTTGATGGCGACTATTGTTTGCGCCTCGCTCACACCACTGATGTGCTGTGCTGCACCAGAGATGCCACAGGCAATGTAGAGTTTTGGTCGTACGATTTTGCCCGTGGAACCGATCTGCCGGGTGTGTTCAATCCAACCGAGATCGGTTGCCACCCGGGTAGCTCCTACCGCGGCCTTGAGAAGATGGGCAAAGGAGGCGATAGTGCTAAATCCTTCCTGTCCAACGCCCCGGCCACCTGCAATGATGCGCTCGGCAGCATCTAGCTCAATCTCTTCAGGCGATGGGGCCTGTATCGCAATCTGCCGTATGCGCCCGTGGTCCGGTTGAATCTCGGGAATGAGACGTGTGACTTCCAGGTGCAACGTCGAGAATCGATCCTCCTGTATCTTTGGCAATACACCACGCACGCCCGGAACGAGCGTTGCCAGTGCGGTACGTCCATGTAAAGCGGTATATGTCTGTATAAAAGCCCGTCCATCGTAGATTGAACGCAAAACATAGAGGCCATCGTCATGTGAGTCGAGCCCCAGGCAGTTCGGAACAAATGGGAGACGAAGTCGTGCCGCGAGACGCGGTGCCCAGTCACGTCCGTTCGGCGTCGCGCTCGTTGCTACCAGCATAGGTGTGCGTTGCTGGATAAACCATGCCAGTGCAGCGACATAACTTTCTGTCGAGTAGTGTTCCAACCAGGGATGTTCCAGGAGATAGAGGCGCTTTACTCCCAATTTTGGCAGCAGACTGATATCGGGTAGTTCTGCCTGCTGTGCGAGGAGAAGGACAGCACCTGCTGTAGCAGGTGTCGGCAGGCGCCGGGCGGTGTCTACCAGTTCGCTCAACAATTCGCCACTCTGCTCATGAAGATTAGTATTAGCATGCTCAAGCACGGCACAAATTTCGGCCACGCATAACCTCTCGCTACCGGGTAGTGAGACCTCGGGAACTCGTTACAATCTCTATCAAGCCTGCGCAAACGTATCGATCATCAGCTTCACATCGTCGCCCAGCGGATACAGAATCGGGCAGGTGCACCCGGCGCGATTGTACTCTTCCACCTTGGCACGGACTTCATCCGGTGTCCCACTGGCGGTGATGCGCTCAATCAATTCGTCCGGCACAAACTGCATGGCCGCGTGAATCTGTTCTCGGGTGGCGGGCCACCCCAGTATGCTCTGCACCTGCTTCACCGTTTCCGGTGGTGTGCCGCTCGCTTCTGCAATGTGCGGCTGCTGCGCCAGGTATTGCGTAATCAATTCCTTCGCCGCCTGCACGGCCATCTGGTGATCGTGATCGACCGAGCACACGATCAGCTGCGGGCGATCAATGTCGTCCACATTGCGCCCGGCTTTTTTCGCGCCGGTTGCAAGGTGCTGCAGGGCTTCGTGATTATATGCTGGCGGCACGCAATAATTGAGCACCACGCCATCGGCGATTTCGCCTGCCAGTTCCATCATGCCCATCTGCGTAGCGCCAATGTAGATTGGCACGTTGCGGGCTTCCCGGCGCCCGTGCACGACGTCAAGCTCAATGCCATCCACGTAATGGAATTCGCCATGGAAGGTGACGCGCTCCATCTTGAACAAGCGCTTCAGGACTTCGATGGTTTCGCGCATCGCCTTCAGCGGCTTCTTGCGTTCAATGCCCACCTGTCTGGCCAGGGGATCCCACCACGCGCCGATGCCGCAGATGATGCGATCGGGCGCAAGGTCGTCGAGCGTCAAGAAGGTCGCGGCGAGTAAGCCGATATTGCGCGTCCAGTTGTTAATCACGCCACTGCCGATTTTCATGCGCGACGTCACCGCCGCGAAGGCGGCCATGGGCACAATCGCATCACGCACCAGGCGTGATTCCGCCTGCCACACAGCTTCGAAGCCGCGCTGCTCGGCGTATTGTGCGTATGCCATGCCTTCGCGTATGGCATGTTTGTCTTGCAAGTACAGTGCCACGCGTGCCATACTACCCTCCTTAGGGGCATATGAATTGTTTGTAGTCAATCAACCAAACGGGAGCAAGCAACGTAGGGCCGATTATGGGTTTTAAGAAAATAACCCGGAAACCCGTAGGGGCCGATTTATCGCGCCCACAGCCGATTTATCGGCCCTTGCTGGCTCCCACATAATTTATTAAGGCATAGTTCAAATGCACTTGACAGTTCCTCAGACCCTTCGCGGAGTTTACACTGAGCGAAGCGCATGTGCTCAGAGCCTGCCCTTGAGCGAAGCGAAGGGGTGACACGGTGTGACTGTTCAAACGGTCAAGGACTCTTCTTCACAATTGAACCTTGCCTAAACCTCATTATCGGCTCCTACACCACCCTTGCTTACGCTCGTTTGCCTACAGCTTTTCATATACCCTTCGGCTTTCTAAACAGGAAGCGCCTTCGCGACGGTCACAGGGACACCGTTCAGCACAGCATTACCCGATAATGGATCAACCTCCACTTCGTCGGTCAGGATGTTCGTGTTCACGCCGGCATGTTCTGCGGCAATGCGCAGTTGAATTCCGGGTACGTCATGCCCCCAGCCGTGCGGTATGCTGACAACTCCCGGCATGATGGCATCGGTGACTTCGATCGGAATCTCTACCGAGCCAACGCGAGAGGTGACGCGGGCGATTTCACCATCAGCCAGCGCAAGGTGAGCGGCGTCGTCGGGATGCATATGCAGCGTGCAGCGTTCTTTACCCTTCGTAAGCACATGCAGATTGTGCATCCAGGAGTTGTTTGAACGCAGGTCGCGCCGGCCGATCAGGAGCGCCTGCCCATCGTGCTTCTCGAAGCTGGCTTCTTCCAACGCGCCGCGCAGCCGGACAACATCTTCTACCATTGGCTGGGGAGCCAGTTCGATTTGGCCGGATGGCGTTCGCAATACCTCCGGGATGCGCGGCTGGAGCGGGCCAAGATCAACCCCATGCGGACTCGCTTCAAGGACGGCCAGGCTCAGGCCGTCTCGCCCGTTAAAGCCATCGCCATAGGGGCCACTGCGCAGCATGAAATCCAGCATACGATCCTGCCCAATGCGAGGCTGGAGCGCGGCCAGCAGTTCACTGGTATCTCGCCCTTCGACAGGTGAACCCGGCGTGGCTACCTCGCGCTGAATGATCGTTGCCATACTGAGATCATCGAGGAGGCGCGTATCGACACTTGCCCCTTGCCCTCCAAGGATTCCTGCCAGGCGCAAAAATATTTCCCACTCGTCCAGTGCACCTGGCTCGCGCTCGAAAACCGGCGGCGAGTAGTGCGCGACGTTATGCACAGATAGCTGGTAGAAGGCGAGGTCGTAGTGCGAGCGAGCGAGCGCAGAAGGTGGAGGCAAGATGACATTGGCATGGCGCGTCGTCTCATTGAGATAGATATCCACACTCACCATGAACTCAAGCATACCGAGCGCTTGCTGCAAACGATGACCATTGGGAGTGCTGAGCGCGGGATTGCCCGCTAGCGTTAACAACGCTTTGACCTGTCCCTGGCCGGGCGTCTCAATTTCCTCGGCAAGGCAGGCAGCGGGCAGTTCACCGAAAAATTCAGGTAGCCCGCGCACACGGCTCTTCCAGCGCCCAATGCGCACACCTCGCCCTTTGCCAGGAGTACCGGCTGTGTTTCGCGCCCCCGCAGCCGCTTTAGGGAACATTGCTCCACCCTCCCGGTCAAGGTTGCCGGTCAGGATGTTCAGCACATCTACCAGCCAGCTTGTGAGCGTCCCAAACGCCTGCGTGCATGTACCGGTGCGTCCATAGACGACTGCGCGTGGCGCCGCTGCAAGTTCCCGCGCGATACCGCGAATCGTATCTGCTTCGATGCCACAGGCTGCTGCCACTCGTTCAGGAGGAAATGACCCGGCCAGTATCCGCACCTGCTCAAGGCCGTTCACATGCTCAGTGAGCCTCCCAGGTGCTACCAGGCCTTCAGCAAAGAGCGTATGGACCAGGGCAAAGAGGAAGTGCGCATCGTATCCAGGACGGATAAAATGATGTGCGTCAGCCTCCTGCGCGGTGCGCGTGCGATATGGATCGATCACCACAATTTTGCCCCCGCGCTGGCGCAGTCGTCGCAATCGACCGCGCATGTCGGGAGCCGTCATGAGGCTGCCATTTGAGACAAGCGGGTTCGCGCCAAGCAACAGGAGGTAGCCGGTGCGTTCCAGGTCAGGTATAGGAACAGAGAGCCACGTGCCAAACATCAGTCCCGCCGCTACTTGCTTGGGCATCTGGTCAACCGTCGAGGCGGAGTAGAAGTTGTGCGTTCCCGAGGCGTGAAGTATAACGGGTAAGTAGAGCAGGCTCGCGAGATTATGCACGGTCGGATTGCCGGCATAGATAGCGAGGGCATTCCGTCCATGTTCTTGAAGAATGGGGGCCAGCCCGCGTTCGACCTCGGCAAATGCATCTTCCCAGCTCACCGCCAGCCAGTGGTCTCCTCTACGCACCATCGGCTCGCGAATGCGGTCCCGGTCGGTCTCCAGTTCTTTGAGACTAAAGGCCTTTGGACAGATATAGCCATGACTGAATATATCTTGCGCGTCTCCCCGAATGGAGAGAATCTCGCGGCCCCGGGTGACAATCTCTAATCCACAGGTTGCTTCGCACAAGGGACAAGTTGTATAGCTGGTTTGCGTTTCAGTCATGTGCATAATCTCCTCTAACCGGAATAGAAGGTGCTTGTACAGGTTGAGGATATCATACACTATTTTTTAGCTGCGCTGCTAGAAAAATCTTTCATGACTGTGGCGCGCATTAGCTGCTTAACCAGTGGGAGTTAGATTTCAAACTGATCAGGCTACACCCCATTTCCCGAACATTGGAAATTCCAAGGTCAAAGTAACGCAACTTGGTGCGTAGCGACGAAAGCGCACGACGGATCGGTCTCAATTCTTGTTGCCGTACCCCCTGCGCTTCCGCCTCCTGTAAACGTTGACGGCAATGTGCAACGGTGGCCGTGCTCACAGATTTTGAGTAAAGATGGGCAAGCAACACCTCATAGGGACAGTAATGTGGATAGGTCTCTACAATGGGTACGAACACACGTATCTCGTTGGCGCTAAATTGCCGCTCCAGAATCAGCAAGGGCCCATCGGTGAGAAGAGACAAAGTACGCGTCTCCAGATTTAAGGCCAATGTCTGTCCTGAAGAGAGCAAGTCCGGCAAAAAGACATGCGATATATTCGTCTTCCCTTCTTCTTGTGTGAAGAGAATAGATTGACTCTTCTGCATGCGAGCTCCCTAATCGTACAAGGAGGATATCCAATAGACACACATCGTGTCGTGTTGGAAGAGCGCTACCGGTGATGAAAATACGAAGCACATAGGGTACAAATAAATTTTCAACCTTACAATTTTAGCTACTATTTCAATAGTTGTCAAGCCTAAAATTAAGTATATATTAACTCATGTTAATGATTAGTTAAGTTAATTCACCTATGTTTGCTTGTTTCATTCTACAAATGTTCCGTAATTTACCCGGGATTGGCTTTAAAAGCCCCCCTCCTCTGCTTCAAACTCAATGTCTCCGTAAAACGGGTCATAAATACGCGTATGACCGGCCATCATTCTCCGCGAAGTCGTGTATAACTTTCCATAAAATCGGCTTTCAACTAGCGCTTTTTTCTACTGGCATTGGGTATACTTTTGTCTCGTAAGGGGGTATCAAGTCCGCATTGTTTCCAGTAGTGTTCCTTCCTGGCTACTACCATCATGCGAAACTGAGGGGGTGTTCCACAGGGATTAGTTGCACATCGCGCTGATAGACCTGTGTTTCTGAAAGAGGGCTGCAGTCCTCAACGAGGAGGGCAATCATGATTGCCATTGCACATCCTCTTTTGGGAATGGAAGAGGAGGCTGCTATTCTGCGCGTGCTTGCATCAGGTCGGCTTGCCCAGGGAGAACAAGTCGCGACTTTTGAGCGGCGTTTTGCCGGGCTATGCCATGTGCAAGATGCTGTCGCAGTTTCGTCCGGGACTGCTGCACTGTATCTGGCATTACTTGCGCACAATATTGGTCCTGGTGACGAGGTGATCACAACTGCGTTTAGTTTTGCGGCTACCGCCAATGTTATTCTGCTCGCCAGAGCCACGCCTGTGTTTGTGGACATTGAGCCGGATACCTATACGCTGGATCCCTTGCAGGTAGAGGCAGCTTTGACGCGCCGCACAAAGGCAATTATAGCGGTGCATCTCTATGGTCATCCGTGTGATATGAAGCGCCTGGAGCAACTTGCGGAGGCTTATTCCATTGTGCTCATCGAAAATGCGTCTCACGCGCATGCAGCCGCAATAGATGGAAGGCTTGTAGGGAGTTTTGGAACGGGATGTTTCTCGTTCCACGCCACCATGAATATGACGACCGGTGAAGGAGGGATGGTCACAACCAATGATCCGGCCATCGCTGAAAAGGTGAGACTTTTGCGTAATCACGGGCAAGAAGCATATTACTACCATGTAGCTCTAGGGTATAACCTGCGCATGACGGAGCTGCAAGCGGCCCTTGGTATCAGTCAAATTGAGAAGCTGGGGTACTTTACAGAGCAGCGCATTGCCAACGCAACATTCTTGACAGAGCGCCTCAAAGGAAGCGTTCAGACTCCGGTAGTGCGTCCTGGATATCGTCATGTCTACCACCAGTATACCATCCAGGTCCCTTCAAATCGGAACGAGTGGGCGGCGAAGCTGCATGCACAAGGAATTGAAACAGCCATACGTTATGCTCTTCCAATTCCTCAGCAGCCTTTCTATCGACGAAGGTCCTCTCTGTTTCGTGTCTTAACCCCGGGCAAAAGGGTACACGTGAAAGGTGGAAATCCTTCCGCTCGCCTACCTGCAACAGAGAGCGCTGCAGAGCGGGTATTATCGCTCCCGGTGCACCCGGCGCTGAGCGAGGAGGATCTCTCAACTATTGTCAGGGAGGTGATGGCTCTATGCGAGTGAGAGTCGCGTCAGGTGTGCTGCGGGGCTCTCCATCCATTCAGGAGAATACCCTTCCCGTAGAGTGCGGATTTATCCAGCACGTAGGCTACCATACACGGGTGGGTCGGCTTGCCAGGCCGTGTATAGTAGGGGCTGGGCTTGCCCCTGCCCTGCCGACGTGCACTCCTTGTAGCATTCGCCAACACAGTCCTTTATGGTCGCCCGCCGTCCCTCTAAAGCATGGAGATCCAACATTGCTGCACGGTACCTGGACCAGGAAAGACTAGGGGACATGGAGATGCATGAAGGTGCGCCAATCCGCGTCTTGGTAGTCGGTGACCATGTGCTTCTGCGCCAGGGCATCCGCGTGCTGCTCAATGAGGAGCAAGACTTCGAAGTCGTCGGCGAGGCCGATAATGAGAAAGTAGCAGTATTGCTTACCACAGAGCTCAAGCCTGATATTGTCTTAGTCGATATCGGTCTGGGCACCTGTGGCGGCCTGGATGTTGCCAAGCAGTTGCTGCGCACTTCCCCCGAGACGCGCATCGTGTTATTCGCCGGCTCCAATGACGAACAACTGCTCTTCGATGCCGTTCGCATCGGCGTGCATGGCTACTTGCAAAAAACCTTGTCCATTGAAGATTTATGCCGGGCGCTGCGCGCGGTGAAGTGTGGTGAGCGTGTGCTGGGTGAAACCCAGGCGGTGACCCAGGTCGTGATCGAGTTTCATCGCCTGGCCAATGAGCAGAATCGCTTGAATTGGGGACTGAGCACAGCAGACATCGAGTTAGTACAGCTGGCAGCGCAAGGCTGGACGAATAAAGAGATCGGCAAGCACATGTACTGGAGTGAGGTGCAGGTCAAACGCAAAATGCAGGAGGTCTACCGCAAGTTGCAGGTCACCGACCGGGCACAGGCCGTCGCACAAGCCATACGCCATGGCCTGATCTAATAGTGATGTGCGAGCCGCCATCGAAGAGCCGCGTAGGCGGTGCTGGCGGCAGTCGGCTTATCTGGTGCATACCTTAGTATCACCTGCCAGACGGCAGGTGTATTAGGATTGACCTGGTAACTATTACCTCTGATGTCGCTCCCCAAGTCCCAGAACGCAAAACCCACCACTCCAGCCTGTTCACCAATGCTATACACATCTTCGTAAAACTGAGCTCGACTCGTTTGAAGGTTGTTGTAGACTTCACCTGTATTGCTCGCATCCCCCATACTTTGCGGTAATCCAAACTCTTCATCGACAAGCGGCTTTCCAAGACCTTTGGCAAATGCTGAGATCTTCGGGATGAGGTTCAGATCATCAAGAGAATAGGTTTTGAAAGCGACAATATCATTGTTCGGTAGCGAGTAGATATTTTGCCACCAGGGGGTTTGTGGCGTCTCCTCCTCCATGTGATTAAATGCACCCGCTGTGATAAGGTGCTTCCCATCGGCCTTGCGGAGTTCGCCGGTGACTGCACGGTAAAATTCCACTATTTTATTCATTGCGGCAGGATTTTTTGGCGGCGGGGGCTCACCCAGAATGGAATAAAAGGCAATTGAAGATTGATTGACGTAGTGTCTACCGACAGCGTCGAGGAAGGTTATCCAATTCCCGGCATCATAAGGATCACGCCCCTGGCTCACAAGAAAGTGCCCGAATGCGGATACGTCCATGGCAACAAATATCCCGCGTTGCTTTGCAGCGCACACGAGATAATCCAGATTCTTCCAAATAGTGACATCGTGTTGCTTTTGGTCATGATAGTGCGTACCCCAGAAGTCGGTCGGGCGAATTAAATTCTGCCCTGCTTGAGCTCCCATATCCAGAATGTAGTCGATGTAGTTCGTAAACCCGGGCTTGTACCAGGCTGATGACCCACCGATCTTATCTGGGTAGAAAGCATATCCAGAGAGCTTGAGGGGTTTACCCTGGTAGATCAACCGCGTTGCATCCTCGCTAACAAAGGGACCTTGGCCATCACCCTGGTCGTTCGGGCAGATTAGCGGTGTTGAGGATGGTAAAGCAAATGGGAAATTCACGTTCCCGCCCTCTTTCGTCTGCGTCACAGAGGTCGTTATACGACAACCGCTGGATGCTAGTAGAGTCAGGGTGACGAGCATTCCTATGCAGATTCTCTTGCACAAGCTCATAGGCCGCTTCATTATTTTTCCCAGTTCCGTGTTCAATTTTTATGTCCTATTTGATCTACCGGGTTGATTAACTTCACTCCACTTCTATAGTCTGGGAAAGTTCCTCTTTTCTGCCCTCCTTTTGCTCTTCGCGCAGCCACTTCCGAGTATAGATGAACAATTCCCGGAATGCGCGAAGAATAACTGAGGGCTTCGCCCCGGTCGCTCGTCCTCCTCGGCGTAGTAGATGGCGTACACCCACCTGGGTGTAGGTATTGCCCGCGCGGGTGAACTTGTAAATTATCTCTGTGTTGATCATTGCACCTCGAGTCTCTAAGCGATGCTCGCGGAAAAAGTTGCCTCGGTAGAGTTTGAAGGCACAATCCACATCACGCACATGTACTCCAAAGGCCATACCTACCAGTATCTTCCAGCCCCAGGTGTTGAGTTTACGCATCCAGGTATCTTGACGATCGATGCGATATCCGAACACAGCATCATAGCGGTCAATAAGAGGGAAGAAGCGCTCCAGGTCATGGATATCGAACTGTCCATCGGAGTCCATGAAAAAAGTGAGGTCTTTAGTGGTGGCTTCGAAGCCACTAACCAGTGCCGCACCGTATCCCTTGTTGACCGGGTGATGGATGACTCGCACCCGCGGATTAGCCGCAGCAATGGTGTCTAAAATCACACTCGTAGCATCCCGGCTTCCATCGTTGATGACAATAACCTCGAAGTCTTGTATCCACAAAGTCAGGGCATCAACGACTTCACCGATTGTCTCTGCAATGACCGCCTCTTCGTTGTACGCTGGCAGAACCACCGAAAGGTTCCATCTCGTACGATACTTGCTCACCGCTTTTCTTGGCTGTGTCGGTTCATCGTCATCGAGGGCCCCATCGACATGACTCGATGATTGCTGCTCTTGTGAATCGGCTGTCAGCATCGAGTATACCTCGCGTTCCTTTTCGCTTTCGTGGGGTTTACCGGCGAAGACCCAGAGGCGCATCCCAAGATATGATACGATTGCAGTTCCGACAACTGCACTCAATTTCGAGGCATTTGCCCATAAAATGGGATTCGCAATCAGGGGATGTAATGCGTGCGCTGCTATCCAAATGATCCCATCGTTGCAGAGCAAGCCAATCACAGTGACAGTGGCGAAACGAAGGAGTTCACCCCCTGTAATAGCTTGTCTGCGATGAAATGTCCAATACTTGTTCAAAAGATAGCTATTGAGCGCGCCCAGTGTGAAAGCCGCCGAATTGTACAGCACCAGGATGTTGGCGTTATGGGTAGGGAAACACAGAAGGAGGATATTCAACGCAAGGATATCGATAGTAGCGTTGATGACCCCTACAATGCAAAAACGCACAAGCTGCCAGAATAAAAGACGCCAGGAGCGTGCCGGACGCAAAACAGCGTCTTGTATGTCGGGTAACAGTTCAACTGCTATCTGGGTTTCAGGCATCTTTTTCAAAGACTCCTCCAATCAACTCTTCAACAACGGTTGCTACGCTAGTCTTCATTTGTTTCAGATCTTTTTAGCCTTGCGCTGCACAGAGACCAGGAAATGCATACACAAACTTAATGTAAGAGAGAACCTGCACGAAAACTCTGCCCGTGTCGTTAGTAACCAGCATTACCTTACTGAATGATGACCGAGTCGAAAGTGACCACACTCAAATAACTCGGGTTGTGCGATGTGACCGCCAATCCAGCAAGCATAGTGCTGACAGTGTCCATCTCGATGCTCGACCCGGCAATAGGCGTCCAGGCAAAGCCATCCGGAGAGGTGTAGGCCGTGAAAATGTTGCCACTACGCACAACTTTAAGGTAAATCGGCAACCTGGGCGTTTCTGGGGGGAGCTTTACCTCCTGAGTCATACCACCCTCTTTGGGGCGGAAATGCACTAAGATGTCATTCTTCGGAGTTACAAAGACGGCGTAGAAAGGCGAGCTTGTATCTGTGTTCGCCCGTAGCATGACCCCCGCTTTCGCTGACGGGTCTGTATACCCCTGGTCGAGGACCTGTGCGCTCACAACTCCATCGCCCGTCAGGGTTTGCCACACGTAGTGGAACTGATCTTTATTGAAGAAGATATCAAAGCCCCCACCCTGCAATGTCCAGGTGCCGTCCTTAAACAACTGGCTTCCTTGTGGAGCAGGGTATCCAACGTCAGCGCAGGTCCAGCCACTCGGGCAGGCCGTCGGCGCCGGATCGGCGGTGTTAGCCTTACTGACCGAGTCGAAAGTGACAGCGCTCAAAGTACCTGATTTTAGCGAAGAAACTGCCAGGCCAGCCAGCATGGGGCCACGAATGTCTATCTCAATGCTCGACCCATCCAGAGGCGTCCAGGTCACGCCATCCGGGGAGGTGTATGTGGTGAAGATATCCTTCCAGCGTGCCACTCTGAGGTAGATCTGTGCTGTGATCTTGCTGCTGGTGAAGACAACGGCATTGAGCCCGCGTATTGCCCGGTATTGCACTTCAAGAGTCTGATCCCGTGTCACGATGGCAGCATAGTAAGGCGCTTTCGCATCAGTGCTCGCGCGAAGCATGACGCCTGATTTTGTTGCCGGATCTCTCTGCCCTGGATCAAGGATATGCGCGCTCACAGTACCATCTGCTGCTAGTGGCTGCCACACAAAATGGAACTGGTCAGATATTCCCCAGATGTCTTCGCCTGCGCCCCGGACGATCCACGTGTCATTGTTCAGCGATTGGTTACCCACCAGTTCTGGATTCCCTACATCGTCGCAGCGCCAACCGCCTGGACAAGGTGTAGTGGGGCCAGGCTCCGCTGGCACCGCGCCTGGAGCACCGATAGCTACGCCAGCGTAAGTAGCCGTTTCTGTTGAGCCATTCACTCCTGAAGCTACGGCGAGCCCTGCCAGGACCTTGGCGGGCATGACGAATTCGATCGTACCACCTGGCACCAGCGTGTAAGTAACGCCGTTGGTCGAGACTGCAGCTCGGAATTGATCGCCGGCGCGCTGGATCTCTAGATAACGTGGGCGTGCTACTGTACTGAGCGAGCCAATCGAGTTTACTCCACCGTTGAACTGATTACGATATTCTACGATGAGTCCATCTTCGGATGTCAGGAAAGCGGCATAGAAAGGCGAGCCCGCGTCACTGTTCTGGCGCACCATCAGTCCCGCTCGCGATGGGGCGTTCGTCGTTAGCAGTGTCACTTGAGCCTTGATCTGTGTGTCTCCATTGACACTCTGATTGATGAAGCGAAACTGGTCTGAGATATCCGCAACACCCATGCCCTCACCCGCAATTCTCCATGTGCTGCCCGTAAAGGTTTCGGAACCCTGCACCCTTGAGTTGCCTATGTCCTGGCAAGACAAACCACGGGGACATTGGGGATCAGAAGCAGGGGTTGGGCTGTTACCGAGGCCGAATGCATACACATTGCCATCTAGAGCGCCGATGAAGATTTCACCGTGCGACACACTTGGTGCAGCATAGATCCCATCTCCGTTATAGCGCTGATCACCCCCGATCTCGTAGCTGTAGAGACGGATGCCGGACCTCGCATCGAGAACCTCCAGGGTTGGACCCTCACCGTCAATAATAAGACCATTGGTGTACACTAGCGCTGGCACGATTGGATCTGGCACTCCGTGCTCCCACAGATATTTACCTGTGGCCGGATCGATGGCACGTACCGATCCCGGATAGCCGACGCCGTTGATGATTGTGTGACCCCCGGCCATATAGAGCGTGCCATTGCCGAACGCGCCTGATGAAACACTTCCCTCTCCGCACACTGGGCATGTACCGGCAAAGGAGATTTGCCGCTCCCATATTGGCCCCGCCCCGATATGAGCGAGATCGAATGCATAGGTAAACCCATTCTTGTTAGTCGCCGCTACCAGCTTGCGACCATGAGCGTCAGTGAAGAGGGTCGGTGTGCCTCCCCAGTCGGAATCGGTCCCTGCCTGCCTTAGCGGGATCTGCCACGCACCTTTCAGCGTCATAGTCCTCGCGTCTATGGCGATGATGGCCTGAGACAGCGTTTGCGTGATTTTGTCTTGTGTGCCCGTAGTCACATAGATGGTATTGGTCGCTGTATCCAACGCCGGACTGGTCCAGATGCCGCCGCCAACCTGTCCGTCACCGACAACATTAAAAGTATTAACGACCCGGTGCGAGGTCAAACCTACCTTCAGCAACTTGCCTGGCACCAGTGGATTGTCACAGTTGCTCGCGATACCAATGTAGGCGTAGCCGTTGTAAATCAGTGGGCTGGACCAGTTATAGTACCCTGAACTCGCGCTGTTGTCTCCCGTGAATACCCTCCATTGGACAGCTCCGGTGTAGGCGTCGAGAGCATACCAGTAGGAATCGCCGCCTCCGACATAGACCACGTGGTTCACCACCGCCGCCGCCGAAGTGATGCCCGTTACCGGGGGAACACATCTCGCGGTGGTTATGCCAAGATAAGTCTTCCACTTCTGAAAACCCTTCAGTGCATCAAGGGCATACTCATACCCGTCCCACGAGCCGATATAGGCCGTGCCGCCAACTATGCTGGCAGAGGCGGCGATACCAGCGCCAGTCTGGAACCTCCATAACCTGGTTAGCTGCCCTGCATTAGAAGGCGAGATGACTGTCTCGCTCGGGCCAGTCGCAGCCGTGCGTTGTGGATCATGTAGGTACGTTGGCCAGTCGTCTCCAGGTACCGGTGGTAGGGTCCCATGGAGGGTCTTCGCCTGTGGGATGAATGCAAGAACTAGCACCAGTATGAGTGTTAGTACCAGTGCCAACCCAACCAGAATCTGTGTGAAGCGAACGCTCAATCGTCGCTGTTTCATCATATGCTCCCTCCTGCTCTCATAAAACTCTCTTTTGCCTCTAACCATGCCTGGTCAGCGTCTACAATGCCCGGGGGTATAACTTGCCGGTTTGGGGCTCCCCCATAGATGGAAGGTCTACTGACCCTGTCGCGTTGGAGTCGCAAAGGGCATGCTCATTGAGCAGGTAGCTCGGTACCGGTCGTGTCGGGAACGACAACCCATTGCGGTGATACAGGCTCAGCCCATTGGATTCCTCAATATCGCGGGTATATTCTGCGTTAAATTCTGGATTGAGATTCTTTGCCACAAGATCAAATCTGTCTGCCGGATTGACTATGATCCACCGCACCATTGAAGTTGGGTCGTGTAAAGCCTGTATCCAGAGACGACCCGAGCCCTCGTAAATGATGTTCTTGAAGTCAATGCTTGCCTCCGGGTTCAGCTCATCAATCTTAGAGGTATATAAGTCTTCGAGAATCCTCCCCCCACCATAATGCTGGGCCAGGAAGATGACAATAGCATGCGGGTGAGCGCAGTCGAGGCCAAATTGACCATCTTGCAATGAGACGATTCCCCCAAAAGCGGTCAGGCTCGTTTGCGCTATGATGACTCCTATAAGAAGGATTTGTCCCAGGGAGCGAAGATGTCCCAGGGTCATGCCGCTTGCCAAGGTCGTTATAAAGAGAGCAATGGGTGCCACTGTCTCAACGCCGTAACGCGCATTGTAAAACTGATGGGCAAAATTGAAAGCAACTGCATCTGGCACGTAGATGGCAGCCTGTCCCCCGTAGAGTGCAAGCACATAAAAAACGAAAGGCATCAGAAATACCAATCCCGCGAGCATCTCTGAGGAAAGGCCGCGTCGCCCAACAAAGACGACGACGGCAATGACCCCCAGAACAAAGAGGATCGGACCAACGTTTTGCATACAGTCAATCGTGTAGTAACGGATAGACTGCCAGAGGTCATGATACGTGAACAAAACATGTGCGTCGATCAGGCCCCTTTGCTGTGCTTGTGAGGAATACGGACCACGCTGGAAGAATAGCGGATCTCCGAAAATCAGGTAGCACCAGACAAACCACAAAGCGATCCCCAATCCGCCCATTGTCCCGAATATAATGAGTTGTCCCTCGATTTGTGCCCAGCTTCTATGTTTGAGCCAGCCGATGAGTGCAATCGAGATGAAAAACGCGAGGAACAATATCCAGCCATCATAGCGTGCCAGTGTCGCCAGCAATGTGGCTACCGCAGCCAGGATGAGGTCATTCAGCCTGTCCTCCTGTGCCCAGGCAAGGAAGTAGTAAGAGGAAGCCGTGAGCGTTGCAATGAGCACAATCTCGCTGAGCGCAGTAGTCTGCAAATAGAGGACATTTGGATTCAATATGAAGAGCAGCGTGCCTACAAAGCTGGCGCGGCTATCCTTTGTCAAACGACGTGCCGCTAGAAAGAGGTAAACCGCTGCGATCAGATAGCAGATCATCGATGGGATGGTCCCTGCTAAACCGGTGCGCCAGAGGTAGTCACTCCAGATGAAAGGTAACATCACCAGATGCGGCAGGGGAAGCCACACTCCTCCAAGTTGAGCAAGTCCCGGAGTGGCGTTGTCGAAGACGCGGCGCGTAATCAACATGTGCGCGTAGGCGTCGCCATAGAGTACGGTCTGATGAGTTTGATAAAAGTACCAGAAAGCGCCGATGCTGGCGATGTAGGAGATCAGGACTATCATAACCAACCAGGGGTCTTCGAACCAATTTCGCTTTGACGAACGCCCTGGGCGTTTTATTGAGAGGGACTCAGTGACCTTATCCTCCTTTATTTCGGCCATCGTCATGTTAATTACTCCTCCTCCTCCTCCTCGAATTCGAGCTCCCCGGACTGCAATGGAACCGGCGAATGCTTCGCGCTCGAACGCAGCTTCAGTATTATGCTCTTCTCCTGTACAGTTTTCTCAGTCACTTCGAACTCGAACTCCTCAAGGAAAGATTCGGTATCCAGATCGCTGGCCACTCTTTGTACAGTTTTCTCCCTTACCTCTAGTTCGAACTCCTTTGTCGTCAATGAGATATTCGAGGGCGAGCTGGTCGCCACTAGGGCATCTTCCTCGGGCCCTGGTGTGCTTGGCGGGCGGTGTAAGGTCTTACGCACGGCTATAGGCAACCGGAGAGTATCCTCCATTGACTCGTCCTCCTCCGTCACGACGGTGCTACTCGAAGGAGAGCCAGATGTATGTAGGTGAAGACCATGCTGGGTCTTCTCCCAATAGTGTGGTTTAAGGATGAGCTGCTGTAGAGCCATGAACGCTGCCACGCTGGCCATCGCCCAATAGATGGGGATGAATACCGTCCACTTCACCAGGCTAAAGTAGCCACGCTTCATACAACCAATCAGGTGAGTGTACGTGTAGAAGAAGTTTCCGAAGATGAGACATGCCGCCGACATGTAGAGGATCGGTGCTGGATACAGCGTGTGATAGAGGTCGATCGGGTGTAAGAGTATGTAAAGGACAACGAGCATCCACATAAAGGGATTCGCCAGCAGTACAAGCGTTTTCCCCCCCACGAAGAGTTGCAAAGAGAAGAACTCTCTCAAACGATCTGGGCGTAAATAGACTTGTGGCCTGCGCATGTATACGAGATATGTCTGCATATAGCCCTTGATCCACCGCGATCGCTGCCGAATCCAGTTCTTCAACTGCGAGTTAGCTTCTTCAAACGTCGTCGAATTTAACATGGCGGTTTTGAAACCGTAATAGACCATTCGTAACCCCAGGTCGCAATCCTCAGTCACGTTAAAAGCATCCCAGGCGCCCATCAAGCGTAGCATGTCTGCCCGGAAATGGTTGGACGTACCGCCGAGCGGGAGCGGCACTCCCAGCCTCTGCAATCCTGGCAACGTCAGGTCAAACCACAATGAATACTCAGCCGTGAACCAACGAGTCAGCAGGTTCTGGCTTGTATTGTAGAAGTTTAACTTGGCCTGGACACATGCGATTTCTGCGCCCTGATTCGCAAATGTAAGCACAGCTTTCTTGAGCTGCAGCGGTTCGGGAATGTCTTCAGCATCGTAAATGACCACGTAATCACCCGTCGCTTGCAGCAGGCCATAATTACACGCACGCGGCTTCGTGCGCGGCTTGCCATCGGGAACTGTGATCACTATAAAATGACGTGGTAGGCGCTGTGCCTGGACGGCCTGTCGTGTTGAGGCGTCGTCTTCCTCGGTAAGCAGGAGGATCTGCAACTTATCTGTCGGATAGTCCAGTGCCAGCATTGCCTTGACGAACTGGGGTACAACCTCAGCCTCCCGGTAGAGCGGACAGAGGATGGTGTATTTAGGCCAATCAGCATCGGCCAGAGCATGCACAACCGCATCGTCGATGTGTTCTTCCGCCGACTGTTTGAGTGTCCACACGGCCAGTAAGCTGTTGATAATAAGGTCGCTAAGATAGAGAACTGTGACAACTGCAATAGCCGTCACGATCATCCCCGTACGGAAAAAGAGTAGCCCAAGCAGGCCAGCAAGCCCAATCATACTTATCGCGAAGGCTTGCCCACGCGTGAATGTTTGCATTGCCGAGAACTCCCGGCGAAAGGGAGCAAACAGATTGACTTCTTGACCGCCAACTCTAACAGTTTTCAAAGCGCTTTCGATGTATTCTTTGGTTTGCTCTCGATACCTGGTATTACTGTTGTGCTTGGATTCCGAGGCAAGCCATGCAGCATAGCGTTTGACCTCTTCATCGATGCCGGTGTCGAGTATGTTCGGGATGTTGTTGTCTCGTGAAGCAGAGGGTGAAATGCCCGCTGCATCAGCGACTTCGAGCTCTTCTCGTGCAACGGTCTGCGCAATGGCAGTATTATCAGGAGATTGTTTATTATCCTGCAATGGTCTTTCTCTTGTTCTGCAAAATCTGTCTGGTTTCGACACACAACGGTCTACACCCCTTTATGGGAAGCTCAGCAGAGCTCCAGGGGATAACCGTGCCCTGGCGGGGCATGGGCTTACCCTGGTGTTTCTCTCTTTCCCCCACAAGGATGGAGAACCAGCCACACGTATACCTTGCTTGACCTCGTGGCAAAGTTGCATTACAATGGAAGCTGCCATGTGGTCGAGTAAAATCGGTCGAGTGGCGGCCAGCGAGGCGTGTACGATGCTTTGGTCTGCTGATACACGTCTCGCCTACATATTTTTCTTACTCTCAGGTTGAAAATAGCATAGGTTCACCCTTTCTGGCTGAAACACGACAGCTAATCCCCCCTATGAACATAGCATGTCTTACTTCAGATGACAGGCGCAGGCACTGTACTTCCCTGGGAAAATTGGATGGGAAACCTCAAGCTATAGTGCTGTCCTGGAAAACATCATCGACACTAGAGGCAATCTTGCCTGGGAACGTTGATTTCGTTACTTGTCTCATGCTGGGGCGCTGTATCGGTAGAACGCCACAATGGCTACATCACATTATATCAAGCGCAGGTTGTCAAAAAATCGGACAATCTGGCTTTGCATTTTTGCTAAGGGTTGAGATACGAAAACCTTCCTAAGATACGATAACATCGATGTTGGATGGATACCATTCTGTGCCTGGCATCTCTGTGGCCGGCTGCGCTTTCTACACGCTTGTGTACTGACCATCCTCACCTGCATATATTATAAATACCTACTTGTTAAGAAAAAGTTTGCAATGTGGTTTTGAAGTGGTGTAGAAAAAGACCCTCCATGTTAAGTCTTGAAAAGAAGAGGTGAGAGAGATGAGTGACCGAAAAAGAAGAAGCCTTGGCCACAGCTACAAGGCGGTCAAGCCGCAAGGGTTTCATCCGGGGTTTCTGGTATCTCTTACAGACCATCTGAAACGCAACAGGGTTGGCTGTTTTGAGGCCACAGGTCTCTCCGAGGTTGCATTTCTGATGCGCACTCCCTGTCTGAATCGTAAAAGCCTGTTCACATACTAAATCTTGTGTGTTCAATGTTGCCTTGGTACCATGGATATATGGTATAATGATAATGGTGATCCAAACGGTATGAAGATCCTTTGAAGTATTGTTAAGAAGGTGAATCTATGGCAACGCAGCATGACCATTACAATGATCAGGCAAATCGTCCTAAAAAACGCTCACGCCTTATAATCGATATTGTTCCTGAGTTACGCAGACGGATCAAGATAGCAGCGGCAGAAAATGATCTCTCTGTACAAGAGTACGTTGGGCGTATTCTTGAGCAGGCTGTTCCTCCTGAAAGAAACGCTAGACAAAGAGAATACGGACGACTTGATCGGGCAGCGGTAGAGAAATTATTACAAACCCGTGAAGCTATTATGCGTGCTCATCCGGGACAAGTTTTCGAAGATTCCTCTGAGTTGATTCATCAGGCACGTGAGGAACGGTCGAGGGAGTTAGAGCAAAGATGAGTGATGTTGTGGTGGTTGACGCAAGTCTTGCCCTCAAGTGGATTCTAGCTGAGCCAGACTCTAGTACAGCAGTCAAACTATTAAACGAATGGACCGACGAAGGAAAGAGCGCTATCGCTCCAGCTTTATTTACCTACGAAGTTACTGATACTCTCTATCGCCAAGTTGTGGCTGGTAAGCTTACCTATGAAGAGGCAAAGCAGGGACTAACTGATCTGTTTTCAATCGGTGTACTGTTAAAATTCTCAATGTATGAGGAAATAAGTACGCAGGCTATGGAATTTGCTCACCAGCTAGATTTATCTGCCACATATGATGCCCATTATCTTGCGTTAGCGTTTCATGAGAACTGCGAGTACTGGACGGCTGATACAAGATTATGGAATATTGTGAAAAGAAAATTTAGTTGGGTGCATTGGTTTAGCGATTATCATCCCTAGACATGTTCCGTCGCTTCATAAGAGCTAAAGCAAGGGACGCTCTGCTTGTTCCGGCGGCCATACCACCCGGCGGGCGCCATGCTGCCACTGCACGATCAGAACCTGGTGACCAACCTGCAACCCGCTCACCGGATCGATGCGGAACCGGCCGTAGAGCGTGGTACAGGCCACCTGGCGAGCTGTGGCAAGTTGCGCGGCATCTTCACTCACACCGCTTTCTCGTAAGCAGCGAGCACAGAGTAGCCCGGCTGCGAATGCCTGTGCTGCCGGGTAAGGAGGATCGACTCCAGCGATGTGCCGGTACTTCGCCACGAACCAGGCAGAATCCGGTCCTTCATCGGGTTTCAGCGCCGTTGTAGCTATCCACTGCGCGGGACCGAGCAATCCTTCGCGCAGTTCTCCTAACGGTGCGAGTACCTCCTCGACACCTGCTCCCACAAATGCTGCCGCTTGCCAACTGCGCGTCAATAAAACTGGAGCAGCCTCAAGCTCATCGGCAAAGCTGCCGGCAACCAGCAGCACATCAGCGGTGGGAAGGGTAGACGCGGTTTCGGCGGCATGGCCTGGTTCAAATGGGACGGTCCGCACCTCGAAGTTGAGCCTGGTAGCTGCACTTGCAACGCCGGTGGTTACATCCCGACCGAAGCCACTGGAAGCGTATAACACAGCTACTGTAGCAATATCCGGGTCAGTTGCACGCACGGCCTGAAGTACTCCATCGAAGTAGGTCGAGGCCGGCGAAAGTACGTTGATGACCTGTGGGAATGCGGGCCAGGAGAGCTGGGAGGTTGCGCCGCCGTGATTCCAGACGACGCGGTCGGTGGCGCGCATCACTGCGAGCATGGGACTGCTTCCGTATGGGCCAAAGAGGACATCCGGGCAGGTACCGGTGACAGCACGCATAGCCGCTCCTGGATCGCTGGTGATATCTCGCACATCCAGTTCCACACCGGTCCATGGCGGGGGCAAGTTTGCAGCATACCTGGCCCACAGTGTGAGTCCCGTGGCGGCTGCACGCCCAAATAGGGCCAGCGGACCGCTCAAAGGGGTCACGAGCGCTGCACGCAGTTTCGTCATGCGATACCTGCCCTACGTAATTTCAAACCCTTCATTGACCCAGGCTTCCATCCCGCCCACGACATTGAACAATTGCGTAAAGCCGTGCCGCTGGAGGATGGAGCAGGCCAGGCTGCTGCGCTGTCCGCTCGCGCAGGCGACTGCCAGCGGGTGTGTGTTATCGATCTCCTGGAAGCGCTGCTCCACAAAGTAGTACGGGATGTGTATAGCTCCTTTAATATGTCCTTCGCCCCATTCGTCCTGGTCGCGCACGTCCAGGACCCGCAGGTCGTGTTGCAGCGCATACAATTGCTCGACAGCGATTTGAGACAATTGCTGTATGGGCAAACCGGCTTCCTGCCATGCGGCCATACCGCCTTCCAGGTAGCCGGCGACCTGGTCATAGCCCACTACGGCTAATTGCGTGGTTGCCTCGTGCAGGTCGCGCTCATCTCTGACTACCAGCAGCAATCGGCTATCTGGAGAGGCGATGAAGCCAACGCGGGTGGCAAATGCGGAGCCGTGCAGGTAAACATGCAATGCGCCAGGGATGTGCTCCTCACCAAAATTATGGGGTGAGCGGGTGTCCAAGACCAGCGCGCCGTTCTTCACCTCGCGCTGAAATGCCGGTGCATCGAGGGGCCGGGGGACAAGCGGGGCCTCGGCATGTGCGTAATCTTCCCGGTTGCGTTCGACGATGTTGAACATGTTGGGCGGGCGCTGCGGCAGATTCTCGTTCATATCGTGGATGAACTCGCTACGGGAGCGCTGTGCCAGCGCGGGATTGTGTTTGCGTTCAAAGCCGATGGTCGAACTGGTCTTGGCATTCATGCCGCGACCGCATAGTGAACCCGCCACGTGCGCCGGGTAGACCTCGACGCCATCTTCGAGCTTCAGGAGGCGGTTAAAGATGCTATCGTAGAGCACATAGGCACCCTCTTCGCCGGGGACGGCGAGATCGGGGCGCGCCACGTCGCCGATAAAGAGGGAGTCGCCACTCAATACCAGCCAGGGATCATCGCTGCGCGTTGTGTCGGATACTGCCAGCGCGATGTGTTCGGGACGATGCCCCGGAGTGTGGATGACGTTCAGCTTGACAACGCCAAAGCGCAGTTCATCGCCGTCCTTGAGGTTGTTGTGTGGGTAGGCTACTCCTGCCTGCTCGTGGACGTAGATTTCTGCGCCGGTGCGCCGGGCAAGCTCCCCGTGGCCTGATATATGGTCGGCGTGGTTGTGGGTTTCGATGATCGCTGTCACCTGCAGGCCCCTGGCGGTCGTGATTTCTAAGATTTCGTCTACCATGTCCAGGCGCGGGTCAACTACTGCGCATACCGCCGCGCTGGTGCAGCCGACAATGTAACTTGCGCAGCCCAGGTCTTCTTTGACGAGTTGTTTGAAGTACATCTTTGTTCCCTCTTGATTATCTTTTAAACGCGCTGGCGGATGGGCGATAAGGGCGGATCATCCACAACGGGCGACGGAGGCTGTCGGGTCGGTGAGTTTGTGGACGGGTCATTGCCAGCCAATCCTTATACACTTTATACGCTTTACGTGTATCGACATAGACATCACCGTACCCATCTTCTGGATGGGCAGGCTCAACCGTAACTTTCTGGTGCCAGCAGTGCATGCCGCTGACCGGGTCAGGGTGGACAGGGAAGGTCAGGTTTTGATGCACTCCCCCCTCGCGCCAGAAGATGCGCGCTGAGTCTGGATCGTCGCTCTCAAAAGGTAGTGTACCCTGTAGCTGGCGCATGTGCCAGGTGCCCTCCTGCGTTTTATGGAGTTCGACCAGCGCAGATGCCCAGCGATCGGTTCCCTGGCTGGTCTCGAGGCGCCAGCGCCCGAGGTGATGCGAGCAGGCGACAATACCGGGACGGATGCCGTCAGTCACCCAGGCGCGATTGACGTAATAGCCGATCTCGGTAGTGACCCGTACCAGGTCACCTGTCTGCACGCCGATGCGGAACGCATCGGCGGGATGGATCCACACCGGGTTGGCGTTCGAGATCTCGTAGAGCCACTTGGCATTGCCTGAGCGTGTGTGGATGAGCGTGGGCAGGCGGAACGTGGGAATGAGCAGGTACTCGCCCCTCTCGTGATTAACGGCGGCGCGGTGGACGTGGCTATGAATGTAGCCGGGGATGGCGTATTCGGGCCAGCCCCATTCCTTGAGCGTGGAGGAATAGAACTCCAGTTTACGAGAAGGTGTCGGGAAGCCTTCGTACGGTTTGCCATCGATCAGCACACCAATGGTTGTGCCATCACGGGTAATTTTGCCCGTCGTCTCATCAATTTGAGCGCCCTCCAGGTCTTTCAACTCGCGCTCGTTTAAGGTGAAGACGGGCGCTTTTTCCTGGGGAATTTCAAAGGCGCCGTACGTGCGCATGTATTCCAGGGGCGAAAGGTGCTCCCTGGCAGCCGCCTCCGGCAGTCCAGGCACGCTGTTCTCGAATATCCAGCGGTAGTATTCTTCGATAGTGAGTTTCTGACCAGGGCGAGAGGGCGACTCGAAGTACTTGCGCATGCCGAGGCTGCCGTCCGGGTCGATGCGCCATGACAGTTCGATCCAGAACTCGTCCTCTTCCCACACTTCACCGGGATTGGCCTGGTGGGTGAACTGGACAGGCTCACCGTGGCGTTCTTTATAGACGCGCAGGACCGGCTGGCGAAAGCCGATCCAGCGCCCGGCGTGCGTCTCCTGGCTCATGAGGTCGTGGCGCTCGCTGCCGACGCCCATGGGGAGTACATAATCGGCGTACCAGGCTGTTTCACTCCAGACAGGGGTAAGCGCGGCATGTAGCTCTACCTGCTGCTCGTTGGTCAGCATCTCGATCCAGCTGGTGCCGTCGGGGTTCGTCCAGACGGGGTTATAGACGCGGGTAAAGTAGGCCGCGAGCTTGCCGCGCCCTTCGCGCAAAAAGTAGGGCAGCAGGATGCTCATCTCGTAGTTTGCCAGTGGGTACTCGGATGGGAAAAGCAGTTCGTTCCACGCTTCGGACGGACTGGGCTTGAGAAAGGGTGCGGGTACAAACTTGTTCCAGGTGTTGAGGGCCGTTCCGCCGGGAGTACCAATACTGCCCGTGAGGACGGAGAGGAACCACAGGGCGCGTGAGACCTGCCAGCCGCCCAGGTTGCCTGCGGTGGCGGCACGCCAGGTATGCGCGGCGAAAGCGGTGCCGGCGTGGCCGACCTGGCGGGCGATATCGACGATGGTTTCCTCTGGCAAACCGCTTTCCTGTGCGGCAAAGGCTGGCGTGTACTCGGCGTAGAGATCAATCAGCACTTCGATGAAGCGGTCAAAGGTCTGGGGTTCGCCCGGGTGTTCGGCTGCCAGGAATTCCTGCCAGTTAACCCAGCGACGCATGTATGCGTGGTTGTAGAGCTTCTCCAGGAGGATAATGCGCGCCATTGCCAGTAGTACCGCTGTCTCGGAACCGGGCCAGGTAGGCAGCCAGTAATCAGCCATGCTCGCGGTATTCGAGAGGCGTGGGTCCATGACGGCCAGTTTGGCGCCTTTCATCTTGCCTTCGATGATACGCTGGGCCTGTGGGTTGAAATAGTGGCCCGTCTCCAGGTGCGAACTGATGAGTAAAATAAAGCGGGCGTTGGCGTGATCGGGCGAGGGCCGGTCGGCGCCGCACCAGAGCTGGTAGCCGAAGCGTGCCGATGACGAGCAGACGTTGGTGTGGCTATTGTGGCCGTCTACCCCCCATGCCCCGAGCACACGCTCCATGTAGCCGTCGTGCCCGGGTCGCCCCACGTGATACATCACTTCGTCGCGGCGGCCCTCGACGATGGCGGCGCGGATTTTGCCGGCAAAGGTTTCCAGTACCTCATCCCAGGTAGTGCGTTCCCATTTGCCCTCGCCGCGTTTCCCTGCGCGTTTCAAGGGGTAAAGGATACGCTCAGGATCGTTAACCTGGTTGATGGTGGCCGGTCCCTTGGCGCAGTTCCGCCCGCGACTGCCCGGGTGATAGGGATTGCCCTCAAATTTTTTGACGCGGCCAGTCTCTTTGTCCACGTAGGCCAGCAGCCCGCAGGCAGCTTCGCAGTTGAAGCAGATGGTGGGAATGATTTCATAGTGTTTTTCGACTTTGCGCGGCCAGGCCCTGGCATCGTATTCGACCCAATCGTGCCAGCGCTCGGGCGGTGGGCACGAGGCCAGGTCGCGCACGGTCATCTGCTCTCCGCTGGGAGCGATGTGTTGTTGTAAGGGAATCTCGGTCATCTGCATCTCCAATTACCGTTTGTATCACTTGTATCAGTTGTATCACTTGCATCACTTGTAACACTTGCATCAGATGTAACGCTGATAAATTTTGACCTCAAATTCCGTAGGGGCGAGGGTGGTGAGGAGTGGCGGGGAGGGCCTTGATGGTCGCCCGCGTCCTTTTCCCTGTGCTCACCTGTGGGAGAACGCGATCACACCTCCACCATTGGGCGACCACAAGGGTCCCCACCCCGCTCCACACCACCCCCGCCCCTACGATCATTACGAAAAAACATTTGCGGTCAGCAAACTTCATCAGCTCAGTGGAACGACCTGCCCGGCAACCACGAAACAATGCTCGTAGTAGAAAAGGCCTGCCAGCGCGAGTATGCCTGCGAAACCCAGCAGCGCGGGCTGTGCGGCCGGCACAAGCAGGGCGACGCTGAGCATGACGATGGGAATAATCGAGCCAATGGCAAAGAATGGTCCCCAGAACGCATCCTTTAACCCACCGCTGCTCATGTAGCGGGCAGCTAAAGCGACATGGCGGTTGCTGTGCGGGCCAAAGACTTCCACCAGGATTAAGAGCACGTGCAGGGTGATGGCGCTGAGCAGGACAATGGTGAACAATCTGCCCAGCGTACTCCCGGCGTTGAGCGCCCAGGAGAGCAGTCCCAGTGCTGCGGAACCGGCGAGCGTGGCTTGCACGAGCAAGATGGGCAGCAGTAATGGACTTTGCCAGAAGTCGCGCCCCTCGGCCTGGCCAAAAAGGAAGGCGGTGTAGCCCGCCCCTGCTATGCCGAAAAGTGCGGCGGGTAGCAGCAGCCAGCGCAAGATGCCAGTGGAATCGAGCAGGCCCCCAATGAACCAGGCGGCTTCGAGTAAGCCAAAGATGGCGAGAATATAGCCGCCCCACACGAGCCAGGAGCCGAGGTTGGGCCTGGTTACGAGGAAGAGCGCGCGGTCGGGACGTTTCAGGTCTGCGATCAGCAATAGCAGCGTCAATGCGGTAAAAAAGCCGCCGGTGACGGGTGCGCCGGTGGCGAGTAGAGCATGCATACTGCTGTTGAGCGTGCCGCTCAAGCCATAGAGCGCCAGCGCCAGCGCTGCAACGATTATAGTACCGGTCCCTATCGATTTTGTACCCAGGTAGGCTGAGACTTTCCAGCCCCAGGGAGCATTGTTCTTAGGCGTGTCATAGACAAGATGTGCCTCGCCGGGCGTGCGGCGTTGCAGTTCGGGCGGTGAATAGGGCTTGAGCGGGTTGATGGTCTTGAGAGCGCGCAGCGACATATTTTTATCGATGGCGCTTTGCCCGTCCTGATCCGGCTTCAGCAGGGTACTCCACATGGTCATGTGCGGCAGCTCTTCGATGGCGATTTCGGGATTGATGGCTGCCTCTTCCGCCCCCAGGTAGTAAACATTGGGGCCGGTGCCCTGCTCTGGTTTGCGCGTGCGCACAGGTTCGCGGGCGATGAGCCTGGCGATTTCGGTGTTGGGATTGTGCATATCGCCGGCAATGATCGCCTGCTCGGGACAGACGACGACGCAGGCAGGCTCCAGGCCAACTTCGGTGCGATGGGCGCAATAATTGCACTTGGCGGCGGTGTGGCTGTAGGGATCGATGTAGAGGGCGTCGTAGGGACATGCCTGCATGCATGATTTGCAGCCAATACAGCGAGAAGAGTCGAAGTCTACAATGCCGTCCTTGCGCTTAAATAAGGCCCTGGTGGGGCAAATGGCGACGCAAGGCGCATCATCGCAGTGATTGCAGCGGTTGACAAGAAAATAGCGGCGCGAGTTAGGGAACTCGCCTTTTTCGATGTACTTCACCCAGGTGCGGTACACTCCGATAGGCACATCGTGCTCTGCCTTGCAGGCTACGGTGCAGGCGTGGCAGCCGATGCACTTGCGCTGGTCGATTACGAAGGCGTATTTCGTCATGAATCATTCCTTCTGTTTGCTGGTAGGGCGACATTGCCCTTGATAGTAGTGTAAGGTAGAAGTGATAGCTTGTCCAGTTGTAACTTATGATTCCTGATATTTGATCTAAGGCATGGTTCAAATGCACGTGACAGTTCCGCAGCAACAGCAAGGTCCAGCCCTGTCATGCTGAGCGCAGCGAAGCATCTCGCTGCCGATCGCGACAGACCCTTCGCGGAGTTTCCCCTGAGCGAAGCGCATGGGCTCAGGGTGACACAGGGTGACTGTTCATGCACATTGACGAAATAATCCGGCCATCGGTAGTGCCCGATGATGCACCTTGACACATGCATTCGATCAGCAGTAGGTGCCTCAGCGAAGCGAAGCGGAGCGCGTATCAATCCTTCGCGCACACCGCCGATTTATCGGCCCTCTCAGTGGATGTGATGATGTCCGCATTAGAAAGTTACTCTGCATAAACTGTCAAGGACTTTTCTTCACATTGAACCTTGCCTAAGTATTGTAGAAGAGTGTGCCCAGCAAGTAGCGTTCCTACCTCTGATGTGATACACTACTGATGAAGGGACCGATGCTTGCAGAGATGAGGAGAACCAATGATTGAGCGATTACAACAGGTGCTTACGCGGATTGAACAGCTTCCCCCGGAGGTCCAAGAAGAGGCCGCAGCACAGCTTGAGATCCTCGCTGAACCTTTTGAAGCGCTCCCGGACGCCAAGACGAACAGCACTCGCGGCAAGGGCAGAAGCCTTGCAGGTGCATGGCGCGATTTAGCCTGGGATGACGAAGCGGAGGCCTTTGACCGCATGCGCCATGCGACTCAGCCCACGCCGCCCATTGAATTGGGCTGAACTACTTGATCCTTGAGCGGTATGCAGAGCTCCGGCGCATGCTGCGCCCACCACATGGACCTGGCCTCATCGGCGACATTGATACGCTGATTGCAGCTACGGCTCTTGTGCATGATCTGACCCTTGTCACGACTGATAGCGACTTTACTCGTGTTCCTCAGTTGCAGGTGATGTTCCTCCCGCGTGATGTGCTCAAGGCGTGAACCGTTCCTCAATCACTGAGACAGTGGCGTTAGAGTTGAGGCTAAGCTGGCAAAGCAGTGAAAGCATCCCCATCTCCGCTCCACACAGCCCCGCCCTTACGCAGGAGAATATCTACGCTCATCCTAACCAGATCTGGGTTAAAGGTGTCTTCGAGGCAGTGAAATTTGCGGGTAGAGCAGTATCACCCGGAGCCTGCAAGCAGAATTCAGGGGCAGGCCCGAGTACCATCTGGCGTTCCCAGAGGGTTCCTAGTGATTGTTTCATCTGTGGTTGGAGCGTTTGGTAAAGGGTTTCGTAGCTCATGCCCGAAGGCTTGGCGAACCACAATGCGACATGTGCTGTCGTTATCCCGGAGGAGGCACGCAATCGGTACAATCCGGCGGTCCCACCGGCAGCGGATCGTGCTACTTGATGATGTGGTTCCCGGCAGAGTCCCGTGATGGCAGCCTCATTTAGCGCGTCGAGAGCGGCTGAGTTTTCTAGTATGTACCATTCTTCATATGCCTCCCCGGCCATTCGGCGCCAGGGTACATGCTCGACCTGGAAGACCGTCGAATAATCAAACCCGACCGGTTTTTGGGCGCGAAGAGCCGTATGAAAGTCGATGAGAAGCTGCTGGTAAGAAAGCTTCTCTATATGTGGATAGCGCCAGTGCCAGAATACGTAGGCAAGCATTGGTTCCTCTCCGATCCAATGCTATTCTACATCGATTAAGGCCCCGGCTTCAAGAATCTCCTTTAGCGTCAGCAGGTCATGCTCGATCTGGCGGCGGGTTGCGCTAGCTGCCGTTTGTTCTGCCAGACCCAGGTACGCGCCTTGCTGGATCGCCGCCTCGAAGGAGAGGCGGGTTCTGCTATCTTCGAGCGGTTCGAACAGGAAGCTGAAGACGCAGGGCGCTATCCCGGCGATGCTTTTGAGCGTGATATGGTGACCGGGTTCACATTCGACTACTTCGTAGGTAGATTGCACCCACTTGCCCAGGAACCTGATGGTAATGAGAACCGTTGTACCCACGTGCATCGCCCCGGAGGGGGATTTCCTGACGGCGATTACGGTGCCAGACCAATCTGCCAGGTTCTCGAATTCAGCCACGTAGGCGAAGATTTCCCCGGCAGGCAGGTCGATGACGACGTTCTGTGCTACTTTCATCTCCATTGGTAAGGCCGGCCTCTCTTTACTACGCGCTACGAGGGAAAGCTGTATCGTTTTTGTGACTCTGTGGAGAAAGGAGTGATTGTGACACTATCCACCGTCACGGATCCAAAAAGTTCCTTCAGGATGAGGGAAATGCGTTTTTCTACTGTATGCTCTATATGCTCCTTCGTGCGTGGAGACAACGCAAAGGATTGGTAAGAACACTGGGCTTGTATCTGGATAGAGCAATGTTGTAGGCCCATGCGCAGGTCAGACGAGAAGCGAATAGCCACATCATCTACGCTCACCTCACCAAAAAGGTCGAGCAGTACCTGGCTGATAGCGTCTTCGACGATGACTTCGGTACTCTCTACCTCTTCCCGCAACACTTCGAAGAACCTGTCATGGCACTGCACAAAAATTTGAAGTATACACATCTCTTCTTTCCCCTTTTATATTGAATTACGTCTCTGCTTGCAGTATACTGGTTGAGGTTCTACTTTCCATGGTTTTAGGTAACGCAAAATCCACGCAAAGTCTACGCGAAGTTGACTCAGCAATTGCTGATACGGATTCGCGAACCGTTCTATAAAACCGCGTAGGGGCGGGAGCGGTGCGGATGGGTGGTGGGGATGCTTGCATCGCCCCTTGCCGGTAAATAGGTTGTAGCTTTGACTGCAAATCTGTATGAGGGATGCAGTGCGGTCTGCGAGGACAAAAAATGTGAGCAACGAAGTACGCATGGATGTTAGAGCATTTAGTGACCAGGTTCAAGAGTACCTGCGTGTAAGTGGCTATAGCCAGAAGAACCTGGCCCATGAGCTTGGTCTGAACTCTAAGGTGCTCAGCCGCAAGCTCCATGGCAGCGAGAACGCTTATCTGACTCAGATGGAAATCAAGTGCATCATCATCATTTTGGCGCGCTGGTACGTAATTACAACTCAGGACGAAGTCTTACAGCTACTTGAACTGGCACAGATGCAGCCGGGCAGCTTCAGCGCCGGCGAGTGGCAGTCCCCTCCCCTCGATCAACTTGCAGCAAAGCCTGTTCAGCCTATGCCTATCAGTGATCCCATACCTGAAATGCAGACTCGCCGGAGCAATGTGCCTGTTCCGCTCACCCGGCTGATCGGACGAGAATGGGCCGTGGAGCGGCTGCGACAGTTACTGGGACGTGAGGAAGTGCGGCTGGTGACGCTGATTGGGCCGGGGGGGAGTGGCAAAACGCGTCTCGCGATGCACGTGGCGGGCGAGCTGGCCGATGCATTTGCGCAAGGGGTGTGCTTTGTGAGGCTGACCGGGGTGCGTGATTCCGCCCAGGTGCCAATGAGCATCATCCAGGTGCTGGGTATGACCCCCTCGTCCAGTATCCCCCTGGTGCAGAGCCTGGTCAATTTCCTGCGTGAGAAAGAACTGCTGCTCGTGCTCGACAATTTTGAGCAGGTGACCGAAGCGGCAACAGTGGTGGGCGAGCTGCTAGCAGAGGCTCCCAGGCTCAAAGTGTTAGTAACAAGCCGGGTGGTACTGCACTTATATGGTGAGCGTGAGTTCAGCGTGCCGCCCCTGGATGTACCTGATCTCAACCTGGTGACCAGCGCGGCGGAGCTTGCGCAGTATGCAGCGGTGCAGCTGTTCGTGGAGCGAGCGCAAGCGGTGGAGTACGATTTCGCCTTGACGGACGAAAACGCCGGAAGTGTTGCGCAGATTTGTGTCAAATTGGATGGTTTGCCGCTGGCACTGGAACTGGCGGCGGCGCGGGTCAAGGTGTTGCCACCAGCGATATTGTTAGATCGGCTAACAGAGGCGCGGCTCTCTGTGCTGACCGGCGGAGCCAGAGACCTGCCCAGCAGGCAGCAAACGCTGCGTAATACGTTAACCTGGAGTTACAACTTGCTTCCCCCCGGCGAGCAGCGGTGGTTTGCGCGGCTGGGAGTGTTCACCAGCGGATGGTCACTTGAGGCGACAGAGGCAATGGCGCGAGTTGGAGCAGCGGAACAGGGAAGTATGCCTGCTGCTGATTCTTTCCTGGGTATGCTCGAGCAACTGGTGGACAAAAGCCTGGTGATGCGGCTGTGGATGGTGGGTGGGCAGATGCGTTTTGTGATGCTGGAGACGCTGCGCGAATACGCGCTGGAACGATTGGTTGAGCACGGGGAGCTTGAGTGGCTGCGCGACTGGCATGCCTGCTATTACCTGGGGGTTGCCGAAGCAGCCGAGGCAGGTTTGAAAGGCGAGAACCAGCTGGTGTGGCTGGCGCGGCTGGTGGCGGAGCGGGATAATCTCCGGGCGGCCCTGGGGTGGTCCCTCCAACGAGCCAGGGCCAGGATGATGCTAAGCAGCGAGTTGCCCGCTGTTGAAGTGTGCCTGCGCCTGGCGGCGGCTCTCAGGCCCTACTGGGAGTGGCAGGGCTACCTGACTGAAGGGCGGGTCTTTCTGGACGCGGTCCTGGAGATACCACTCGAGGAGAAAGCTGGGAAGACGGTGCTTGCGGCGCGAGCCAGGGCGTTGAGCGAGGCCGCCCGCCTGGTATGCTTGCAAAACGAGCCGGTCAGGGCGGTAGAACTGGCCGAGGAAAGTATCGCTCTCTGGCGGCAACTGGACGAGTCACACGGGTTGGCGACCGCGTTGTTTTACCGGGGATGGGCAGCTCATGTCCAGGGCGAACATGAGCTGGCAAAACGCCTGTACGAGGAGGGCTTGCAGCTCACTGATGACACATGGCTGCGTGCCCAGTTACTCTTTTACCTGGGCGCGGCGGCAGGGCTCACTGCTGACTTTGAGCAGATGCGGTCTTTCTATGCCCAAAGTAGGAAGCTATTCGAGCAAGTAGGTGACAAGAGTGCGGTCGCCGATGTAGTGAAAGACCTGGGTGGGATGTTGATCCTGGAGGGCAACTATGCCGGAGCCATTGACTGCCTGTTGAAGAGTATTGAGCTAAGCCATGAGCTGGGCCATAAGCAGTTCATTACATCAGCTATAGGAATGTTAGGGTTTGCAGTCGGACTGAGAGAGAAGCCGGATCCAGAAACGGCGAGTCTACAGGCGGCGCAGTTGTGGGGGGCAGCCGTGAGCCTGCAGGATGCGATAGGTTTTACACCCTGGCTGAATGCCTTTGCGCTTGCCCTACAAGCGTCCCAGCAGATTCGCCACCGCGTGGACAAACCGCGCTGGAAAAGCGCTTACGAGGCAGGGCGGGCGCTTAGCGAAAGCGAGGCAATCGCCCTGGCCTTCAGCATGAGGGAGGTTTGACCCTATACAACCTGTCCTGGGTCCAGATACGGCTTTTCCTTATATCACGGTGCCAGGACTGGCTGGGACGTGCCGGGCGCGGTGTTAGCGCTTGTTGGTGCTGGGAATGGTGGCATCGCGTGACTCCACGCGGTCGCACCATCGCTGAGACGGTAGGCCGCAAAAAGGTAATCCGTGTACGAAATGCTATTCGCTATACGCGGCACGTTGATCTGCATGTAGAGGAGTCCATTGCTAGCCCCGATCGCTACCGGATTGTCTTGCTCAATCGCTAATTGATGCTCGGACAGCAGCTGACCTGTGCCCGGGTCAAAGCTCTTTAAGGTGTAGACCGTCTTGTTCTGCGGCAGGCCGGCTGACTCCAGCAGGTACAACTTCCCGTTGATGTCTTCCGTCCACAGTGCGCCACAGCCTGGATATGTCAACTGCGGGCCAAAGTGATTGACAGCACACTGAAATGGCACTTGCCAGGCCGCTTTGCCTGTGTGCGGGTCTAGTCCCGCTATGCTATAGATTCCATTGTGCTCGCGCGCAGCCAGCAGCAGACCGTCTGTAATGGGCATGTTGAGCATGTTGTACCCCGGACCAGCGCTCCACAGAAGTCGCCCTGTCTGGGCATTGAGCGCAAAAATGTTCCTGGTGTCGGTGCTGGATTCCATGATCATTGAATAGCCATTGACATAGAGCGTGCCGCCAGCAAGATACGCATCTGTAAGGCTTCCTGCGGCGGGAACCGTCTGCTCCCAGATTCTCGCCCCGCTCTGCTCGTTCAGAGCGTAGAGTTGGTTGCCCGATGAAAAGTAAACGGCCCCATGCTCTACCAGGGGTGCGTCTGACAGAGAGCCTTGTGGCATAGGCGTGCTCCAGCGTATCTTACCAGTTGCGCCATCCAGTGTATCGAGTTGATTAGCGGCGCTGTTCTGGGTATACAGGTTCCCGTTGCGCACGCTAAAGCCGTACCCGTTTTCTGTCGTGAAGGTGGTATTGTGCCAGAGCTCGGAGCCATCGACGGCATTGAGCGCGCTGAAGGTGGAGTCGAGTGAATAGAGATACAGCCGTCCATTGTCCACCACGAACCAGAAGTAGGATTTATTGGTGTGATTGATAACGTGCCAGATCTGCTTCCCATTCCTGGCGTCGAGCGCGTAGATATCAAAGTCGAGCACGGCATACACAACGCCGTGAACAACCTGCAAGTACGCGCTGCTTCCTACGCGTGGGTCAGGCTGCTTGCCTGTTGCTACACGATGTTGCCAGATCACCTTTCCACTGCTTCCATCGAGGCGATAGGCCAATTCGTTATGGATGATGTAAAGATCCTTCGGCCCGTTAGACGATACAGTTGGTGGAGTGCCGACCCGGTGTGTCACTGCTAACCAGCCTCCTATCAGTATGCCAACCAGAATGATGGCCGCTAGACCACTCAACATACGCATAAAGCGTGTGCTGCGTGGATGTGTAACCGGGCCAGCCGGGTGGAAAGTGCCGACCGGCGCATCATCATCACGGGTATCTACATCGCTCTGTTTGCCTGTAATGCGCTGCCGGGCGTGTTCCAGCGCGGCACGATCTTCGGCGAAAAGGGGAACCCGGTAGTAGCGCCGCAGTACGTTTACCAGTTGTGCCTCGTTGGTTGATCTATCCACAATGCTTGTCTGATGGAGTTGCTCTATCTGTTCATCGACCCGCTCAGAGGTGAAGTACTCATTGTTGGATGTCATAAACTGCTCCTTATTCATCTCTCTTCCACATTCCAGCCGTGTTTGTCTGGCTTGCTGTGTTGAGAAATGGATGAGCGCTGCGCATACGATTGACGCAGGGAATTCATGGTTCGCGAAAGCATCGCGCGTACAGCGTCTTCGCGTTTGCCCAGGATTGCTGCGATTTCTCCACAGTGGAGGCCATAACTAAAGCGCAGCCCTAAAATTTCCTGCTGTAGCTCTGGTAGCGAGTGTAAGAGATCGTGTATCTCGCGTTCCTCATCCTGCCTGAGTACCATCTGTTCAGGATCTCGCCCCTCGTCTTCACAGATCGTCTCGTCTGCCTGCTCCAAAGACACATTGCGCCGGAAGGCAGCTTTGCGAAATGCATCTACTACTTTATTGCGCGCCACCCGCCAGAGCCAGGCGATCTGCGCCGTTTCGGACAGATGCGCGAATTTTGTCTCTCCCAGAGCTGCCATGAAGGTCTCCACCAGAATATCCTCGGCATCTTCCCGCGATTGTGTATGCTGGCGCAGATAAGTGAAAAGCTTCTCCGAGTGTTGTTCAAACAGCTCTTCCATTGTCTGGCCTCTGGTCGTCGGGTTATGTTGCTGCAACTTGCTCTCCCTCAGCTTGTGAGATCTCACTAACCATATCGTTTCGCTCCGCAAAACGTGACATTATCATCCTTTTCGAGCAACATTCGACCCTGACCTGCTTGCTCGATTGTTACAACTTTTTCATACACCCCCTATGGTAAAATAGTGACGGTGGTGATACAATGACGTGCATTCGATAGGGGAAAAATCGATTTGCGTAGCTCGATGTACTTTTAAGCTGAAAGGATCGGAACGTGTACAGGTTTAAGGGCTTTGATAGCGCTCAGTGTGGAGATAGCATGCCCGCACTTGAGGAGATGGTCAATGCCTGGATGGAGTCGGCGCAGCCGCGAATCCGCCATGTAAGCCAGAGTTTGCGTGGTGATCATATTTTGCTCAGCTTTGTTTACGAAGTAACACAAGAGCTTGAACAGCGTGTGGCTACACAGGCGCAGGCCGCGAAACTTTCCAGGTACTTTGAAGATGACTTTTTGGATGAACGGCCTACAGGTTCACACCTTCCGGCAGCGCCACCAGCCGTACACTAGCTGTGTTCATCATTTCAAGCTGCATTTGGGAAACCTGGCGCCCGCAAGGGGGCACTAATCCTCCCCCGGAGGGTGCTCCACTACATGCCACTCGTCAATTGAACGTTGCCAGACCGCAACCGACCGGTATTAAGGATTATAATGGCGATTCCATATGTGATTTACTGTACTCCAGATGGGGAGATACAGGACGAGCCGCGCCTGCATGCACTCGCTTTTGGCGGTCAACCTTTGGAACCCACCGGTCTTATTCCTCTGCCTGATGGAGCCACGCTCTCGATGATGCCTGATCGCCTGGCTGTTGGAGAGACGAAAACGGGTGAGCGAGAGGTGATTACCAGATCGCGCGGGTGGGCCGCTGCTGCTCTGCTGCCGATCGGGTATACGCGCACCCTCCTGCCTGCGTATGAAAAAGTGCCGGATACCGAACCTTTGCCTTTCTTCGGCTACAGTGCCGTAGCCGGTATGAATGGCCGCCTGTATGTAGCGGCATTGCGAACCGATGATCCCCGCAAGTGGCATCCACACGCTTTCAATGGACACGCCTTGAAGCGGCTGGTGCGTGAGAAACGGGCCGCGTTTCCCGGTAATCGTGTTGTGGCTCAGCACGCCCATTGCGCGCTCGACTACTCCTGCCCAACGGCGAGCAACCTGTTCTTCGGGCGCTGGGAGATGGCGATAGCCGTCTCGCCCGGCTGCAACGCGCGTTGTATTGGCTGTATTTCCAAACAGGAAGAGGAAAACCTGATTTCGCCACAGGACCGCCTGACCTTCATACCGGCGGTAGAGGAGATACTTGAAGTAGCGATACCCCATTTAGAGCAGGCTGAGGATGCCATTGTGAGCTTTGGGCAGGGATGCGAGGGCGAGCCGTTGTTGCAGTGGCGGCGCATCGAACAGGCGATCAGGGCTATACGTGCGCGTACCACCAGGGGAGTTATCAATATTAATACCAATGCCAGCAATCCACGCTGGCTGCAGCGGCTCTATGACGCCGGATTGGATACAATACGTGCGAGCACAATTTCGGGACACCCGGAGACGTATACCGCCTATTACCGGCCAATCGGGTATAGTTTTGAAGATGTCAAAGAGTCGCTGAAACGGGCGCGTGATGCAGGCGTTTACAGCTCTATCAACCTGCTCTGTTTCCCCGGTATGATCGACCGCGAGCGGGAAGTGGAGGCGCTGCTGGCGTTTGTGAAAGAGACGGGACTGCGGCTGATCCAGTTGCGCAACCTGAATATTGATCCCGAGGTACTGCTGCCGCGCATGCCCGCGCTGGACTCGATGGGTAAGCCTTTGGGGATGCGCAGGATGATTGAGGTAATCAAGCGTGAAGCGCCCGGGGTCGAGATTGGGAATTTCACAAGGCCGGTGAAGAGGGCGCCGGGAGTTGGAAATGTCATTGTTAGCCCCTACGGACATTGATGGGCTTTTCGTTAACTTGACGCCTATTGGGCGACCACTATGATACGGCGCTGCTGTCTGCAATACTTTTCCTTCTCTTTGCGTATGTAATGTAGAAGACTTTACATCGCATCTCCATCGAGAGGTTGAGCAGATGTGGCGATATGTATTTCTCCTGCTAAGGCGACAGCCCGGCAAAAGTGCCCTGGCGAGCAGCGGCTTTCTGCTGGCCGCCTGTGCCCTGATTCTCTTGAGCGCAACAACGCAGACCACGGTGGTGCAGGCCAACCAGATTATCAGCCAGAGCTGGCGTTCTAGCTACGACCTGGATGTCCTGCCCCCAAATGCACAAATTCCCTCGAAGGAGACTATCCCCGGCGATCTGTTGGAAGGCTACGATGGCGGCATTAGCATAGCGCAGTACCAGCAGATCAAGAATCTGCCAGGAGTGGAGGTCGCTGCACCGATCGCTTTTGTGGGCTATGTGCAGATGCCTGTGCCGCAGATCCAATTCTCTACTCAATTTCTTACACCTGGCTATTATCGACTCGATTGGGCGCTGACGGCGTTTAATGGTAAACACCAGATAGTGGAACGACAAGAGAGTTCATACTATTATGTAACTTCCTGTGATACGGATACCCTGCCTGCTGCTACGGTCGTTGCACTGGGTAAGAAAGGTATCTCTATATTTTGCATCCCATCATTTCTTTCCTATTCGGCATTCACTACGGTAGATACAGGAACATTCCTGCTGGCAGCTATCGACCCGGCAGCAGAAAATCAGCTTGTACACCTCGATAAGAGCATTACCAGCGGACGCATGCTCACATCCCAGGATAAAGTGCAAGTTGATATCAACCCGCAATTGGGTCATGCGCTGGACTGCCCAAATGAGCATTCAGACCCATCGCAGTGTAGTAAAGTTCCGAACTATGATATACCCGTGCTTTTTCAAACACAGCTTCCAGGGCAGATCACACTCAAGGGCACCTTGACGCGCATGGCACCTCTAACGGTAGATCCACAAGCGGTGCTTGAGGGTGGTACCGCATACCTGGCACACCTGCCCAACCAGCAGACGATTTTTGATGGGGTAGTTCCGCTGGTGCAAAATGACCCCCAGCGTTTTTCTGTAAATACCCTCATCTGGGATGGTCATAGCTGGCAGCCTTATACTCCCTTTTTCGGTATTGATCCTGGTATCACCTCATTGAAGTTTCTGTATGCTCCTTCAGCTCTTACTTACCAATCAACTGCTTCGCCTGACGGGCAGTCAGACTCTGCTTATACCCTTGTTCCGGCTGGCATCCACGGACCTGAAGTAGCGTTCCGGGCGCTCCATGCCCTGCACGTAGCAGCGCGTGCTAAGCCAACGAAACCATATCCTTTTCCCACCGCTTTCTACTTCTTTAAATCCGTTGGTAAATTCGCCGGAGATGCGCTGGAGGCGCAGTTTAGCAATCCACTGAACTGGCTGCCGGAGAATACCTATACCTCGCCACCTGCTGTCTTGCGCTACGATGCCCAGGGGAATCCTGTGATGCCTGCGAACCTGCTGCCGACAACCAATCCTGCCGGTTTTATGCTCCAGCCGCCACTGGCGCTCACTACCCTGAGTGCAGCTGTGCGCCTGCGAGGGGATCATATCATCAGCGCTATTCGTGTACGTGTGAGCGGAGTAGATGCGGCCAATCCGGCGAGCTGGAAGCGCATTCAGCAGGTCGCGGCGTTGATCGAGCAGCGTACGCACCTGCGTGTACTGGTGACGCTCGGCTCATCGCCCAGGCCGACGCTGGTCTATGTGCCGGGGGTCAAACAAGGACAGTTCGGCGCGACGCATAGCATTGATCCGGTAGGCTGGGTGGAAGAACGCTGGATTGCCATTGGCGTGTCCATCCTCTATTTAGCGCAATTAGGGGCGACGCGGCTGCTGCTGTTAGGAGCGGTGCTGGCGGTATGCCTGGGCTACCTCGTGGTGGCTTTCAGCGCAATGGCGACGGCTCAACGGAGGGAGTTCGCGGTGCTCAGTGCGCTTGGCTGGCCACCCTGGCAGCCCGCGCGGCTTTTCCTGGGGCAGGCACTGATTTTGGGACTTGGCGGGGGTATCGTGGGCCTGGCGCTCGCGCTGCTGGTTGCGGCAGTGCTGGATGCCACCCCTATCTGGCCGATTGTGGCATGGACCTTACCGGCGATGCTGGTGATGGCGCTGCTGAGCTCGCTGTACCCGCTCTGGCAAATCTGGCGTATCCAGCCGGCGGAGATCTTGCGGGCAGGCACCTCTATTGCTCCTGCCAGGGGCCGATTTTTGAGCTTGCCTCTCTGGTCGTTTATGCCATCCACCGGGGCGCTGGTCTTACGCAACCTGGCACGCTCGCGCCCACGCACCTTGATTACGGTCGTGAGCCTTTTCCTTTCGGCCATCCTGCTGGTCGTGATGTTTAGTGGCATACTCGCGCTGCGCCAGACCTTGACGGGCACGCTGTTGGGGGATTTCGTGCTGCTGCAGACGGCGGTTCCACAGATCGCCGGGTGTGTGCTGGCGGTGCTGCTCTCGTTCCTGAGCGTGGCTGATCTGCTGCTGCTCCAGGTGCGGGAAAGGCAGCAGGAGATCGGACTGTTGCAGGCAGTAGGCTGGCGGCCAGGGATGGTGCGGCGGCTGTTTGTGCAGGAGGGGTTGATCCTGGCGATCCTGAGCACGCTCCCGGGAGTGCTGGCTGCCCAGTGGATATTGAGCGTGCAGCACTCGGTGCAGCATCTTGTACCGGCACCATTAGTAGCGCTCGGCGCAGTGCTCCTCATGATGTGCATCTCAGCTCTGGCAGCTCTCCCGGCTTTGCGCGCGATGAACCGGGTACAGGTCGTTGACGTACTGCGGGCCGAGTAGAGGTAGGGGGAGTAGCTTATGGATATGAGAAGAATAGCTATCTCCGCTGCATGGTCGTCGTTTGTGAGGCAGAAAGAGTGGAGCGAGTCAATCGCAGGAGATCACTATACGGATTTTGATGCGCTCTACCGGCAATATTATCCGCGCATCCTGGTCTTTTTGTGCTTTCTCGTCGGCAAACCGGAGGTCGCGGAAGACCTGGCTTCGCTGGTATTCGAGAAGGCACTCGTGCACCTGGCAGATATGCAAGCGCCCGATACCGCCGGTCCCTGGCTCTTTCGCGTAGCTCGCAACTGTACCACGGATTACTTCCGGCGCTGCAAGCCAACCGTCTCACTAGAACAGTTGATTACGGAAGAGCACCCACAGGCGGAGTCTTTAGAGGCGGCGGCGATAGCGAGCGAGGAGCAGAGG
>WNFG01000518.1_pt1 | contig 69875 bp, 32 predicted proteins | sample 5400431 | NCBI WGS metagenome assembly WNFG01 (sample SAMN13153346, study PRJNA577476) | soil metagenome | isolation source: 120 cm saprolite under Douglas fir tree site 2 hole 3 replicate 2 | place: USA:California | collected 2015-04-18
GTCTTCCTCTGGTACTCGCCGTAGCGCGGCGCAACCGCGGCGACACGCGCCAGCGCACCCTCGCGTTCCGCCCCCTTGAGTGAATCGGGCAATGCCCGGAACTTACGATTGCCGACCTCGACCCAGACCTTGTCCGGGTTCTTGGCCAGGTTTATGAACCAATTCGGGTGGGTGGGAGCGCCACCGTTCGAGGCAACGATCAGCCAGGCGTCGTCGCCATCCGGGAAGCCTCCCAGCACGTGCGTCCGTTCCTTGCCGGTGTGGGCTCCGACCGTCGTCAGGAGGATGATCGGGAAGCCCATCATCTGGGGCGCAACGGGCTCCTTCGCCCTGCGGTAGCGCGAGATCTGCATGTTGATCAGGGGCTGGAAAAATCTCATCAATGCACCACCAAAGGGCATCTTCGTGCCGCGGCTTCCGCGCGGCGGGATGTCGATCGGCCTCATATCGGGCATCAAACAACTGTAGACGTGCAGGCCCGCTGAGACATTTCAAGAATTAATTGAAATCGCCTCGAAATCGCCCCCAAAAATTTCCTGGGCGCGGTATATTTCTGCAACCACACGGGGTTAGGGTCGTCGTGGTCAGGGAGGAAGGGAGGGTTCTTGGTTCGGCTTTTTTGGCGCACGCCAGCCTCGGGTGGCGCCTGCGTGCGCAGCGTGACAGCCGCGCTCCCCGGCATCGGAGTCGCATTCCGGTGAGCCTTCCGTCCAGCCTGGGAAAGTGGTTGGCGGCCGCCGGCACGATGGGCGCGATGATCGCCCAGCCGATCGCTCCTTTCTTGCCCACCGGCTCGATCACTCCGTCGCCTGGCTCCGACACGACCGCCACCGCCCGCATCACGCCCGCGATCGCGCAGGTTCTCAACGGTCCGAATCCCGGCCAGGTGACCCTGATCATGGACCGGCCTTTCGCGGACGTAAGGGTCGAGCAGATCAGTGAGCAGCTCGGGACCGACGTGGTGGCCTCGTATCCCGCCTTCGGCCAATACATCCTGGCGATACCGCGGATCGAGATCACCATGCAGACCGCCGATGCAGGGACGGTCTACTTTCCAAAGCTGGCGTCGCCAACCGACATCGGCAACTACCTGAACGACAACCAGCTCACCGTCACCCGGTGGGTGCACAACTCCGATTTCCCCGGCCGCATCGCCGAGGTCGCCCTCCCTCGAATCGAGCTGCAGCTCGTCGACCCGTACCGTGGCCTGTTCAGCGCGCGGCTGCCTCACAACGTCGACCCCGCGCGCCTCGCGGCCTGGGCGAGCGGGATGAACCTCGTCGTCAAGAGCTACAACGCCCAGACCGGCGACACGATGCTTCAGCTTTCGGTGTTCGCCAACCTCGGCTATACGATCCCGAGCAGCCCTCTCGCGCATCAGACCATCCGGTACACCCCACCGGCGCCGCTGCCCGCAACCGTTTTCAACGCCCCGACCTCATTGACGGTTGTACCCGGCGCCAACGGCGCCAAGCTGGATTGGCATGCGGCCGGCGGTGCGATCGCCTACGGGATCTATCGCTCCGCCGCCGGCTCGAGCGGGTACGCATTCGTCGGCCAGACCACCCTGCTGACATTCACTGACAACACCGCCCCGGCCGGCCCCAGCTACTACCGCGTGATGGCGCTGCACTCCTGCACGACAACCACCATCGATCGCGGTGGATGCCAGGAGGCGCAACCGGTCTTCGACTCACGGTTCGCGACCGACCCAGTGGTGGCCACGCCGCCCGCGGCAACCCCGCCGGCGACCGACACGACCACCACGCCGCCGGCGACCACGACTCCGCCCGCAGACACGACCACACCCCCGCCCGCGGACACGACGACCACGCCGCCGGCGACAACCACGCCCCCCGCGGACACGACCACCACCCCACCGACGACCACGACCCCGCCGGCCGACCCGACCCCGCCCGCCACGACGACCCCGCCCGCCACCACGACCCCGCCCGCAGGCACCTTCTCGGCGGTCGCGGTCGACGGCCACGTCGAGCTCACGTGGTCACCGGTTGCCGGGGCAACCTCGTACCAGGTCTATCGCACCGAGTCGGGCGGCCAAGCGCAGCTGGTGGGAACGACCACCGCGACGACCCTGGTCGACGTCGGCGGCAGCGCCGGCACTCCATACAGCTATCAGCTGGTGCCGTTCACATCCGCTGCCAACCCGCCGCCCGCGCCGGCCACGGTTTCTGCCGTGTGGGTCGCGCCGACGAGCCAACCCACCGTCCTCCAGGTCCTGCCCTCCGGCTCAAACGTCGCGGGTACGGTCGAGCTGAAGGTCGACGCGCGAACCGGTGACGGCACCGGGTCGGTCGCATGGAGCATCGGCGGCGGCTCGACGTCATCGTCTCTGGGTACGGCGAGCGCGCAGAGATTGCCCGGCGACGCGCTGGCCTGGACGTCATCGCTGCGATGGGACTCGACGACGGTCGCCGATGGCACCTACACGCTGAGCGCGGCCGTCAGCGATGGCGCCGGCAACGTGACCAGGGTTTCGCAGTCCTATCGCGTCGGCAACAGCCGGCCGCCCCAGCCGACGGCTTTCACCGCGACCTCGGTGACGGGCGGAATCGCGCTCACGTGGCAGCAGCCCAGCTACTCGAGCGCCGCGCTGTACCAGGTCTACCGCGACGAATCGACGCAGTTCCTGGCCCAGCTCGGCGCGGACCGCAGGTCGTACGTGGACACAACCTCAGGGGCGGGCGCGCACACCTACAGGCTGATCCTCCTCGGCGCCGACGGCCAGTCGAGCCTCGCGGCCACCGCGACTGCGAACGCCGGCGCGGGCACCCCGGCGACCGTCGTGGACATCCGCGCGCTGCTACCCTCAGGCGCCGCGCTCGCGCCGGACGGCAGGGTGACCGGACGCCTGCTGCTGGAGGCAGACGTCGCGCCGGCCGGAAATGCCGGCTTCGAGTTCAGCTCGGATGGAGCGACGTGGACGCCTGTGACCGCTGCGGTGAATTGCGACAACGGGGTGTGCCTCGCAGACTGGAACGCCGGCGCGCTGCCGGCCGGGCATTACATCGTTCGTAGTAGAGCCGGCAGCGCGGTCAGCGACGGCCGAGGTTTCTTCGCCGCGCCTGCTGTCGCGCTGCCCGCGCCCGCTGACCCGGCAGCCCTGATGTCAGGGCGCGGCGTTGCGATTCACTGGACCGCACCCGCCGCCTCGGTGCCGGCCGCCTACACGGTGTGGAAGCAGACCGGCTCCGATTGGCAGATGATTGGACGCGTCGCCGCGACTGACTTCGTCGACACCGCGCCGGTGGCGGACGAGACCGCCACCTACCGCGTGCAGGGTGTGGACTCCGACGGCGCCGAGGGCAACCCCTCGGCCACTGTCAGCGTCATCGCGCGCTTGAGCCCCGCGGTGTCGTCAGGCAGCGCGACGCCGGGCGCGCCGACCGGATTGGTGGCGGTGTCGTCAGTAGGCGGTGTGGTTTTGCGCTGGACCGCGGTCGGAGGTGCGGACGCCTACACGGTGCAGCGGTCGTTCAGCCGCAATGGTCCGTATGTCGACATCGGCACATCCGTCGGCGCGCAATTCACGGACCGCGCCCCGCCGGTTGGTGGCCAGGTGTTCTATCGCGTGGTGTCGACCGCGGGTGGCAGCAGCAGCGCTCCCTCGGAAATAGTTGCGGCGCTGCTCATCCCGACTCCTCCCTCGATAAATGCGGCCACGCTGGTCGCCGGAACCGCGACCGCCATCGCGCCCATCGCCGGGGGTGTCAGCCTGTCGACGTCGACGGCCTCGACGGTTCCGGTTCTCGCCGGCACGCAGCTCACCGTGGTGTCGACCGGTACCAACGCGGGCCATATCGGCGCCGCTCGGGTCGAGGTCAAGTCGGCCGGGAGCTCGTGGCAGGCGCTGGCCACATTGCCCGCAGCGTCCAGCACCACCGGCTGGACTTCGATCGGGACCATCGCCACCGCTTCGCTTGCCGCCGGAACCTACTCGGTGCGAACGGTCGCGCTGAACCCGGCCGGGGCATCCGTCGAGACGACCGCGGTCGGGCAGCTCCAGGTCGTCCACTCCACGCCCGCGCCGCTGGCCCCGCAGGCGCAGATCACCGGCGACACCGTCGCCGTTTCATGGGCCGCTCCGGCCGGCAGCGTTCCGCTCACGTACTCGGTCTACCGAAGCGACCCGACGACGACGGGCTACGTCCTGGCTGCGTCCGGCCTGAGCGGCACGATCTATCACGATGCGTCCCTGCCGGGCGCGACAACGATCACTTATGCGGTCACGGCGAGCGACCGAGCGGGCAACGAGAGCTCCTTCTCGGCGTCCACCTCGATCTACACCCCGGCGGTGTGGAGCATGCCATCGGTCAGCTTCCCCGTCATGACTGACGCCGGTGGCAGGACGCAGGTGAGCGCCGATGCCACCGCTCGAAACGGACTGGCCTCGGTGTTGTTCGCCTACGCGCCGGCCGCCGGCGGCGCCTGGCTCGACCTGAACCTGCCCCTTCCACTTCCGAACGCGCTCGGTGGTGGCTCCTCGCTCGGCCAGCAGATGAGCATCACCTGGGCGGCTCTGTGGAACACCTCAGGCCTCGAAGGCTCCTTCAACGTCAAAGCCACCGTCGCCGATGTCCTCGGCAACACAGCGGAGCGGATTCAGAACGTAACGTTCAGCGGCTCCGCCCCGCGTGGCCCTCCAACTTTCGCCGTAACCGCATCGAACATAGCCGGCGGCGTGCGGCTGACCTGGCCCACCGCTGGCACCCTCTACCAGGTCCGCCGGTCCGCAACGGGCGGGACCGGAACCTTCACCACCATCGCTGAAACCCAGGCTTCCACCTACGACGACCTCACGCCGCTGCCCGGAGTCTCGTATCACTACCAGCTCTGGACGCCGGCGGGCGCGACCAGCCAGATCGTTTCGATCCTCGTCCCCATCACCGCGGGCCACGCCATCGCCACGGCGACGGACGGCGGCATCGCGATGAGCGCCAACGGCGCGGCGCGGGTGACCCTCGCTCCAGGCAGCGTGTCGAGCACAGTCGCCGTCGCCATCGTGCCTTCGGATGTCGTGCCGAACGGCGTCCACGCGCTCTCCTCCGTGTTCAACCTGAGCGCAACGGACACGACCACCGGCTCGCTCATCGATTCGTTTGCGACCGCGCCGGTGCTGACCCTGCACTACGACCCGTCAGGACCGCCCCCAACCTCCATCTACTACATCGACCCCAGCGGCAATGCGGTGGCGGTGCCTTCGACGATCGACACGGTCGCGCACACGATCAGCGCTGCGCTGCCGCATTTCAGTCAATACGTCGCGGCCGCGGACCCGTCCGCGGATGCCATCAACACCACCTACACGCTGACGTACATCGGCGGCACCACCAAGGTCATGTCCCTGGGTTGCGGCGGCGCGGGCTGCAGCACGACCCTCACCACCGACGGCGACGCCGCCTCGGTCACGCTGATGAATGGCGACACGCTGATCATCGGCAACCTCGACACCTACTCCGGCACGCTCACCATCACCGGCGCGACCAACGTCACCGTGCAGGTCAGCCGCGATGGCCCGATGAGCATCACCGGCCCGCTCAGCGGCGCCACGCTGACCATCCCGGGCGAGTCTCCGATGAACCTGAGCAGCGTCGGGGCGGTGGCGCTCATCGACAGCGGCAGCACATCGCGCGTCCTGGACGCCACCGGCTACGACGGAAACGCAACGCTGACCGCCGGGACCGGCGGCGACACGCTGAAGGGTGGCAACGGCAACGACGTCCTGGTCGGCGGCAGCGGCACCGACTCGTTCTACGGCAGCCCGGGCAACGACTCGTACGCGTTCGCCGACGGGTTCGGCAGCGACACCATCTTCGGCAGCGACGCCGGTGTCGATACGCTCGACTTCACAGGCCTCGGCAGCGCCACCCTCAGCGCCCTGACCGTGACCAACGGGCGCCGCACGATCTCAGACGGGACCAACACCATCACAGTCGACGCGGGCGCCGACATTCCAGAGAGCGTCGACCTCCAGTTCGGTGGCAGCCTGATCACCAAGCTGCAGGACATCGCCGGCAACCTCAACGATTACGTCAGCCGGCTCAACGACAGCGTCGGCGCGCTTTCCAGCCTGCTGCCGCTGCTCGACCCTGGTGTCGGTCGCGGCCTCTCCGGCGTCCTCGGCCTGGCCGGCAAGGTCAACACACTTGTGCAGGACATCGAGAGCAAGCTCACCTCGCAGACGAAGCTTTCGACGGTGGTCGCAAGCCTGCAGTCGCTCACTTCGTCCGGCGTGTTCAGCCCGACCTTCACCAGCGGCTTCCGCGGCAGCGTCGTCGGCAACTACCTGGAGGCCCTCATCGACATTCACCTGCCGGCCGCCGGCGTCACCAACAAGCCGGTCACCCTCAACCTCGGCGACCGGGCGAGCTCGCTTGGCATACATGTCGACCCGGTCACCTTCCACGTCACGGCGAACGTCGGCGGAGACGTGAACCTCGGCATCAGCGCGGCCACGGTCAGCGCTCCGACCTCGACCACGGTGTTCCTCGTGCCGGACGCCGCCGGCGTGCCCAGCCGCCTGACCGCCAACCTGGCGGTCAACGCCGACCTCAGCGGTGTGAGCGTGAGCGTGAGCCTGCTGCAGGCCAGATTCTGCTCATCGGGCGACCCGGCGCCCTGCTCCGGCGCATCGACCGTGAGCTTCAGCGGGTCGGTGCCCGTCATTCTTCTCGACCCCAACTCCAACGGGCACCTCTTCCTCTCCGACCTCACGAGCCAGCCCATCGGCCAGTTGGTCAGCGTCACCCCCAGTGGGAGCCTGACCGTCAACCTGACCGCGACGGTCGGTGTCGGCCTGCAGGTTGTGAGCGGGGGCAGCACCATCCCGCTCGGCTCGGCGAAGCTCTCGATCACCGACCCGGACATCTTCAGCGGCGCCGCTCCTCAGATCACCTTCAACACCAGCGCCGGCGGTGGCATCACCAACCTGGTCAACAGCTTCAGCAACGCTGGGCCCAACGAAATCATCGGGATGCTGAGCCAGGTCATGAACTTCCTGACCAGCATGGCCAACCAGCAGATCCTGAACACGACGATCCCGTTCACGCATCTCACGATCGGGAGCGCCATCGATTACGCGCGCGCTTTCAAGCACGAGATCCTCGACCCGCTTTTCAAGAGCGGCGACGCGAGCAAGCCGGACTCCAACGGCGACGGGGTGGTCGACTTCCGCGACCTCAACTTCTCGAGCGTGCAGGGCCTGCTCGACCGCCTCGACGCAGCGCTCGGCCTTCCTGTGGGCACGCTCAAGGCGAACTACGACCCGGACACCAACCAGCTCGCGTTCACGTTCAGCTTCGACCACACGCTCGGCATCGGCACCAGGGTCGACGTCATGACCTCGCCATCCGCCATGGTCAGCGCGAACACCGGCGGCCACACCCAAACGCTGACCGTCGGCAATGCGAACGGCGGGAAGTTCAAGCTGACCAACACCTACCAGGTCAGTCCGACGTCGCTCGCGGCGACGGTGGCTTCGGGCGGTTCGCTGGCGCCGGGCACGTACTACTACGAGGTCACGGCGGTTACGCCACTCGGTGAGACGCCGGCCTCGAATGAGCAGACCGCGACGACCACGGCTTCCAACCGCCAGGTCACGCTGAGCTGGACCGGCGTCAGCGGCGCAAGCGCATACCACGTCTACCGGGGCACGAGCCCGGGCGGCGAGAGCATCTACATGACATCGGCCGGCTCCCCCTTGACCGACGACGGCCTGGTGGCGACCACGGCCGCGGACCCGCCGGCGACGGGCGCGATAACCGAAACGACGGCGGCGATCACCTGGGACGCCGTGCCGAGCACCCTGGCCGGGAACATCAAGAGCGCGCTGGCCGCCTTGAGCCGCATCGGCTCGGCGGTGGGCAACGTGGACGTGGTCTCGGCCGATGCAGTCCTGGGCACCTTCACCATCACGTTCGCCAACCAGCTGTCGGGTTTCAGCATCCCGACCCTCAGCGTCGACGCGAGCGACCTCAAGAACGATGGCACCACCCAGGAGATCGTCGTACCACCCAGCGCGGGCGCATTCTGGCTGGCGTACCCCGACAGCACCAACCGGTTGCAGATCACCGATCGGCTCACGAACAACGTCAGCGGGGGCGACCTTGGGACCAAGCTGACCACGTTGGTGGGGTCGTCCGTGACCGCCACCAGGACGACGGTCAGCGACCCCAGCTCGGGCACGACCACCTATTACTCGGTCAAGCTCAGCGTCCCGCCCAGCAGCGTGCACCGGATCGCCGCCGCGGGTGGGATCTCGGTCGACTTCGGAGCCAGCCTGGGCAGCCTCGCCGGCGTCCACACGGCGGGCAGCGTGATCCCACTGGCCAGCCTGATGGCCCAGGCCACGTTCGGGATCAACCTCAGCCCATCCCAGAACCTCGACGTCAGCCCGGTCACCTTCCAGCCCGGGCCCCGCGTCGACGTCCTGACCACGCAGCAGGGCGGTAAGGGCACCACCGTCGGCGTGCTCCGGCCGGGTGACAAGGGCCGCAGCATCGCGCAGATCGAGGTGGTCACGGTCAAGGGCACAGGCCAGTTCACGCTGACCTACAACGGCCAGACGACCGGGAACCTCAACGTCACGGACGCGTCCGGGGTCGTCGTGAACGCGCTCGGGTCGCTCTCCACGATCAACGGCAACAGCAACGTCACGGTGGACAAGACGGCGCGCCCGGATGGGAACGTCTACACGATCACGATCGGGACCGGCACGCCGGGCCTCGGCTTCTTCACCCTTGTGGCGGACGGCAGCTCACTGGCCGGCGGGAACGAGCAGGAGCTGGTCACCGTGCCCAACGTCAACGGCGGCACCTTCATGCTCACCGAAGGCGGCCAGACCACCGCGCCGATCACGTGGAGCGGGACCCTGAGCACCCTGGCCGGCAACATCGCGAGCGCGCTCAACCTGCTGACCTCGATCGGGTCGGGCGGCGTCACCGCGATCGCATCCGGCGCCGGGGTGCAGGTGACCTTCAGCGGCGGGACGCTCGCCGGCACCGACGTCACCCAGCTGACGGCCGACGGCAGCAGCCTGAACGGGGCGCTGGCCGGGTCGGCCGCCAACGGCCAGCTCAGCGCCAACGCCAGCTTCGGCGCGTCGCTCTTCAACGCGCCGGCGGTGATCGCGCTCACGACCCAGGATGGCAAGTCCGGCGTAACCGTCACGACCCGCGACGAGGGGGGTTCGGGCGCCGGCGTGAGCACGCCGACCAACGGCAGCGCCACCGTCAACGAGGTCGAGCAGCTCATCGTGCGCGGCTCGGCCGGCACCTTCACCCTGGCGTCCACGCTGGGCGCGCCGCAGGGTTTGTCGGCGACCGCGAGCGCTGGCACCGGCTCGTCCGCCCTTGCCGCGGGGATCTACTTCTACGTCGTCACCGCGATGATCGGCACGAGCGAGTCCGTGAGGTCAGCGGAGGTTACAGCTTCGGCTCCGGCCGGCGGCAGCGTCGCCGTGACCTGGACCGCAGTGACGGGCGCGACCGCTTACCGCGTCTACCGTGGGACGGCAAGCGGAGCCGAGAGTTTGTGGTTCGCGGCAGCCACGCACGCGGTGACGGTCACCTTCACCGACGACGGCAGCGCCACCGGCACGGCGGGAACCCCGGTGGCGGCCCGGATGACCGACCCCATCGGGTATAACGCGCTGCCGAGCGATGTGCAGTCCAAGCTCGAAGCATTGCCGTCGATTGGCACCGGCAACGTCGCGGTCACCTCGGTGACGACCCCGGCCGGCACCGTCTACACGATCACGTTCCAGGGCACGCTGGCGCACACCGACGTGCCCGGGCTGGTGGCCAACGGCGCCGCGCTGACCGCGCGCAACGCGGTGCAGGTGATCAGCATCACCGGAGCCACCGGCGGCACCTTCCGGCTGGGCTGGGACGCGAACAACAACGGCACGCTCGACGCGGGCGAGATCAGCGGTCCGATCACCTTCACCGCAGGGGCCAACCTGGTCGGCGTGATCCGGCCAGCGATCGAGGGCCTCACCGGCATCGGCGCCGGCCACATCACCGTTTCCAGGAGCGGCGATGTCTACCTGGTCGCCTTCACCAGTGCCCCGGTGGCGGGCAAGCAGCTCAAGCCGCTGGTGGTGGTCGATGCGACCACGCTCACCACCCAGAACGATGTGCAGACCGTGCAGCCGCTGGACGCCACCGGGGGGACTTACACGCTCACCTTCGGCTTCACGCTGAGCCCGCTCGGCCTCACCGCCACGCCGGCCGCCGGCCCCGGGTCGCTCGCCGCCGGGACGTACTTCTACGAAGTCACCGCCATCACCCCGAACGGGGAGACCGTGGCCTCGAACGAGGTCTCGGCGACGCTGGCGGGCACCGGGACCGTCACCTTGACCTGGACGGCCGTGACCGGAGCCACCGGCTACCGGGTGTACCGCGCCACCACCTCGGGTGGTGAGAACACCTACTTCGACGCCGGCGCCAGCCCCTTCGCTGACGACGACACGGCCGCGCACATCGCCGGCGGCCCGCCCTCCAGCAGCGCGGCTCGCGCGACCAAGACCACCGGCCCGATCCCCTACAACGCCCCCGCCGACGGCTCCAATCAGCCCACCGGGGTGGGCGCGGTGGCCGGCGCCGGCGGCACGCTGGCCGCGGGCACGTACGAGTACGTGGTCAGCGCCGTGACAGCGGCGGGCGAGAGCATCGCGTCGGCCGAGGCCTCCGCCACCCTGGCGAGCCCAGGCACCATCACCGTGAGCTGGACCGCGGTCGCGGGCGCCACCGGGTACCGCATCTACCGCGGGACGAGCGCCGGCGGCGAGAACGTCTACTACACCGCCACGGCGGTGAGCTTCGCGGATGACGGCTCGCACGGCGCCGGCACCGCGGGCACGCCGTTCACGCAGAGCCTGCAGGCCGCGCTGGAGACCGCGATCGAGAGCGCGTTGGGCCTCGGCGCCGGCACCAACGTTGCGGTCACGGTGGTGAACGGGGCCTACTCGGTCACCTTCAATGGGGCGCTCGCCGGCGTCCACGTCGACACCCTCGTCGGCGATGCCGGCGGGCTCCTCAACGGCAACGCGTTCGCGACCCTCAGCGCTTCCATCGACAAGAGCGACACCACGAGCAACACCACCGCCGCCCAGCTGATCGCCCAGGTGCAGGCGGCCGTCGACAAGGCAGCGATCGCGGCCGGCATCACCCCGGGCTTCCTGGTCTCGAACCTGATCACCGACGGCAGCAGCTTCAAGGCCAACGACCTCACGTTCGGGGCTGTGCCATTCGGCGCGCCGCAGTTCATCCCCCAGGGACCGGCCCCGGCGCAGAACGGGATGGTCGAGGGCATGGTCGCCCAGAACAACCCGGTCGCCGGCGCGGTCGAGGTGGTCCTCCCGCACCCGACCAACCAGGACGTGATGTGGGTGGGCACCGTGAACGGCGGCATCTTCAAGACGCTCAACGCCACTGCGGCCAGCCCCAACTGGACGCCTGAGGTGAACATCGGCCCCGCGTCGATCAGCGCCCTCCAGTTCGACCCGACCGTCGCCGACCACAGCGTGCTCATCGCCGGCATCGGCGACGTCAGCAACTTCGGCAGCGGCAGCGCCGAGACCGGCCTGCTGCGCAGCACGGATGGGGGCGCCACCTGGACCCGGCTGGGCGCGAAGCAGCTGACCGGCCTGCGGGTGCTGAACGTGGTCGAGCGCGGGAACGTGATCGTGGTCGCGGGCCAGGACTTCGTCACCACCAACCTCTCCGGAGTGTGGCGCAGCACCGACACCGGCAACAGCTTCTACCGGATCTCAAACGATGGCGTCTCCGGACTGCCGCGGGGCTCCGCATTCGACGTTGTCGGCGACCCGGGCAACGCGTCGCGCCTTTACACAGGAATCTCAGGCGTCACCGGCGGCGTCTTCACGAGCGCAGACCTGGGCGCCACCTGGACTGCCACCGGCGGCTTCGGCAACGAGCTGAACGGCAACCCGATCATTGCCGCCAACGTCGACACCAACATGCGCATCGCGGTTCATGACGACGGGACCAACAACGTGGTCTACGTCGGCATCGTCAAGAACTACGCTGCGGCCGTCCCGGCGCCGACCCCCGCCTGCGGCTCGTTCTGCGACCGCCTCGCGGGCCTCTTCTCATCAATCAACCACGGGACGGCCTGGACCGCGCTCGACCTGCCCGGCACCTGCGAGGGCACGCACCCCCAGGGCGACCCGCGCTGCGCCAACGGCATCTTCATCGGCCTCCACGACGGGAACCAGGGCGTCAGCAACTTCTCGATCGCCGCCGACCCGAGCAGCGCCAGCATCGTTTACGTCGCCGGCGATACCCAGGACAACGGCGTCGGCCCGGACGGCATCCTGGGCACCAACGACGATCTCCAGCTCAACGGTGGCGTCAACGCCAACTCGGAGGGTGCCCACCAGTACTCGGGTCGCGTGTTCCGATGCGATTCCACGTCCGCGGCCGGAGTGCAGTGCACGTGGATCACGAACAGCCATACCGACACCAACAGCTCGCCGCACTCGGACTCGCGGAGCATGGCCTTCCAGGCGACGTCCGGCGCGCTGCTCGAGACCGACGACGGCGGCATTTTCCGGCGCACGACCCCCTCGTCTACGAGCCCGCTCGCCTACGGCGACTGGACCTCGCTCAACGGCGACCTGCAGGTAACCGAGGAGCACTCCTGCTTCTACGACCACGCCGCCCAGGTGATCTTCTGCGGCAACCAGGACAACGGCGACTCGCAGCAGAGCGCGGTGGGAAGCACGACCTGGAACATGGTGCCGCAGGGCGACAACTTCATCGCCGACGGGGCCAAGGTCGCGGTGGGCTACAACGGCGCCAGCTCGGTGCAGTACTGGAGCCGCCAGTTCCTCGGTGGATTCAGCCGCCGCACCTGCAGCCCGGCCTGCGGCGCTTCCACCCTTCTCGGCCTTTTGGTCACCACCAACGCGCTGCCGACCTTCGCGGGAGCATTCTGCGCAGCGCACCCGACGCTGCTCCGCTGCACCGACGGCGGCACCCAGTTCTATACGGTGATCGCTGCCGACAGCGCCGATGCCACCGGTGCCCAGATGGTGCTCGGGACCTCAGGCAACGTCTACGAATCGTTCAACAACGGCGACAACCTGACCCGCATCAACCTGCCCAACGGCGGGGTGGTGGGCGCCCTCGCTTACGGCGGGGTCGACACCGGCACGCCACATGCCGACGTCCTTTACGTGGGTGCAGCCGGGACTGTCGCGAACGGCGCGCTGTATCTGCGCCCGGCCGGTGGCGCGCTGGCTGCGATCGCCAACTACCCCGCCACCGCCGGCGCCCCTACCGCGATCGCGCTCGACCCCGCGAACTGGAAGACGGCATTCGTGACCGACGGCGTCAGCGTCTGGCAGACGCCCGACGCCACCGCCGCCACTCCGGTCTGGAACGACATCACCGGCAACCTGCCGCGGCTGGGCGAGCTGCAGATCCTGAGCATCGCCATCGTGCCTGGCGGCGGCACCGACGCCATCGTCGTCGGCACCGACGTGGGGGTCTTCATGACCCAGGCGAACAGCCTCAACTGCTCCGGCCTCGGCGGCGCCTGCCGCACCACGTGGGCGCCGTTCGGCACCATGGTCCCGCAGACCCTCGCCTACAGCGTTGTGTATGACTCCACCGACGACGTCCTTGTCGTCGGGACGCTGGGCCGAGGCGCCTACAAGCTGGCCGCCGCGCACACGATCACGTCGGGCGCCAACCACCTGTACGGCGCCTCCGCGGCCGACCAGCCCTACGAGATCGACCTCCCGCTGGTGGTGACCTCGATCAACTCGCACTCGGGCAGCATCGACATCACCGGCAGCGGCGGGAACTTCACGCTGACCTTCAGTGGCCAGACCACGACGGCGATCGCGGTCGGGTCTGCCCCCTCGGTGGTGCAGGCGGCGCTGGCCGCCCTCTCGACCCTCAGCGGCGTCGCGGTCACCGTGACCCAGAGCGGCACCACTTACACGATCGACGTGCAGTCCCCGCAAAACATCAGCGACCTGACAGGACAGATCGTTCTCACGGGCACGGTCCCGCGCACGACCTCGCCGCTCGAGTTCGCGAGCCTTCTCCAGACGCAGGCGAACGCAACGCTGGAGGTGGCCGGTGACGGTGCGATCCGGGTCCAGGTCGACCTCACCGCCGACGGTTTCCTGCGCATCGGCCAGACCGGCGCCAACAGCGGGCGCGGCCTCCAGGGCTTGAAGGTGACGTTCCCGGAACCGATCGTCGCCGACAGCGGCGGCGGTCGAATCTCCCTGTCGGCGAGGGCGGTCACATTCACTCCCGGGCCCGGGCTCACCCCGATCAACCGCTCGTTCAGCCTCAACCTCAACGTGACCTACGACAGCTCCTCGTTCCAGGAGCTCGGTCTCAGCTCGTCGCCGACGCCGTTCACCTTCAACGGCAGCGCCACGCCTGACATCGAGTTCCGGCTGCACGTCAGCCGCTCAGGGTCAGGCCCCTCCCATGTCTCGGCCACCGCGGGCAGCGGCGGGTCGCTCGCCGCCGGCACCTACTTCTACGTGGTGACCGCGGTCTCCGCGAGCGGCGAGAGCGTCGCCTCGGACGAGGTCTCGGCCACCCTTGGCAGCACGGGCACCATCACGGTCAGCTGGAGCGCGGTCACCGGCGCCACCGGCTACCGGGTCTACCGCGGCGCCAGCGCGGGCGCCGAGACCGATTACTACACCGTCACCGGCGGCAGCACGACGACGCTGGCCGACGACGACACCGGCACCAAGACGGCGGGCAATCCTCCGAGCGCCGGGCCTTCGTCTGCCGAGGTCCCTGTGTTCCTGGCCGGCAGCACCTCGTACGCGACGATCGCCGACCTGGTCAGCGCGCTGCAGACCGCGATCAACGCCGCGCTGGTCACCTACACGGGTTCCTCCGACGCCAACGGCGACGGCGTCCCCGACGTGCTCGTTTGCCGCCCTGGAGACGACCCGACGGCGACCGGCCCGTCGGCCTGCTCCGGGGTCGGCAACCGGATCCTGTTCCGCGGCGAGAAGGGGGTCGTCAGCGGCCTCTCGATCGACGTCCCGGCTCGTCTCGACCAGGGGACTCACGTGGACAGCGCCAACGGGGCGGTCACCGAGCTCGGGTATGCGGCCAGCCAGGGCGAGACCCACACCGCCCGCGCGAGCCGGTTCTTCCTCAAGGACGTCAACCTCACCGGGACGTTCGACGTCATCGTCCAGAACCTCAGCGTCACCGCCAACGTGGGCTTCCTGGCCGTGAAGGCCACCGCGCAGGGCACGCTGGGCGGGAACCGGTTGCTCTCGCTCTCGATCAACATCGGCCTCCGCAACCCGCTGGGCGGAGCAGAGCCCAACACGCTCGACCTCGGTGTGCTCGCGAACGCGGTCCGCGACGGCCACTTCCTGTTCGACGCCACCGCGGCCGGCGGCTCGCCCGAGCACCCCACCACCGGGTTCTTCTCCGGAACCCTGTCGGGCGGGCTCGGGACCAAGCTCACGCTGGCCCCTGACGGCGTCCTGTCCGGCCTGGCCGACACCCTGAACGCCACTCTCACCATCAAGGCGACGAGCCCGAACTGGTTCCACAGCCTGCCGTCGCCGGAGTTCCAGTTCCAGGGCCCCGACTTCAATGCCATCCTCGACCGCTTCAAGCACCTGGACTTCCAGACCATCGTCCAGGCGCTGCAGCTGATCGTCGGTCTCGTGCGCAGCCTGAACGGCTCGGTCGGGTTCCTGACCACGAAGCTGCCTCTCGTCAACAAGAGCATCGCCGACCTGCTGGACGTCGCCTCCGACATCGCCAACAAGATCAACGCGATTCTTCAAAATCCCGCCGGCGCGATCCAGCGCCTCAACAACATCATCGCCAACGCCCTGGGCATGACCGTGCCGAGCGTCGTCGTGACGGAGACCACGCCCGGGCAGCCGAGCCCGGCCCACGCGACCCCGGTCCAGAACGAGGTCCAGCACATCGCCGTCAACAACGTGACGGGCGGCGTCTACACGCTCACATACACGTTCCTCATCAAGCCGCTCGGACTCAGCGCGAGCGCGAGCGCTACCGGCGGCACGCTGGCCATGACGACCTACTACTACGTGGTCACGGCGCTGATGGGCACCCTGGAGACGGTCGCGTCGCCGGAGGTCTCGGTCGCGGTCCCGAGCGCCACCGGAAGCGTCAGCCTGAGCTGGCAGCCGGTGGAGGGAGCGACAGGCTATCGCGTGTACCGTGGCACGGCTCACAACGGTGAGGACACCCGCTACGACGCACCGACCCCCAGCTTCACCGACACCAACGCCGCGGGCACGAACCCGGCCTCGCCACCGTCGACCAGCTCGCTCAGCAACAGCCAGACGACGACGTCGATCGCGTACAACGCGCCCGCGACCGGCACCGACAGCATCCAGGCCGCCCTCGAGGCGCTGGACGGCATCGGCATGGGCAATGTCATGGTGACCGGCTCGAGCGGCAGCTTCGTCGTCACGTTCCAGAATTCGCTCGGCAACCAGCCGGTGCAGCTGCTCAGCGCCGACGCCGGGAAGCTGGCGTTCGTGGCCATGGGCCATCTCCCGCTCCTCGTGTACGACCCGGTCACCGGGGAGCTCGACTTCAACTTCGACCTCGGCACCAGCGTCCAGATCGCGCGGCCCTTCAGCCTCGACCTGGCGCAGCTGCTGTCGGGCCTCGGCCTCGGGGACACGCTGGCATCGATCGCCAACGCACTGGTGGGCGTCGGAGCGAGCGGGAACCTGTCGATCAACGCCGTCGCGGACCTGAGGATCAGGCTCGGGCTCGACCTCAACACGACGTCCGCGAGCACGACGACGGAAGGCAACGGCTCGAACAACGAGGTCCAGCAATTGGTGCTGAAGGCCACGTCCGGCACCTTCAAGTTCATGTTCCCGTTCAGCCGCGCGCCACCGAACGTCTCCGCTACAGCTGACACGGGCGGCACGCTCGCCTCAGGCACGTACTACTACGTCGTCACGGCGATGTTTGGCGGGACCGAGACGTCCGCGTCGTCCGAAGTGTCGGCAGTCGTGGCGGCCAACGGCAAGGTCAACCTCACATGGGACGCCGTCACCGGGGCCTCGGGCTACCGGGTTTACCGCGGCACCACCGCCGGCGGTGAGAACGCCTACTTCAGCATCAGCGGCGGCAGCACGACGACCTTCACCGACACGGGCGTGGCCGGCACCTCCGCCACCGTGCCGGCCTCCGACACTGCGGCCAACCAGACCACGGCGGCCATCGACTGGACCAACGACTCGCAAATGCTCGCGAGCCGCATCCAGACCAAGCTGCAGCTGCTCGGCAACATCGGCAACGGCAACGTCGCGGTCAGCACCACGGACATGGTGGTCACCGCGGGCAGCCCGCAGACGTTCCGGATCGAGTTCCAGGGCGCGCTCACCCACCTCAACGTCGATCAGCTCACGGTCGACGACGGCGACCTCCACGGCAATCGCTCGTTCTTCATCAAGGCGGGGCCCTCGGGCACGAGCCTGCACCTGGAAGCTTCGGCGTCCGCCGCCAACCTCAACTTCGAGGCCCGGATCGGGCCCTTCGGCCTGTTCGTCAAGAACGGCAGCGCGAGCATCGGCGCAGCGCTCGACCTGAGCCTGATCGACTTCAACCACAACGGCCGCCTGGTCCTGATCGGCTTCGGCGGCGATGGGGTCACGTCCGACCTCGGCCACATCCTGGACTTCGTCGGCGCGGCCTCGGTCTCTCTGACCGGCACCCACACGGGCTTCTCGCTGCACGCCGCGCCGAGCACGGCTGCCGGGACCCTGGCCGGAACCTACTACTACGAGATCACGGCCATCACGGGGTCCGGCGAGACGCTCGCCTCGCCGGAAGTGTCGGTCGATGTGAGCGGCTCGAACCACAGCGCCACGGTGACGTGGGCGGCGCAACCAGGCGCGACCGGCTACCGCATCTACCGCGGCACCAGCCCCGGCGGCGAGCACCAGTTCGTCTCCGTCGGCGCGGTCACCACCTTCAGCGACACCGATCCCACCAGCGGCACCGAGGAAGGGGCGCCCTTCGCCGTCGCGTCGCTGCCGCTCTTCGTCGGCACCCAGAGCTTCCAGCTCCCGATCAACGATCCCGTGTTCAGCGGCGCCGGCGTCCCGGGGCACAACACGCTCGGCGTCAAGATCGGCATCGTCGGGGCGAAGCTCTTCACCGAGCCTGGCGCCGCCTTCAGCTTCATCGTCGCGGCCCAGCCCGACTGGAGCCACTTCAGCCCCAACCTCCCGGGCATCTTCGCCCTGCTCTCCGACCCCTCCACGGTCGTCGACGGGCTGGACTTCTTCCTGCAGATCCTGCAGGACGCGCTGCAGGGCCAGGTCTTCGGGGTCAAGCTCCCGCTGCTCGGCAAGCTGCTGGCCAACAACCCCCTCAGCAACGCGATCGGCGACTTCCGCAACGACTTCCTGAAGCCGCTCGCGAACACGCTGCGCGACAACAACCTCGGGCTCGACGCCCTGGTCGCCAAGGTCAAGCAGATCGCGTTCGACGTCTTCTCGACCCAGCTCGGACTACTGCAGCCCGGAGGCGGGCGCTCGGCCCCATCGCTCGACGACATCCAGTTCAACCTGTGGAAGGACGACGCGGTCAACGGCCCACGTCATACCCCGGGCACCATCTTCGACGCCCAGCGGGCGGACTTCGACTTCAACCTCGGCAAGACCTACGTCTTCACCGCGCCGCCCATCCAGATCGACCTTGGCATCCCCGCGCTCGGCATCGATGCCAGGTTCATCCCGCAGATCACGATCGCCTTCGGGCTGAACTTCGGCTTCGGCATCGACCTCAAGCAGGGCTTCTACTTCGTGCCCGGAACAGGGCCGGCCCTGTCGCTCGCCACGACTGTCACCTTCTCCGACGTCAGCTGCCCCAGCGGCAGCGTCGACCGCGCCCAGGTCGACGGCCGGCTGCTGTTCCTCGCCCTGCACCTGCAGGACGGCGTCGACATCAACGGCGACGGCGCGGTCAAGGTCCAGTGCACTGGCAACAACCCCAACCCGATCGTCGTCCCCCAGGACCAGGAGATCTCGGTCCTCTACTTCAACGGGTCGATCAGCTTCGGCGACCCGAACCACGACGGGATGCTCACCTTCGCGGAGCTCACGTCATCGCCGCTGAGCGACCTCATCCAGCCGACTCTCGCCGGCGGCGCCATCCTCCGCGCCGAAGCGACCGTCGACTTCAGCACCCTGGGCGCCGACCTCGCGCAGATCCTGCCGAAGGTCACCGCCAAGATCCTGATCGACTTCAACCTGAGCTGGTCGGCGTCCGGCGGCCTGAACGTCAGCATGCCGTCGGTCGTCATCGCGGACATCACGCTCGACCTCGGCTCCTTCATCTCGAAGTTCGCCGGGCCGATCCTCGACAAGATCGGGGACGTACTGCGCCCGCTCAACTGGCTGATCGGGCCGGACGGCTTCCTGAACAAGCGCATCCCGCTGCTGTCGGACCTCGCCGGCCACACCATCACCGGCAAGGACCTGATCGTCTTCTTCGACCCGACCGACGGACCGAAGGTGATCGCGTTCCTCGACTTCGTGCAGCAGCTGTACCACCTCATCGACCTGGTCCACAAGGCGACCGCCGAAGGCGACGTACTGCTCAACTTCGGCGACCTCGTGCTCGCGGGCGACTCTCACAACAGCCACCTGCCGAACCCGTTCGGCTGGAGCTTCCTCGACAACCCGATCCATGGCGTGGGACTGGGCGATGGGCAGGACATCAGCCAGCTGGGCAACCTCAACGGGATCAACATCCCGGACAGCCTGCCCGGGCCGTCGATGCAGGGCGCCGCGGGCTCGTCCACCTCCGAGTTCACCTCCGGGGTCCAGCACCCGGGCAGCGTCGACTTCCCGATCCTCAAGGCCTCGAACGTCCTCAACCTGCTGCTGGGCAAGCCGGCCACCCTGGTCGAGGTCACCCTGCCGACGTTCGGGTTCCAGTTCTTCTACCGCCAGGAGTTCCCGATCATCGGGCCGCTGGTCGGCACCTTCGCCGGAGGCATCGGCGCGACGATCTCGCTGCGGATCGGTTACGACACCCAGGGCCTGACCGACTTCCTCGCCTCGCATGACGCCGCGAGCCTGCTCGAGGGCTTCTTCTTCGACACCAAGGACGCCGCGGGCAACCTGCTGCCGGTCGCCATGCTCCACGCCGAGATCGCGGTCGGGGCGGCGATCTCGCTCGGCCTTGTCAGCGCCGGAGTCGAGGGCGGGATCTCCGCCGACATCTTCTTCAACTGGGACGACCTGAACAAGGACGGCAAGGTCCGGTTCGACGAGCTGAAAGCCAACGTGCTCGCGAACGGAGGCAACCCGCTCGCGGTCTTCGACATCACGGGTGAGCTGGATCTATTCCTGCGCGCCTATGTGACGATCAACCTCTTCATCACGTCGTTCACGCTCACCTTCGAGTTCGCGCGCCTGAAGCTGTTCTCGTTCTCGGTGCCCTTCAAGCGACCCGCTTTCCTCGGCACGATGAACGGTGGCGCGCTGACGCTCTCCATCGGCCCCAGCTCCAAGCAGCGCCTGCAGGGAAACCTGGACGACATCGGTGAGACCATCCACGTCGCCAGCAATGGAGGCACGGGGCGCATCAAGGTGTGGTCCGACCAGTTCAACCGGTCCGAGGGCAATGCCCAGGAGTTCTCAGGCGTCACCTCGATCGTCGGCAACGGCGGGGCGGGCGACGACAACATCGACCTGAGCGGCGTCAACGACACCTCGATCGCGGTCGCGATCCATGGCGGCGATGGCAACGACACCATCGTCGGGCCGCGGGCGTCCAAGTGTGACGACAACGGGGTCTGCGCCCAGCTCTTCGGTGACGGCGGCAACGACACCCTGACGAGCTCGAGCACCCAGCACGACCTGCTCGACGGCGGCGACGGCAACGACACGATGAACGGCACCAACTCCACCGTCCACAACAACAGCGTCGCCCTCCTGCGCGGCGGTGGCGGCGACGACACAATCAACGGCGGCACGAGCGACGTGACGATCGATGGCGGGGCGGGCAACGACACGATCGACGGCGGCAGCGGCCACGTCACCTACATCGGGCTGCACTCGGCGAGCGTGGTGCATCTCACCAGCACCAATGCGACCGGGGCCGGCACGCTGGACCTCAGCGGCCGCCACGAGAACATCACCTTCGTGGCCAAGGACGGCATGCTGCTCGCCGGCTGGGGCGCGCAGGGGACGACATCCTCGTTCATGACCGGGGTGAACGACTTCGAGCACATGATGGAGGTCGACCACGTCAGCTCGATCGGGACGATCCTGGGCGGCTCGGGCGCCGACAGCTTCACCATCTACCGGACCGGCAGCGGTTTCGTCACCCACGTGGACGGCCAGGGCGGCAACGACATCTACGACTTCAAGAACGTCGGCAACGGGGACTACATCAATGCCGAGGTCAACGACACGGGTAACCCGTGGGACTCCAGCAACGTGCTGATGGTTGACGGCAGCTCGTCCGCCGACACCATGCTGGTGACGAACGACCACGTGTGCTCGCCCGATTGCACGAGCCCGAACCAGCAGATCAAGTACGACGCCCCGGCGGCTGACGGCACCGTGCTGCAGCTCCAGGTCAATGGCAACGATGGCAGCGACAACATCACGGTCGCCAGCACGAGCGCAACCGTGCCGGTCGCGGTCGACGGTGGCGCGGGCAGTGACATCGTCTCGGTCGGCGCCGGGATGCTGAGCGGAATCGCCGGCATCTCGAGGCCCGGCTTGAATCCGCCACTGGGACTCGGGCCGCTCGTGATCGCCGGCGGCCGCGATGGCAGCGTGGACACGCTGGTCGTCGACGACAGCAACGACACGCACGACCGCACCGGCTTCATGACCGCGTTCATCGAGAAGCGGAAGACGGCGCCAAGCGGGGTTGAGGTCGGGATCATCGACGGCCTGGGCATGAAGCTGTACGCCGACGGCCCGACGTTCCTGAGCTCTGGGGCGGCGGGCGCCGGGCGCATCGAGTTCGAGCAGATCGGGGTCGTGAGCCTGAAGATGGGCAAGGGCGACGACACCTTCAACATCGGTGGCGACGCCCTCCTCGGCCTCGGTTCCGACAAGCTCCCCGCGGTCCGGCAGGAGAGCATCTTCCGCTTCGTCCAGACGCCGACGGCCATGATCTCGGTCTCCGGTGGAGACGGCAACGACACCCTGCGCGTCATCTCCACGAACCAGGTCGACCGAAGCGGGCTGAACACGGCTCTCAACCTGCTCACGGTGGGGGTGCCCACGCCGTCCTTCCTGTCGACGACAGAAACCTTCGACGTCGCCACCCTGACCGGCGGCAGCGGCTACTACACGCTGAAGTACCGCTATGAGGAGACGAGCCCGATCGCCCTCGGCGCGAGCGGGAGCGACATCGAGGCCGCCCTCCAGTCGCTGTCGCTGCTGGGCACGGCGGTGCACGTCACCGGCAGCGCCGGCGCGTACACGGTGACGTTCGACGGCAGCCTGTCCAACGTGCAGCAGCTGGTCGCCCAGGTGATCCCGCTGCTCCTCGATGGCGGGGCCGGCAGCGACCGGGTCCGCGTGCAGTCGCTCTACGAGGAAACGTTCTGGACCGGTGGCGGCGGGTCCGACTCCGCCGACCTGAACCTGAACGCCACCACGCTTGCCCCCTTCAACCCGACCGACGTCGTCGCGCACATCGACATCGTCGAAACGCAGCACGGCGACGGCAGCCACGACGAGAAGCAGCTCGTCACGCTGCGCAACGTCACCGGTGGCACCTTCGAGCTGGTCTTCAACGGCCACCACACCACCCCGCTCGCCTGGGACGCGCCGGCGAAGACGGTCCAGGACGCGCTGGTCCTGGTCACCGGGATCGGAAGCGACAGCACGGGCGCGCCGAACGTCGGCGTCACCCAGGCCGGCAACACGTACCTGGTCGAGTTCATCGGCGACCGCAAGAACACACTTGAGCCCCTCTTCACCTCGAACGTGGTCGTGACGATGTCGCAGGCGGGAACCTCGCTGCTGGATGCGATCCAGCACATCGCGCTGGTGGGCGTGACCGGCGGCGCGTTCAGCCTCGACTACACGTTCGACGTCAGGCCGCTGGGCCTCGCCGTCGATGCCAACCACTCGGGCGGCCTGGTCGCCGGCACGTACTACTACGTGGTCACCGCGATCACCGCCGCGGGCGAGTCGCTGGCGTCGAACGAGGCGCATGTCACCGTCGGGCTCAACGGCGCCATCCAGGTCAGCTGGGGCGACGTGGCCGACGCGCTGAGCTACCGCATCTACCGCGGCACCGCGGCCGGGGGCGAGGGCACGTACTTCACCTCGCTGCTGGCGACGTTCTTCGACGACGGGACGAGCTCGGGTACGGCAGGCACGCCGCCGGTGACGACCCCGGTCCACGCCATCCAGACCACGAACCCGATCTCGTTCGGCGCGCCGGCGAGCCAGGTGCAGACCGCGCTCGAGACCCTTTCCACGATCGGGAAGGGCAACGTGTCGGTGACGGCACCGCTGTCGGGTGGATACGACGTCGAGTTCATCGGTCCAGTGCTCGGCCACCGGGCGATCGCGCTGATGACCGGCGCCACCGACTCGCTGCGCTCCAACGGCATCCACGCCGTCGTCACCCTCGACGGCCAGGGCGGCGGCGACACGTACAACGTAAACCTCATCGGCGGCCGGACGGACTCGCTGATCAACGTCTTCGACTCCGGATCGATCGTCGACGGCTCCGACTCGCTGACGGTCAACGGGACCGACTACCCGGACGTCTTCCTGATGCGGTCGCAAACCGGGGACAGCGGCCTGGCGTTCATCGCCCTCATCAACGGGCCCACACCGCTGACCCCGGCCCCGACCGACCCGGTCGAGCGGATCAACTACAACCAGAACCTGGAATCGACGACGGTCAACGGCGGCAACGGCGACGACCAGTTCTACATCGACGACACCCGCACCAAGATGACCATCAACGGCGGCCAGGGCAACGACTCCTTCCAGATCGGCCAGCTCTACAAGTCACGGCGCACGCCGCAGCTCGCCGGGGTCGCGCCCGAGGACGTCTTCGCCACCATCGACACGACCCAGGGCTGGCTGAGCAACGGCATCAGCAAGCCGATGACGATCAACGGCGGGATCGGCGACGACAGCTTCATCGTCTTCCACAACCTGGACACGCTCGACCTGAACGGCGACGCCGGCAATGACACGTTCCTCGTGCAGGCCTTCGCCCTGGCCGGCTCGCAGGAAGACCACCGCGCCCTCACCGACCTGAGCGGTGGCGCCGGCGCCGATCTCATCCAGTACGCGGTCAACGCGCCGGTCAACATCGACGGCGGTGACGGCTTCGACACGGTCGTCGTCCTCGGCACCGAGTTCAACGACGACTTCGTGATCACGCCCAACGGCATCTTCGGCGCCGGCCTCAACGTGAACTTCGTCAACGTCGAGGCGGTCGAGATCGACGGCGGGCCGGGCAACGACCGCTTCTTCATACTCGGTACGAACCCCAACTGGACGACCACCGTCACCGGCGGCCTGGGGTCCGACTTCTTCAGCGTCCAGGGCCCGACTCCCGCCAATGGAGTCATCAGCAACGACCTGCTCGGCCACAGCGGGATCGTCACCCACGGCGTCCAGAGCAGCCTTGATGGCTCCCACTACAGCGGGATCAACGTCGCCGGCCTCTCGGCCAACGTGGCCGACAACGACACGCCCGGGGTCGTGGTCGTCCAACCGAACGGGTTCTCGCAGGTCGTGCAGGGGGACGGCATTCACTTCCTGGCCGGGGACCAGACGATGGACTCGTTCTCCATAGTTCTCACCCGCCCGACGGGCGCGGGCGTGACGGTGGCGGTCAACGTCACACCTCCAGAGGGCCTCGCCATCCTGTGCGGCGGCTCGATCCCGTGCGGTGGGCCGCTCACCCCGCAGCGGACGATCAACAGCGAGACGCAGGTCGTAACTCTCAGTGACGTGTTCAGCGGCACCTTCACGCTGACGCTGGACGGCATCAGCCACACGACGTCGCCCATCGCGGCTGACGCGCCCGCGGCGGTGGTCAAGTCGGCCCTCGAAGGGCTGTCCAACATCGGCTCGGGCAACGTCGACGTCCAGCAGGACGGCACGACCTACGCCATCACGTGGCAGGGCACGAAGGCTCACATGCCGATCAACCAGCTCACGGCGGCGCTGATCGGCGCCAACGCGGAAGCGAAGATCAGCGTCCGGACCACCGTGCAGGGCGGCGTCTCCAAGCCGCTCGGCACGACGCTGACCTTCAACGACACCACCATGCACTGGTGGGTCCCGCAGACGGTGTTCTTCGCGGTCGACGACAAAGCCGCCTCGATCCCCGGCAGCGGGGACTTCCAGAACTCGATCCAGGTCAACGCCGCCGGGACGATCGTCGGCTTCACGGCGGGCGGCACGACCAGCGTCGACATGAACCCGAACACGGTCGGCGACGAGTACGCGACCTTGGTCGCATCAGGGACCCCGTTCATGAACAGGCTGCCGTCCGTCGATCTTCCCGAAGGGCTGCGCGGCGGGTCGGTCAAGATCACCGGCGGCGACGACGAGGCGGCCGGCCAGATCCGGATGATCCTCGGCAGCTACCTGGAGACGCTCGACCTGAGCGCGGCGACGGCCGGCTCGTTCACGCTCACGTTCGGTGGCGCGACCACGCCGGCCGAGGCCTACAACGTTTCGGCAGACGATCTGCGGGCGGCCCTGGAGCACCTGCCGACCATCGGCGCCCGCAACGTCGCGGTCACGCAGACGTCGCCGGGCATCTATGCGATCGAGCTGCGGGGCAAGCTGTACCTCACCAACGACGTCCAGTTCAGCATCAACGGGACGGGCCTGACCCCGGTCAGCAGCGCGACGATCGCGATCGACGGCCGGACGATCAAGCTGAACGCGCCGTGGTCGGTGCAGCCGGCGCCGGGCGCGGTCTTCGAGATCAGCCAGTTCTCCGCCGTCCACGTGCCGAACGTGAAGGTGAGGATCTACTCGGCCGCGAAGCCGTCGGTCGTCGTCTCCGAGAGCGAAGGCGGCACGAACGTAGCCGAGGGCGCCGGCAACGACACCATCCAGGTCCGGCTGTCGGCCGATCCGGGCGGTTCGGTCGACGTGCACCTTGGCGACAACGGCCAGGGCCTGATCTCGTTCGACACCCCGACGGTGACGTTCGACTCGCTGCACCCCTGGAACGTCTTCCAGACGGTGACGGTGCAAGCCGTCGAAGACCATGTCGTGCGCGGGTTCCACAAGACGGATCTCGTGGCGCGTGCGACGGGCTACGCGGCTTACCAGTCCACCGCGACGGTCGCGGACGACAACTCGCCGGGTGTTCGCGTGCTCGAGTCGAATGGGTCGACCAACGTCACCGAGTTCACGGGCGGAAACTTCGGGCTCACCCAGCTCCAGGCGACGACCGATAACTTCCCGTTCCAGGACAGCTACACGCTGGCGCTGACGCAGGCGCCGCAGTCCGGTGAGATCGTCACCGTGACCGCGACCGCGCAGCCGACGCGCACCAGCCAGACGGGCGGAATCGTGTCCTTCGCCCAGCAGCTGCGCGTGTGCCTGCTGACCACCCTGGTCGACTGCACGATGGACATCCAGTACGCGCAGACGGCCGCCGTCCAGTTCGATTTGACCACCTGGAACGCGGCGCAGACAGTGTTCGTCCGGGCGGTGGACAACAACCGGGTCGACGGCATGGACACCCACGTCTTCGCCCCGCAGCTCAACCAGCTCAACAACATCCAGGGTCCTCTGTTCATCAACGGCGGACTCGGGAAGGACCGCACCGGGTTGCTCGAGCGCGAGCCGGTGATGCTGCCTGGTGAGCGCAACGAGACGCCGCCGATGGGCAGCGTGGTCTCGGCGACGCCGGGCACGATCGACAACAGCACCGCGGCGACGGTGACGATCGATCCCTCCACGCTGGGCCAGATCACGGTCACCGCGGGGACCGGGAACACGGTGCAGGAGATCGAGATCAACGCCAACGGCGGAACGTTCACGCTGTCGCATGGCGGAGGCACGACCAGCGCGCTGGCCTTCGACGCCCCGGCGATCGCGGTCCAGAACGCGATCAAGGCCCTACCCGGGATCATCGACGCCAAGGTGGCCCAGAACGGAAACGTCTACGAGGTCACGTTCCTGAACCCGACCAACCCAGGCGGCCCGCTCGGCTTCGACGCCTCGGGGCTCAAGCCGCGCAGCCCGTCGGACGTCGTCGGCTTCACGATCGAGATCACCAGGGGCACGGCCAAGAACAAGCAGCGCATCGTCACCGGCGCCATCGCGAGCCTCGGCAACTGGGTGCTGACCCTCGACAAGGGGTGGTTCAGCCCGTTCACCAACGACGCGTCGGTGCCCGACGGGGCGTCGAGCAAGTTCACGCTCCACAAGACCAACCCGAACCTGCTCGTCCACGAGGAGACGCAGGCCAACCTGCTGCAGGTCTACGACACCGACAACCCGGCTTCGTACAACGACCCGAACCTGAACCCGAACCCGTTCGGCCAGGGCCGGCTGTTCTTCGATGGGACGAAGTTCGGGCCGGCCGACGTCAACGGCGACATGAAGCACCTCGACCAGTTCCGGATCACCGGCTTCGGCATGGGCGCCAACCGCTGCATCGGCGGGCCCGCCCAGGCGGTGAGCGCCGCCCTCGTCGACGCGAACGCTTGCACCGGCCCGGTGGGCGGTAACGAGCCCGGCGGCATCACGTTCAAGGGCGTCACGAACATCGACATCAATCTCGGTCCGGGCAATAACTACTTCACGATCCTCGACACCCCCGCCGGAGCGGTGACGAAGCTGAACACCGGCGCCGGAGACGACGTGGTGGACGTCAAGAAGGTCAGGGGCCACACGTTCGTCAACACCGGCGCCGGCACCGACACGGTGAACCTGCACAACGACCTGCAGCAGCTGAGCGAGCTCATGGGCCTGCTCACGGTCAGCGGCGACAGCCCGCAGGCCAACATCGTCAACTTCGCCAACGGCTCGCCGCGGCAGGGGACGGCGGTCGACCCGGTCGACGCGATCCAGGTCCTGACCGTGGACGCGACCGGTGGCACTTACACGCTCACCTACGCGCCGCGGCCGCTTGGCCTGTCCGCATCGCAGAGCTTCGGCCCGGGCACCCTGGGCGTTGGGACTTACTTCTATGAAGTCACGGCGATCACCTCGCGGGGCGAAACGCTGCCCTCGAAGGAGACGTTCGCGACCGTGACGCTGCACGGGAGCGTTGACCTCACCTGGTCACCTGTGCCGTTCGCGACGGGCTACAACGTGTATCGAGGCGCTGCGCCCGGCGCGGAGCAGTTCCTCTCGGGAGCCGGGTCGTCGACGAGCTTCACCGACGACGGAACCGCCTCCGGGTCGTCTGCGACGCCGCCCGCAACCAGCGGCGCGGACCAGCCGGCCACCATTCCTTGGGACGCTCCTGCAACTGGCGTCGGCAGCATCCAGTCTCTGCTGGGCGCGCTCGCCCTCATCGGCGGCACGGCCAACGTGGACGTCCAGAAGGCGGGCAATGTCTATCGGATCCACTTCCAGAACGCACTGGCGGGCACACCGATCTCGCTGCTGCTGAGCGATCCGACTACGCTCACAAACGGCGCCGGCGAGTCCGACATCCTGAACATCGACGGCAGCGGCGCGAGCGCCGACGACAATGCGGTGCTCACGTCTTCATCGCTGACCGGCCTCGACATGCAGACGCCGAACACGATCCAGCAGCTGGTCCTTGACGCCACCGGCGGCACCTTCACCCTCGATTACTCGTTCCCGATCTTCCCGACCAACCTGGTCGCCACGGCCGCCCTCGGCGGCACGCTGACCGCCGGCAGCCACTACTACGTCGTGACCGCGATGGTCGGCGGGCAGGAGACCATCGCTTCGGCAGAGGCGTCGGCGGTGACCGCGGGCGGCGGCAAGGTCAACATCACCTGGTCCGGCGTGGCGGGTGCGACGACCTACAACGTGTACCGCGGCGACAGCGCCGGTGGCGAGAACATCGTGCAGAGCACGCCGGATGCGAGCGCGAGCTTCTCGGACATGGGCGCGGGCACGGCGGCCCCGGCGGGAACGCCACCCACCTCGAGTCCCGTCGTCGCCACCGTGACCACGCCAGCGCTCGCGTACAACGTCTCCGCCGCCGACGTGCAGACGGCGCTGGAGAACCTGGCCGGCGCGGGCAACGTGGTAGTGACGCAGAACGATGACATCTACACCATTCGCTTCCAGGGCTCGCTCAGCGACACAGCCGTGCGGCGGCTGGTCGCACACGCGGGAGATCCACTGGCAGGAGGACTGCAGAAGGCGGTCGAGCAGCTCGGCGGCGCCGTCAACACCGGGGCGGGCAGCGCAATCGTGAGTCAGCGGTCGCCCGGCTACGCGACACCCGCGACCAACCAGGTCCAGGTGCTGACGCTCGACGCGACCGGCGGATCGTACCGCCTGAGCTTCCACGTCAACGGCGTGCCGTTCCGCACCGCGCCCATCCCATACAACGCCGGCGCGGAGCAGGTGCGGCAGGCGATCCAGGACGCCATCGCAGCCGGCGAGACGTCGGACGCGAACCTGCAGCTCTACCTGAAGGACGCCGTGGACGTAACCGTGGACCGCTACCCGAGCGGCTACTGGAAAGCCGGCCACAACCTCGACATCTACGTCCTGAACTTCCAGGGCATGCTGCGGAAGGCGAACCTTGGCCCGGGCCTGGACACTGTCGTCGTCGACACCGGCGCGCTCACCGGCACCGTCACGAACACCACCCGCATGGACGGCATCGACTACTACGGGTTCGAGACCATCAACATCGCCACCGGCTCGGGCGCCGAGGTCTTCAACGTCCGGGGCACGAGCCCGGGCAGCAACGGCTTTGCAGCCACGGGCAAGGTCGCGGTGACCAACGTGAGCCTCAACGCGGGCGACGACAAGGTGTTCATCTCATCGGACGCCGACGTCGACCAGCAGAGCTGGACTGCGGTCGACTTCCTCACCGGCAACATGGACGACGTTCGCGGCTCGCTCAACCTCGACCTCGGCACCGGGCGCCATCGCCTGTTCATGAGCGACGAGAGCTCGTCCGCAGGCGACAACGTGTCGATCACGCATGTCGCCGCGTCAGTGCCGGGCAACCTCCACCTCGAACCGAGCGCCGAGATCTTCGTGATCGGCCTGTCGCTGACGTCGGACGGTCACGCGGGCGGCATCTCGTACAAGGTCGATCCAACCGGAAACCTGTATGACGGCGTCGCTTACTGGACGGGCTCGGGCAACGACACGGTCAGCATCGATCGCACGCACGACCGCCCGATGCCGGCGGGTGGTCACGCGACCGAACGCACGACGACCATGCTCAACACCGGCCTGGGCGACGACAGCGTGACGGTGAACCTGCAGGCGGGCACGGACGGCTTCTTCGTGCTGAACACATCGGGCGGCTCCGCCACCGGCGATCCCGCGATGCACTCGGCCGGCGGCCCGTCGGACAAGGACACCGTCGACGCCTCGCTGTCGACGCTGCCGCTGGTCATTTTCGGCGGGTTCGGCAACGACCTCATCCGCGGGGGCCAGGGTAACGACATCATCCTCGGCGACCTGGGACGCGTCCAGTACACCAACCTGGCGGGCACACTGCTGATCGCGCAGTTCGGCTACGGCGGGCGTGGCGATATGGTCAGCGACCAGGTGCTCGACCCGCGCTGGGTGTACTCGTTCGTGCCCGACCTGACCGTGGGCGGCAACGACACCCTCTACGGCAACGGTGGCGAGGACATCCTGATCGGCGGCGCCAGGAACGACGCGATCGACGGCGGGGCCGGCGACGACCTCATCTTCGGTGACGCCGTGCAGCTGTTCCGCCGCGACGTCGATCCGAATGCGGTCCCGGTGGGGGCGATCACCAATCCTCGCTTCCAGGTCCTGAGCGGTTCCCAGATCTACAGCACGCTTTCGGGCAACCTGGGCCAGGCGCTGAACGACGGCACGCCGCGCAACTACCGCGACGCCAACGGGGTGCACGCTCCGGATTGGGCCGAGTACCAGGTCAGAAACCTGTACCAGTCGACCGATCCGTCAGTCAGCCCCGCGGGAAGCTTTGGCAACGACTACATCGCGGGCGGCCCCGGCGACGACATGATCTTCGGCCAGGACGGCAGCGACACGATCCAGGGCGACGGATCGATCGACATCGCGCCAGGCACGTCACTGCCGTGCGTGGCCGGTCCCGTCGGAGTCGCGTTCGACTTCGCGTCCCTCGTCGGCGCGTGCCGAGACCCAGGCACGACCGCGATTCCGACCGGCACCCTTCACATGAACGCTTCCGTCGACGACTACGGCCAGGTCGCCCACCCGAGCGACCCGCTTTGGGCGGACGGCAGCGACTATATCGAGGGTGGCGCAGGCAGCGACACCATATTCGGCAACCAGGGCCAGGACGACATCGTCGGCGGCAATTCGGACATGTTCACGCTGGATACGCCGGCGAAGCGTCAGGATTCACCGAACCTGATCTTCGGCGGTTCCGGCACGCACATCGGGCGCAACGAATGCGGCGCGGAGCCCACAACGGACGGTACGCCCGGCCACTGCGCCACGGTCAATCCGAACGTCCACTCCCACGACTCGGATGCGATCGTGGCCAACAACGGCGACATTGTCCGCCTCATCCCGCTGGCGCTCGGCGTGCCGCAGCCCGGGTTCCTGACCTTCAACTACGACAACTACCCGGGCACGGAGCGCATCGTCCCCCGCGCCGTGACGCTGGTCGACTACACACCCGGGGGACCCGACCTGCTGCTCGGTCAGGCCGGACCGGTGGTCACCGGGTTGCCCGCCACCAACCACGTCGGCGACATTGGCGCCACGCTCCTGGCGAGCGGTCAGGCCCAGGGCAGCGAGATCCACGGCGAGAACGGCGACGACTTCATCTATGGCGGCCCGGGCAACGACGTCCTGTTCGGCGACGGCCAGAACGACACGATGATCGGCGGCTATGGGAACGACTGGATGTCAGGCGGCACCGGAGACGACGGCATGCTCGGTGACGACGGCCGCCTGTTCACCAGCCGTGAGGGCCTGACCGAACCCCTCTCCGGGCTCACCGTCGCGCAGACCCAGTCGCTCATCGCGACCTCCGGCAACCTTCAGCAGGCGCTCATCAATGTGAGCGGCGAGCTGCTCTACACCGCGCTGCTCGTGCCCGACAACCTCGACCCGTTTCACAGGCAGCCGTTCACTCTCATGCCGCGGCCCCTGTTTGCCAGCGACATCATGTACGGCGGCCTCGGCAGCGACGCTATGCACGGCGGCCCGGGCGACGATGCGATGTCCAGGCGCCGAGGCGCCGGCCTCATCGTTCACGAACAGCTACGGCACGGATGGAAGCAAGATCAACAGCGCGACGATCGAAACCGACTTCGGCCATCCGTTCAACCCCGGCAACGTGCTCGGATACAACCCGGCCACGACCAAGTTCCACGAGTTCGACGCCAACGACCCACTGCGGAAGATCCTGCTCGTCCACGCGACCGGTGCGCTTTCGAAGACGGGTTCAGGTGACAACTGGTTGCTGAACTTCGATGCCACCGAAGGGCCTCTCGACGCGCAGTGGATCCAGGGACAGACCAAGTACAAGGCGGTGCCCACCGATGGCAACGACGCCCTGTTCGGCGATCTCGGCTCCGACTGGCTGGTCGGCGGCAGCGGACGCGACCGCCTGTGGGGCGGCTGGGGCGACGACCTGCTCAACCTGGACGACAACCTCGATTCGCCGTGCGGCCCCGGCAGCACGATCACCACAGGCTGCGGCCTCAACCAGACCACCGACACCAATCCGTCCTGGGAAGACCTGGGATACGGCGGCGCGGGTCGCGACGTGCTCATCGCCAACACGGGGGGCGACCGGATGATCGATTGGGTCGGCGAGTTCAACTCGTACCTGGTGCCGTTCTCGCCGTTCGGCATGAACATGATCAGCGATCAGATCCAGCCCGGGCTCCCTGCCTTCCTGTACGGGCTCTCCAGAAGCGACGGAGCCGACATGACGCTGGCGGCGCGCTACCGGAGCGATCCAGCCCGCAACGGCGAGCCGTTCGCCGAGCTCGGCCTGGTCCTTCAGCAGGATGTCGCTTACAACGACCAGCGCGGCTCGCCGCGCGACCCGCAGGCCGGCAACCTGCATGGAACGCGTGATGTGCTCAGGACTTCGGGGACGCAGTCGATCAACTCGCCCGGCACCTGCTGCGATCCGCCGGTGGGTGGAGCTCCGCATCTTGTGTCGGCGCCTGCCCGGGTCGACAACATCGGGCAGACGTCCGTCCCGACAGTCGTGAGCGGCCCGGCCGGCATCGTCGCCAGCTACAGCGTCTCGGATGGCCTGAACTCGGTCAGAGGGTCTGGAACCGTGGGCGACGACTCCATGCTGCCGGCGGTTCTTGATCTCTCGGGGCTGTCCGACGCCGTTCTGACCGTCACCATGAGCCCGATGGACGGTTCGGGCGCAGTCACGACGACCATCGTCAAGAACACAGTCCAGCCTGGCGCGCCTGGCCTGTCGGCGCTCGCCTACGTCGGCCTTGCCAATACCGGCGCCGCGACATTCGCCGTCACGGGACAGCCCGGCACCTTCGTGTATCTCACGGTCTCCGACGGCACGCTTTGGGAGGACGGGATCGGCACGCTGGACGCCACCGGCACGCTCTCGCTGGCTCTCGACCTGTCGCGGCTCGCGGACGGCAGCCTCAACGCGACGGTGACCTTGACAAATGCCACGGGCAGCAGCAGCTCGAGCACGTTGACGCTCGTGAAGGACACCATCCCGCCGGTCGCGCCCAGCGTTTCGCTGCCTCAGTACGTCAATCTCGTCAACCAGTCCGCGGTGGCGCTGCAGGTCGCCGGCGAGGCCGGCACGGCGGTCAACGTCACCGTCAGCGACGGGGTCAGCTCGCTCGCGGGCCGAGGCACGGTCGGGACCGGCGGCACCGTCGCCCTGGGCCTCAACCTGTCTTCCCTGAAGGACGGTCCCTTGACGGCGACCGTGAGCCTGACCGACGCGGCCAGCAACATAGGCGCTACCGCGCAGGCGTCATCGACCAAGAACACAGTCGCGCCGGCAGGTTCGTTCAGCATCAACAACAACGGGCCGGTCATCGGCGGCCAGCTTGCGACTGCAAACCCGAACCTGACCCTGCAGATCGCGTTCAGCGATGCGGCGGGCCTGACCCAGATGGCCTTCTCGACCGACGGCGGTGCGACTTACGGACCTTGGGTCGCATATGCAAGCACGGGCGCGGTCAGCCTGCCCGCGGCGGACGGCGTCTACAACGTCGCCGTGGCCGTCATCGATGTCGCCGGCAACGCCACCGCGCTGACGCGGAGCATGCGGCTCGACCGGACGCCGCCCGTCATCACCGCCTCGCTGCCCGCTCCGACCAACGGCACGTTCTACGACGTGGGCAAGAAGATCACCCTCACCTACGGCGCCACCGATATCGACGGCGCCACGACCTCGGTCGTCCTCGATGGCGCGACTACGATCACGGGCGGAGCGATCGACATCGACACTCTGAGCTCAGGCACTCACACGATCGTGGTGAAGTCGACCGACGGCTTGGGGAACACATCGTCGGTGACGATCACCTTCGTGATCCATCCGACAATCAGCGGCATCATCAACGCTGTCAACGACGGAGCGTCACGGGGATGGATCGCGAGCTCCGAGGCCTCGACTCTCGCCTCCCAGCTCAAGCTCGCACTCAATGCCGGCAGCAGCACGAAGGTGAAGATGCTGCAGTTCGTCTTCATGGTCCAGCAGCAGAGCGGTAAGTCGATCACCACCGCCTACGCCGCGCTTCTAGTGAATTGGGCCAATGACCTGATCAGCCGGCTCTAGCTCTCCGGGCTAGCCGGCGACCGCCCGGTCGCCGATCTCGAGCACTGAATCCAGGATCTCGAAACCCTCGTCGAGCTCACTCTCGCTGATGCACAGCGGCGGGTTGGTCATGATCGTGTTCCAGCGCACGAAGGTGTGCATGCCCGCGTCGAGCAGGGCCTGGCTGATCGCTTTCATCTCCGGTGAGGTACCGTTGAAGGGCGCGAGCGGCTCCAGGGTCGAACGGTCTCGCACGAGCTCGAGCGCGCCGAACAGGCCGATCGACCTCGCCGCTCCGACGCAGGGATGGCGTTCCTGGAGCCGGCGGTGGTGCTTCGCAAGAACGGCGCCCATCCGCAGCGAGTTACCGACCATGTCGTCCTCTTCGTAGGCCTGGATCGCGCCGAGAGCGGCGGCGCACCCGAGCGGGTGGCTGTTGTAGGTGAGGCCGCCGTAGAAAACGTGCTGGTCGAAGTACGACGCCACCTGCGGCCGCATGCCGACCGCGCCCAACGGCACGTAGCTGCTGGTCAGGCCCTTGGCCAGCGTGATCAGGTCGGGGACGACGCCCCAGTGGTCGACGGCGAACCACCTTCCGGTGCGGCCGAACCCGGTCATGACCTCGTCGCAGATGAGCAGGATCCCGTGCCGATCGCACAGCTCGCGCACGCCCTGGAGGTAGCCGTCGGGCGGGATCAGGATGCCGTTGGTGCCGGTGATCGGCTCGAGGATGAAGGCGGCGATGGTCTGCGGGCCCTCGAGCTGGATCGTTTCCTCCAGGTCGGCCAGCGCTTCGGCGGCGGTATCCCAGCCGCGCTGGATGCCGTGATATGGATCGAGCACGTGCACGACCCCGGCGCCCGCGCCTTCATTTGGCCATCGGCGTGGGTCCCCCGTCGCCTGCACGGAGGTGCCGGTCGAGCCGTGATAGGAGCGGTAGCGGGCCAGGATCTTGGCGCGGCCGGTGACCGCGCGCGCCATCTTGATGGCGTTCTCGTTGGCGTCGGCGCCGCCGAGCGTGAAGAACACCTTGTCGATGTCACCTGGCAGCAGCTCGGCGAGCTTTCGGCCCAGTCGGGCGCGCGGTTCGTGGGCCATGAACGGGCCGATGTAGGGGAGCTGGTCGGCCTGGCGCTTGATCGCGTCGATGATCCGGCGATCGCCATGCCCGGCGTTGACACACATCAGCTGGCTGTTGAAGTCGATGAAGCGGCGGCCGTCGGCGGTGTGGAAGTGGACGCCCTTGGCGGCGGTGACGGGCAGGGGCTTGAGCCCCGCCTGCGCCGACCAGTCGTACAGCGTATGGCGGAGGCAGAGCTCGGTGATCTCCTCCGCGCTGAGCGCCTTGACGGTCTCTGTCGCCACCTCGGCCTGATCCTAACTCGCAAAGGGCTCGGTGTTGCTCTACGCTCTAAAGCGGTGGCCGACGACGTCCTGGAGCTGCTGCGCGAGTACGCCGCCAACGGCACGCCGTGCGCGCTGGCGACGGTCGTGCGCTGCGAGCCTCCGACCTCCGCGCGGCCAGGCGACAAGGCGGTCATCACCTCCGACGGCCGCCTTCGCGGCTGGATCGGCGGCAGCTGCTCAGAACCGGTGGTGAGGCGGGAGGCGCTGCGCGCTCTGGCGGAAGGGACGCCGCAGCTCGTCAAGATCGTCGGAGCCGACGAGGTCAAGCAGACGAGAAAGCGGGGCGAGCTGATGGTGGCCACGACCTGCCCGAGCGGCGGCTCGCTGGACGTCTTCATCGAGCCTCGCCTGCCCCGGCCGCTCCTGCTCGTCTTCGGCGAAAGCCCGGCTGCGCGCACCCTCGTCCAGCTTGGTTCGCTGGCGGGCTTTCGCACCTGCTCCGTCCACCCGGGAGCTCGCCCGCCCGACTTTCCCGGGGCGGACCTCGTGCTCGGCAGCCTCGACCTGGCTCCCGCGAACCCGGGGCCCGACAGCTGGGCGGTCGTGGCCACGATGGGCCACTACGACGAGGACGCCCTCGAGGCGGCGCTGAGCCACCCCACCCTCGACGTCGGCCTCATCGCCAGCAATCGGCGCGCGGCCGCCGTGCGGGCGGCGCTGCTTGGACGCGGGCTCGACGAGGCGGGCCTCTCTCGCCTGCGCAGCCCGGCCGGCAGGGTTCGAGGCGTCAGCCAGGAGGAGATCGCCGTGCTGGCGCTCGCGGAGGTCGTCGCCGCCCGTCAGAAGCGAGGCCGCGCGCCCGTGATCGAGCAGCCGGCGGTCATCTTCGCGACCGACCAGGTCTGCGGCATGACGGTCGACCCGCTCACCGCCGCGCACAAGGCGCTCCTTGACGGCAAGACCTACTGGTTCTGCTCGGCGGGATGCCAGGCGGAGTTCGAGAAAGAGCCCCAGCGATACCTGAGAGCCGTCGAAGCCTGACGCAAGACAGGCCGGAGTCACCCCCCGTCCCGATCACGGTCGCGCTGGAGCGAGTCGGCGCTCAGGCAGAGGAAGCAGACTTTGCCGGCGCGTTTCCGATCCTCGACGAGGCCCAGGTCGCGAAGCTCGGTCGCTACGGGGTCGAGGAGAGCGTTCCCGCGGGCCGCGTGCTCTTCCGAGAGGGGGAACGAGGTTCCGACTTCGTGGTGGTTCTGTCGGGCAGCGTGGAAGCGGTCGCCCACTTCGGAGAGTCCGGGGAAACCACCAGCACGACCTTCAACCCGGGTCAGTTCGTCGGGGTGATGAACATCCTCAGCAACGAGGGCGCCTACGTCACGGCGACAGCGACGGTTCCCAGTCGAATCCTCCGCGTGCCGCTCACCCAGCTCCGGGCCGTCATCGGCGACGACATCACGTTGAGCGAGATAGTCATCCGGGCGTTTCTCCTGCGGCACTCGCTGCTGCTGCGTCTGGGCACGGGACCAAAGGTGATCGGCTCTCGATACAGCGAATCCACCCGAGCGATCCTCGACCTCCTCGCGCGCAACCGCCTCGCCGTGACCTGGATCGACGTCGAGTCCGATCCTCGTGCAGAAACACTGCTGCGGAATTTTGGATTCACGGTGGCGGATATCCCGCTTGTGCTGGTGGCCGGGCAGCCCATCCTGCGTAACCCCTCCCTGGCGGAGGTCGCTGCAGTCTTCGGCATACAGGCTGATGAGTCGCATCTCGAAAACTCATGCGATCTCCTGGTCATCGGCGCCGGCCTTGCCGGGCTCGCGGCGTCCGTCTACGGCGGCTCTGAGGGCTTGTCGACGATGGTCGTCGAGGCGGCCGCGGTCGGCGGGCAGGCAGGGACCTCGTCGCGCATCGAGAACTATCTCGGCTTCCCGGCCGGACTTTCGGGCGCGGAGCTGGCGGCTCGCGCGGCGCTCCAGGCCGAGAAGTTCTCGGCTGCATTCCTGGTCGGGTCGCAGGCAAAGTCGCTCAACTCGGTCGGTGGCATTCACAGCGTCGAGCTGTCCGACGGCCGAACGCTGACAGCTCGAGCGATCGTGGTCGCGACCGGCGCGAGGTACAGGCGGCTGCCGGTCGAAAGGCTCGCCGAGTTTGAAGGTTCAGGCGTGTACTACGCCGCGACCGAGCTAGAGGCGCAAAAGTGCACTGGAACCGTGGTTGTGGTCGGAGGCGGCAACTCCGCCGGCCAGGCGTCGGTCTTCCTGAGCCGCCGGCTAGAGGTGCATCACCTGGTCCGCGCGACTTCGCTTGACGCGACGATGTCGCGCTACCTGATCGACCAGATCGAGCGCGATCCGCGCATCACGGTTCATTACCGGACTCAGGTCAAAGAGCTGATCGGCGCCAACGTCCTGGAGGCCGTGGTGATCGAGACGGCGGATGGCAAACGAATCCAGCTGCCCGCGTGCGCACTGTTCTCGTTCATCGGCGCCGAACCGAACACCGACTGGCTGAACCAATGCCTGCAGGTCGACGAGGACGGATTCATCTTCACCGGGTCCGAGGTGACCGCGACGGATGGCTGGACGCCGCTGCTGCTGGAGACAAGCCTCCCGGGCATCTTCGCTGTGGGCGATGTGCGGCACGGCTCGATCAAGAGGGTCGCGACTGCCGTGGGCGAAGGGGCCATGGCGGTCAGGCTGGTGCACGAACGGCTGTCATCCCCGGTGCAAATCAGGTAACTCGCCTCCCCACTTTGTGGGGAGGCCGGCCCGCTCGCGCAGCGAGCTGGCCGGGTGGGGAGATCGGTGTGGTTAAGGCTCCAGCCGCGCCAACAGCTTCTTCAGCAGCCCCGCGAGGGAGCGCCGCTCCGCCGCGTTGAGGCCGGCCACGAGGTCGCGCTCGCTGGCGGTGTTCGCCGCCACAGCTTGCTCCAGGACCTGGCGTCCGGCTTCCGTGAGCTCGACGATCACCCCGCGGCGGTCGTTCGGGTGGCGGGTGCGCTTAACGTAGCCCCTGCGCTCGAGTCGATCGAGCCGGCTGGTGATGCCGGCCGACGACAGCATCAAACCCTTGAAGAGGCTGGTCGGCGAGAGCTGCTGCTTGGGCCCGGCGAAGCGCAGCGCGGCGAGCACGCCGACCTCGCCACGATTGAGCCCAAACCGGCCGAATGACTCCTCCTGGGCGCGGGCGACGTGGAGGGCGACACGCGAGATCCGCGCTGTCACCTGGTAAGGCTCGATATCCTGGCGCGGCTGCACTAGCCCAATCTGCTCGAGCAGCGCGTCCGTCCAATCCTTGTCGGCCATTCGCCCAAGCATACGGAATAGGTTCCTCAGGGGCGAGATTCTCGATGGCATGTATCTCGCTGGCGAGAGACTGCGGCGAGCTCCTGATGCTGCCGGGCCGGCCATCGAGCCGGCGACCGAGATTGCGCTCCGCGAGCTGGACCACGTTTTCGCCTTCATCCACTCCCGGGTCGGCAGCCGGGCCGACGCCGAGGACCTGACCCAGCAGGTCGCCCTCAAGGCCCTGCCCCGCCTGCGCGACGGATACCCAGGGCCTGCCGTGCGCGCCTACCTCTACACGACCGCGCGTTCGGTGATGGCGGGGTTCTGGTCGAGCCGGGCGCGCGTGCCCGAGGCGGAGCTGGGCGACGATCTGTGGATCGAGGGTCGCGGGAACGAGCTCACGGCGCCGCCGCCGGCTGCGCTCTGGGTGGAGCGCACGCTGGGCGCGCTGCCCGCCCACTACCGGCTCGTCCTCGAGCTCAGGTTCCTGCGCGGCTACTCACTGCACGAGACGGCAGACCAGATGGGCAAGACGGTGGGCGGAGTCAAGGTGATGCAGCTGCGAGCCCTGCGCGCCGCCGCGCGAGTCGGCATCGCCTAGTCGGGCCCTATCCGCTCGGCTGGTCGCCCTCTCCGATGACGTCGCGGCTCCGAAGCCGCTCGAGGCTCTGCATGCGCGCCTGGGCCCGGGGCCCGAGCCGGTTGAGGACCGCGGCCACCATCGCCTCGACCACCGCCGTCGCGCCCACCAGCGAATCAAAAGGTCCCACCGTCTCGACGCTGGTGACGAGCACCTGCCGGGCGAACGCCGAGGCCGGCGAGAGCCACGGGTCGGTGAAAAGCACGACCGTGCAGCCCTGGGTGGAGGCGATCCGCGCGCTCTCGATCGTGTCGGCCTGGTAGCGGCGGTAGTCGAACACCACCAGCACGTCGCCCTTGCGAAGGTCGATCAGCTGCTGGGCGGGGGCGCTGCGCTCGGTGTCGACCAGGGCGATCCCCGGCCGAAGAAGGTGGAGCTGGCCGGCCAGGTATCGGGCGAGCTGTGCGCTGACCCTGCCGCCCAGCACGAGCGCCCGCCGCCGGACGTCGGCCAGCAGCCCGACCGCCTCCTCGAAGTCGTGGTTGGAAAGCTGCTCGAGGGTCGCCTGCAGGTTGCGGCGCGAGACGTCGAGGGAGTCGGACAGCAGAGAGCCGGCGCCTCGCCCCTGCTCCTCGTCGCGGTAGCGCTCGAGGGGCGACGACATGCGTGCCTGCACCTCGTGCCGGAGGACCTCCTGGAACTCCGGGTAGCCCCGAAAGCCGAGCTTCGTGATGAACCGGGTCACTGTCGGGGCGCTCACGCCGGCGCGGTCGGCGAACCGGGCCACGCTCTCGAGGCCGGCGATCGGGTAGGAGGCCAGGAGCACCCTGGCCAGCTTCCGCTCGGCCGGGCTCAGGCTGGCCAGGCGCTGCCTGACGAGCTCGCCGATCCTGGAGTCCTTCTCCGTGACGTTTGTTACATCTGGATCCATTAACGCCCGCTCCGAGACATCCTTGACAAGAATCCTATCCGCTGTTAGCTTCGCCGCAAGCCTCGAGGGGAGGGCGACAGCGCGCCGGTTGCCCCGGCGCGACAGGGGAGGATTGCTGCATGAACGCATCGGCTCAGAGTGACGTAGAAGCTCTCCATCGCATGGGCTACGCCCAGGAGCTTCGGCGCAGGATGTCGACCTTCTCCAACTTCGCGGTCTCGTTCACCATCATCTCGATCCTTTCCGGCTGTCTCACCCTCTACGCCTATGGGATGAACACCGGCGGCCCCATCGTCATGAACATCGGCTGGCCGGTGGTCGGCATCTTCGTCACGCTGGTCGGCCTGGCGATGGCCGAAGTCGCCTCGACTTACCCAACCGCTGGAGGTCTGTATTACTGGGCGGCCAAGCTGGGCGGGAAGAACGGCGCGGCCTGGAGCTGGTTCACAGGCTGGTTCAACCTCCTGGGCCAGGTGGCCGTGACCGCCGGCATCGACTTTGGTGGTGCGTTCTTCATGTCCGCCCTGTTCAACCAGCTGTTCAACTACACGCTCGATCCTCCCCACATCATCGCCGTCTACGCGGTCATCCTCTTCGCGCACGGACTGCTCAACACGTTCGGCATCCGGCTGGTGGCCATCCTCAACGACATCTCGGTCTGGTGGCACCTGATCGGCGTGGTGATCATCGTCGGCGCGCTCTTCTTCATCCCCTCCAAGCACCAGTCCCTCTCGTTCATTTTCACGGGCTTCGTCAACAACACCGGGTTCAGCTTCGCCGGCGCTTCGATCTACGTATTCCTCATCGGCCTCCTGCTGGCGCAGTACACGTTCACCGGCTACGACGCCTCGGCCCACATGACCGAGGAGACCAACAATGCTGCGCTCGCCGGTCCCAGAGGAATCGTGTGGTCGATCGTGGTCTCGCTGTTCGCCGGCTGGCTGCTCCTGATCGGCGTGACGTCGGCGATCCAGGACTACACATCCGAAGTCGCCGCAGTGGTGCCGCCGGCGCAGATCTTCGTCGACGCCGTGGGCAAGAACCTGGGGACGTTCCTGCTTTTCATCGTTGTGGTCGCGCAGTTCTACTGCGGCATGTCATCCGTGACCGCGAACTCACGCATGATCTATGCCTTCTCTCGCGACGGTGCGGTGCCGGGCTCCGAGTTCTGGCACAAGATCAATCCGCGCACGCGCACTCCGACCAACTCGATCTGGTTCGCGGCCGTAGGCGCATTCCTTCTCGGACTGCCCTACCTGTGGAACCCGGTCGCATACGCCGCCGTGACCTCGATCGCCGTGATCGGGCTCTACATCGCGTACGGCCTGCCCATCCTTCTTCGGTTGCTGGCGGGTGAGAAGTTCCAGCGCGGGCCGTGGCACCTCGGCAGGTGGAGCTATGTGGTCGGCTGGATCGCGGTGATCTGGATCGGCTTCATCTCGATCCTCTTCATCCTGCCTCAGGTCGCGCCCGGAACCACCCTCCAGACATTCAACTACTCGATCGTGGCGGTGGCCGTCGTATTGCTCTACTCAGGGGGATACTGGTTCCTGTCCGCCAAGAACTGGTTCAAGGGGCCGAAGGTTCAAGGATCGGCTGAAGAGCTTGCGAAGATCGAGGCCGAGCTCGAGGCCGTCGGCGCCGCCTGACAGGCTCGGTGCTGTCCTGACCACAGACCGGCCGAAGATCGGCATCACCGTCCACCCGCGGCGGGGCCTGGAGTACTTCGGGCCCTACCGCCGGGCGGTGACGGCCGCGGGCGCCGAGCCCGTGGACCTGCTCCCTGGGACCACGACGCTCCCGGACGTCGACGGGCTCCTGCTGCCCGGGGGCTGGGACGTCGACCCGTCCTTCTATGGAGAGCGCAGGGACGACAAGGTCGGAGAGACCGACCGCGAGCTCGACGAAACGGAGCTGTCGCTGTTCCACCAGGCTCGCGAGCGCGGGCTCCCGGTGCTCGGCATCTGCCGTGGCCAGCAGGTGATCAACGTGGCCATGGGCGGCTCGCTCGTTCAACATCTCGAAGACCACGACGCGCGCGCCATCGGCCGGACCCACCTCGCCCACACGATCGAGGTCGATCCCGCCTCCGAGCTCGGCCGCGCCGCGGGCGAGCACAGGATCCGGGTCAACAGTCTTCACCACCAGGCCGTGAAGAACCTGGCGCCGGGCCTCCTGCAGACAGCGCGCGGCGACGATGGCACCGTCGAGGGGGTCGAGTCCAGCGACGGCCTCATCGTCGCGGTCCAGTGTCACCCTGAAGAGCTCACCACCGACCTGCCCTGGGCGCGCGCGCTGTTCGAGCGCTTCGTCGCCCGCGCTCGCGGCCGCACCAGAAAGACGGCGCGGTGACGATTTGCTGACCAAGGAGCGCCTGGCCGCCGACGTCAAGGCCGGCAAGATCGACACCGTCGTCGTCGCCTTCACCGACATGCAGGGCCGGTTGATGGGCAAGCGCGTCGACGCCGAGTACTTCGTAGAGACGTCGTATGAAGGCGAGTCCACCGAGGGCTGCAACTACCTGCTCGCGCTGGACATGGAGATGGAGCCCGTGCCGGGCTACCAGATGGCGAACTGGGCGCAGGGCTACGGTGACTTCGACCTGGTGCCGGACTTCGCCACCCTGCGGCAGATCCCATGGCTCGAAGCGACGGCCCTCGTCCTCTGCGACGTCGCCTGGCATGACGGGAAGCCGGTACGGCCGTCGCCGCGGCAGGTCCTGCGCGGGCAGATCGAGCGGGCTCGCAAGCTCGGCTTCGAGCCGATGTTCGGCTCCGAGCTCGAGTTCTACCTGCTGAAGGAGACCTTCGCCGAGGCGCACGCGAAGCACTACATCGACCTGACCCCGTCCGTCCCCTACATCCTCGATTACCACATCCTGGCGACGACGTACGACGAGCCGTTCATCCGGGCGGTGCGCAACGGTATGAAGGGTGCAGGGATCCAGGTCGAGAGCTCGAAAGGCGAAGCCTGGCCGGGGCAGCAGGAGATCAACTTCCGCTTCTCGGACGCGCTGACGATGGCCGACAACCATGTCATCTACAAGAACGGCGTCAAGGAGATGGCGCACCAGCACGGTTGTGCCGTGACGTTCATGGCCAAGCCGGACCACACCTGGATCGGCAGCTCGTGCCACGTCCATTCGAGCCTTTGGAAGGACAAGCGCAACGTCTTCGACGGCGAGTCGGAGACGTTTCGGCAGTACCTGGCCGGTCACATCGCGTACGCGTCCGAGCTCGCGATCTTTCTGGCGCCCACCATCAACTCGTACAAGCGCTTCGCAGCTGGAAGCTGGGCGCCGACCACCCTCGCGTGGGGCCACGACAACCGGACCTGCGGTTTCCGCATCGTCGGCCATGGCCAGCACCTGCGGACCGAGTCACGCATCCCCGGCGCAGACGCCAACCCGTACCTCTGCTTCGCGGCCCTGCTTGCGGCAGGACTGCATGGGATCGAAAAGAAGCTCGAGCTGCCGCCGGAGTTCAAGGGCAACGCATACGAGTCCGACGTGCAGCGCTTCCCTCACGCCATGCGCGACGCGATCGGCGAGCTGGAGCGCGGGAAGATGGCGCGCCAGGCCTTCGGCGACGACGTCATCGACCACTACCTGAACTACGCGAGGACCGAGCAGTCGCTTTTCGACAGGGTCGTGACCGGCTACGAACGCGAGAGGCTCTTCGAGAGAGGATAGAGACTAGAAAGATGGGAAGGCTTGACGGCAAGGTCGCGGTGATCACAGGCGCGGCCGGCGGCATCGGCCGAGAGGCGGCGATCCTCTTCTCGGGCGAGGGGGCGCGGGTCTGCATCGCCGACATGGGCGTCGAGGCGGGAGAGAAGACCGCGAAAGAATGTCGAGAGGCTTTCTTCATCAAGGCCGACGTCAGCGATCCCAAGAGCGTCCAGGCCATGTACGCGGAGGCCGAAAGGCGTTATGGCCGCATCGACGTGCTCTACAACAACGCCGGCATCATGCCGGCCGACGACGACTCCATCCTCACCACCGAGCCGGACGCGTGGGACCGCGTGCAGGCCGTCAACGCGAAGGGCGTCTATCTCTGCTGCAAGTACGGCATCCCGTACCTGTTGAAGGCCGGCGGCGGCTCGGTCATCAACGTCGCCTCATTCGTCGCGTTGATGGGCGCCGCCACCTCGCAGATCGCCTACACGGCTTCGAAGGGCGCTGTTCTGTCCATGAGCCGCGAGCTCGCGGTGCAGTTCGCGCGACAGGGCATCCGGGTCAACGCTCTGTGTCCAGGGCCGGTGGAGACGCCGTTGCTCATGCGGCTTTTCTCCGAGAAACCCGGCGCCTTCGAGCGGCGCCGCGTCCATCTGCCCATGGGCCGGCTCGCGCAGGCGCGGGAGATCGCCAACGCCGCCCTTTTCCTCGCCTCCGACGAATCGAGCTACGTCAACGGCACCACGTTCCTGGTCGACGGGGGCCTCAGCGCCGCCTACGTGACGCCCGAGTAACGCGCGTGCTCGTAACCCCGCCTGGTATCCATCGCCATGCAATCGAAACTTGCGTTCATGGGCGGCCTGGTGGCGGCCGCCGTCCTTGCCGTGGCGTGCAGCACGACCACGTCCTCCGGCGCCACCTCTCCGTCGGCGCCCGGCTCGATGACCACCATCGGAGTCGCGGACAACGCCAAGCTCGGCAAGATACTGGTCGATGGCGGCGGCAAAACCGTGTATCTCTTCGAAGCCGACAAGGGCACGGCGTCGACTTGCTACGGTGACTGCGCCACGTACTGGCCGCCAGTCCTCACGACCGGTGCGCCCGAAGCGGGTACAGGCGTGAGCATCTCGCTGCTCGGCACCACCAGGCGCACGGACGGCACGATGCAGGTCACATATGGCGGCCACCCGCTCTACTACGTGATCACCGACCACAATCCCGGCGATACGACCGGGCAAGGAGTCAACAACTTCGGCGCCGCGTGGGACGCCGTCGGCCCGGACGGAATGCAGATCGGCTGACGCACGCCGCGCCATCGTCCGTGACGCGCTTGGCATTGGGGTCGCTTCCGGCGCCTACGCGCTCTCTTTCGGCGCCATCTCGACCACCGCCGGGCTGAACCTGCTCCAAACCGTTTCCCTTTCGGTCCTCATGTTCACCGGCGCGTCGCAGTTCGCGATGGTCGGTGTGATCGGCGCGGGAGGCAGCGTGTGGGCGGGAGCGGCGACGGCGCTGCTGCTGGGCACGCGCAACGCTCTGTATGGCGTGAGGCTGTCGTCGCTGCTCGGAGTGAGGAGACTGCGCCGCGCGGGTGCGGCCCAATTCGTGATCGACGAGACCACGGCCATGGCGATCGCCCGCGACAATGCGGGCGACGCGCGGTTTGCGTTCTGGGCAACCGGCCTCGCGCTCTTCACCCTGTGGAACCTGGGCACGCTGATCGGCGCGCTGGCGACACACGCATTGCCCAACCCGAAGCTTCTTGGTTTCGACGCCGCCCCGCCGGCGGCGTTTCTCGCGCTGCTTGCCCCGCGCCTTCGTGCGCGCGAGCCGATGGCGATCGCCATCGCTGCCGGGGTCGTGGCGGTGATCTGCCTTCCGTTCGTCCCCGCCGGGGTCCCGCTGCTGATCGTCGCCGTCCTCGTCGCCCTCTACGGCGCGTCTAGCCTCCCCACCTTGTGGGGAGGTCGGCCCGAAGGGCCGGGTGGGGACCCGCACTGATGCTTTGGGCCGGGTTGCTGATCGCGTCGGCGGGCTGTTATGCGCTCAAGCTGGCGGGACTTTCACTCCCACAGAGCTGGCTTCAGGACGAGCGCATCCAGCGCACCGTGCCGCTGATCCCGGTCGCCCTGCTCGCCGCCCTGGTGGCGACGCAGACCTTCTCGACCGGCCACCAGCTTGTGCTCGACGTTCGCGCCGCGGCCCTTGCGGTCGCCGCCATCGCGGTGGTGCTGCGGGCGCCGTTCCTGGTCGTCGTAGCCTCGGCCGCCGCCACCGCCGCCCTACTGCGCTTGATCTAACGCTAATCTAGGCGCACTGTACGTCCGTCAGGACTGTACGTCCGTCGGGGTTGAGGAGGAGCAGACGTGCCGCTATACATGGACGTTCATGAGAAGCTGCCCGATGGTGCCACAGCGGCGGACGTCGCCAAGGCACACGAGGCCGATCTCGCCAAGCAGGGTGAGTACGGCGTGCATTACAAGCGCTACTGGGTCGACGAGAAGGCGGGGAAGGTGTTCTGCCTCGTCGAGGCGCCCGATGCTGAGACGGCAGCTCGGGTCCACCGGGAGGCACATGGGCTGGTGGCCGACCACATCTTCGAGGTCGCCGAGGGCTCCTGACTCCAGTGCTTATGGTTCGAGCTTCAGGGTCAGGATCTTGAACGGCGTCAGCTCCAGCTGGAGCTCGCCGTCATGCACCGCGACCTCCTCACGGCTGCGCTCCAGCAGGTCGCACAGGAACGCCCGGGTGGCGGGAAGAGTTGTTCGCAACCGCGCTCTGCAGCGTCCGCCCCAGGCCTCATAGAGCCGCACGATCACCGCGTCCGAATCCTCGGCGCGCTTGATCGCCTCGACGATCACCTGCCGGGTGTCGATCTCGATGAGCGACCGGGAAAAGCCGGCCGCCAGGTTTCCAAAGGCCGGCAGCAGCGGAGAGTTCAGGTCCTCTGCGGCCTCGATCACCCCGGCTTTTCGGAAATCCCCAGGATGCGGCATCAAGGCGTAGGTGAACTGGTGGCCGCCGAGGTCGGCGGTCGGGTCTGGATGCGTCGGTCCGCGCAACAGGGAGAGCCGCATCACCGATCCGTGGATGTCGTAGCCGTGCTTGCAGTCGTTCAGCAGCGCGACGCCGTACTCGCCATCGCCGAGGTCAGCCCAGCTCTGCGCGCAAACCTCGAACATCGCCCTGGCCTGGCTGGTGTCTTCGTGCGTTGGCCGCCGGAGGTGGCCGAACTGGATCTCATACGTCGCCTCGCGTGCGCTGACCGTCACGGGGAACGCGACCTTCAGCATCTTGTGGCGCTCCTGCCACTCGACGAAGGTCTCGAAACGCAGCACTCGCGAACCGGCGTCGAGTGTCATGGTCTGGAACAGCCACGACGCGCCGAACCTGCGTCCGAACGCGAGCAGTCCGCGAAGTCCGCCGCGGTGCTGAGCCTTCTCGATCGCGGTCACTTCGATGAATGAGTCGCGGTGCTCGGCGTCGAGATCCCACGCATCCCAACGCTTTGGGTTGTCGTCGTGCAGCTGGAGCAGGTTCCCCGGCCCGCCCAGCACCTCGCGATTCGCTTCCTTGTCCCAGATCGAGGTCAATACCGCGCGGTCGTCCCATTCGACGCGGAGCAGCTCGTTCTCCATGCCGTGGTCGGTGACCGAGACCTCGGGTTCACTGGAGTGGGGGACGACAGCCGCCCACCCGCACGGCGGTGCCTCGATGCGCGCGTATTCGCCGCTGAGGCTGACCACCTCAGTGCGCGGATGAGAGGTCGCGTTGAAGGCCACCAGCCCTTCGCCCTCGCCCACGATCGCCGACATCGCCGCCTCACCGATGTCAGTCGCCCGCTCCGTGACGTGCTCGAGGTCGCGCTCCGCCTCCTCATAAACCCAGTCGATGCTCGAGCCGGGGAGGATGTCGTGGAACTGGTTGAGCAGGAGAGTCTTCCAAAGGGCTTCCAGCTTGCCGGCCGGGGAGGCGCCGCCGGCGGCAACGGACCACATCTCCGCATGGCGGAGCGCGCTCTGCGCCAGCCGGTTCCACCGCTTGGTGCGCGACTGGCTCGTGTACGTGCCGCGGTGCAGCTCGAAGTACAGCTCGCCGGCCACGGTGGTCAGGTCTTTTGCCTCGGATGAAGCTGCCTCGAAGAAATCGCCGGCGTGGCCTATCTCCACGCCCAGCCGGTGCGCCGACTCGATCATCTCCGGCTGAGGACCGCCGCCTCCATCGCCCCAACCGAACAGGTAGAGCGACCTGCGCGAGCTGCGGCCGTCCTTGAAATTGCGGATGCTCAGTTCAACCTCCTCGGGCTTGAAGCTGCCGTTGTACGTGTCGGCGGGCGGGAAGTGGGTGAAGATGCGCGACCCGTCGATCCCCTCCCACATAAAGGTGTGGTGCTCGGGCTTGTTGGTGTCGTTCCAGGAAAGCTTCTGGGTGAGGAAGAAGTCGCAGCCTGCTTCGGAGATGAGCTGAGGCAGGTTGCCCGGGTAGCCGAACACGTCCGGCAGCCAGAGGATCCTGGTCTCGTACCCGAGCTCCTGCATGAAGAAGCGCTTGCCGTGCAGCAGCTGGCGCACCAGCGACTCGCCCGAAGGTAGGTTGCAGTCGGCCTCGACCCACATCGCGCCAACCGGCTCCCATTGGCCTGCCGCGACCTTCTCCTTGATGCGGCGGAAGATGTCGGGGTAGGACTCCTTCATCCACGCGTACTGCGCGGGCTGCGACGCGGCGAAGACGTAATCCGGATGCTCGTCCATCAGAGCGAGCTGCGTCGACCAGCTCCGCGCGACCTTACGCTTGCCTTCCCGGATCGGCCACTCCCAGGCGGTGTCGATATGTGCGTGGCCGACTGCGGTGATTCGGTGCGAAGGGTCGAGTCGAATGTCGCTGGTTCCGTCCTCCGGTGAATCGCGAACGGCGAGCTCGGCCTGCCGCAGGGTGAACGCCGGCTCCGTCGATTGGCGCAAGGCGAGCATTGACGGCGCGGGCTCAGGCCCGGCCTCGGTTGCTCGCGGATTGGCCGCCGCTTCGAGATAGAAATCGACTTCCGCGCCATCGATCGGCAGCCAGCGGTGGTTGGGATCAACCCCTCGCCACGGCTTGCCGTCCTTCCAGGCCAGCGCCTCGCAGGTGAACCCGGTCGGCCCGTCGAAGCCAAGGTCGAAGCACGCGATCACACGCTGCCCGGAACCATGCTCCGGCACGCGGCCCCGGACACGAAACCAGGTCGTGCTCCAGGGCGGGCCCCAGGGCTCGCCCACTTTGATCGGCGCGAACACTCCCCGAATGGCATCGGCGTAGCTGATGGGCTCGCCGCGCACGCGAAAGGCCGTCAGCTCGAGGGGCGTCGTCCCGTCGGTCACTCCTTGACCCCGCCCAGCGTTATGCCGCTCACGAAGTGTTTCTGCACCGCCAGGAACGCGAGAGTGATGGGACCGATGGCCAGTACCGCGATTGCCATCTGGGCCGAGAGCGCCGGTATCTGGACGCCGAATGCCTGGCTGCTGGTTTGCAGGATCGCGATGTTGGTGGAGATCTGATACAGCAGGTACTGGAGCGGCACCAGGGAGGGATTGTTGATGAAGAGCAGCGCCAGGTACCAGTCATTCCAGTAGGCGAGCGCGGTGAAGAGGGCGACTGTCGCCAGCGCGGGGCGCGACAGCGGGACGACGATCTGGAAGAAGATCCGCCACTCCCCGGCTCCATCCACCTTGGCCGCATCAATCAACTCCCGCGGCAATGACGCGAAGTAGGCCCTGAGCAGCAGCACGTACCACGGCATGACCAGGTACGGGAGGATCAGGGCAAAGAGCGTGTCCTGGATCTGCAGGTAGTGCGTGACGAGGATGTAGAGCGGAACCAGGCCACCGCTGAAGAGCAGCGTGAAGAACACGACGAACGACAGAGGGCGGCGCAGCGAGAAGTCGGTCCGCGACAGGGGGTAGGCCAGCATCGCCATGATCAGCACCCCGGCACCTGTGCCGATGAGCGTCACCGTAATCGTCACCGCGTATGCGCTCAGGATCTGGCTTGGATCATTGAGGATGTACTGGTAGGCCGCCAGGGATACGGTTCGCGGGACCAGTGAAAAACCATAGGTGCTGATGTCGGCCTCGGACGAGAGGGAAGCCGAAATAAGAAGGATCAACGGCACCAGGAACAAAAAGCTCAGCACCAGCAGGCCGGCGTGCACGGCCAGGGTGGAAAGGCGAAAGCGTTTGCGATACCGCACCTGTCGCAGCTGGGGCGATAAGGGGAGCACCCCCGCCGTGCTAGAAGAGTGCACTCTGCGGCTCGGTGCGACGCACCAACCAGTTCGAGAACAGCACCAGGAAGAATCCGACCACCGCCTGGAACGTGCCCGCCGCCGACGCCATACCCACATCACCGATGGTTGTGAGCGTCCGGTACACATAGGTGTCGATGACGTCAGTGGTGGGGTAGAGCTCGGGCGCGTTGCGGGTTACCTGGTAGAAGAGACCGAAGTCGGCATAGAAGATCCTGCCGATCGAAAGCAGCACGTTGATGATGATCAGCGGCTTCAGCAGCGGCAGTGTTATGTGCCAGATCTTCTGCCATGCGGTGGCGCCGTCCAGGCTGGCCGCCTCGTAATACTCGGGATTGATCGCGATCATGCCCGCCAGGTAGACGATGCTCCAGAAGCCACCGTTCTTCCAAACGGTGACGAGGGTGAGGATCACCGGCCAGTCCTCTGGCGACTCGTACCAGTGGACCGCCTGCACGCCGACTGAGTGAAGCGTGTGGTTCACGAGGCCGTTGCTGGTGTTGAGCAGGGCGAAGACGAAGTAGTTGATGATGACGTACGAAAAGAGGTAGGGAAAAAACAGGGTCGACTGGTAGAACCTGGCCAGCCATCGGTTCGAGCCCTGCACCTCTTTCAGCAACAGGGCAATGGCAAGCGCAACCACGAGCACGCTGACTATGAACAGCGCATTCATCGTCAAGGTGTTGACGACGATGCGCCGGGCATCGTCGGTCTGAAACAGGTAGTAGAAGTTCTTCAGGCCCACCCAGCGGCTGCCCAGGACGCCCTGATAGGCGCGGTAGTCCTTGAAGGCGATGATGATGCCGAACATCGGGAGATAGGCAAAGACGAACAGGACGCACAGCCCCGGGGCCATCATCAGGAGCAGCGCCCCGTTTCGTTTCCAGAAGGTGACGCTTCGCCTCCCCACTCCGTGGGGAGGCCGCCCCCCTCGCGCGGCGAGCCGGGCGGGTGGGAAGACGGGGCTGTCGACGGCTGTGACCGTAGGGATTGGGATCACACTGCTGAGTCATCTGCGACCGCGGGCCTGGCCGGCTGCGCCGCGTCCGACTCGCTCTCGACGATGGTCATCGGAACCCTGATCACCCGGCGCTCCTCTCCAAGCGATCGGGTCGTGCGCGCGATCAACAGCCTGGTGGCTTCGGCGCCGAGCACCTCGCCGGAATGGACGGCCGCCACCGACAGGTACGGGCTGAACGGCGTCGGCGGCTTGTGGCTGAAAGTGGCGATGTCGCCCGTCCACCGGATCGATGAGGATCGTTTGCGATCGGCGGCCGGCACCGGGAGTACGGCGCGGCTGAGGATCAACAGGTCATAGGTGACTCGCTCCAGCACGTCGTCGTTGAGCGTCAGAAGCGCGTCCGGCTGGAGCCGGGCGAGGAGTTTGCGCAGGCGTTCTCGAGCTGAGACGTCGCTCAAAAGCTCATCCGGCCGCTGGAAGGCCTGGTAGACGTCGAGCCACACGAGGTCCTCGTCGTACGCGAGACCGGCTTCCTGCAGCGCCCGGCGGTATCCGCTGAGCCGGTCGTTGACGCTGGTCGCCTCAACCTCGAAGTACGAGATCACCGCGATCCGGCGGCGACCCCGCTGCAGCAGCCTTCTGGTCAGCTCATAACCGGCTATCTCGTCGTCGAAGACGACGCGGTCGGTGTCGATTTGAGGGTAGTAACGGTCCACCATCACGAGAGGGAAGCGCTGCCGCTGAAGCTCCTCGTATAGAGCCTGGTTCCGGTACCGGTGGTGCGGGTAGACGACGATGCCCTCTACGTTGCGGACGATCGCCTCCCTGATGTGCTGCGCCTCGCCATCGTCGGTGTCATACGAGCTGATCACCTGGAGGTTGTAGTGGTTCTCGGCCGCGGCGTGAGCGATGCCCATCAGCACGTGGAAGAGGTATGGGTGATCGAGCTGATGGCAGATGAACGCGACCGAAGGCCGCTGGCCGCTCGCGCGCTCAGCCGGATGGGTCACGACCGTCCCACGCCCTTGCTGGCGCTTGATGTGGTGCTCGCGTGACAGTTCGTTGAGCGCTTTGATGATCGTGATCCGGCTGACGCCATAGTCTTCGGTCAGCTGCCTCTCGGCGGGCAGGAAACCCCCGGGTGGAAATTCTCCCTGTTGAATTCGTTCCAGGAGGGATGCGTAGACCTGGTACCACAGCGGCAGCGGGTTGCCAGGGTCGACGGTCAAGACTCTGGGCTCGGTCATGGGGCCAGTTGATGGTAGGCGGGCGACCGAACGCATTTCAGTCGCCCGCCAGGAGGAGGAATCGGCCTACTTCGATGACTTCCAGCTGTTGAGCTGGCTCTGGATCTCAGAGATGACCTTGTCGACGCCCGCGTCGTGGAGCTTGCTCAGGTAGTTGCTCAACCCGGAGCCAGGGTCGGCCCGGCCCATGATCAGCGGATAGCCGTACTGCTGTTGGGCCTTCTGCACCTGGGCCAGCTCGGTCTTGACGTTGGTCGGATCGAACGCGAAGCCAAGCGCCTTGGAGGGAATCGCGGTCTGGTTGTCCTTGAGTGACAGGGGCCACGCTCCCACTGTGTCTTCCGACGAGTAGAAATCGTTGAAGAGGTCGCCGAACATCCATGAGGTCTGCGGGTTGTAGCGGTCGTTGCTTGGCGTCACGCCGGCGGGGAAACCGACGACTGCGTTCTTGGCGTCCGTGACGGCATAGTGCGTGCCCTCGATGCCACGGCAGATCAGTCGGTAGACGTCGACATCGGTATTGAGCGCCTCGAGGACTGTCATCGCCGCCTCCGGGTGCTTTGAGGTGCTGCTGATGTTGTTCATCGTGGCGATGATGCCGCCTGTGGTGAGAACAAGAGGCCCGAGCCCCTTGGCGACGAAGTCGAAGCCGTAGGTCGCCTTGAGCTGTCCGGTGGAGTCACGGTGCACGACATCGATCTCCACCGCATACTGGCCCGCTCGCCAGTTGGCGGTGGCCTGCTCGCCCGGCGGGTCCACGGGGTAGTAGCCGGATTGGAACCATCGACGCGCCAGCTGCACCTGCTGAAGGAACTCCGGCAAGGTGGCGATGTTCACGACCTTCAGGTTTGAATCGTCGGCCTTCACGCCGATGACCCCGGCGTCGGTCGAGACTCCGTCTACGATCTCGTACCCCAGGTACGCCGCGCTGTACGGCCCACCCTTGTCCGCAATCTGGGCGATACCGATCGGAGTGACCTTGGGCTCACCCGCCTTTACAGCGGCCAGGAACGGTGTGAGGTCGTCGAAGGTGTTCACCTTCGTGAGGTCCAGCCCGTACTTGTCGGCCAGGTCCTTGCGTACGCGCGGCCCGATCGGCCGGGTCCAGGGCTGCTGGTTGAGGACGCCGTAGATCTTGCCGTTGACCTTGGTCGCCTGCCAGGCCTGGACGGTCATGCTCGCGTATGTCTTCGGGGCATGCGACTTGAGGAGGCTGTCCAGGGCCTTGAGGGCGCCCTGTGCCACGTTGACGTAGTAGTTGTTGACCCAGGGCACGGAATAGACGATGTCCTGGACGTCGCCGGCGGCCACGGCCAGCTTCTGTTTCTGGTCATAGGCGCCGAAATCGATCGGGTTGAGCTTGATGGTCACGCCGTACTTGGGCTTCAGGATCTTGTTCATTGCGTCCTGCACCAGAGCGACGTCTGGTACCGGCGTGAAGGTGGGGTAGGTGTAGGCGACCTCCGTGCTGGAGGTGGGGCCTGATTTGGCAAACCAGTCGCAGGCCGAAAGCAGCGGGCCGGCGGTGCCGATCGCGCCTCCCGCAAGGAGGGCCTTGCCTCCCTGGACCAAGAACTTCCGACGAGAAAATGCCTCGGGCATCGGTCACTCCTTTACTCCGACCAGCCGGATATGTTGACATATCCAATCAGGACATCCGATGTTTGTCAAGGCCCCACCCCTCTCCCCGCAGGGGAGAGAGCCAGGGTGAGGGGCGTAGAGCACGCTAGCCTTCTTGGCGGTGATCGCCATCGAAGCCGCTACCCAGGCCACTCCTGAGCTGCAGCTCGCGCTGGCCGCCCTGCTGCCGCAGCTCAACCCATCGCTTCCTATCCCCAGTCTCGAGCACGTGGCGGCGGTCGTGGCCGACCCAGCGCTCACCCTCCTGGTCGCGCGCGACGGTTCTGAGATCGTGGGCACGGCCGCTGTCGTCGTCTACCGGACCCCGGTCTGGCTCAAAGCGCGAATAGAGGACGTGGTCGTGGACCACGCCGCCCGGGGCCGCGGCGTCGGCGAAGCTCTCATCAAGGAATGCATAAAGGTGGCGCGCAGCCGTGGCGCGGTCATGGTGGAGCTCCAGTCGGCGCGGTCGCGCGACGCCGCCAACCGTCTCTATCCGCGACTGGGGTTCGAGCTCCGCGAGAGCAACGTCTACCGCCTCCTGCTCCGCTAGCTACCCGGGCGATTCCTCGAGCAGCTCCTCCAGGCGGGTCACGGTCGCGGCCAGCGCCGCGAACGCGGACTCCACCGGTTCCGTCGATGACATGTCCACGCCCGCGAGCCTCAATCCGTCGAGCGGATACATCGAGCCCCCGCTCTTGAGGAAGGCGATGTAGGCGCCGGCGGCGCCTCGGTCGCCGGCCGCGACCCGCGCGGCGAGGTGGTGCGCGCCCGCGATCCCCGTCGCGTACTGGTAGACGTAGAAATTGCTGTAGAGGTGGGTGTGGAACTGCGCCCAGGTCGATCCGGCCCGCTCTCGATCCGGACCGCTGACGTCGACCTCGCCGCCGTACACCTCGCCCATGAGGTCGGCCGTGAGGTCGGTCAGATACGCGGCCGTGATCGGGCCACCGCGCTCCACCCGCTCGTGCAGCTCCAGCTCCAGCCTTGCCAGCGTCGGCATGATGAAGAAGTAGCGATAGAAGTTCGCCATCGCCTCCTCGAGCACGGCGATGTGGAACTCGGGGTCGTGTTGGGTGTCGAGCAGGTATCTGCGTGTGAGCGCCTGGTGCATGTTCGACGCCACCTCGGCCTGGAACAGCCCGTAGTTGGAGTACACGAACGGCTGCGTCGAACGCGCGTAGTACGAGTGCATCGAGTGACCGAGCTCGTGCGCGAGCGTGCTCATCGCGAAGATGTCGTCGTTGTAGCTCATGAAGATGAACGGGAGCGTGTCAGGAACCCCTGTCGAAAATGCGCCCATCCGCTTGCCCTTGTTCGGATACACGTCGATCCAGCGCTCTTCGAGCGCCCCCCTTCGGAGTATCCGCACGTACTCGTCTCCAAGCGGGGCCACACCCTCGGCCACCCAGTCCACCGCCTGCTCGTATGGCACGCGCAGCCGGAAGCTCTGGAGCGGCGCGCGCGTGTCATGAGCCTTCAATGTCTTCAGGCTCAGCGCACGGCGCCGGAGACGCCAGTACCTGTGCCACGTGCCGACGTTGTCCCGGAACGACCGGATGATGTTGTGGAAAACCTCGGGCGGGATGAACGCCGGATCGAGCGCTGCATGAAGAGACGACGCAAACCCGCGGGCGCGCGCGTAGAAGACGTCGCGCTTGATGCCCGCCGCAAGGCTCGTGGCCATGGTGTTCTGCAGCGCGAGGTGCGTGTCGGCGTAGCTCTCGTAAGCGGTACGCCTGATCGATGGGTCGGGACTCGTAAGCAGCGCCCCGATGGTGCCCTGCGCAACCTCCTCGGACCCTTCGGCGCCGACCGCGGGTGGAAACTTCATGTCGGCGTTCGCCAGCACGCTGTGCACTGAGACAGCGCTCGCGAGCGGGTCCGACACCTGGGTGAGGATCTCTTCCACCTCGGACGACCGCACGTGGCTCTGGAGCCTCTCGAGGCGGTCGAAGTAATGGCCGAGGTGCGACAGTCGCGGGGAGCTCGCCGCCCATTCGCGCAGCTTCGGGAACCCGATCGCGATCATCTCGGGCAGCCCGAACGACATCGCAGCCCCGAGCTGCGCCGCCGCCGTACGCGTTCGGTCGGTGCGCGCGACTGCGTCCTGGTTGGTCACGTCCACCGAGTACGACATGGTGTTGTAGACGGTCACCTTTCCGAACAGGCGCTGCAGGCGCTCGGTCGCGTCGAACCAGTCCGCCAGGGTTTCGGGGGAGTCGCCGAGGTGGCCCTTGAACTCGTTGAGGTCGGGCAGCCCCGCGAGGACGGTTTCGACCGCAGCCTCCCAGGCCGCCTCGTCGGGAAAGACGCTCTGGGCGTCCCATGTGAAGCGCTCATCCACCTCAGCCCGGGTGGGCAGCGTTCTCGTCACGGCCGCTAAGGGTACCTACTTCGGGAGACTCACTACGATTGGCAAATGCCGCGAGCGCGAGCCAACGGGATCGACATCGAGTACGAGGAATTCGGCGACCCGAAGGCCCCGCCCATGCTCCTCGTGACGGGCCTGGGCGCACAGATGATCAGCTGGGACGAGGGATTCTGTGAGCTGCTTGCAGCCCGCGGCTTCCACGTCATCCGCTTCGACAATCGCGACTCCGGCTTGTCCACGCGGCTGGAGGCGGCGGGTCCACCCGACATGGCGGCAGCGATCAGCGGCGACCCTCAGCCGGCCTACATGCTCGATGACATGGCCGCCGATGCTGTCGGCCTGCTCGATGCGCTGGGTATCGATGCCGCACACATCGTCGGAGCGTCGATGGGGGGCTTCATCTCACAGCTCATCGCGATCAACCACCCAGGCCGTGTGCTCTCGCTGACTTCGATCATGTCCGGCCCCAGCCGGGGTGAAGGCGTCAGCCCGACGCCTGAGGGCTCAGCTCTCTTGTTCCGCCCGGCGCCGTCGAATCCCGAGGAAAGCATCGATATGGCGCTATCGGGACGCCGTCTGCTGGTCGGTTCCGGGGATCCTTTCGACGAGGCGTTCGAGCGCGCGAAGGCAACGCGTGCAGTCAAGCGCGCCTACTACCCGGTCGGGACTGGCAGGCAGTTGCTTGCGATCCTGGCCGCCGAGCCTCGACTCGAGCGCTTGCAGGGCGTTCGCGTGCCCACGCTCGTGATCCACGGCCAGGACGACATCCTGGTGCCGATCGAGAACGGTCGCATGGTCGCCGCCGCCGTGCCCGGCGCGCGCCTCCTCGAGCTCGAGGGGATGGGCCACGATATCCCGAAGCGCGTCTGGCCGCAGGTCATCGACGCGATCGTCGAAACAGCTCGCCGGGCCGAGGTGAGGCAGCCGGACCCGGCGTGGCCTACCTAGCGGGCAGCCTGGAGGGAATCAGCCCGGCGCTGGCGGTCCTCGCCGGCCTCGTCTCGTTCGTGTCGCCATGTGTGCTGCCGCTCGTACCGGCGTACCTGGCGTATCTGGGCGCGCGGGCAGGACAGCCCGTGGCCGCGACCGCAGCTGGCGGCGTTGGTCCCGCCGCACCAGACTCAGGTTCTCAGTCGCTGCCGGTGGCGACCGCCGGCCTCGGCTTCGTGGCCGGGCTCTTGCTGATCTTCATCCTCTTCTTCTATGTCTTCTCGCTCGCCGTGCAGCCCATTCGCGCATTCGTGCCGGTGGTGGCGGGCGTGTTCGTCATCGCGGTCGCACTCCACGTGGCGGGCTTGATCCGCCTCCCCTTCATGGACCGCGAATATCGGGTTATGGATCGCGCGCCATCGAAGGGTGGTGTTGCCGGTGGCTTCGTCCTGGGCATGGGCTTCGCGAGCGGGTGGACGCCATGCATCGGCATCACGCTCGGGGCGGTGCTGAGCTCGGCGGTCACGATAGGGACGTCAGGTCAGGGCCTTGTCTTGATGGTCGCCTACTGCCTGGGGCTCGGGCTTCCGTTCGTCATCCTCGCATTCGCCCTCGAGAGCGCGCGGCCGCTGATTCGCGTCATCAACAGCCATCGCCGCGCCATCGATCTCCTTTCGGCCGCGGTCCTGCTGGTCATGGGTGTGCTCCTGCTGACGAACAGGCTGGCCATCCTGTCGGCGGGGATCACACAGCTCGTGCCTGGGTGGCCGTCGCCGACCCTGTGAATAATCCCTATCCGCCCGTTTGGCGCCAGCCGCGCGCTTGCACTTGTCGGATTCCGCATCTCTGGCGCCAGACGCGCCCTATAGGCCGAAGTAACCCCGGCGGCTGAAGATCATCGGCGCCACGCCATTGCGCTGGGCGCCTTCGATGACGTTGCCGATCAGGATCCAGTGGTCGCCCGCCTCGATCGTCTCCTTCAGCGTGCAGACGGCATACGCGGCGCAATCATCCTGAAGGATCGGTCCGCCGCCGGCTGAGTCGGGCCGGCCCCAGGCGATCGCATCGAATTTGTCCGAGAGCTTGGACGCCATGCGCCGCGCCAGCTGCTCGCGGCCTGCGGCCAGGATGTTGGCGGTGAACCCGCCCGCGTGCTGGACGGCGGGCAGAGTGTTCGACGTCTTGTCGATGCAGGCGAGGACCAGGGGCGGCTCGAGCGAAACAGCGCAGAAGGCGCTGACGGTGAGGCCCCGGGGTCGCGAGTCAGGACCGAAAGCGGTGAGCACGACCACGCCGCTCGGGAAGCTGGCCATGACCTCGCGGAACCGCTCTGGATCGATCACCTGCAGCGATCATCCCGGATCTCAGGCTTCGGATCCCGGCAAGCCCTTGCATCTTCGCGCCCTAGACGGCCGGGCGCCGACTCACCCCACGGAATCTGGCGATTCCGCGGGGACCCCGAGTGAGGCGTTGAAGCCGTCGTCGCCTCCTGCGCGAGCTCGGTCACGCATCTACGCGATGCGCTCCCTCGCGTGCTCGTCGTCTCCTCGGCTCCGGCCGTCGATGCTGCGAATCTGCGGCGGACCTCCGGGCCCGAAGCCTACCAACGAACACTTGTTTGTAAGCCGAGAAGCGATCAAACTTGATGGCATGGGGGACGTTCTCGATCTCTTTGCGCCGGCGACCAGGGATTGGTTTCGCGCCGCCTTCGCCGAACCGACCCAGGTCCAGGAGCGTGGCTGGCGGGAGGTGGCTGCCGGCCGCCACGTCCTCATGGCCGCCCCCACCGGGAGCGGCAAGACGCTGGCTGCCTTCCTGTGGTGCCTCGATCGCCTCGCCTCCGAGCCCGCGCCGGCCGAGGCCGAGCGGTGTCGCGTCCTTTATGTGTCGCCGCTGAAGGCTCTCGCCCACGACGTCGACCGCAACCTGCGCTCGCCGCTGGTCGGGATTCGCCACCAGGTCGAGGCCGGCGGCGGCATCGCCCCGGATATCACCGCCGCCATCCGCACCGGCGACACGCCAACCGAGGTGCGCCGCTCCATGGAGCGGCATCCGCCCGACATCCTCATCACGACGCCCGAGTCGCTCTACCTCATCCTTACCAGCGCCGCCCGCCGCATCCTCGCGTCGGTGCGGTGGCTGATCGTCGACGAGATCCATTCCGTCGCCGCCACCAAACGCGGCTCGCACCTGGCCCTGAGCCTCGAGCGGTTGTCCGCTCTGACCAAAGTGGATCCGCAGCGGATCGGCCTCTCGGCGACCCAGCGCCCGCTGGAGGAGGTCGCGAAGTTCCTCGGCGGAACGGGCCGCGAGGTGGCCATCGTCGACGCCGGCCGGCTGAAGACGATGGAGGTGAAGGTCGAGGTCCCGGTCGAGGACATGTCCCAGCTCAAGTCCTACGACGATTCCGGCCAGACGGCGAACAGCATCTGGCCAGCGATCTATCCGCGGCTCTTGCAGCTCATACGCGAGCATCGCTCGACCATCGTCTTCGTCAACTCGCGGCGCCTGGCCGAGCGGATCGCCGCCCGCATCAACGAGCTCGCCGAGGAGGACCTGGTGCGCGCTCACCACGGCTCCATCGCGCGCGAGCAGCGCCTGCTCATCGAGGACCAGCTGAAGGCCGGCACCCTGCGCGGGCTGGTGGCGACCTCGACCCTCGAGCTGGGCATCGACATGGGCGCGGTCGATCTCGTGCTGCAGGTCGAATCGCCTCCCAGCGTCGCCGCGGGCATTCAGCGCGTCGGACGCGCCGGGCACTCGGTCGGCGAGATCTCCCGCGGCGTCTTCATCCCGAAATTCCGGGGCGACCTCGTGGAGACGGCGGCGGTCGTGGAGGGCATGCTCGAGGGACGCATCGAATCGACGACCGTGCCGCGCAAGCCTCTCGACGTCCTCGCCCAGCAGATTGTCGCGATGTGCGCCATGGACGAGTGGCGCGTCGACGATCTCGCCGCGGTCGTGCGCCGCGCGTACCCATACAGCGAGCTGGGGCCGCGGTCGTTCGAGTCGGTCCTCGACATGCTCAGCGGCCGCTACCCGTCCGACGAGTTCGCCGAGCTGCGGCCGCGCATCGTGTGGGACAGGGTCGCCGGCACCCTCCGAGGGAGGGCCGGCGCGCAGCGCCTGGCCGTGACCAACCCCGGGACCATTCCGGACCGCGGCCTCTACACCGTCAACCTGGTCGAGGACGGCCGCCGGGTCGGAGAGCTCGACGAAGAGATGGTCTACGAGAGCCGCGTGGGGGAGACCTTCGTGCTGGGCGCGTCTACGTGGAGGATTGCCGAGATCACCCCCTCGCAGGTGCTGGTCACGCCCGCGCCGGGTGAACCCGGCAAGATCGCGTTCTGGAAGGCTGACGCCCCCAGCCGACCGGCCGAGCTCGGACTCGCGCTGGGGAAGATGGTTCGCGAGCTGCGCGCGCTCCCGGCCGGCGCCGCCGAGCTCCGCCTGCGCGACCGCGCCGGTTTCGACGATCGAGCGATCAAGAACCTGCTCACGTACCTCGACGACCAGGCCGCCGCGACAGGCGTGGTGCCCGACGACCGCACCGTGGTCGTCGAGCGGTTTCGGGATGAGATCGGTGACTGGCGGGTCTGCGTGCACACACCTCTCGGCGGCCGTGTGCACGCGCCGCTGGCGCTGGCGCTCGAAGCGCGTCTTCGGGACCGGTTGGGCATCGACGTTCGCGCGCTGTGGACGGACGACGGGATCGCACTGCATCTGCCCGACGTCGAGTCGCCTCCGAGTCTCGAGGAGCTCGTGCTCGATCCGGATGAGGTCGAGGCGCTGGTCGCCGCCCAGCTGCCCGCTTCAGCGCTTTTCGCTGCCCGCTTCCGCGAGAATGCGGCGCGCTCTCTGCTGTTGCCTCGGCGCAGGCCGGGCCAGAGGACGCCACTCTGGCAGCAGCGGATGCGTAGCGCGAACCTCTTGCAGGTTGCGGGGCAGTATCCCGACTTCCCGATCCTCGCCGAGACCTGGCGCGAGCTCATGAGCGATCACTTCGATATGCCGGCGCTCGGCACGCTCCTGCGCGGGATCCGGTCCCGCGAGGTACGGGTGGTCGCGGTCGACACCGAGCGGGCGTCGCCATTCGCGTCCTCCCTCCTTTTTTCTTATGTGGCCGAGTTCATGTACGAGGGCGACTCGCCACTGGCCGAGCGCCGGGCGCAGGCGCTGACGCTCGATCGCGACCTCCTCGCGGAGCTGCTGGGTAGCGAGGACCTCCGCGAGCTTCTCGACCCCGAGTCCATCGCGGCAGTGGAGCTTGAGCTTCAGGGCCTGCTCCCGGAGCGGTTTCCGCGCGATGCCGACGAGGCTCACGACCTGCTGGTGCGACTGGGCGATCTCAATGCGCTCGAGGCCGCTGCTCGAGGCCTCGCGATCGACTGGCTCCATGCCCTCGAGCGCGAGCGGCGGGCGGTGACTGTGCGGATCGCCGGCGAGTCGCGCTGGATCGCCGCCGAGGACGCCGGCCGGTACCGCGAAGCGCTCGGGGTGACGCTTCCAGTGGGCTTGCCTGACGCATTCCTCGACCCCGGCAGCGAGCCGCTCACCTCGCTGCTCCGCCGCTGGGCGCGCACTCACGTCCCGTTTGTCGCCCCCGACCTCGTTGCCCGGTGGAACCTGGCCGGATCCGCAGTCGGTGGTTCGCTCGCCGAGTTGATCGCGCGTGGCGACGTGATCGCCGGCCAGTTTCGCCAGGCCGCGGGCGGCCGTGAGCTCTGTCACCCCGAAGTGCTGCGCATGCTGCGCCGGCGTTCCCTTGCCGCGCTGCGTCGCGAGGTCGAGTCCGTCCCAAAGGAGACGCTCGCGCGCTTCCTGCCGGCGTGGCAAGGAGTCGGCGCCCGGGCCGGGGGTCACGATCGTCTCCTCGAGGTGGTCTTCCAAATGCAGGGAGCATCGCTGCCCGCGAGCGTCATCGAGCGCGACGTCATCGCGAACCGCGTCGCCGGTTACAACCCACGACTCCTCGACGAGCTCATCTCGATGGGCGAGGTGGTGTGGGTCGGGCGCGGCCCGCTCGGATCATCGGACGGCAGGGTGGCTCTGTACCTGCGAGGCGATGCACCGCGCCTGGTGCCCGAGCCGGTTGACGCACCGGACGGCGATCTGCATGGGCGGCTGCGCGATCACCTGCGCGCGCGCGGCGCGAGCTTTTTCCGCGACCTGTATGCGGCTTGCGGGGGCGGCGACGAAGAGACGATGCTCGATGCGCTGTGGGACCTGGTCTGGGCCGGCGAGGTCACCAACGACACGTTCGCGCCGCTGCGGCTTCTCGGCCCGGCCACCCGGCGGCCCGCGCACCGGCCTCGCCTTCCGCGCCTGACCCAACCGAGGGCTTCGGGCCGCTGGTCTCTGGTCACCGACCTGGTGGGCTTGGGCGGCAATTCGACCGAACGACTTCATGCCGCCGCCGGCGTCCTGCTGCAGCGATACGGCATCCTCACCCGTGAATCCGTCGCCGGAGAGGGCTGGCCGGGCGGGTTTGCGGGCCTCTACCCCGTGCTGCGTGCGATGGAGGAATCCGGACGCATCAGGCGTGGCTATTTCGTGGAAGGCCTGGGCGGCTCGCAGTTCGCCCTGCCAGGGGCGGTCGACCGCCTGCGCGCCCTTCGCGAACAGGATGATCGCGTCATCGCGCTTGCCGCGTGCGACCCGGCGAACCCATACGGGTCGGTGTTGGCGTGGCCGCGCTCGGATGGTCGAATGGCGCGAGCTGCCGGCGCCTACTGCGTGATCGACGGCGGGCGGCTGGTCCTTTACCTGGAGCGGGGCGGCCGCTCGCTGCTCACGAATGGCGAAGTTTCGCTCGATCACCTGCGCGCCCTGGTCGCCGCCGCACTCCATGGAGGACGGCTGGAGTTGCAGCGCGTAGACGGTGCTGCGGTGGTCGACTCGCCTCTCGCGGGACCTCTGCGAGAGGCTGGTTTTTCATCGACTCACAGGGGCCTTGTCGCGTACGGCGCGCGTTCAGGACGTGCGATTGCGAACGGGTACGATAGCGACTCCAACGGGGAGTAGCGCAGCTCGGTAGCGCACCTGACTGGGGGTCAGGTGGTCGCGGGTTCAAATCCCGCCTCCCCGACCAATCGCCTGATCTCAACCTCGTCGGGGCGGCGGAATTAACGTGGCAAGACCGCCGTATCGATCTGAGATCAGCAATGCCTGAATCGAAGCTGGGTGTCGGGATCATCGGGGTCAGCCCCGTACGGGGGTGGGCGGCCATCGCCCACATCCCGGCACTGCGCGCTCTGCCGAACTACGAGATCAGGGCACTCAGCGCGCACAGCGTGGAATCCGCGCGCGCAGCAGGCGAAGCGTTCGGGATAAGAGCGGTGTTCACAGACCACGATCACCTCGTGGCCCAACCAGACATCGACCTCGTCGCTGTTACGGTCAAAGTCCCGTACCACCGAGAGCTTGTCTCCGCCGCCCTTGCCGCCGGCAAGGCCGTCTACTGCGAGTGGCCCCTTGGCCGCGACCTCGACGACGCGCGAGCGATGGCCGCGCTCGCCGCCGCAACGGGAATGCGCGCGGTGGTCGGGTTACAGGCCCGCCAGGCCCCGGCAGTCGAGTTCGTACAGGAGCTTCTCAGCGATGGATATATCGGCGAGGTCCTCTCAACGACCATGGTCGGGCTGTCGCTCAGGGGGGACAGCGTTGGCCGGCCCAACGCCTACATGCTCGACAGTGCAAATGGGGCCAACCTGCTCACCATCCCCGTCGGCCACAGCCTGGACCTTCTCAACCACGTGCTGGGCGAGTTCGCCGAGTTGTCGGCCGTGTCGGATCTTCGCCGGCCGCTGATCACCATCGAAGAGACCGGGGAGCAGGTAGTGAAAACGGCGGCCGACCAGATCGCGGTGATCGGCACCCTCACATCCGGGGCGACTGCCAGCGTCCACATCCGTGAAGCTGTCGCCGGCGGAACCGGGTTCTTGTGGGAAATCAACGGAACCGACGGAACGCTCTGGATTACCGCTGACTCCGCTCTACCCGAAATCTATCCCTTGACCGTCGCGGGAGCACATGGGCGGAACAAGCCCGCCGAGCTTGTTGTCCCGGCGGCGCTGATACAGAAATGGCCGGCGCTTACCAGCCTGGAAGGAGCGCCCGCCTTTAACGTCGGGCGTGCCTACGCCGCGCTCGCGGCAGACATCGATAAGGGAACTCATACCGTGCCGGACTTCGCCGACGCCGTCCGGCGCCACGAGCTAATCGCTGCCATCGAGAGGTCCGCGGCATCAGGAGAACGGGTGAAGCCGTAAACCTCAGCGCCGGCTGGAGGCATTGGCCGGTGAAGTCTCGAATTGTCGAAAAGGCCGCCTGTCATTCGATGGGTGGATGAGGCCTCAAGAGACCGAGCCCCTGACGATGCGGAAGTTGTATTAAGAGGAGACAGAGATGCGTGTGTTGATAATGGCAAAGGAAGGCGAGCAGAGCGAGGCGGCGACTCCCCCAACGCCGGAAGCAATGGCGGAGTACCAGAAGTTCAACGAAGAGCTGGTCAAGGCGGGGGTGGTACTCGAGGCCGGCCGCCTCTACCCCAGCTCGCAGAGCAAGCGCGTTCGGTTCGATGGCAAGAAGCGCACTGTGATCGATGGACCGTTCGCGGAGACCAAGGAGCTCGTGGCCGGGTACTGGCTATGGCAGGTGCGCTCGATCGACGAGGCCCTCGAGTGGCTCAAGCGCGCACCCTACGACGGCGGGACCTTCGAGATCCGTGAGGTCGTCGAGTACGAGGGCATGTGAAGGAGACGGGAGCCACCGAAGCGCATCGCGCGATCGAAGCGATCTGGCGGATCGAGTCGGCCCGGCTCATCGCCGGGCTGGCTCGCGTCGTCGGCGACATCGGGACGGCTGAGGAGCTCGCACAGGACGCCCTCGTTGCCGCGCTCGAGCAGTGGCCCACCGAAGGCGTGCCGGAGCGTCCGGGCGCCTGGCTGATGGGAACCGCGAAACACCGCGCGATCGACCTGATCCGGCGCCGGAAGACGCTCGAGCGCAAGCACGACGAGATGGGACGCGATGTCGAGCGCGCTCGGGAAGGCTTGGACCTGGACGCGGCGATCGACGAGGAAGTCGGGGACGACCTCCTCGGCCTCATCTTCATGGCCTGCCATCCGGTCCTCTCCAAGGACGCACGTGTCGCGCTCACACTTCGCGTCCTCGGCGGCCTGACGACCGAGGAGATCGCGCGGGCCTTCCTCGTCCCTGTCTCGACCATCGCCCAGCGGATCGTCCGCGCGAAGCGGACCCTCGCCGTGGCGCATGTGAGGTTCGAGGTCCCGAGCGGCGCCGAGCGCGTTGTGCGCCTCTCCTCCGTCCTCGAGGTGATTTATCTGATCTTCAACGAAGGGTATTCCGCGACGGCGGGCAAGGACTGGGTCCGACCGGCCCTGTGCGAGGAGGCGCTCCGTTTGGGCCGTATCCTTGCCGAGCTCATCCCAACCGAGCCTGAAGTCCACGGCGTCGTCGGCCTCATGGAGATCCAGGCCTCTCGTCTGCGTGCTCGAGTCGGACCCGCCGGCGAGCCCGTCCTCCTCCTCGATCAGGATCGGGCGCGCTGGGATCGCCTGCTCATCCGGCGCGGCCTGGCGGCGCTCGAGCGCGCCGAGAGCCTCGGGGGCGCCCTGGGTCCCTACGCGCTGCAGGCGGCGATCGCCGCTTGCCACGCTCGAGCGACGACTGCGGCGGAGACGGACTGGCCGCGCATCGTGGCGCTCTACGATGCGGTCGCGCAGCTGGCGCCGTCGCCGGTCGTCGAGCTGAACCGGGCGGTCGCCGTGGGGATGGCGTTCGGTCCCGCCGCCGGCCTCGACCTTGTGGACGCTCTCGCGGCTGAGCCCTCGCTTCAGTCGTACCACTTACTGCCGGCCGTCCGCGGCGACCTCCTCAGGAAGCTCGGCCGATCCGAGGAGGCGCGCGCCGAGTTCGAGCGCGGCGCGTCGCTGACGGAGAACGTTCGGGAGCGCGAGCTCCTGCAGAAACGAGCCGCCGAGTGCGCCGCGGAGCGGATGGCGGGCTAGGGCCTGGCGTCACTGGTTCACCTGACTAAGCTGGAACTTGCCGTGAAGTTCATCGAGCTCGCCGCCAACCTGGATCGGATGGAGGCTACGAGCAGCCGGAACGAGCTGGTTCGCATCCTGTCCGAGGTATATCGGGCATCGTCGGCGGACGAGCTCGAGCCGATCACCTACTTGATCCAGGGCCGGCTTGCGCCTTTCTTCGAGCCCGTTGAAATCGGTCTCGGCGAGAGGCTTCTCATCACGGCGATCGCGGTCGCCTATGGCGCTCCAAAGGAGGAGGTCGCCAAGCTGAACCGCCAGACCGGCGATCTCGGCGTCACCGCGCAGCGCCTGGCGCCGGCCTCGCATCGTAAGTCGCCCTCGGTTGTCGAGGTGCACCAGCGCTTGGCCCAGATCGCCGCCGCAAGCGGCGGCGGCAGCCAGCAGGAGAAGCTCGATGGCTTCACCGGCCTGCTCGGCGACCTGGATCCGGCCTCGGCCAAACATCTCGTGCGAATCACCCTGGGCAAGATGCGGCTGGGAATCGGCGACCCCACCGTGCTCGACGCGCTGTCGTTCGCAAAGAAAGGAGACCGGTCCCTACGACCGGTCCTCGAGGCGGCCTACAACCGCACGTCCGACCTCGGACTCATCGCGCGGACGCTCTGGGACGCTGGGGAGACCGGCCTCGATGCGCTGAAGGTCGCGGCCGGCCACCCGCTCCGCCCACAGCTGGCGGAGCGCCTTCCCAACCCGGAGGCGGTGATCAAAAAGCTTGGGACCATAGGCGTGCAGCCTAAGTACGACGGCTTACGCGTCCAGATACATAAGAACAAGGACGAGGTGAGCATCTTCTCGAGAAACCTCGAGTCGATGACGGAGATGTTCCCGGAGCTGGTCGCCGCCGCAGCGGGCCTGAAGGTCAAGAGCGTCATCCTCGACGGCGAGGCGATCGCCTACAACCCTGAGTCGGAGGAGTACGTCCCCTTCCAGGAGACCACTGCGCGCCGGCGGAAGGAGGGCATCGAGGACTTTGCCGAGCGGGTGCCGCTGCGGGCGTTCATCTTCGACGTGATGTTCCGCGACGGGACCGACCTGACGCCGCTGCCCTACCAACAGCGTTTCGCGATTGCTCAGGAGCTGCTCCGGGGGTCTGACACGCTCGTGACCGCGCCCTTGACGCAAACCGATTCGGCGGAGGTTCTGACTCGAGAGCTGCTCGACAACATCAGCCGCGGCCTGGAAGGAGTCGTGGCCAAGCGGCTCGACTCGCCGTACCAGGCGGGTGCGCGCAACTTCAACTGGGTGAAGCTGAAGCGGAACACAAGCGGGCAGCTCAACGACACCATCGACGTCGTCCTGCTCGGCTACTACCGGGGCAAGGGCAAGCGGGCGGAGTTCGGCGCGGGCGCACTGCTCGCCGGCGTCTACGACTCCGACAAAGATGAGTTCGTGACCATCAGCAAGCTCGGCACCGGCCTTTCCGACCAGGGCTGGCGTGAGATCCACCAGCGGCTGGCCAGCCTCGAAGTCGCGGAGAAGCCAGCGCGGGTTAACTCGCTCTTCGTCCCCGACGCCTGGCTGGAGCCGGCGATCGTAGTCGAGGTGTTGGCCGACGAGATCACGCCCAGCCCGCGTCACACGGCCGGCATGACCGGGGACCAGACCGGGTTCGCGCTCCGGTTCCCGCGGATCGTCTCGATGCGAACCGAGGACAAGAAGCCCGAGGACGCAACCAGCGTCCGCGAGATCCGGGAGATGTTCGAGCAACAGCGCCAGCCGGGCCGCGGCCGACCCGGCTGAACACCTCAAGCGATATACGACATCGACGGTGCCATTCCTCTTTACACCGGGGCCGAACAGGCGGTTAACTCGATACATGCTCCGCCCTGGCTTCGCACTCCTCGCACCCGTTCTGATCGCCCTGCTGGGCGCCTGCGGTCAGACCTTCTCTGAGGTGAGGGTGGATGATTCGAAGAACGGGCAATCCGTCCAGGTCCACTCCGGGGATGTGATGAAGGTCACCTTGAGTTCGACCTACTGGGCGTTCGAACAGAGCTCAGACCCGTCCGTTCTCAAGGAGGTGGGCGACCAGGCGGTCACTCCCGACCCGATCGGAAGCTGTCTTCCAGGGATGGGCTGTGGAGTGACTACCGCTTGGTACAAGGCCCTGTCTGCCGGCAGCGCCGCGGTAGCGGCCTCTCGGGTGAGCTGTGGGGAGGCGATGAGGTGTGTGGGCGACCAGGGTGTCTTTCGAGTTACGGTCGTTGTGACCGCTTGATCGGGCGCTTACCGGCACGCCGCTAAAATTCGGGGCGCGATGCCGAAGGTGACGATGATCGGGGCGGGCAGCGCGGTGTTCGCGCGCACGGTCATGACCGACATCCTCGCGGTCGACGGCCTGGACCAGGGGGTGTTCGCACTCGTCGACATCGACGCTGAGCGCCTCGAGCTGGCGCGCCAGATCGCCGAACGACTCGTCGACCTTTCGGGCAAGCGGTGGACCGTGGAAGCCTCGACCGACCGTCGCGACGTGCTCCCCGGGACCAACTACGTCGTCAACTCGATCGAGGTCGCCGGCCTGCAGAACGTTCGCGCCGACTACGACATCCCGCTCCGTTACGGCGTCGACCAGTGCATCGGCGACACCATCGGGCCGGGCGGCATCTTCAAGGCCCTACGCACAGGGCCCGC
>WNFG01000104.1_pt1 | contig 69844 bp, 52 predicted proteins | sample 5400431 | NCBI WGS metagenome assembly WNFG01 (sample SAMN13153346, study PRJNA577476) | soil metagenome | isolation source: 120 cm saprolite under Douglas fir tree site 2 hole 3 replicate 2 | place: USA:California | collected 2015-04-18
GGGTACTGTTGCCGACGTGTATGCGGCTACGAAGGCATCGGGACATGGAACGTTGCTCGTTGAACTCACACACGTTCCACCTCCGTAAGTTGCGACGATAGGGTTCTTGGTGGGAAAAGCGGCGGTCGAACCGTTGCCCGAGTCAGTATCCCCGGTGACATAGATGTTGTGTGTCGTATCCAAGGCAATGCTGCCGTCCAATTGGTCTTCGTCACCACCGCCGCCGAGGTAGGTGGAGAACAGTAGCCCTTGGTTCGGACTCAACACGCTGACGAAAGCATCTGTGCTGCCGCCGAAAGTCGGCTGCGTTGGATTGAGCGGCGGAAAGTCAGAAGAGTCGGTCTGACCGGTGGCGTAGATGTTGTCCACGCTGTCAACCGCCACTCCAAGACCCTGATCGACGCCACTTCCGCCAAGGTAGGACGCATAGGTGGACGCACTGCCGCTGGGGTTCAGTTCTACGACAAATGCATCCTGCACCCCGGATAATGCGCTCTGGAACGGCGCCCCGTGAGTCGGGAAATCCGAAGAGAGAGTCGAGCCAGTAAGAAAGGCATTGCCAGCGTTGTCAGCTGCGATGGCGAGAGCATCATCGGCGCCGCTGCCACCATAGTAGGTCAGATAGTTGTACAACGAAGGGCTAGTTTTGATTGAGGCCACAAAGGCATCGTCCTGTGCACCATTCGTGCCGTTGTTGCAATTGGCATCTGTGCCGCACGTCGGTTGGACGACGTTCAAAGGAGTCGTCTTCAAGTCTTTTGAAATAGTTTCACCGCTGACCAGAATGTCTCCGATACCGTCTACAGCTACGCCAGTTGCCAGGTCACCGCTGCTGCCGCCAATGTAACTTACCATCAAGAAAGAGCTGCCAGCTGGGTTGATTTTGACGATGTAGCCGTCGTCGGGGCCGGGACCTGTTCCCAGGTTAAGCGCCGCGCCATTGGGCAGCTGGTTGGTGACTGGCAGGTTAGTCGAAAATGTCTCGCCCACGACGTAAACATTCAGGCCGCTATCGATGGCGATTCCCAGGCCCGAATCGCTGTCGTTCCCTCCGATGAATGTAGCCCAGGTAATCGTGCCGGTCGGAGTAAGCTTGGCAGCAAAGGCATCATTGGCGCCACTAGTCGTGCCGCCCTGGAAAGTAGTTTGAGCAGCGCCAAGCGTGACTGGAAAGTCGGCGGAAGCGGTTGTCCCGGCAACGTAAATGTTGCCTGCGACGTCGATCGCGATACCACCCGGGAATTCATCCGCACTTCCACCAAACTCGGTAGTGAAGACCAGCGCGCCGGTCGAGCTAATCTTGGTCACGAAAGCGTCAAAGCTGCCGCTTTTTGTAGGTGTCGCGAACCCAGGGATGCTCTGGGAATCGGTCGCGCCCGCGACAAACGCATTGCCGCTGGCGTCAACTGCAATGGCTAGGCCGTAATCGGCAAAATTGCCGCCGAAATAAGTGGAATAGGTGACGGTCGGATCGATTACAAGTTCACGGCTTCGGTCATAGGACCCCAAGGCGAAGGTGACCTTGTTCCCGCTCGTGACCACAAAACGCGCGTCGACCGTTTGCCGCAGGCCCTCGGTTTCCTGGTACGCGATCGGCTTGTGAAGCTGTACTGGGCCGGCAGCCGTGGTGAGAATTAAGTCGCCATCGGCATTTGTACGAATCTGCTTAGCTCCGTGAAATCCCAGCGCAATGAGCTTCGGATCAGCCCCCGGGCTGACAAGATAATCAAACTCCAACTGCTTTGCCACGCCATGGAACGCAAGATTCACTCCAGGATAGATATTCCTGTAGTTCACGCGCCCGAATAGCGGAACATTGGAGCGCCAATTGGTGGGATTATTGCCGACGAAATAATTGACTTTGCCCGCTTGCTGATCTTCCGCAATCAGCTGCGTCCGAGAGTTGGCTCCTAGAAAATCCATACGTAATGCCGCCAGCGCGGGTTGTTTCACCCGAGCAGCGTTGCGTTTCTCCAACATTGCCTTAACGGCCGCCGGTCCGCGACGTTTGTTCTGGATCATGTCCCGGACTTCCGAGAAGCCACTTCTCGTTGGCACGGTCAGGATCGCTTGCGACGATGTCAAATAAAGTCTGTAGCCGTTTCCCCGCGCCAAATACTTCACCTGCGGGTCGGTCTGACCTTCGTTGGCTTCAAAAGCCAGGGGAAGGGCAGCATAGCTGGCTTGGAGTTGTGCGCGAGCAGCAGGCGTAACGGCAGACGGCGATAACGTCGCTGCTCCGGGGTTCGCTACGGCGTGTGTGCTGTTGTGGTGCTGGGCCGATCGTACGGGGCCGACGATTATTAGGGCCGTGACTATTACCACGACTAACGCAGCGATCCATGGAAGCAATGCCTTATGAGCGTATGGCTTGGACACGAAGATCCTCCTGTGAAACCCTAAAACACCGATCGTGGAAAAAAGACTCGATAGGAGGGCACTTCATTAGCGACAGAAAATGCTCCTCACCACGAGCCTGCAAGGTTGTAAACTTGCGCAACTTAATCGGGAGTATGTGCTGGTCAATATGGCTTGTCAACGGAACCGAGGATAGCAATGTAGATTCCGCCCAGGCCTGTTCAGGGAAGCCTGGAAGCCCGGTGGACGAGACTGAGTTTAACATGCTGGTTAATTCAAATACGCCTGCGAGATTCCTTGAGATGGTCTATAAGAAAGCCGTTTAGGGACCATGTCCGAATATGTCGGGGACGCAGAAAAGAAAGGCTTTATCGCGAACGCTGAAATCAATTGCGCGCAGCTCAAGGACGAATTCTTTCAGTAAATGTGAAAGTATTTTCCCCGATTGTTTCGGGAGAAGTATCCGAGTGGAATTCCGAAGTTTTTCCGCAGCGGTTATTTCGGTTTCTTCTTCTTGAAAAGCCCGGTAAGTCCTCCCAGAGGATTGTTTTGGCCTGGAGTACCCTGGTTACCCTGCAGCGTCTGCTGCAGCAAGCCTCCGGCCACCCCGCTTGCCATCCCCTTCACGTCAGGGACGAACTTTGGATCCGATGTGGTGCCTTGAATGAAGAAAGGAATTGCACCACCCTTGGAGCCGAGTCCCGCCATTTGAGTGACGCCGGTGACGGCGCCTCCGCTGAGGTTGGCGGTCATTTTGAAGTTGAGTGCGTTGCTCGGACTGACGGTGCCTGCGCCGGTGAGTACCCCAAAAGCAGGGATGGTCAGATTAATATTCTCCGCGCGCGTGCCGTCGGGTGCCACGTGAACGTCGGAGCTGAAGTTCTGAATATGGGTGTCATTCCCTCCCGCAGCTTTGCCGGAAAGTGCCGAGATCGCTTGCAGCCTGGAGCCGAGATCGAAACCGGCGAGTGCGGAATTCTCCAAGCGCACCGTCCCGGTAGTGACAAGCTTGTTAACGGGGCCATCGATCGCGAGGTTGGTATTGAGCGTGCCGCCCTTCAGCGTGGACTTTGGCGGCAGTACAACGCCCAGCGCGGGCAGCATTGCTTCCAGATCGTCGACCGGCATGCCTTGGCCGCTGAGTTTCATGTTCACCACGGTGGTTGCACCATGTGCGTCGTAAGTTCCGGTGAGATGCGCGACGGCTTTGCCCATCGCCACATCACCCTGCGTGAGGTGGCCCGATTGCTTCACCAGGTCGGCCGCCACGGCGTACTGGAGTTCCACCGGTTTTCCTGCTGGTGATCCCTTCTGAACTACCTGTAATTTCGTGGCCTTCAGCGTGCCGGCGGTTTTCGCTTCATGTCCGTCGGAGGTAACTGTGCCGTCAAAATCGGCGATACCCGAAATGCCTGAAGCTGGATCAATGAAGCCGGAGGCAGCGAGATCCATATGCTGTATCGAAACCTTGGCTTGCAGCGGAGTGAGCGCCGCATCATTCGTATTGATGGGGCCGGCTTTGCCTTCGAGTTTTAGAGTGCCTCCGGCGGGCAAATTGGCGGTGACTGTAAAGGGGAACGAGGACGTGAAGGAGAAATCCTTGACCTCCATGTTTACCTTATCGTACACACGGGGCTTCTCCCCCGATTTGGCGCGGCTTATGGTGAGTCGGCCGTCGTTGACGAGAAGCTTTGCGACCGTGAGATTTGGATTACCGCTCGAGGAAGATTCGCTGGCGGGTTGCGTTGTGGTGCGCGGTGCGGCGGACGTCGGTTGTGCGGGCGTCGGTTGGCCGGAGGCCGCTGGGGCAGCGCTCTTCGTGCCGAGGCTCGAGAAGTTCCACTTCTCGCCGTTTTCGGAGCGCACCAGGCTGATCTGTGGCTGGTTCAGCGTCAGGTCGGTCACCTGGAGCGATTTCGAGAAAATTAACGGAATCAATTGCACACCCACTGCCAGCGACTTGGCCTGCACAAAAGGAGAGTTGCTGAAGACGGGGTCGTCGGCGATGGAAATATCGTCCGCCTTTACCCCGCCGGAGAGCAGCGACAGCGAAAGATTTCCCACCTTGACCTGGCGGCCTAAGGTGGCGCTGAGGTCCGACTCGAGACGAGGACGGAAGACATTCGCATCGATGAAGAAGGGAATTGCAACAACGATGACGATCAAAACTACGAGGACTATAGCGAAAATCTTAAGGCCGCGTTTCATGGTGCCTCCTCCTGCTGGAAATTGCGACGTTCAAATTCTTGTGGCGAGAAAAGTGTCTCACTGCTGGTCATGGATGATCTCCGGCGACGGGATGGCGCCGCGATCCACCTGTTTTTCCCGTTCGGCCCGGTGTTCGTTATCGATGCGGACGCCTGTCTCCAGTTCTTTCTTGCCTTCTTCCTTGCGGCCCATATGGACGAGAGCCTGTCCTCGCAGGTAATGGATGTCGGGGCGGTCAGGGTCCAGCTTTGCCGCTGAATCAATGGCTGCGAGGGACGGTTGATATTTTGCTGCGCGCTGATAAATCTTGGCCAATCCCACATAGGAATTTACCAGCCGTGGTTCCCGCCGAAGGGCCTCGCGATAACTCTTTTCGGCGTTCTGGTCCTGTTGCATCAGGGAATAAACATCCCCAAGCTCATCATAGTTCAGTGCCAGATCGGGCTCGATGGCCGCATCCTTGAGAAATTCGTCGCGGGCGTGATCGTAATCCTGCTTTTTCAGATAGGTCAAACCCAGATTGAAATGGACGAACGTAAGTTTCGGATCGGCCTGGGCCGCGGCTTGGAATTCAGTCAATGCCATGTCGTATTGCTCGAGATTGAGATGCGATTTCCCCATAAAGAGATGGAATTCTGCTGAATTTCCACCGACTTTTACCAGTTGCGCGAAGGCTCTCTCGTCCAAGTCTTTCTGGCCTGCACGGTTGGCGGCGATCATCAATACGTACAGGTAGTCGAGTTGAGCGGATTCCTGCGACCAGAGGGGTTCAAGAGTCCTGGAAGCGTCGGCCCAGCGCTCTGTGAAGAAGTAGCAGATGCCCAGAAGGTGCCGGGGTTGCGCCGCGTCCGGCTGGTCGCGAACAACAGACTCGAAGACAGGAATCGCCTTCATGAATTCGCTCTGGCGGTAGTAAGCGAGTCCGATGTTCAGTCGGATACCCGCGACTTGCGGCAGCAGATGCTCGGCCTGGTGAAGCATCTCCAGGGCCTTGGTCCACTGCTTGCGCCGCATGTAGACGACGCCGAGATTCGCGTAGGCTCCGCCCAGCTGCGGGTTGAGCGCCAGCACTTGGCGGAAGTCCCGCTCTGCTTCGTCAAGGCGTCCGCGGTTCAAAGCGTCTTGACCTTGTTGAAAAAGCTGTGCTGGATCGGTTGCCGTGGCTGCGCCGGACTGCGCGTTGGAGCTGTCATTTCGCACTTTTGTTGCAGCTGGGGGCGAGGCATTTTGCGGCGCGGCAACCATCGTCCCGCATAGCAGCAGAAGGCAGATTAAGAATTCAGGTCTGATCAGTGTGCTTGACACTCGTTGCACTCTCTGCTGTAGTGTCGGCCAGCGTCCGCGTTTGAATCAAGTGACGGACGCAAGGCAAACGCGGCCGCGAAAGACTCTTTCGAGATTTTCTTGCGACGGTTTTGCAAAGCGAATTTTCACGATTGTGTGAAATTCGCTCTTCCAGGGTAAGGAATTCGATGGTCACCATTCGAGACGTCGCCAAGGAGAGCGGTTTTTCCTCGACCACTGTCTCTATCGTACTCAACAACGCGCCGCTCTCGCGATATATTCCCGCAGTCACCAAAAAGCGCATCGAGCGCGCTGCGTCGAAACTCGGCTACCGCCCCAACCAGTTTGCCCGCTCGTTGCGGAGCAAGCGGAGCCATACGGTTGGCGTCATGGTCGCAGACATGACGGATCCGTACTGCACGCTCGTGTTGCGCGGCATTGAGAATACCCTGTATCAATCGTCGTATCTGCCGATCCTCACCGACGTGCATAACGAACGCAGCCGGTTCGAGCGCTATCTGGAAATGCTGCTGGATCGCCGCATCGAGGGACTGATCGTTCTCGCCAACTGGCTGTTTCTCGACATTAATCTGCTGGGCGATCTGGAGAAGAGCAGCATCCCCATCGCGATCATCGGCTGCGAATTGAAAACCGAATCCATGAGCTCCGTGATCGTGGACAACGAAGTTGGCGGATATCTGTCGCTCGAACATCTCCATTCTCTGGGTCACCGAAAGATCGCATTCATTCGCGGTCCGAAGGCGTTGACGGACAGTGCTCCGCGCTGGCGTGGCATCCGCAACTGCGCCAAGAGTTATGGCCTGGAACTGGATTCTCACCTGATTGTGGATTTGCCGGAGTCGCGCGATCCGATCTCCAGCTTCGAAGCGGGACAGAAGTTGACCGAGGACATCCTCAAACAGAAACGCCCTTTCACGGCGCTGCTCGCATTTGACGACATGACGGCTTTCGGCGCGATCCGAGCCTTGAACAGGGCCGGACTTCGGGTTCCCGAACATTGCTCGGTGATTGGATTCGATGACGTAGCCCCCTCGGCTCTATGCACGCCGTCAGTCACCACGGTGCGCCAGCCGATGGAAATCATGGGTTCTTCGGCGGTGGGAATCGTGCTGGAGGGCATCAATGCGGTGCTCGAGAAGCGCGGGGTGGCGGCTGCCCATCGTAAAGTTGCTCCGGAGTTGGTGGTGCGTGAATCCACGCGCAGCTTGCTTTAGTCCGACCGGAAGTTGGGGGCGCGACGAATCGGGGATGGGAAAAACGATTTTGCGACAAGCGGATTAACCAGTCGGGCCCCGACGCCTTCGCTTTTTTCTTGACATCAGACATCGTATAAACGCACTATTCATACGTTTTAATAGTCCCATTACAACGATCCCCATTTGTGCCCGAAATCTTGGGGAGATCCGAAGAGTTGCCGCCGTCGTGTCCCACGGGAGGGTAGTCGGCGAGGATCACAAGAAGGCGAACCGTTCGTCGCTTAAGGAGACAAACGTGACCATGAAAATTCATCGTGTGTTGTTGCGGATTGTGTTGTTAGCGATTACTTTTTGTGCCGCGGCTTGGGCCCAGGACACTGGCTCCATCACAGGCACGGTGAAGGACCCCTCGGGCGCATCGGTTGCTAACGCCGAGGTTGTTGTTTCCAGTGCCGACCACGGCATCGACCGTCACACCGTTAGCAACTCCTCCGGCGACTATAACGAATCGGGTTTGCCGGGCGGTACCTATGACATCATCGTGACCGCCTCCGGCTTCAAGAAGTTCCAAGCCAAGGGTGTGAAGTTGGACGTGGCGCAAAAGGCTCGTGTGGACATTCCTCTGCAAGTGGGCGCGATCACTACCGAGGTCGTGGTTGAAGGCATTAATGTGGCCCAGGTGGAAACCCAATCCTCCGAGCTTGCAGGGACAGTCACGGGAAAAGAAATCTCGCAGCTCGAACTGAATGGCCGCAACTTTACACAATTGGTCACGCTGACGCCCGGCGTCAGCAACCAGACTGGACAGGACGAGGGCACCGTCGGCGTTTACGGCAACGTCAGTTACAGCATGAACGGCGGACGAGTCGAGTACAACAACTGGGAACTGGACGGCGGCGACAACATGGACAACGGCAGCAACTCCACGTTGAACGTCTATCCCAGCATCGACGCCATCGCCGAATTCAAAGTGCTCACTTCGAATTATGGCGCTCAGTACGGCCGCAATGGCTCAGGCACGGTGGAAGTGGAAACCAAGTCGGGAACCAACCGGTTCCACGGCGATGCCTATGAGTTCCTCCGCAACGATGCTTTCAATTCGCCTGCCTGGTTCCAGGAAGGCAAGGTTCCGGAATATAAGAAGCATGATTACGGCTACACCATAGGCGGTCCGATTTATATTCCTCACGTCTTCAACACTGACAAAAAGAAAACGTTCTTCTTCTGGTCTGAGGAGTGGCGTAAGGATATCGTTCCGGGGCAATCATTCAACCAGCCGGTTCCCAGTATTGCCGAACGGGGCGGTGACTTCAGCGATCTATGCCAAGGCGTGCCGACCTCGTTTCAGCGGGTCGATACCAATAATGGCAACTTCCTTCCTTGGGCAGACTGTCCTGGGACGCCAGATCCCCTCAAGCCAGGTTTCTGGACTCCCTACCCCGGCAATCACGTTCCTAACAATCCCAGCGATCCCAACGTAGCCGCGTTGCTGACGATGATCCCGGAGCCTACGTCGGGAAATTCCTTTGTGGCGGCTCCTGCACAAACGACCAAGTGGCGCGAAGAGTTGATTCGCGTCGACCACAATTTCAGCGACAAGATTCGTGCCACCTTCCGCTTCATCCATGACTCCTGGAACACTCAAACTGCCGTGCCGCTGTGGACCAACCAAGGGAGTTTTCCGACTATCGGCACCGCTTTCAAGGGGCCGGGCGTAAGTTTGGTTGCTCGTCTTACTGCCACTGCGTCCCCAACGCTCCTGAACGAATTCGTATTCAGCTATACCGTCGATCACATCATTCTCAACGATACCGGGAACTGGAAGCGGCCTCCGAACTTCACGATGACCGACCTGTTCCCTGGAAATGGCGGCGGGGTATTGCCAGGGATCAACCTTGTGGACACGTATGGAGCTTACGGCAGCTTCGGCGAGGACTCCGGCTATATTCCTAATGGCATCTACAATTCGAATCCGACCTACACCTTCCGCGACAACGTCACCAAAATCGTGGGCAAGCACAATCTGCAAATGGGCATTTACATGGCGTTTGCCCAAAAGAACGAGTTCGGAGGCGAACTGGCGGCCGGGTCCTTCCCCGGCTACCTGACCTTCGACCCCAGTCAGTTCCCGAACAACAGCACGGGCAACCCGTTTGCCGACTTGCTGTTGGGAAATATCTCCAGTTTTGGTCAACAAGACCACCTGCTTAAGTATTACAACCGCTACAAGCTGTTTGAGCCCTACTTCCAGGACGACTGGCGTATTACCGACCGTCTCACTCTCAACTTGGGTGTGCGCATCAGTGGCTATGAGACCTATCGGGAGAAACAGAAGCAGGCCTTCAACTTTGACCCGGCTCACTATGTCGCCGGGCAGACAAGTGTGAGCCAGGAGGATACCGTCAACTTCCTCACCGTTAATGGACTGACGCCGTCTGTCTCGAACCTGCCGAATGGCATAGTCCAATGCGGGGTTACTCCTGGCGTGCCCGACGGTTGCATGAAAGGGCACTTCTTCAATCCCGCCCCGCGAATCGGATTTGCCTGGGACCCATGGGGTAACGGCAAGTGGGCCATCCGCGGCGGATACGGCATTTTCTTCGAGCACACCAACGGTAACGAGGCCAATACCGAGTCCCTCGAGAATTCGCCCCCGCTGGCAACCGCAGTCGCGCAGACTAACATTCAGGGATACACAAATATCGGGAGCAGCACGGGAGGAGCTTCACCTCAGTTTCCGCTCAACGTGAATTCCATCCCGAACAAAGTGACCTGGCCTTACATGCAGCAGTGGCACCTTGATGTTCAGCATGACGTTGCACACAACACGGTCGCGACGGTCTCCTACGTAGGCAGCAAGGGCACGCACCTGACTCGGCAGAGCGACCTTAATCAGCTGTTCCCAACTCCTCTCAGCCAGAATCCGTACAAGCCGGGTGAAACGATTAATGCGAACGGCCACGATGATTGCGGTACTATGCAGACGTCCAGTGGGACTCCCATCACCGGTCAGGCAGCCATAAATCTGGGCGTGGCAGCATGCGGTGTGCTGGCCGACCCGTTGCGTCCCTTTCCCGGTTACGGAACCATTACCCACCTGGAGCTGAAATCTTCGTCTGTTTACCATGCACTTCAGACGTCCATACGACGCAGTGTGGGACAACTTACCCTCGGTGGTGCCTACACATGGAGCCACTCGATCGACGATTCCTCGGACCGCGGCGATGGCAGCCTGGTGAATTCGTACGATTTTGCTTCCAATCGGGCCAGTTCGAACTTTGATCAGCGCCACATTTTTAACTTCAGCTACGTGTGGGACGTACCCTTCTTCAGGGGAACGGGGCTTCGCCACACACTCTTGGGAGGATGGCAGTACTCGGGGATCATGAGTATTTCCAGCGGGACTCCCTTCAGTGTGCTGAACTCAACAGACAATGCTGGGGTGGCAGCCGGGGTCGGTTCGGGCTCCCGCGCCGACGTGGTTGGTAACCCGAACACAGGTTTCGCCCGTTCTTCGGCTCCCGGCCTCGGTCCGCTATGGTACAACCCGGCCGCTTATGCCACTCCCCAGGGTCTTACTTTCGGGAACTCAGGAAGAAACAGTCTGCGCAATCCGCGCCGCACCAACTTCGATATGGCGTTGTTCAAGCACTTCGCCATCAGAGAAAGCCTGGCCTTCGAATTCCGAGCGGAAGCCTTCAACGTATTCAACCACACCGAATGGTCAGGAATAGCGGGTGACGCAGGATCGGCGGGCGGATCCGGCAACAACACGCTCGGCGCCAGCAACTTCCTCTACGTTACCGCCGTGCACAATGCGCGCATCTTGCAATTGGGTGCGAAGATACTCTTCTAGGCTGTTTGAATGGAGCTGAAACCGGCCTCAAGTTGAGGCCGGCTTTTTTTGCGACCGACTTTAGAAGTCTTAGAGCAACGGAGCCTCAACCGAGAACCGACGACTGAGAACTGCTTTTTCACCCCACCGCCACCCTCTCCCGGGCCGCGACCGCCTCGAGCGCCTGCTCCAGGTCCGCGATCAGATCGTCCACATTCTCGATCCCTACCGAGAGCCGGACCATCTGCTCGGTCACGCCCATCTTCTCGCGCTGCGCGGGCTCGATCATGGCGTGCGAGGTGAGCACGGGGATCGATACCAGAGACTCTACTCCGCCCAGGCTTGGCGCCAGGGTAAACAGCCGCATGGATTCGCTGGCCCGGCGGGCGTCTTCGCCAGTGCCCTCCACTTCGAAGCTCACCATGCCGCCGCCTCCGCGCATTTGCTCGCGGGCGACGGAGTACTGCGGATGGCTCTTCAGGAACGGATAATGCACGCGCCGAACCTTGGCATGCTCGGAGAGGAATTCCGCTACGCGCAGTGCATTCTCGTTCTGCCTCGCTACGCGTACGGCTAACGTCTTCAATCCGCGCACCAGCATCCAGGAGGCGTGCGGGTCCATGCAATTGCCCAGGGTCGTCCGGGTTGCGTGGATCTTTTCGATCAAATCGCCGCGCCCGGCCACGACGCCACAAATCAGGTCGGTATGGCCGCCCAGATACTTCGTCCCTGAGTGCATCACCAGATCAATGCCAAACTCAGCAGGATGTTGGTTAATGGGTGTGCCGAAGGTAGCGTCGATCATGCTGATGAGGTTGTGGCGTTTGGCCAGAGCCGCGGCCTTCTTCAAATCCACCACGCGCAACGTGGGATTAGTAGGAGACTCCAGGTGAAGCAGCTTGGTATTCGGACGGATGGCTCGCTCGTGCTGCTCATAATCGGTCGTGTCGACGAAGGTCGTCTCAATGCCGAACTTCGGAAGCCACTGCGACAGAAACTTGGTTACGCCGCCATAAATGTCGCGCTGCGCGACGATGTGGTCCCCTGCCTTTAGCAGCGCCATGATTGTAGTGGTGATGGCGCCCATCCCCGAAGCGAAGGTCTGCGCCGCGTCTACGCCTTCTAACTCCGCGACGGTTTCTTCGGCCACTGTGTTCGTGGGATTGCCGTAGCGCGTGTAGAAGTGATCGGTGTGGGTTGCCCGCAGTTGCTCATCGTTGTCTATGACTTCGAAGGTGGAGGTTTGATAGATCGGTGTAGCCAGCGGGCCATTCTTCTTATTAAGATCGGCTGCGCCGCGTACGGTCTTCGTCTCGGGATGATAAGGATGCCGCTTCATGGTGGCCTCGCCTCGGGTCCTGGTCTCAATCTCTCGTCGCTACGCTAAGAGTAATCGCGGACAGGAAGCTGGAGCAAGGCCTTGCCGTCTCCCGCAACCATTTATAATTCCACGTTCATGGATCTGGGCCTGAAAGACCGTGTTGCGCTGGTAGCCGCCTCCAGTCAGGGAATTGGCCGTTCTACCGCGGAAGCTTTCGCCGCCGAGGGTTGCCGCGTGGCGATGTGCGCGCGCAACCCGCAGGTTTTGCACGCTGCCGCTGACAAAATCAGGAAACAATACAACGCTGAAGTGTTCGCCGAGGCCTTCGACGTTACGGATGCGGGCGCCGTCAGCCGTTTTGTCGCTGAGGTTGCCAGAACCTTCGGCAGCTTGGATATCTGTGTGATCAACGGCGGAGGTCCGCCGGCCAAGGGATTTCTGGCTTGCACTCTCGAAGACTGGCAGCGTGCCCTTGAACTCAACTTCATGAGCGCTGTGTATTTCGCGCGGGAAGTGATCCCGCACATGCAGCGAAAACAGTGGGGGCGCATCATCACACTCACCTCAATCACGACCAAGCAGCCGGTGACAGACCTGGTGCTGTCGAACGCGGCGCGCGCGGCGGTAGTTGGCCTGGTGAAGAGTCTGGCGAACGAGTTCGGCAAAGATGGAATTCTGGTGAATAACGTTGGTCCCGGTTTCACCGCGACGGACCGGCTAAAGGAATTGGCCAAGGCGCGCTCGGCATCCCTGGGAAAGGCTGAGCAGGAGATTTTCGAGGGCTGGGCCGCCGACGCTCCGCTGAAACGGCTGGGCGATCCCCGTGAAGTGGCACAGACCATCGTCTGGCTAGCATCGGAGTGCGCGTCGTACATTACGGGCCAGACCGTCCTCGTCGACGGCGGCATGTATAAAGGGCTATGAACTTCTCGGAGACTCAATGAGATCGATCGCTTCTCGTATGTCGGTGATGAGTGGGGAAGGCGCGCTCTCGGTATTTGCTCGCGCCAGGGAACTGGAAGCGCAGGGTCGCTCGATCATCCATCTCGAACTGGGGGAGCCGGATTTTCATGCTGGCAAGTCGGTTGTTGAATCCGCCAGCAGGGCGCTGGCCGAGGGCAAAGACCGTTACTGTGCTGTAGCCGGAGTTCCTGCACTCCGCGAAGAAATTGCCGCCTACCTGGCTCGTACTCGCGGTATCAATGTGTCGCCTGCCAACATCGTGATTGCGCCGGGCTGCAAGATCGCTCTTTTTCTTGCAATGATGGCACTGCTCGAGCCGGGCGATGAAGTGCTTTATCCGGATCCAGGTTTTCCTGGATACCCTTCGATCACGTTGGGGCTGGGCGCGGTTCCCGTTCCATTCGAGCTTTCGCCCCGCAATCGGCTTCAACCCGATCCGAACGAGATCGCCTCAAAAATCACGCCTCGCACGCGGATGCTGCTCACGAATTCTCCGGGCAATCCTACGGGGACGGTTTATACCGACGAGGTTCAGCGCGCCATGGCCGAGCTCGCGGTAAAGCATGACCTGTGGGTGCTCTCGGACGAGATTTACGCGCGCATCATCTATGGTGGCGACTACAAGTCGATGCTGCGTTATCCCGGCATGGAGGAGCGCACGTTGATCATCGACGGTTTCTCGAAGAGCTTCGCCATGACAGGATGGCGCCTGGGATACACTGTCGCTCCGCCTGACGTTGTGGCCGCGTTGGCGATGATGGCGGTCAATACCTACACTTGCGTCGCCGAATTCACGCAATACGCCGCTATCGATGCCTTGCGCGATCGCGAAGGCACTACGCCGCGGATGGTTGGCGAATTCGCGCGCCGGTGCGAGCAATTTGTGCGAGATCTGAACCGTGTTCCGGGCTTTCGTTGCGCGCCGCCGGACGGTGCATTCTACGCCTGGGTGGAGACGACGGGGACCGGCATGACAGCCGAGGAACTTTGCCGGATCATGCTCGAAGAGGCGGGAGTCGCGGCGATTCCTGGAGCGGCATTCGGCCCGTCAGGGAGGGATTTCGTGCGCTTCTCGTTCGCATCTTCTACCGTGACTTTGCAGGAGGCGGTAGAGCGCATCATGAAAGTTTCTGCGGCTTGGCAAACAGCACCCGCCAGAAGATAGCTGTAAACCTTTTTTGGGTGGCGCAGCGCCCTTCGGCTGCGCTCAGGGCAGGCTTTCCAGCGCTGGATAAGAAGTTTTGTATATGAGTTGGGCTTTCAGCCCCTGAGGGACGTTGATGCGATTTGCATTTCGAGCATTACTTTTCTGCGCTGTCGCCTGTGAGTCAGTCCTTGCCAACGCCCAGGCTCGCCCCTTTCCCGGCCCCGACGTTCAACAAATTTACCAGCATCTGCTTCCACAGATCGAAAAGATTCCCGCCTTCGACCATCACGCCCATCCCGGATTCGCTGACGATCCTGACGTTGACGCCATGGCTGCTCCCCCGAATGCCAGTGAAGCCCTGCGGACGCGGGATGACAATCCTGAGTTGGCTGCAGCGGCGAAGGCGCTGTTTGGTTATCCCTACAGTGACCTTTCTGCCGGGCACACGAAATGGCTGGTCGATAAGAAAGCTGAACTGAAGAAGCAGAATCCTGGCCCTGCTTACTTCAACATGATCCTTGATAAGGTGAACATCGAGACCTCGGTCGCGAATCGCGCCATGATGGCCGACTACCTCGACCCGAAGCGGTTCCCGTGGGTATTTTTCGCTGACTCTTTCATGTGGCCTTTCAACAATGAGCGCGAAACCGCGCGCAACCCCGATCAAGGAGTTTTCATTCCCCTGCAGGAAAAGATGCTGCATCGCTGGATGCAGCAGGAGAACTTGAGCAAACTGCCCGCCAGTTTGGCCGACTATCTCAAATTCATCAGCCTGGCGCTCGAGGACAACCAGAAAAAAGGCGGCATCGCCATGAAGTTCGAAGTAGCCTATTTCCGGCCTACGACCTTCGGCGATCCCACGCGCCAGCAGGCCGAAGACATCTATCAGCGTTTCGTCTCCGGCGGAATTCCCACTGAAAAAGAATACCGCACGTTCCAGGACTACATCTTCCGCTATCTTGTTCAGGAAGGCGGCCGCTTGCACTTGCCGGTGCATATCCACACCGCAATCGGTATCGGCGACTACTTCAACCTGAGCCAGGGAAACATCATGAATCTGGAGAGCGTGCTTCGCGACCCGCGTTATGCCAGCACGATTTTCGTGATGATCCACGGCGGCTATCCGCTGGAGCGCGAAGCTGTGTGGTTGGCCGCCATGAAGAATGTCTACCTCGATTCTTCTTTCGGAGAACTCGCGCAGTATCCTTCCGCCTTCAAGGAAACGCTCAAGATGTGGCTGGAAACATTCCCGGACAAGATCACCTTCGGGACTGATTGTTTCCCTTACAATCAAGTTCTGGGGGCGGAAGAGAGCTACTGGCTGGGAGCGCAGTCGACGCGCACGGCGCTGGCGGCGGCTTTGGCGGAAATGGTCTCAGAAGGGGAGATCAATGAAGGCCGAGCGCTCGAACTCGCTCATGGCTACCTGCACGACAACGCAGTGAAACTGTACGGCGGCAGAGTTCACTGAGAAGCTCCGGCCAAGGTAGAGACTGCTAAGGAAAACGACGATGGCTAAATCAAAATTGAAACCCAAGTCAAAACGCTCTTCACGTCCGGCGCGGGCCAAGGCCGCAAAATCTCATTCTCGCGCCCAACGCGCCGTCACCAAACACGCAGCCGGCACCGCCACGCTCAAATACATCCCCTGGCACACGGTCGAACTAGAAGATCTCAAGCCGCTCTTGCAGCGTCAATTCGTAGTCGGTCAGGAGATCATGCTGGCGCGCGTGCTGCTGAAGAAAGGCTGCATCGTCCCGGAGCACAGCCATCACAACGAGCAACTGACTTACATCCTCGACGGTGCGCTGAAGTTCTGGATTGACGGCAAAGAGATCGTGGTCCATGCGGGCGAAGTTCTCTGCATTCCCCCGCACATGCCGCACAAGGCTGAGGCGCTGGAAGACACTGTGGATCTGGACGTCTTCAATCCCCCGCGCGCCGACTGGATCGATAAGACGGACCAGTACTTGCGGCGAGGGAAGTAGGCTCCAAACCCATGCCTCAATCCATCACTTCTGAACCGGGCGTTCGTCCTGCGATATTTCGTTTCCGATGCATTGCTTGCGGCGATCTGAGCGACATTGCCAGCCAGAATTTTCGTTGTTCTCGCTGTGGCGATTTGCTGGAGATCACTTACCCGTTTTCGAGCAAGCTTAGTGAAAGGCCTCTCACGCTAACGCCCACCGATCTGAAATCATCGTGGAAGCAGCGTCGTTTTTCCGCGTCGCCGGTTGACCTGAGCGGAGTGTGGCGCTTTCGCGATCTGCTACCGGCACTCGAAAATGAGGAGCATGCCATAACTTTGCGTGAAGGCAACACCCCGCTGTACGAGATGCCGCAGTGTGCTCGCATCACGGGAGTGCCGAATCTGTTTGCCAAACATCAGGGCATGAACCCGACCGGTTCATTCAAAGACACGGGGATGACGGTAGCTGCGACCTTCGCCCGCCAAGCTGGATTCCGATGGGTAGCCTGCGCTTCTACCGGCAACACATCGGCGTCCATGGCCGCATATGCGGCCCGCGGCGCCATGCGCAGCCTCGTGCTGGTTCCGGACGGGAAGATCTCATGGAGCAAGCTTTCCCAAGCTCTCGACTATGGGGCAGTGACCTGCCAGCTGCGTACGGATTTCGATGGCTGTCTTCGCCTGCTGCAGGAACTTGTTCTCCGCGCCCCGGTCTACCAGCTGAACTCGATCAATCCATTTCGCCTGGAAGGCCAGAAGACTCTCGCGTTCGAATTGCTGGAACAACTTGATTGGCAGCCGCCCGATCACATCATCGTGCCCGGAGGCAATTTGGGGAATAGCTCGGCCATCGGCAAGGCTTTGCTCGAAATGCACGAACTTGGCTTGATTTCGCGGTTGCCGAAGTTGTCCGTGATTCAGGCTGAGGGCGCCAATGCACTGGTTCGCACGCTGCGAGAAGCGGGCGGCAAACGACTGGTCAGCGTCCAGGCTGAGACGCGCGCTACCGCGATTCGGATTGGCAATCCAGCCTCGTGGAAAAAGGCCGCGCATGTTCTCGAGGCTACCGGAGGAGCATGCGAACAGGTCAGCGAAGTCGAGATCGCTCAGGCCAAGGCCGAGATCGGAGCCGAAGGCATTGGTTGCGAGCCAGCTTCTGCCGTCACACTCGCGGGGCTTAAGAAGCTGGTGAAGCAAAGCTTTGTGAAACCGGAAGAAAGCGTGGTGCTGATCTTAACCGGGAACCTGCTGAAAGATCCCGACTTCACCATGGAGTTTCACAGCGGCGACTTGTTCCCATGGCCATCTCACGATCGAGAGCACGCTACCCTGACGGCTTTGCGCCATCCCCCGATCGTCCTTGACGCCACGCTGGATGCAGTGATCCGCACTCTGGAGCAAGCTGAAAAGTCCGGGGACTCGAAGGCATGAACATCATTGCGGAACTTGTCATCCTGAGCGAAGTATGGTCCGCGCGAAGCGCAGACCATACGCAGTCGAAGGACCCCTACGCGCTCTGCGTCCTCTGTTGTGCGTCAAGGCGTTCGACCTGTTTGGCCTCGCGCAAAAATCCTCACTGACATGCCCACCAGAAAGAAAAGTCAAAACCGGCTGTCGCTTTCTCTTCCGGCGACTTCGGCCAATCTGGGTCCAGCGTTCGACGCGGCGGCGCTGGCGATGGACTTTTATCTCAGGTTGGAGGCACGTCCGGCCGCGAACTTCTCGATCACGGCCACGGGCCGGGACCGCGCCATATGCCAGGCTCTCGAGAACCACCTCATCCTCGATACCTATCGCGAGGTGCTGCAGGCTGAGGGAAGGGAAGCCACTCCGCTGTCGTTGCGCATTCGCAACGACATTCCCATTGGCAAAGGATGCGGCTCTTCCGCGGCAGCCCGCATAGGGGGCATTGCACTTGCCGTCCACTTCGGCCGACTGCGCTGGACCGACGCCCAAATCGTCGGCGAAGCCTCTCGCCGTGAGCATCATCCCGATAACGCTTCCGCCTGCTGGATGGGAGGCCTCACGGTCGCGCGCATGTCCGGGGAAGGTGAAGCACAGGTGATCAGCATTCGTCCGAAAGGGAAGTGGCCGCTTCTGCTGGCCGTTCCCGAACAAAGTCTGTCAACCGAGGCGGCCCGCCGCGTACTTCCCGCACAATATTCACGGGCCGATGCCGTCGTGAACGTGCAGAACTCGATGCTTCTGTTGGCGGCGTTTACTCAGGGACGTCCCGACCTGCTGTCGGTGGCTCTCGAAGACCGCATCCACCAGCCCTACCGCGCGACCCTGTGTCCTTTGCTGCCATGCCTGCGTAAGCTGACCGGAAAAGAAGGAGTTCTGGGAGTAGCTCTCAGCGGCGCAGGTCCGTCGGTGCTTGTATTCCTCGATCACCGCATTTCCGCCCAGAGGACCCGCAAGATAGTTACGTCACACCTATCGCTCCACGGACTATCGGCCGAACTGTTTTCCACCTCCATCACCCTGCAAGGCGCTCGTCGGGCAAAGCTCTAACCCTTACACTTCCTCGATTCGGCCGGATTTTGGACCCTGCCCAGTGGACGCAGGATTGTCTACCGCCCGGACCTTAGCACAAACGTGCCATTTACCGATGCGCCATAGGGTGACAACCTTATATGTCCCCCTGCGCGAAACTTATACGTTCTGAAAGTGTTTTCTAATGGCGGTGAGGATTTCGTGTTGCCGGAATTGAACTCTTTGGAGTGTGAGGGGATGAAGGCAAAACAAGAACAACCATCGCGGAGTTCCCTCACTGGTGACGAACAGGTTCTATTTGAGATTCAGAGTTTCCTGGAGGCTCTGCAATCGTATCCCGCTCGTGCCACCAAAGAACCCGGCATCACCTTTGAGCAGCACCTGTACGGTCTGGTCGCTCCCGGTCAAGCCGCCCCTCGTCCCCGGGACTGATCCTATTCTCCAAAAACTAGCGACTGGCCGGTGGAACAATTCCGTTCATGCGCAGGTACTCCACCATCTGACCGTAGTGATCGAATCCGTGCCAGCAAACGCTCGTCGCCAGTCCCAGGCGCGTAACCGAGCCTTCTCCGAAGGGGCTCTTCACCGTCTCCACCAGATTCTTGTCGTTGACGGTTTGCACTGCCTTATGCACGTATACAAAAGAATCATGCAGGTACTTGAGAATGTCCGCTTTTGTGACGACGGACGCCGACCCGGCTTCGTCGCCCACGTCTACCGGAGGCTTCTCTTCCAGAAGCGCGGCGCCTAGTTCGTAATTCACCGCCGCCACATGTTTGATCTGCTGGCCAAAATTTCGTACCCCTTTGAACTCGCCATTCGTGGGGGCGAACCCGTACTTGTCTTCTGGCATCGCTTCCGCGGCAGGAACGAAATCGCGCTCAAGGTTACTGACAGTGCGGTCGAGTACCTGCGTGACGGTGCGATGCTCCTCTTTTTTCGTCTCCTTCTTCTCTTGCATCTTTTCTTGAGCTGCGCTTGAGAGCGCCAACGCCACCAGACAGAATGCAAGACAACCAAGCTTCGTTCTCATGATGCCCCCTCGCCAATAAACTTTGTAAGATCGTTTGTGACGGCAACTGTCCGCAGCTTGAACTCTATATCTCGCGCCTGCGCAATTGCTGGTTTTCTTTCCTAATCTCTAACCACTGCCGGAGCCATTTGCAACTCATCGCCAGTGAGACGGTGCCGCCGGATGGTAGTGAGTCCTACCACCATTGCCAGCGCTGACCAGGCGAGCGCCGCAGGTACGCCCTTGCGGGCGGCCAACTCTCCCCACACTCCGCTCCCGATTGCCATTCCTCCCTGCAGCACCAGCAGGTACATGGAGAGAGCCCGCGCTCGCATCCAGGACGGGCACATGGTTTGCGCCACAAGATTGAAGCACGCCAGAATGCCAATCCAGGCCGCGCCCGCGGTAAACAATACCAGACACAGCCACGCAAAAACTTGCACCTGTCCAGCGGCGAATGTCATCCCCGCAAAAACCAACGTAGCGCCGGCCACCAGGCCGTCCACCGAATAACGCAACCGCATCCGCGGCAGGAGCGCCGCACCCATCAACGCGCCCAGGCCAAAACAGGTGAGCAGGAAGCCGTATCCTTGCGCCCCGTGCGCCTGGCAGATGACGGGCAGCAAGGCCAGAAGGGAAGTTGCCCCAACGCTGAACGCTCCAGTACGAATCAGAACAGACTTTACCTGCGGCGCGCCGCGCACGTAGCGAAAGCCATCCAAAATTGCATCTCGCACGGTACGTGTCGCCAGCGGCTCATGCGGCACGCGCTTCCATCTGTACAAGAAAAAGATCACGCCAAAGAAAGAGGCTGCGTTGAGGAGGAAGGACCATCCCGAGCCTGCCGCTGCCACCACCAAACCCCCGAGTGCCGGTCCCAGAGCGCGCGCGACGTTGAAGCCCGCCGAATTCAGCGCCACCGCTGAGGCATGCCTTCGCGGCGAGACAATCTCGGGTGTGATTGCCTGCCATGCGGGATCGTTCATCACTGCTCCGAGCCCCAACACAAAGGTGAATGCGAGCAGCATCCAGGGGCTGACCACATTCATCAACGTCAATATTCCCAGCGCTGCAGATGCGACCACCATCCAACTCTGCGTGAAGAGAAGAAGGCGGCGCCGGTCCACCATATCGGCGAGCGCGCCCGCGGGGAGTACCACTAGAAAAACAGGGATTGTAGCTGCAGCTTGCACCAGGCTCACCATAAGCGGTGACACGCTGAGCTGCGTCATCAGCCAGCCCGCGCCGACGTTTTGCATCCAGGTTCCGGAGTAAGAGATCACGGCCGCGAACCATAGCGAGCGGAAAAGCGGCTCTTGCAGCGGAGCCCAGGCTGCATCGGCGCGCCGAATGCTCACTTCCTCCGCCGGAACTGTAATGTGATCGGCCACTCTTAGCTGCTCCCGTTCATGGTTGTGCTGTTCACTGCGGCCTCATACTTTTACCGCCACCGCGTGTCCTTCGCCAAAAGGCCATTCACGCCCGCGCCACGCTCGAATCATATAAATTACAAGCCCGGTTGTCAGGATCACCACGGCATATTTAATTTCCTTTAATGCATTTACGCGATTGAACAGAATGAAAAGAAAACCAGTACACGCCGCCAACGCTGGGATGGGATAGAGCCACATCCGAAATGGCCGCGTCATCTCGGGCCGCCGGATTCTCAACACAATCAGGCCCACCGCCTGCACCAGAAATTGAATGATGATGCGGATCACCACCAACGCGGCGATGGCATCCTTCAGCCGCAGGAAGCAGAAAATTGCGGCAACGACCCCGAGCGCCAGCAGAGAAACATAAGGAAACCTGTGCACCGGGTGAACGCGCGCGAACGCCTGGAAATAGTTTCCATCTTTTGCTGCGGCGTAGGGCACTCGGGAATAGCCCAGCATCAAGGAGAATACCGACGCGAACGCTGTCCACATCACCAGTCCCGTGACCAGCCTCGCGGCCCAGGTGCCGTAGATTCTCTGCATGAATAGAGACACGACGTACAGCCCGCTGTTGTTCTGGCCGGTATGTACCAGGTCCCGCCACGGCACCACGGCCAGTATGCACACGTTCATCACTATGTATAGACACGCGACAACGAGAATGGAAAGCAGCAACGCCCGCGGAATATTCCGCCCCGGGTCTTCAATCTCGTCACCCAGAAAGCAGACGTTGTAATAGCCCCAATAGTCGTAAGTGGCGATCAGCATGGCTCCGCCAAGGCCGGTCAGAAATCCGCGTGAGAGTGTGAACGCGCCGGGCGGAAAATCAAACGCCTGCGCCGCATTGAAGTGGGTGAGCCCGGCGAAGATGATCCAGCCGATCGTGCCCATCACGCCGACCCATAGCAGCTTCGATAGCTGGCCAATTACCGTGATCCGCCGGTAGAGCAGCAATACCGCCAGGAAGCAGATCGCCACCGCTAACGCAGTTGCTGGAGTTACCACCCAGCTTATCTGCAAGCTCCCGGCCCAGGGTATGTGCAGCGCGGCGTCGTGCGCCGAGTACACCGTCTGCAGGCCGGGCCAGTAGTACGCCGCATAGCCTGCCAGCCCGATGCAGCCAGTGGCAATCGAAAGAGGCGCACTGAAAGAAAGCTGCCAGATAAACAGAAATGAGATGAGCCGTCCAAATTTCTGTGGGCCATAAATTTCTCGTAGGTAGCGATACGATCCGCCCGATCCCGGCATGGCCGCGCCCAACTCCGCCCAGACCAGCCCGTCGCACACCGCAAACAAAGCGCCAGCAATCCAGCCCAGCATGGCCTGCGGTCCGCCCATAGCGCCCAAAATGAGAGGAATGGTGATGAACGGACCGACACCGATCATGTCAATCATGTTGAGTGCAGTGGCACTTGCGAGGCCCATCCCACGGATGAGTGCAGGAGACGCCGCTGCGGATTCCGTCGGAGATCCCATATTCGTAGAGACGTTGCTTGCAACGTCTTCTCAGCACGAAGAAGAAAGACGTAGCAAGCTACGTCTCTACGGCCGATCGCCTTTCGTGCTCAGCAGATTCACAAACAGCCGCAGCGCTCCTGGCACGCCCGCCGGCAGCTGCCGGAAAAATGCATACCCCGTGTAGATGTACGTGCCTTTGCCGTACTGCGCCCGCAGCAGGCCACCTTTCTGCGGCTGTTCTCCGGGATCATGGCAGGCCAGCAACGGCTTGAAATGGTCATCCCACTGATCCATGAAATACAGTCCGCGTTCCTGCACCCAGCCGTCAAAGTCATGCGCGGTGATGGCATTGGGATAATGAAAGACCGAATCTTCCGGCGCCAGAATCTCCACCGGAGCTTCTTCCACGGAAACGCGCGACCGGCTTAACTGCGCTGGATACGGCGTGAAATGTCCGCCGTTAAAGTCCCCGACGCCGGTGTTGTACTGGACGACGAGCGTTCCTCCCGCAGCGACAAAGTCGAGCAGCTTCTTGTTGTTGGCCACAACATCTTTCTGCGTGTCGTAGGCGCGAATGCCGAGTGCGATGGTTCCGTACTGGCTCAAGTCTTCTGTGGCCAGCTTCTCCGCAGGGATCAGGGTCACGTCGAGCCCCACCTGCTTCAGGACTGTCGGGATGTTGTCACCCGCGCCTAGGATGTATCCAACTTTCAAATCGTGCGGCACTTGCACATCGATAATGCTGACGCGCTGCTGCGCGGGCTGATAATAATAGAAGCTGCCAAGGTCCTCGCGCGTCACCAGCGTGTATCCCTCGCTGTACTTTTCGCCCTCGGAATCCAGAACCGCGTGCACCGTGGTTCGCCCTTCCTGCAAACCGGTGGTAAAGACCTTGAACTGGACGTCCTGTTTCTCCCCACGCTTTTTCAACTCCACCGCAAATTGTGCCGGCTCCGAGCGCCACCCCACCGGCAACTCCAACCGAAGAACGCCGTGTACGTCGCCCGTAAGATTGCTGGTCACGCCCACGGCAACGGTTGAGGTGGAACCGTTATGTGTCGAAATCACCTGCGTTCCGGGCTCGAGCATCACGGAAAATGCGGGCACTATCGCCAGCGGACGCAAGCGCAGCTTCCCCTCATCGTCCTTGAAATACGTGACGACCACGGCGTTGATTCCGTTTCTTGTCCGCACTCCGCCCGCCCCGCCCACCGTATATTCCATACGCGCCCGCAGGGCTGGAGGTGGGAAGGGAAGCGTCGCATACTTCTCGTTGTCAATGTGATTTATGCTCTCCGTCTCGGGATCATCACGGTGCCAATATGGCCGCGTGTACGCGGTGTCCTTCGGCACCTGCAGCCGGAAATACGCGTGCAGATCCTCTCCCCCTTTGACGCTTTCAGGCTTCTTTTTTCCGCTGAGCGTGTTCCATCCCGCTGGAACTTCGAGTTTGAGGTGATCGATCAGAAGCGCCTGTTTTGCGCCGTTGTGAAGCGTCACCTCCACGATGAACTCTTCTCCTGGAGAAACTGCCGTAACATTTCGAGCGGCCTCTAGGACGCCCCCAGTATCAACGCCCGAACGACGTGATGAAGTAGCGTCGGCCGTCAGGCTCACACCTAGAGCCAAATTCAGTGCGGTCTCCGCCTGCTGTTGCTTCTCCGCGATCCGCGTCAATAAATCGACCTTCGCGGCAGCGCTCAACGTGCTTCCATCTAGCTCGCCGCTCACGCGATTCAGCCCGGCCACGACTTTCATCAGAGGTGCGGCCGCAGTCGAAGCGTCTTTTCCTTTCGCAGCCCCCGTCGCCTCGGCAATCCGCTTCGCAATCTCCGTCAACTCGTGCCGAAGCAGGGGAATTTTCTTCTCCGCTGTTCCCAGTCGTGCTGCCAGAGCAGGGAGCGTCGTATCCAGCCCGGCGAAGAAGTCTTTTTCGTGGCCGTCTTTATCCGTAGAGGGGAGAACTGAATCTGCCAGCTTGTAGAATGTGAAACGGTCGCCCGGCTCCACTGTCCAGCCTGCCGCTCCTTGCGAGAGCTGGTGCCGCAAGCCCTCCATCGCGAATTGCACATACGACATACCGAGCGCCGCGCTGTGCTCTCCTGTGTTTAACTTCACTGTCCAATTCGCATCTGGACACGTCATCGCCCCAAATCCGCACACGTTTCCAACATAAAGTTTCTTCGCCTGCCACGGTTCGAGGCCCTCCGCAATCTGTTCGGGAAATCGTTTCGGATCGGCGGCGGCGCGGAACGCCTCCTTAGTCAGGATTGCCGACGCCTGATGGTGCCCGTGACCGTCGCGATCCGTCCCCGAAAATCGCGCCGCCAGCACATCCGGACGAAAGGTACGAATCACGCGAACCATGTCGCCCAGCGCCACGTCGTGTCCGCCCCACTTCGCGAATGTCTCTTCCGGGCTCTTGGAAAATCCGAAGTCCGCGACCCGCGAAAATCGCTGCTGTACTCCGTAGTACTGGTCCGAGGCCAACAGTTCCTCGGCACGCAGCACGCCGAGAACGTCCGACAAATTGCTCCCGATCTTGTTCTGCCCGCCCTCGCCGCGATTCAGCGTCATCAACAGGGCGCCCACTCCGCGGCCTCTCGACTCGAGTGTCAGCATGCCACCGTCTTCGTCGTCCGGATGCGCCACGGTTTGCATCAACCGCGCCGTCGTACTCAGCCGCAGCAGCGCCAGCCGGAGCCCGGCTACACCCTGGTCCTGCGGAAGTTCCGGCGGAACGCCCTGATAGAGCAACCCGGGAGGATCTGCGGAAAGTTCCAGTGCGGACTGGACGTTCTTAGCGGGAGAAGAACTCCGAGCTGCCGCATGATCCGCGAGCTGTGCCGGCGCAGTGGCCAGCAGGGTGAAGATCAGCAGAAAATGGCCTGTGGTCCGAACCGAATGGATATACAACTGAAGAATGGGATGAGCGCGCCGACGAATACGCCGCGCCAAGCTGGCAAGTCCGGAATGTCTCACGTTACAAGGATGGGGCCTGACGGTGCTCCGACGCAAATTCTTTCCCTGATGTCACTCCAACGATTGGACTTCCAGAACAAGGAAAAGCTAGCTGCGCTAAATAAGCAAAGGGCGCATGATCGGAGCCCTAGAACCGGACTCACAAGTAGTCTGGGGTAGAAAGGTTCCCTCAGGGGCTGAAGCCCTCATTGAAAACAGGACCTTATCGCAGCGCTGAAAGCGCTGCGCCACCCAAATCGGAGTTTTCCGCAGCCGCTGAAGCCGTGCCCTTCCGAAAATGGAGGCCCTACACGCACCCGTTACTGTCCCCGATCCTGTATCGTCTTCTGGCAATTGCTGGCGGCGGTGAGCACGTCGCTGAACGCGGTCTCTTTCCGTAGGTCCTTCAACAGGGGATCGTCCAGCAGCGCTGAATGCGCACAATAATTCTGCTGAACCGCGGCCTTCAGCAAACGGAGGGCCGGTTCTTTCTGTCCGCAGTAGGCCATCAACGCTCCTACGTGATACCAAGCCTCAGGGTCGGGCTCCGTCATGACTGACGATTCGGTATCACGCACGATCTGGTCCATATTTGCGGGCCGCTGTTGCGCTACACATGCCGCCATCAACTCCCGGTGGTAGGTGGAGGCCTTGCCCACATTCTTCGCATTCTCCCGCGCCTCGGACACCTTGCCCTCCGCCAGATAGATATACGGAGTGACCCACGCTGCCCACTCCGAACCAGCATCCAGGTGCACAAAGTCCATCGCCCGCTCGGTCTTGCCCGATTCCACGAACGCCCACGCGCAGGAGCGGAAAGTAAAATTCCCCGGATCGAGCGCCCGCGCTGTGTTGCACTCCTCGCCCGCCTTGTCCAGCATGCCTGCATAGCGCAGAACATAGCTGAGCGCAAAGTGGGCGTCCGCGCTCTGGGGACGTCGCCGCACCAGGTCGGTAGCAGCGTCGTAGGCCCGTCCCAATTCGCCGCGCTCCACGCGGTTCGTGATCAAACTGCTGGCCGCGGCGATCCGGTTCGGGTCCAATGAAATGGCGCGCTCGTAAGCTGCATTCGACCGCTGGAACTTCTCCTCTCCGCCGCCTCCGTAGGTCGAATCGAAATAGTACCTTTGGCCGAGCGCTTCCCATGCCGGTGCGTAGCGCGGGTCCACTCCTACCACATGTTCCAGCACCGCGATGGCATCCTTGTTCGGCCCGGGATCATGGGGAAGGGCGAGGCTGTGCAGGTAGAGGTCGTACGCCTCCTGACTCTTGGGCCGTGATGCTGTATCGATTGCGCCGCCACTGCCTCCCAGCATCGGCAGCAACCCGTTCTGGACCTGCGTACTAAGTTGCTGCTGCAGGCCGATCGAGTCATCCGCACGCGCGGTGACGCTGCTCTGCCACAATAAGCGGTCGGTAGGCACATCGATCGCCTCCAGAGTCACCGTCAATTGATCGCCCTGCCGACGGAAGTGTCCAGTGATCAGGCGTCCGACGCGGAGTTCCGCCCCCACGTTGTGAGGATCGAGATCGAGCGCTAGGTATTTGCGCGTTACCGAGGAAGGCCGTACCTCCAGCGACCGCGAGTAGGTCAGGACGCTGGTCAGCTCATCGGCCAATGCGAACCGCAGATAATCGACGCTGAAGTCTCCGTTCAGATTCTGCAGCGGGAGCACAGCGATCGCATTGCGCTGCTCGGCGTTCGTCACCTCACGGTGCTTGAACCACCAGGTTCCTCCCGCTGCCAGCACCGTGATCAGAAGACCCAGCGTCCCCAACAAAAGATAAGTTTGCAACCGGCTATTTCTGCCGAATGTCTTGGTCGCAACCCGCAGCTTCGCAGTGTGGGTGCCACTCTTTACCAGGCCCGACTCGGTTTCCCGCTTGAGCAGTTGCAGGTCCGATTTCATTTCAGCCGCGCTCTGATAGCGATGGCGGCGATCCTTTTCCATCGCCTTGCCGATGATGCCTTCCAGTTCGCCCGGCAGTTTTGGATTCAGATCCCGCGGTGGGACCGGCTTTTGATGCAGCACGGCATCGAGCGTGACCAGCGAGTTTTTCCCGGCAAAAGGCTTTTTCCCCGTGGACATCTCGTACACGACCACGCCAAACGAAAACAGATCACTGCGGGCATCGATGGTCTCGCTGCGCGCCTGCTCGGGTGACATGTACACCGCGGTCCCTGGGATCACGCCCACTGCCGTGAGCGAATTGTCTCCGTCTTCTTCGGTTCCAATGTGATTCACCAGCTTGGCAAGTCCGAAGTCGAGCACCTTTATCTGTCCGCCCGGGATCAGGAAGATGTTTGCTGGCTTGATGTCGCGATGCACAATTCCCTTGGAATGGGACGCGACCAGCGCATCCGCTACTTGAACGGCGATGTCGAGGACCTTGTCGGTTTCCATCGCCTGACCCGCGATGCGCTGTTTGAGGCTCTGACCCTCGAGTTTTTCCATCACGATGAAGGGATGTCCGTTGTTGTCCTCGATGCCGTGGATGGTGCAGATATTCGGATGGTTGAGCTGCGAGGCGGCGCGAGCCTCTCGTTCGAATCGCTCGAGCGACTTAGGGTCACCGGTAAGATTTTCGGGAATGAATTTAAGCGCGACGTGGCGGCCGAGTTTGAGATCCTCCGCCTCATAGACCACGCCCATACCACCGCCACCGAGTTTTCCCAGGATGCGGTAATGGGAGATCGTCTGGCCGATCATGATGAGATCACGCCCTGCCCGGCGGTAATGTTAGGCCGCGAGTGGAATCCGGTCAACTCCCTTTGCCTTCCGAAGTATACGAGCAGGCTGGATCTTAAAGTTCGGATCGACATTCCGTTTTAACTATGAATGACTTTGCTACCGGATTTCCAGCTTGGGAACGTTTTTTACCTGTTCCCAATCCGAGAATCGCCATGTTCTTTAAGTAAGACGCCTATCGGAGTCCCGGCGTTGTTTGCGGCTATGATGGGGGCGCTGACACTCATAAAATCCCTCGCAAATTTGCGCGGTTGAGTTGTGAAGCACAGGGAGACCTTCCATGATAAGCACTTTGAATCCTAATTCCCACAGTCCAGTGGTCCCAAAAATCTACGCCGATGAGACGCAAGAGGCGGTTAGCGGGCGTGCCCGTGAGATCTACGAGAAAGGCGGAAAAATCGCAGGCCGTGACCTCGAAAACTGGATGCAGGCGGAAGCCGAAATCTTACGCGAACTTTCAAGCCTATCAGGCCGCAGGCTGGCTTTCGTGGTCCGGGTCGAGGGCGTCCAGTATGTCGGTGAGTACAGTGTGGCTTCCGCTAACGGCTACGCGCCCGGAGAGTTTGCGTGCGGTGATCCGGTTCCCGTCCGCTTCGTTGGGAACAAGATGTTGGTGGAGCGTCCTAACGGCAAGGTACTCGAAACCATCATCGCCAAGAAGGTGGGAGGAACATCTCGACCGACCTGTATAGCGTAAAAGCCGGACCTTATCGCAAGCGGGAAACGGCGAAGGAGTTGCTGCCGCTTTTGCCGGTGGAGGGACGCAAGACTCTGGGCAACATCTGCTAGTCCTGCAAATACAACCCTGCAGAGGCTCCAACCCACGCCATGTTCTTGTTATGGTCGACGCCCATCATCAATCCCCGGCCCATGCGGACGATGGTGAGCACCGGTGTCAATTCGTTCAGCCAAACGTACATGACTCGCACTTCGGCTTTCGTCCCGCCAAACGGGGTCTCAATCACGGGCTCAAAGTGCAGGCGCTCCTGCAAGATGTAATCGGGACGCTTCTCGGCCGGAATAGCTGCAATGTCTAGCTTCGTCGGCGCAATCACCACACCCAGCCCGGCGAATGAGTACAAGGGTTTCAAAGCATAGTTCTCAAGATCCTCAGGAATCGTGTCGAGCCGATCCAGAAACCAAGTCTTCGGCACAGAGTCATGCTTCAGGTAGGGAATCGAAAACTTGCTGATGCGGAAATACCAGTTCGGGTGCCCCGCCCACTCCACGTCAAGATCATCACGCCAATCGAACGCGAGTTTTACTCCCTTGCGCTCGAGTTCATCCACAATCGCGCGATTATAAATCCGGCGGATGGGCACACGTTTTCCATCCCGCTCGTAATACAGCCGCTTGACTTCCTTTCTGATCGCGGTGATGTCAACCGTGCGAATTCCCAACATCTTTTCCGTGAGCAGAAAGTCCGGCAGCGTCTTTTGTTGGTGAGGGTGAATCTCCATTAGGATTACATTTTCGGGATCATGGTCCGCGACAATTGCCCGCCGAAGAAGCGCGCGATAAGAAGCCGGGTCAAGTACGTTCAGAAGATATTTCAATCCCGCGTCCCCGGAAAACCGCTCTAAGCCGTAGACACCGATGTAGGCCTCGGCGAGCGCCGGTTGATAGGCATACAGGGAAGGAAAGGCCTGCAGCTCAACCAGCTTCGGCTGCAACGCGCCGTGCGCGTCCCGCACCAGACCAAAATCCACCTGCACAAACATAGGGTGGGCGGCCTCATTCGGAACCTTGAACTCCGCGGGCACGGCCTCATCCGACTTTGCGCGGTACTCTGGATTCTCCACCAGTTGCCGGATCAGCTCCTTTCCATTCTCGGCCATATGGTCGATCAGCGTTTTTGAGAAGAAGCATGGGGTCTCCGACAACCGGAACTGTACATGTGTTCCGCAAGCGTCATCAACGCGGCGTAAGAACGCCTGATATTTTTCGGGAGTAAAGTTCTCGTTGAACTGCTTTCGCAGGGAGGGAATCATAGGAACGACGGCGGTGAACGGTCTACTCGCGAATCTCCATGGTGCGAATAAGCTCACCTTCCAAGAAGTAGAGGTGCTCGACCATTCGATCCAGCACTACGTTCCCAGAGAGATCACGGACCACCTGATGAACGCCAACTAGAACCGCGCCGGCCTCATCGACATGGAAGGTCATCGGCTCGACATGCGGATTGATCAGGCTCCACTGCCGCGTCCAGTATTGGCGAACTCCATCATGGCCGTGAACTGTGCCGCCTTCCATGCCATTTGGCCATTCCACGTCGGGTTGCATGGTAGCCAACGCGCCGTCGATATCCCGTGCGTTGAACGCCTGGTATGCCCTTCGGATGAGCTTAATGCTGGATGCTCCGACCATCACTGTGCCTCAATTGGTATGACGTTCGTTTGCCGCCGGCTCACGCTTCCAGCAGAAACTTTCCATCCCGCATAATCTGCTGGTCGTCCACCCAGATATTGAATTTCCGCCCCACCACATCAATATGGGTCGACGAATCCCACTCGGCCCCGGTGTGCGCTCCATACGGATTTCCAAATGCAATGTGCACTCCGGGATACTTCTCATCCTGCAGAATCTGCCCGATCACATTCTTCAAATCAATATTTGTGCCAATGGCAAACTCGCCGACCCGATCGCTGTTTTCGTCGGTGTGGGTATAGTGCCAGAAATCATCTTCCAGTTCGCGGTTTTCCGAGTGTGCCTCCGTCAAGCGATTGCCTTTCATGTGAATGGTAAGAGGATTCTCAACCAGGCTGCCGAATTTAGCACACAAGTAATCCCCGACCACGCCATCGATAACAAACGTGCCGTTCACTTCGCCCGGAGTCGTGAAAATCTCCCCGCCCGGCAGGTTGCCCCACTTTTCCGGAGTGATAATTCCGCTGGTCTTCAGCCACCGGTAGTTAGGATTCAAGTCCGCCGTCAGGTCCGTTCCTGCCGCAGTCTTGGCCCGGATCTTCGAAGCCTTACGCACCATCTCTACGACTTTCTGGCTGAGCCGGTCGACTTTCAGGAAGTCCGCGCGCATCCCCTCCAGCATGATCTGCCGGTTGATGTTCACCATGTGTGCATGTCGGATTTTGCGGCGGTTAACGACTTCCGTCATCTGCATGCGCGATCGCAATTCGTTAGTCTGCGCCTGCACCGCAAAAATCGAAACTTGGCTGGACTCCAGGTCTTCGAGAATCTCCCGCGGCAACTCCCGTAGCGGACGCTCCGCCAGATCCTCCAGCACCCAAGCCTGATAAGTCGCCCCCAGTTCTTCGAGTTCGTGCACAATCGCGGCGGCGATCTCCAGCGTCACCTCATCGGTAATCACGCAGACCTTTTCATCCGGCCGCACCCGCAGGCATACTCCGACCGCATTGTGCGCCCCAAGAATAAATTCAGGATCAAATGAAATTTGACTGATGCGGGTGCCCCGTTCTTGTCTTTCCGTTCTTTGGAGAGACAGAGCGGGGATTTTGACTCGATCCACAGGAATCCCCATTACCCTACTTTTCTAACGGAAGCCGGCTCCGTCTCGGCCAGGCCAGTTTCCGTCTCTTCAATAATGTAGTCGACGACCTTTTTTAGGTCTCCGGTCTCCTGAAATACTCGTAACTGCCGGTCCGCGCCGCTGCCCCGTTCCAGCATCTCATGGACGTAGTTCAACTCCTCGCGGGAGTCGAGTTCATCCACCACGTCATCCACAAAATCCAGATACTCGCGGACCAGATCGCGTGCCGGAACTTCCTTCTGCTTGCCGAAATCGATGAGCTTTCCATCGAGCCCGTAGCGCGCCGCCCGCCACTTATTCTCCATGATCAGCGCCCGCCGGTATAGCCGGAATCCCTGGTTCGCCGTATACAGTTTGTAGAGCTTGGCCACGGTCGCCTGAATCAAAGCTGCCAGCGCGATCGTCTCCTCAACTCGCATGGGGACGTCGCACACCCGAAACTCCAGCGTATTGAAGAATGGATGCGGCCGAATGTCCCACCAGATCTTCTTGGCGTTATCGATACAGTTCGTCTTGATCAGCAGCTTGATAAAGTTCTCGTACTCACCCCAACTCGGGAAATAATCCGGGATATTCGTGCGCGGGAACTTGTCAAATACTTTGCAACGGTAGGACTTCAGGCCCGTATTCATTCCTAGCCAGAACGGAGAATTTGTTGAGAGCGCCAGAATATGCGGCAGAAAGTACCGCGCGTGATTCATCATGTGGATCGCGGTCTCGCGATCCTCAATCCCGATATGCACGTGCAGCCCAAATATCAGGTTGGCCCGAGCCACGAGTTGCAGATCCTCAACAATATTCTTATAGCGCTCATCGGGATGAATCTCCTGCGTCCGCCAATCGGAGAACGGATGCGTCGCCACCGAAGCCAGCCGCAACCCGTTTTCTTTCGACAGCCTGACCATGTCGCGGCGTAGCTTCTTGACCTCAGCTTTGCAATCCTTGATGTTGTTGCAAACCGAAGTCCCCACCTCAACCACCGACTGGTGCATCTCCGCCTTCACCCGCTCCTGCAGCAACAGCCTGCCCTTTTCCAGGATTTCAGCGTGGATGTGCGAGCGCAGCTCGCCGGTCTCCGGATCTACGGTCTGATATTCCTCTTCGATCCCGATAGTGAAAGTAGGCTGCATAAAAAAGTCAGATAGTTAGTGTGGCGCGGGCACTCCTGCCCGCGAAATCTAACCACAAGAGTGGGCAAACGAACCCTAACAGTATATCAATGCCCTGAAACAATCCGCCCAACTCAACTTAGTCCCACTCCTCATTCTCCTTAATCCGCACCTTCACGATCTTCTTCAGCAGAGCAGCCGGTAAAGGCTTATCCACCGAAAAGCGGATGGTACCCTTGGAAGTAGGGAAGTCCTTAAGTTCCTTCTCGAACTTCTTGATTACCCCCGAGCCCGTCGGAAACAAGCTGCAATGGTTCTTGAAGGCCGCGTACCCCATAAGCATTCCGTTGTACTTAAACATTGGAATCCCGTAACTGATTACCTCGGTGGTCTCCGCCGGCACCACTGATCGAATGAGCGCGCGAGTCCGTTTCAAAGTGCTGCGAGCAGGCTCGGGCACACCCGCCAGATATTCGTCCACGTTCTTCGGCGTAGGTTTGCCCCTCATCGCAGATCTCAGCGGGTTAAAAACGTTTTGATTTCAGATCTTGTGGGGACGGCCACCCACGGCTGTCCGGCCGAGCGAGCTCGACTGCGGGTTGTCGAACCCTACTTCGTCCCTTTTCCCCGCTTCCGCGCCGCCACCCATTCCGGCTCACCCTTGCGCAGAGCCTTTCCCGGCAGCGCCCCCGCCAAAAATCCTGCCCACCGCAACTCCTTCACCGGACTCGCCCCACTCACCGCCATCTTGACCGCCATCTCCGCCACCGCATTCACGATCCAGTCAAAATTCTCCTGCCCCACGGAAGTGATTTCCGCATCCGGCGCCGGATTCAGGAAGTCGATCGCATACGGCACTCCGCCTTCCACCGCGAACTCGACCGTATTCAAGTCGTACCCCAAGGCCCGGCACAACGTGAGTGCATCTTTTTCCATGCGTTCCTTGAGCGCCACCGATGATGGCGCCGGATTTCCTTTCACATACCGCTCATGATGCGGTAGACGCGGATCGTACTTCATGATATGGACTTTTTCCTGACCCACTGCGTAGCAACGAAAATATTCATCGAACTCGACTCCATGCTGCAGCGTCATGCACAAATCGCCGGTCTGGTTGTAGTGGTGAAAGAATTCCTCCGGCGAATGCACTTTGTACACATGCTTCCACCCTCCTCCGGAGTACGGCTTCAAAAACGCCGGAAATCCAACGTAGTCAAAAACCTCCTGCCAATTCAGGGGATACATCAGATTCCGCATCGACTGATCCGTAGTGCCCTCCGGATGCTTGTTGTGCGGCAGAATCACCGTGGGCGGGATCGCCACTCCCAGCTTGTGGGCCAAGGCGTAATTGAAGAACTTATCATCGGCCGTCCACCAAAATGGATTGTTCACGACAACCGTCCCATGCAAAGCGGCATTCTTCAAGTACGCGCGATAGAACGGGATGTCCTGCGAAATCCGGTCAATGATCACGGCATACTTCTTCGGCTCATCCATACGTATACCGCCGATCTTTACAAACTCGGCGGTCACGCCCTCGACCTTCATCGAGTTGATCTTCTCAACCAATGCCGGGGGGAACGTGTTCTCCATTCCAAACAGAATTCCAATCTTCTTAGTACTCACAGAAATTCTCCTGTAGAGACATTGCTTGCAACGTCTCCCTCTTGCTACCAAAAAGACGTAGCAAGCTACGTCTCTACCAGAGCGACTGCGCTAAAAATACTTCCCCGCCATCCTTAGCCATAGAGGCCAGTCATGCTTCGAATTATCTCCCCAAACATCCAGCCAATGCGGAATCGCTTTTCCATTCAGCATGGCCGAGAACTTTACATTCTGGTCCAGGCAGATATCCCAGTCCGCCGATCCCAGCACGATCTTCATCTGCCGGTACCGGCTCAAGAACCAGTCATCGCTCATGTTCGGCAGAAAGTCAGGCGGGTTGTTGAAGTAACAATCGTTGTCGTAATACCCATCCAGAAACTGGTGGATATCGAACGACCCGCTCATGCTCACGCAGTGCGTCACCACGTCGGGATGCTTCAGCGCAAAATTCACCGCATGATAGCCGCCAAAGCTGCATCCGGTGACGGCCAGTCGCGGAGTCTGGTTCTTCCACCGGATAAATGGCAGGAATTCATGCAGAAGGTAACGCTCGTACTGGAGGTGTCGCAGTACACGCACCCGAGGATGGACGCCTTTGTTGTACCAGCTCTCAGTGTCGACCGCGTCCGGACAAAAAATCTGCAGGTCGCCGCGCTCAATTTTCGTTGCCAGCACTCCAATCACTCCCCGGTCTTCATATTCGAAGAACTTCCCCATCGAGGTGGGAAAGACGAGTAGGGGTGTACCGGAATGTCCAAAGACCAAGGCCTCCATGTCGCGATGAAGCTCCTGGCTGTAGGCTTTGTGATATTCGCGGTTCATCGTCGAGGTCGAGACGTTGGGGGCAACGTCTGTTGCGCAGCCGAAGTATCTTACCCGATGACGGGTGTTATGGCCTACTGGGGAGAGAAGCAAGGCTGCGGTATGTGTTGGGACAGTATCGGGGAATCGCGCGAGGGGCAGGTCAAGGAGGCGGCCCGCCGAGTGAACTGTTGGGGCCTTTGTTCTAGGGACCAATGGGCATCACTGTGCCTGTTCCTCCGGGGCATGAGACATATGTACCGCGATGATCTGCCAAGACTCACCCCGCTTCTGGAATACGGTTGTCATGCGGATTGTTTCCGGCTTTTGCGGAACCTGCATTTCCACCTCGCCCATCAGAACGGCCGTGTCACCGTAGACTCGCACGGTCGAATCCTTGAGCACAGACTTAGGCATGTGATTCGCGGCTGACCCATCCGGAGGAACTACATCAGTCTTGCTTAAGACGCCGCCGCCGAAAGAGGTTCCCATGAAATCATCTGCAAACATTCTTCGCAATGCAGGCAAATCCGGAACAGCTGCGGCGTCCAGCCAGCTTTGTTCCAGCTTGCGGAGGTCGTCGTCCGTTCTAGGGTTTGAATTCGAGGTGTTAAGCGCTTTCGCAGATCCGAATGCGAGGATACCTAAGCAAGCTGCCAGACCCAATGCCACTAGCCAGTTCTTCATAAACAACTCCTTTGAGATTGATCTTGACAAGGCCTATAGCCGCGTAGACACCGACGCAAGCTATAGAGTTCCGGATTTTTTGGGAGCTACGCCTTGGTGGGCGTGGGCGCCGCAGGCGCAATTCTCCTGCCGTAACCTTAAGGGCAGGAACACTGAAGGAGATTACGGTATTCAAGAGCGTAGGTGCATCCTTGGGAAGATCTGGCCACGGCAGAATTTCCAAGCGCAACCTCAGCAGAAGAATTGTCCTGTCGCGGACGGCCAGCTCTATCGAGCCGAGCGCTTCTTTCTCTAGCGCTTGTACCAGAAGATTGCAAGGGCCACCAGGGCCACGGTGACAATCCATAAAACAATGTCTCTGCGCGGATTCTTTTCTTTCGCCATAGTGGAAGTACAGCACACCATAAATATGTGTCAAGTGCCGCAGTGAATTCCGCCATTTTGAATATCAGATTATGGGTTGGGACAACCTTCGCATCTGCAGCTCAATCCAAAGGGGCCGTCGAAGGATCGGTGAGAGCGATGAGTTTTCCTTGTGGAAAATCGGTGGAGGTCAGGGGAGTAGCAGGATCTGGATTGACGATGGTCAGCACTTCGCCGCTGCGAACTCCTCGAATCGTCAGACGGTGACTCTCCACGCTGACCACTCGGTATTTTTCGTCGAAGATTTCAGACCTGGTATCTTTCATCCCTCGATTAGATGCCCAACTCCCCGTGAGCGATGCTCATGAATCGCCCCTATAGACTTCCGTGCGACTTTCAATTCCCGTTATGGGGGCTTAACCGCCAGCAGTTTCAGAACGATCCGAATTCTCTGCGTATGAGCTCGAGGTTTGGATCAGCAGCCGCGAGCGAGTAAAATAGCGGCACATGACGCGCGAACTGAATTTCGGCCCTTACGTAGAAGTTGAGAACGGCAAGAGAGCGGTTAGAGATCTAACCTTTGGCAATCCAACGCCGGAGGGAGTGGTGCTGACCACGCTGGACTCCGCAGTCAATTGGATGCGCAAGAGCTCTATCTGGCCCATGACGTTTGGGCTGGCCTGCTGCGCGATCGAGATGATGTCAATGGGTGCGTCGCGCTTCGACATTGCGCGTTTTGGGGCAGAGGTGTTTCGCCCGTCGCCGCGGCAAAGTGATTTGATGATCATCGCGGGGCGCGTATCGAACAAGATGGCGCCCGTGATCCGCACTCTGTGGGAGCAGATGCCGGAGCCGAAGTGGGTCATGTCCATGGGTGCGTGCGCGACTTCGGGAGGAGTGTTCCAGAACTATGCGCTGGTGCAAAGCGTGAACCAGGTTATTCCCGTCGACGTATATGTGCCGGGATGTCCGCCGCGTCCGGAGCAATTGATCTACGCTATTACTCTTCTGCAAGAGAAAATCCAGAAAGAACGCGGGACGATCAGGAAGGCGCTGAATCTGTCGTAGGGCGGCTATCAGCTTCAGTTATCAGGCTTCCAGACCTCTTCACCGGCTGGTGATTGGGTTCATGCAGTGTCCGAGTTTCAATTCTTTTGGCTGAATCCCACTAAATTCTGAGCCTCTGTTCTCTTCTTATATAGTGAGTCGCATGCACGGAAGCGCACCGAAGAAAAACTTCATGCTGATCGCCTCCGGGGCCGTGATCGGACTGCTGTATGGGGCCTCGACTCGATTCGGCTCGCGGATGTTTCCTAACAGTTCTGTTTTCCTGGTCGTGTCCTTGGGGTTTGTGGTCTTTTTGCCATTGGCGATGGGGTTCGTCAGCGTGTTCATCGTCGAGCGGCGTCGGCCACAACCTCTCTGGATATGGTTCTTGCTGCCCTGGATTCCGCTGCTCGCAGGTGAAGCAGCGGCCATGATTGTCGCGTGGGAAGGGCTGATTTGCATTGTAATGTTCACGCCGATCGGAATGGTGGCTTCAAGTCTAGGTGGGGTTGCAGCTGGTTTGATTGCGCGTTACGCGATGTCACAGAGAGCCAAGAATGCTTCGGTGGTTTGCGTACTATTCCTGCCGTTGTTGGTAAACCCTCTCGAGCAGCGATTTCATGCGCACGGAGAATTCCGCCGCATTGAAACCGTCATTGATATCCATGCCTCGCCTGACGTGGTGTGGCGGAACATCGAGCGAGTCCGCCCCATCAACCCTGCGGAACTGCGGCCTTCCTGGAGCAGGCGGATCGGATTTCCCAATCCCGTGGAGGCAACGCTGTCGTACGAGGGTGTGGGTGGAGTGCGCCACGCTTCCTTTGACGGAGGCGTCCTGTTTATTGAGACGATCGATTTATGGCAGCCACAGCGACGGCTCGCATTCTCGATCAGGGCTCAAACAGCTCAGATTCCACCAACGACCTTGGATGAGCACGTAATGGTGGGCGGGGATTTTTTCGACGTCTTGCGCGGCGAGTATACGCTGGAGCTGCTACCGAACGGAACAACCCGTTTGCACCTCGAAAGTCAGCATCGAGTCTCGACGGACTTCAACTGGTATGCGCATCTGTGGACAGATGCGATCATGGCGGATCTTCAAAACACAATCTTACTGGTGGTGAAAAACCGCTGCGAATCTGCCGCAGATCCCGCATCCCTGGGCGCTACTTCTCTTACGACTGCGCCTTAAAGATAACTGTAATCTGCTTTTGCACGGCTACTGGTTTGCCGTTCAGCAGGGAAGGGCGGTAGCGCCACTGACGCACCGCTTGGGTAGCAGCTTCGGCCAGCAGAGGCGCGCCGCTGATGATCTTCACATCCCGGGTGCTTCCATCCTCGGTTATGGTGACTTCCAAAACTACGGCTCCTCTTAAATGTCTGGCGCGCGCTTCCGATGGATAAACCGGCGGGACCTTGTGTACCAAGGTGGCCTCGGTGACGCCTTGGGAAATGGCGAGATCGGCTGCGGGCAGAACGGCCGCCGTTGAAAGAAGAGGCGCCATAGCTGCGGCGTCGGGTGCGTTCGCAGCAACCTCAAGCGGTAGCTGGATGGATATTTCAGACGTCGGCGGCGGTTGCGAGGTGCTAACTCCAACAGCTTTCAGGCTCGGTGAAGCGACTTCTGAAGCTGCAAGCGTCTCAGGTTCAACTGTCGCGGCATTGTGGAGCGTACCCTTTACCGCGAATCCGTCGGCGCGAACCCGGACTCGGCCGGCAGTGGGTTTCCAGGGGATCACCGCTGGAGCCGGATGGCTTTGATCTTCCTGCGGTGCGGTCTGCGATTGAGCCGCCTGTTGGGTAGTGACCACCTCTCCATCTGTATCCGACAAGCTTATCCAGATGACTGCTGACATCAGAACCAACGCCAGCGCGATTCCCCCCGCGATCCAGTAACGGTGACGATTTTTGGAGGATCCTTCTCCGAACAAATCAGTCGTCAGGCTTTCTTCAGGAATGGACGCAGCGATCTGCACTGGGCGGACGAATTTGGCCGGAAGCTTATCGAGTCCAGAGCGTTGTACCTGGTTCTCGACTCCCAACTCACGGTTATTCGCGGCCTCGGCAATTTCCGCAAGACGCTGCAAAACAGAGAGATGTTCGCCGGTAAAAGCGTGCGGGCAACTGGAAAGCGCCTCCAGGATACCGCCCATTCCATCCCTGCCGCGCACCGGCACGACAGCAATCGAACGTATCCCAAGAACGCGACAAACCTCTGGATCGACCCGGTCATCTGTTTGAGTGTCGTCACAGCGGAGGGCTTTGCCTGTGCGAAAGCATTCACCGGAGATTCCAGAGTCGACGTTGAGTTGGGCACCGACCTCGGGAGCAATTTCACCGGCGCGAGCCTGGCAGACGACCGTGCCCTTGCTGCGGAGGGCAAGCGCGATACCGTTGGCACCGGTCATAACTCGCGCCGCATCGGTAAGGGCACGAAGGATGGAGTCAAGCGGCTGCGCGCCATCATCGAGAATCTGGCGCAGCTTGGAAAAAATAGCGCTGACTTCTGATGGCTGGATCAAATAGGACTGCAACAGCGGCTGCAGGGGAGGAATGGCACGCTTCAGTAATCTGGATGGACCCGGAAGCGGCAGATTGGCCATGGAACGGCTCCCAATACGGATAGTCGATAGCCGCGAAGCCGCCCTAAGAGGCGCGGGCAGAGCGCGATTTGGGTGCGAGTCTGTCGCAAGGCGATGCCGATGTCAAGCCAAAAGCGACTGGTCTCCGGACACGGAAGGGCAATCCTGTAGGAGGATGCCGCCTGTTTGCTTTCTCCATCGTTGTCCAACGGTTCGGGGAGCTATAATAAGGCCAATCCGGCCTTGGGGTGCTTTATGGAACGTCTTCGTTCTACGGCCCGTCTGATTCTTCCTTTGATTTTTGGCGCGGCGATTCTCGTGAGCGGCCAAAGTAATGATTCGGTTCATACACAGGATCAATCAGTGAAGGCCGGCCCCACCGGCCTATCGCCGGACGACCAAAAGCCCGCCGCCACTCTTGACCCCCACGCGCCCCGTATTACTAAGCAGACTCGTTTGGAAATCATTCGCGATTTCGAAACGCAAATGGTCTACTCACGGGCAGCTTTCCCCACGGGGACGAAGGGTCTGAGGTTGAAGAACGGCGCAATTACGCCCAGCGGCGTCGAACTGCAGCAGACTCTCGCATTGTGGGGACCAGCGGTAAAGCCGGGTGATCCAGCGCATATCTCATTTGTCCAGATCAAGGACGACCATATTCGTTTCGAAATAAACGGCGGACCAGTTCATCGAAAGAAGTGGTACGAACACGTAACGATCGCGGGCGCGAATGGAAGGGAAGTGGGCTCACCCGACACTCCGCAGGCAAATCCTCATGGTTCTTTCGTGGATCTGTATTTCGACAAATACGTTCCCGAGTTATCTGCACAACAAGTTCGCGATCTGCTGTTTCCTGTGCTGGACTTCAAGGCAAAGAATAAAGAGCAAGCTTACCTGGATACGGTTCCGCCCAAGGTCAAAGAGGCAATTCTCGCGCATAACGTTCTGGTGGGGATGAACCCGGAGATGGTGATCCACGCCAAAGGAAGGCCGCCTAAGAAGGTCCGGGAAAAAGATGGCGAAACGGAGTACGAAGAGTGGATTTATGGCGAGCCACCGCAAGATGTGGATTTCGTCCGCATTGCGAGCGATGAGGTCGTGCGGGTGGAAACCATGAAGGTGGATGGCCGGAAAATTCTGCGCACGGAAAGGGAAGTTGTTCTGGAGCGTCCGGATCGTGACCAGGAAGCGAAGAAGGAAGAGCAAGAGCGTCCAGCAAATGCTCCGAGTTTGCGGCGACCGGGTGAAGATTCGGAAAATGCGCCGAAGCCTTCGAACGGGCAGTCGCCGTTACCGCCGCCTACCGGGCCTCCAATTTCTTCTCCGTCTCCGGGCGGTTCGGGCCCGGGAAGATTTTGACGGTGCGAAGATGAATCTGCAGCGTTAGGCTCCCTCCAGGTGTGAATCGGCGCCTTTTTCTTCTTAGAGCTTTGACCACTCCCATGAGACGCCACTTGTGTGTATCGCAAGCGGAAGAGAGAGGATGGTCTCATACTTTGGCTACTCCGATCTGAACGTCCCTACGTACCGAAGGGGCGACGAGAAAAAAGAGACGAGACTCTGTAACGAACTGCACCCAACCACCACTATCCGACTAGTTAGTCTTCAACCAAGTTCGAAAGCTGAACAAAACAAGTTGTTATTTCTGGATAGACGCAGGCGTTAAGTCAGTCGGTACCCTTCCGTTAGATCGAAACAGCATGTACCTTATCCGATGTGGGTGGAACGTTGCTTCCACTGCCAAAAGGAAAAGGTCGCGCCTTACCGAGGAGTGATGCATGTGGGGACCTGGATCAAGCCTTGGCCGTCCGCCCCAGCCGCCGTGCGACTTGGAGTTAAGGGAAACATTTGCCCGGCTCGGGGTTGTGACTGCGTGTGAACGCATGTTCCCTGTGCTGCGCCAAGCCTGGAAGGCGGCACGCGCCAGCGACGCCACATTACTGATCGAAGGAGAGACGGGCACGGGCAAGCAGGTCTTTGCGGAATCGATTCACCACCTGGATCCAAAGCGTAGTCCTTACCACTTCATCACCGTGCATTGTGCCACCATCCAGGAGAACTTGGCGGAGAGCGAATTTTTTGGCCATCAGAAAGGCTCGTTCTCCGGCGCCACCAGCGAGCGAAAGGGTCTTTTCCGCGCGGCCGATCGTGGAACTCTATTCCTCGACGATGTGAACGATTTACCCGCTCCCATTCAGACGAAACTGCTGGATGTACTGCAGCGCGCGGTCGTGCGTCCGGTGGGAAGCGATCACGAAGTTACCATCGACGTTCGGGTGATTGCGGCATCCAATAAGCCCTTATACGACATGGTCCGTCACGACCCTTTCGCGTGGATCTCTACCATCGGCTCAACGTCATTCATCTGCAACTTCCACCCTTACGCGATCGTGCTGGAGACCTGCCCGCTCTCATGATTGCATTGGCGCAGAGAAATGAATCCCTGTACAAGGTGATCGATCAGGTTGACCCTCAGTTAGCCTCTTATCTGGAAAGCAAGCACTTCGAAGGCAACATCCGACAGCTGGAGCACGCAGTGCGGCGCATGTTGCTGGAGAAAGAGTCGGGCCACAGTCTCGACCTGGCGGATTGGCTGGCCCAGGACACGCGAGGTAGTAACGATCCGGAATCTGGCGACGCGACGGAACAGGCGGCCATCCTGTTGTGGCGGGCTATTAAGTCCGGTCGAATCACCTATAGTGCAGCCTTCGAATCTCTGGAACGCAGACTGTTGCAAGCAGCGCTAGGTGAAACCACCAGGAAGCGTAAGCAGATCGCGGCAGATTTGGGAATGAGCGAGAGAACCTTGTATCAGAAGCTCAGTGGATACGGCCTTGCGGGTAAGGCGGTGCAACGATCTGCGGAAACCAGCAGGCGCACCGCGGATTTCTGCAGCGATCACAAAGCAAAGATAGCCTAAGGCCAACCTTGAAAATCCAATAACTCCCATGTGTCCCTGACTGCGGAATCGCGCAGTGCCTCCACCAGGCCACGAGTCCAGGCGCATTGCAAATCAACTACTTATCTTTTCCGCTCTCCGGCAACGCACGTGCTCTATCCGGCAGTAGGTCACGATGGAATCCGATACGAGCACGCCGCGCAAAGGGGACCACGTGAGCTTTCATGTGCGAGACATTTACTTGCCTGGACCGATCGAATTTGCTGAGACTCTCGATCCCGATACAGAAGTGCTCGGCTGCATTGTGGATTTTTCCGACTCCGGACCTTCCCCCGGGGCATTTGCTGTCGTGCAAACCGACGAGCACAAGAAAGTTGTAGTTCCAATCGATAGCTTGTCGCCGATCCTGCGAAGTTGCAACGGTACGAAATCGCGATCCCCCAGGAGACGCAGGACCGCATTAAAGCGATGAGAGTTTGGGTTGTGGATGAAGTTTGACCGACAGAGCGATGAGGTGGATAGGATGGCATCGACACAAGTACTCAAGAGCTCCGATCCTACGGCACGAGTCTCTCAACTTAACCTTCCGCCCCGGATCGTCTCCAACCGGCGACAACTGGACGATCGTTTCCCGGTGCTCGGCTTTACGATCTTCACAGACCGGGCGGGGTACTACGAGGTTCTGCTGGCGACTAATCCAGCACAACTGCTGGTAACCGGACCGCGTGCTCCTAACACGTCGTATAGCAGCCGGCAAGACAGCGGGCTGATCCCAATCCCGCTCGGCACGTCGGTGTATCTGGCGCCTACGGTTGTGCTGCGCAACTTCGTGCAGTCCCGCCCGCGGCCTGAACAGATCTACTACACCGTTATCCTCTATCCCGACCAGGCCGGCGCCCAGGGTGTGTTCGCGCAACCGCCGGAGACTCTCGCCACCGCCGCGCCTTCGGTGGTGGTCTCTCAACACTTTGGCTCCGATGGATTCGGCGATGTCCTGGGCATGAATCCGGAGCGGCTGCGCCGGATTATGCCTTCCGCTTCGCAGAGTTTCACGCTCTCGACGGCAAACGCGAAGCCGGAAGAGGATCGTGCCGACGGCGAGGATGGAACATCGGCTCCTGTCCTGCCCGCACCCTCTCGGGCGGCGGAGGCCAGTTATGCAGACGCCCAATATGCGGACGGACACCAGAGCCAACCCGAGGCGCACGACTATTACCAGCGACCGCATGCGACAGCCGCGGCGGATCCGCGCTATGACGACGGTTACACGGGTGAGCCTCAGCCGGGCTCGACCTTGGGACTATCGATGGCTCAGCAGAGTTCATTCCGTCCGGGCGACGCAGAGCCTGCGGTTCTTGAGGATGATTCCGTCGCCGATGAGTCATCGTACGGGCAATATCGACCAGCAAGCGGCGCCGATAACGGCAACGGCGATTACTCCTACCGCTCCGCGACGGCGTCAGCTTCACAGCAGGCATTCGACGACGGCGATGACGAGGATGAAGATGACTACCGGCGAGGATACGGAGCGTCAGGAGGCGCAGGCGGCGAGGGGCCGAGACTATATATCGCGCAGTCGAACAGCGCGCTCGGCACTGCGGGCAGTTGCCACGACGCTCCCGTCGCGGGCCAGGCGTATGGAGATGAAAGCGACTACGGGTCCGAACCGCCTCCAACTTACCAACTGCTCGAGGCGCCTCCCACGGGCCCCAGTGAGCTGACCATCGAGGCGAAGCGAGACCTCATCGGCAAAATAGGCGACTACGGCGCGATCCGCGCGGATGCGGAATACAACGGTGTCTACGGCCCCGAACACCCAGCGCACGGACGCTATCACCTCGGGCTGTCTTTCGGAATCGCGCTGTTCAATCAGGAGCGTGGAGACCTTGGGAAGTTGCTCGGCGCCTTCCGCGAACGTGACGCGGCGAAGTTCAGCGAAATATTCGGGCAAGACACGGAGGGCTTGCTCCGCGTTACCAGCGCCAGTGGCCCCTCCTCTGCCGAGACGCCTGACGGGCGATCGCCGCGCCTGCAGCAAGTGAATGGGGCGGAACTCTGGCAGGAACCTTGGATTTCACGTTTCCGCGAAGCCGGCTACCACAAGCCGTTCCAGGCGGTTCAGAACAAACTTGCCGCCGAGCTGTTTCTCGATCCCATGCTGCGCTTTGCCGACTGGCTTGGCTTGAACACTGAGCGCGGCCTCGCCATCCTGATGGATCGTGCAGCCGAGTTGGGCGTTGCACCAGCCCAGCAGTGGGCGATCAATGCGGTCGGGCCTTTCCAGACGGCGCTACAGCGTCACCAGGCGCTGGCCGCCCTGGGATACGAAAGTATCCGCGCCTTTCAAAATGCGCATCCCGGCACAGATACCAACGGCCAATGGGGACCGCTCACTCATGGGGCAGCGGTTGCCGAAGTGCGGGCCAAAGGTAATTCGCCCGTTCCTCTTCCCACAGTCGAACAGATGCTCGACACGTTCGTGCGGCGTTCGGTGCGCACGCCGTCGTTCGACCGGGTGCGAGCTCTGCGACACGATTCCCGATTCTCTGACACGCCCTTCAATCCCGGGCAGGGGCGCCGGCAATGAACACCTCGAGTCGCACCAGCAACGAGCCTTTGCACATACAGCAGGCCGTGGATCGGATTCTGGGAGCGGCGCCTGCATATGGGCGCCTGCAGCCATCAAGACAGCAGGAGATGCGGCGCGATTTGACGAAAGTCGCGTCCTACATCGCGGGCTATCCGGACTTGGCGCTGGAGGGACCGTGGGCATCGCAGATGGCCCCGGATCTGAAGAGCGCGCTTTCTCCGAAGCAAGGACAGCCCCAACCCGCGCAGGGCAGCGCCCCTTCAACGGCAGTCACGCCCGCCGCCCCTGCGGGCACTCAAGCGCCTTCCCAGGGAAGCGCCACGTCGCGCGCCGGCGACGTCGCCCGCGCCACCTTGAACGCAATCGACTTTCCCCAATTTGTGTCTTCCTTGATCCAAGGTACTTTCCAAGCCATCGTCGAATCCCACATCCAGCAGATGGAAGCGTACGCCACGCTGCTCAAGAACGTTGCCCAGACGGTCGACCGCTTCATGGTCGACAACATCTCCAACGGCATGGCCCGCGACTTCCTGGCGGATCAATTTGACGGAGTCATCTCGCGCGATACCTCAAGCGGCCATCCTCGCTTGCGGGTAAATAAGGATGCGGTTCCGGAAGGCGAGATGCCCAGTTTTTTCAAAGATCTCGGCATTTCAAGTCCCGATGATCTGAGTGAGGACACGGTTGAGCAAGACGTGGTCCCGGCAGCGCGCAAATATCTGGCGCAGCAGCGGCAGCAGACCCTCGCCACCATGGTCATGCTGGGCATTAATCGCGTACTGGTCGAGGACGGTGAGATTTCCGCCAAGCTGCAATTCCACATCGACGCCTCCGAGAGCAGCAAGATCAAGTTCGATGAGACCAAGACGACGACCGGCACCATGTCGGGACGGGCGGGGCGTAATCCCTTCAGTGCGAATGCGGTGATGGTGAATACGTCGAGCCTCAATGCGCAAAGCGATATCAACGTTCGTGCAGACCTTACCGGCCAAGTGAAAGTGAAATTCAAGAGCGACGCTTTTCCGCTGGAGCGGTTTGCGGATTCAGCCGCAATCCAGTTGATAAACCAGAACGCTCGTGTACCGGCTCCAGCGCCGGCCGCTCAACCTGCGGGAGGCGGAGCCACGGCGGTAGCCACACTTCCGGCAGCAGCAGCGCCGGTGGCGGCAGCACCGCCCACGTCCACCGTGGGAGCAACGCCGGCGGCGCAGGTTACACCGTCCAAAGCGGCGACGCAGGCCTTGGCGGCGGATCCGTGGGCGCCGAGGTACTGAGGATGTACCAGGTCCAAATGGCCGAGACTTTGATCGCGTTAGTGGAAGCGATCGAGCCGCCGCCCGGCACAGGACTGGTGGTAACGGAAGCTGTGATGGAAGTTCCCATGGAAGTTAGCGGAGTGCTGATCAATGACTCGATGGTGTTTTTCGCGGCGCCGCCACACACGAGATGGAAGTCGGGTGTACTGCCACCGATCCATCAAACCGTGTTGCGGATCGAGCTTGTCGAACAGGATGGTGAACCGTTCTCCGGAGCGCGAACGTGAGCGGGACCGGCGCATTTCTGGTGGAGGACTTCATCAACTCCATCACTGTCCAACTCGACAAGGTGCAGGACGCATTGAGGGTCAAGTCGGTGAATCGCCCACTCACCTACGCGTTGCGGGATTTCTCTCTCGATCTCCAGGTATTCGTCGAGTTGGACTCGCAGGGCAACGTTCGATTCCGGAATTCCGCGCCGAACGAGAGCGGTGCGAGCACGGTAAAGCTGGGATTCACGACCATCACAAAACCCATGATCGATGAGAACACAATATCGCTGGCGGTGACGCGCAGTCCTTCGCTCGATGAAATTGGGTTTGCGCCGGAGGAAAGGCGCAAGCTCGAGCAGATCGGCGTTCACAATGCCGCTCAGCTACAGCATCTCTCTACCACGACGGGAACCAGTACCGTGGCGCGCCTCACTGACCTGCGCATCGACCGTTTGCGTCAAGCCATGGATCTGGGCAGACCAAGAGTGAACCAGGTGATACCGGGTAGTGCGCCTTCGCCTTCGTTTACTCCGCCGCCATCAAGCACTCCGCCGATCATCCGCATACCACCCGACACTCCGCACTTGAATCTGCATGGTTCAGGATTGATCGGAGTGTCCGGCCCGGCGACCGTGCGCCTGAATCGTCAACCGCTGAGCGTGCTGCAGGCTGACGATGAGCGCCTGATCGTAAGCTTGCCGGAAACGGCTCGCAGCGGTGCGCTCGAAATTTCCTTGCCCGACGGCGATCAGCTCTCGTATCGCCTCGAAGTCGAGCCTCAGGATCGTCATCCTCGCGTCAGTGTTCGCGGCAATGATAATCGCGCCGATCAATGGGAACCGGCAGAGGGGAGGATGTAGCGCATGCAGTGGGCGGGCCATCTCACGTTCACGTTGCGGCTGGGCGAGGGCTTCGGTCATGTGCCGAACCATCTCGACTACGTTCTGGGTACGACGAGAGCGGTTTCGCACCTTGACGGCGGTCCGCTAGACCGCGTGATCCGAAAGTGGGGTGGAGGCGGTCGGGCGCTCGGGCTGTATCCTTCGCGGCGAGGGCTGGGGCGCGCCGGCGAACACGGCGCGGGCTTTGACGATGTCGAAGAACAGTTTGGACTTTCACGGACTTATCGGCTCGAAGTAGCCGATCCCGCGCGCACCGAAGCAGTGCGCGACGCTCTGCGCGATCTGGCTTTAGTGGAATCCGCCGCCCTGCAGTTGCTGACAACCGCCCCCATGGCATTGGGCGCGTCCTCACACCAGCCGGAACTGACTGAAGCGGCGATCGAGCCATTCCGGCGCATTCGAGTACCGGAAGCCCATGCTCTCGAGCAGGGCGACGAGGATGTTACGCTCGCCGCGGTTGACACGGGCGTTTCTCTTGGACATCCGGAACTGCAGCGCAAGTGCCTCGCGGGCTACAACACGGTAGACATCGGTCTTGGCCAAGTCAGCCCAACCCTGAAGCTGGTTGGAGACAGCTGGGGAATCGGTTTTCATCCGCAGGACCAGGTCGGCCACGGGTCAATGGTCGCGGGCATCGTCGGAGCCCAAGGCTGGCACGTGCATCGGGGCGTGGCGGCCAAAGCGCTGGTTCTGCCGATTCGCGTTCTGGCTGCCGCGCAAGCTTCATCGGAGGGGGCGCGCGTGGGCGTGGGGTCGATCGGCGACATCGACGCGGGGATGAAAGTGGCGGTTGATCTGGGTTCCGACGTTATCAACATGAGTTTTGGAACCGTAGCTTCAAGCATCCCGCAAGGCGATCCGGCGCCGCACACCAGAGTGATTTCGTACGCTCAGCACTACGGATGCACGCTGGTGGCGGCAGCCGGCAATAAAGGTGACGACGACAAGTATTATCCGGCCGCGCTTCCGGGTGTCATAGCGGTGGGATCGGTCGATGCGATGAATCGCCGCTCCCATTTCAGTTCCTACGGAGATCACGTTTGCGTATGCGCGCCGGGCGAGCAAATTTATGGTTTGGCACGGCGAGGTGATCGCGTCAATTCGGGAACGTCGTTCGCCTCGCCTTTCGTGAGTGGGATCGCCGCCCTGATCGTCAGCCGCGCGCGCCGGCGCGGAATTGACATTGACGGGAATCTTGTCCGCCAGCTTTTGATCGAAAGCGCGCAGCCACTCAGCGGAGGCGGATTCCATCGTGAAACCGGCTTCGGTTTGGCGGACGCAGTCGCGGCTCTGCGGGCGGTAGATGCATTGCAATCGGATGGGAGGAAAGCAGCATGAAAAGCGCCGCTTTCGCACTTCTGAATCCGCAGTGCGGGCACGCGGTGCAAACCGAGCGCCACGACGTCCGCGAATGGCTGCGATGCCACGAATTCGTGATCTGTGACGATCGAATTCCACGTGCTCCACCGGGTATGCAGGGCGGCGGCAAGGAGCGCCTTAAGGCGTGGTCTGACGGACTTCCCGCCGCCGATCGCGAGGCTTGAGGCGGCAAAGAACTGACGGGTCAGGTGGTAAACAAAAATTCGCATGGGGACCGCGACAGGTCTAAACAGCGGCATTGCCCCAAACAAGGAGAGTTTCATGAGCACGCACACTTTTACGTACGACACGCGGGGGCTGCCAGCGTCTTTTTCGCAGGCCACTTGGGAAGGCAGCGTCGAAGCTGCTATTGCGAACCTTGGTTTGCCCAAGAATGACAGCGACCCGAAAATCGCAGCGACTTACTTCACCATCAAGGGCATGCTTCTGCTTGATGACCAGTTTGACGAAACCACCGCCGAGTTTCCGCACGCGATACAACAAGCCTGGCTGGAGACTCTGGGCACCGTTCCCAGCTTCCTAGGGGGCGCTCTCGGCACGATGAGCAATCGTGACGCTTATCCGCTGATCGCCGATGCCATGGCGGCGGCGTCCGTAATATCGACCGCGGCATCCGGGACTGGGACTACTGGCGCCGCAACCGCCACCGGAACGAACCCAGGACCGCCTCTCATCATCCAGCAGTTCGCCTCCGTCGGCCGTTATGTTGTGGCCCACGGCGCGGAAGTTCCTGTCGGCAGCCCTCTATTCCCATCTCAAGTGCGGCTGGGAATGGACCGGTATGTGAGTGGTCCGCCTGCCGCCGAAACGCTCGACATTCCTGAACTCACCGGTCCGTCGGTGCAGGAGGCCGAGCTTGACGGGCAAAACATGTTCGTCTTCTCCACTACGTATGCGATCTCTCAATTGCACGAGATGAAGGCGTTCTACACCGTCGATGGTCTGACCGAGGACTTCCTCAATGGAGTCCTGGCCACCAAGTTCGACGAGGGTGGAAAACTGCTTGATGGCTGGTTCTGGGGCCGGCGCGACCGCATGACTGAGCCGGAGCGGATGTCCGTGTTTAGTCGCATGCTCGGAGTCCCGGGCGGCGAAGTACCCAGGGACATTCAACCGAACACTGGATTCAACGATTACCTGATGGGATTCCTGGCAAGTGTTGCCGAGTTTGACCGGCAGCAGCGCATCAGCGACCTCTTCAGCGGGAACCTTGCCGGGACCCGCGGCAATAGCCTTGGCCATGACCATGGAGAACGTGCGCCAAAAGGGTCATGACCTGGCCGCAAATATGTCACTGTATGCGTACGGGTACGCACACTATTCGGCACGCCGGCTCAATGCCGACTTCTCAGCCGCGTTCAACATCCTCAAGAGCCCAGTCATTCAGAAACTGTTCGGTGTAACCACGCCCTACCAGGTCATCGAACGCAAGTGTATTTCTGATTTCGGAAAAGCTCCGGATATCGTCCGGCTTAGGACGATGGCGGACGCCGGCAAGCGGATCCTGGACATCGTCGCCAAGAACTCCAGTGCCTGGTCGAGCGCCAGCGGCTTGCCGCTGTTTCCCGATCTCAGTGCGGTGGCGGCGGCACGGCAGGCGGCTGCGGCGTCGGGGACACTCTCCCCACGCGCCTTGGCTAGCAGAAGCCTGTCCCTGGTTTCGACGCCGAACATCAACGCCGCTGGCGGTCCGTCGGCAATCTCGGTGGACGACACCGAAGAGCTGATCCGGCAGACGCAGTTCTGGCTGGCGGTGAACGGAGTCCAGTACGACGATGTGGACAAGCGTTCTCAACCTAAACTGTCGCCATACGAGCCCAGCATTCCCCCGCTGGGTGGCATGGCCTCAACCGGGCTTCCAGCAAACGGCGCCGGTCAGGCCATGGACAAGATCAAGCAAATGGTCTCGGCCGGGCAAACACCCTCGCTCGACCAATTGAAGGCGCTGCTGCCCTCCGGCTTTGCGGCGTGAGAGGTGTCCTATGATTCGAGATTTATCGGCAGCACAAACCGCTAAGCACCTCTTGCAGACGGCGTCGCTTCAACTCGGCACCGCAAGTCCCACGCGAGTGCGCGAGTTGAGCCGGGTGATCGACGATTCCTTTCCTTATCCGGTAGGGGATCCCGCTTACCACAACAGCCGTATGCTGGAGGCCAACTTCAACGAAAACTCCGCGGACGCTTTGTCGTTCGTAATGGAACCGGGCGGTCCACGCGCCAGTGCGCAGGATCGCGTGGAAACCGCAACCCAGGCGATGGCCGACATTGTCGGCCATCACCTCGGGCCCAACGCCCGCAACTGGTTTGAAAGCCGGGCGGTCAACGGAGGACGCTCCTACGGATGGGGCGCTTCTTTGGGCAGCAGTCTTGATCGCGATGGCGTGCGGGAATCGCATATTACCTACGAGTGGGGGCCAGACTTGATGGATTCGCTGCCCCCGGTACTCTACCGCATTTCGCGGACAGCATTGGCCAGCCTTCCCGGCTTGCGCCCCGTGCTGAGCACTCTCCGCTGCGGCCGAGTTTCCGGCACACAGCAGGTAACCTTCGAGCTTGACCGGGCAACTCCGCTCAGCAATTTGCAGCCGCTGATGGAAGAACTTGGTCTCGGCGCGCAACACGCCAGCTTGATGTCGACAGCAGCATTTCTCATGGGCGCGCGCTTCGTGTTGCCGCCCGAAACCGCGACCATCACCCTCCGTCCAATCCGTGCCGGAGTGGAGATGCGTCTCAACATAAACCTCGACGCGCTTCCCGATCCACCCGAGCGTTTGCTCCCGCTGCTGCGGTTGCAGATGACCGAGCGGCCGGGAAGCTCGCGAGCGCTCGAGCGTTGGCTTATGGCACTGACGCCGGATGGACTACCGGGACCGGGAACCGTTTCTCTGCTCTCGGTCTGGGTGCGGCCAAATCTGCCGGCACGGGTGGCACTCTTTCTTCGGCCCTTCGCGCTGTCCCCTGAAACGGCGGCGCCCGATGTTCAGTCTCCACGAATTGTCGCGCCGGCGCCAGTTCAGGGTCCTACAACCGCCGCAGCCTGGGGTTGATCGTCTGGGTACGAAGCGCCACCCGCCATCATGCGAGTGGCGCTTCGTGACCGATCCATTTCTTGTTGAGGAGATTCTCATGCCGTCGAACGTGATGCAGAAATCGGAAATCCTCGGTGACATTCGGACCGCGGTCAAAGACCACCTGGAACGCAACCCGACCTTTGCGGCCATGCCGGAGAGCGAGCGCCGCGATCTGGCGCAAAATACCGTCACCGCGCTGGCCTACATCCTGGGCGGCGAGGACGGGCATTCACGTCCGGAAGCTGTTTCGCTCGCGGATAAGCCTGCGTTGCCGATCAATCCCGCACAGCACACCAAGCAGGACTTCAAAGATTTGACCACCGACGAATCGGGCAAGACCGCCGGTCAGAAGTTCAAGGAATCTGGCGCTGTCGCCGCCGACCAGGGAACCGACGACTACACCAAGCTCGTCTCCAAGGTGGACTTCCCGTCATTTGTCGGAGGTTTGATCAAGGGAGTCTTCGACGCCATCAACAACAGCACGATGGCGCAGCTCAAGGCGTACTCGGAACTGGTGAAGAATGTCGCCAAATCCGTAGAGGAGTTTATGCAGGACAACGTGAGTGAGAATCACGCTCGCGATTACCTGGTTCAGAAATTTCCCAACCAGCTCGATGTCGACACGAGTGGAGGCAAGCCGACGTTGATTCCCAAGGCCGATGCCGACGAAGAGAACATGCCCGCGATGTTCAAAGATCTTGGCCTGCCTGCCGACAACTCGGTGGATGAGAGCACGATTGAAGAAAAGCTGGTTCCCGCGGCTCGCCGGCGCATGGCTTTGGATCGACAGCAATTGCTCGCGACGATGGTCATGATGGGTGTGAATCGACTGGTGGTAACGAATGGCACCATCGAAGCCAGCGTGCTCTTTGAATTAAAAACGAAGGACGAAGTCCGTCGAGGATATAGGCAAACCGGAAATTACGGCGGACAACAGAGCGCCAGCAACTATGACAACCGCGCAACAACCACCGACTCAAGTTCCGGAGGTGGCTTCTGGGGCGCCATCTTCGGCGGCGATTCCAGCAATACGCACGATGAATGGTATCGCGGTCACTACGATTCCGACAACGCGCAGTTTAGCGTCAGCACGACGCGAAGTGAAGACTCCTCGGCCAAGGTAGATCTCCACGCCAAGCTCACAGGGAAAGTGAACGTCAATTTCAAGAGCGACTACTTCCCGATGGAGAAGATGACTGACGTGCTGTCGATGAATGCAATCAAGGAAAAAGCGATGGGCGATCAGGCAGTGGAGATCGCGCGCATCAACGCCGGGGCGAAGGCGGCCGCGAACGCGCTACCCGCCGCGCCGCCCGCACCGCCGATACCGGGGCCGGCCGCGACTGCGCCTGCCCACGCCTGAGCGATGTAGGAGCATTGCGCATGAGGGGACCGATTCGGATTGAGGACTCGATCGCGCTGGCGGCGACGGCATTGCGCCCACTGCCGGGCAAACCGTCGCCACCGGATTCGTTGCGTCTTCAGCTTCCCCCCATCGGCATTGGAAACGGCGGCCCGCTGCCCGATGCCGCGATTCTCCGCGTGATGGCCGCTCTCTATTTGTACGCCGAACACGAACAGGCGGGTCTGATTCCAGTAGCGGAAGTGCTGGTTGCTTCCCGCGATTCGCTGGGAATTCAAGACGTGGGCACGGCAGGCAAGATGGAAACTTTCTATCAGCGCTCCCGCCAATGGTACGACCGCAACCAGCGCAAGATGCTGTTCGGAAGACTGTTTGGTTTGGGTCCGGGATCCGATGAGGGCGGTAATCATGATTTCCAGCGGATCTTTGCTGCGTTTTGCCTGGCCATAACCGCATCTTCCGCGGCCTCTCGTTTCGGTCGGCCAGGTGCGTTTGAGGATGCACATGTCGCCGAGACCGCGCTGGAACTTCTCGGCAATCTGGGTGCGCACCAGTACGGTAGCGCCCTCGTGGCTGCACGCGCGCTGCACGATCAACTGGCGGCGGCGGTCGACCTTCTCCTGGATAAGTCGCTCCAGATCACCTTCCAGGCGCGCGGGTTATGGGATCTCTTGCAGAAGATCATGGGCGACCAGGCTCCCGACTTTGGCCGGCTCTCGCATCGCGGACAGAACGGCCAGCACATTCTGGAGTGGCTGGCGACCGCCATTCCACAATTGTCAGGCAGTCCGCCACGCGTTCCGCTGATCGGACCGCAATCGCCGGTCGCGGTGTGGGCGGCAGGGTGGCTCGATGCCACCGGAGTCCTCCCCGCGAACTACGCCCAGGGATTAGCCATATGAGCGCGGTCGCACATCCCATTGCTGCGCTGGTTCCACCTCCGCTGAGCCCGCCGTTCGCCACGTCTCCGTTGGCGAAGGGAATGCGTCCGAATCCGGCGACCGCCAGCCTGGTGCGCAGTCACGTCCAGGCGTTGCTCGATGCGACCAGTTCCTATCACGCACTGCCAGAACACGAGCGTGAGCACCTGCGTAAGAACCTGACACACATCGCATCGTATGCGGCGGAGTGCGCGCGAGATGTTTGGAGCCAGTCAGAGAAGCTGGGACAGCGCCCACTGTTGCGGGAACGCGAAGTGCGCAGGGGGCCTTTGGCTACGGCCGCAGCGGCGCCCCCGCGCCTCGGAGCGCCGCAGGAGCGGCCGGGAGCCGTCAACCAGGTAGCGCGGGTTACTCAGGAGACGATACGCGCGGTTGCCTTCCCCGTCTTTGTGGCGGATCTGATTAAAGGAACGTTCAATGCGATTATCCAGTCGAACATTCAGCAACTCGAACAGTTTGGGCGTCTTCTTGAAAACGTAACCAAGACGGTCGATGAGTTCATGAATGAAAACATCACCGATGCCCAAGCCCGAGACTGGTTGCAGCAACGCTACCCAGATCACATCAAGGTCAAAGACGGCAAAGCAGGAGCAGCCGACGGCGCGGACGAACGTCCGGCGCCCGATTTCAGCCGCGATCTCAACATGCCCGGCAGTTCTTCGCTGGACGATGATTCCATCGAGAACACGCTTGTTCCCGCCGCCCGAAGACGCATGGCTGAATCGCGGCTGCAGATCCTCTCCACTATGGTGCTCATGGGTGTAAACCGGATTGTGGTTACCGGCGGCAAGATTCGCGCGACCATGGGATTTCACATCGACGCGACCGATCGCAGCCACGAGGAACACGCAACCGATCTGGACTTTCGCGCCGCGGCCGCAGGCAGCTTCGGGTTTGGGCCATGGTCTGTGTCAGCGTCTACGTCGTTCGCCTACGTCAGTTCGACACGCCAGAACAGCGATTCAGAAATCCATGTGGATACGGACCTCACCGGCGAGGTGGAAATTCATTTCAAGAGCGACTATTTCCCGGTGGAGCGTTTCGCCAACGCAGGTACCATCGGCCGCATCCAGGGGAACACTCCCGTGCCCGAAGCAAATCCGCTGGGCGATGCGCCGGCGGCCGGCGGCACGGTGGGTGCTTACCAATCTCCGCGATCTCGTCCGCGCCCAACTAATTCGCCGACGCTCCCGCCAATTGGCTCCGCATTACCAGAGCCGCGTATGCCCGTGCAACCCACCCCTCCGGTTGTAGTGCGCCATGTCGACGCACCCAAAGATTCGATTTGGTACGATCCGTCGGCGCATTCGGATAACGCAGGTGGAGACGGCTCTGCACAAAAAGGCGCCGATCAAACCGCCAAAGACGGAAAGGGCAATGGTGCAAACACTCCGCCTGTGACTACTCCAACGGCAAAGGATGGCGGCACTTCAAATAAGACTACCGCTGAGCACGCTCCATCCAAAAATACTCCGCCGTCAGCAACTGGCGGAGGCGAAGGTCAGAAGACGCCAGTGCCGTCAGACGACAAATCAGCTCACGCGGACGAAGCCCACTCTGTCGCCCCGGCCGTGCCCGTCACACAGGATTATTCACCATACGCATTTGCCGACAACGGGAGGAGAGGCCACCGATGATATCGCCCACGCCCCATAAGCACTCTTACGAGCCTCTCTCCGGACCATTCGATACTGCGCCCGCCGCGAACGGCGTGCGTCCCTCGCCCGCAGTGCTCGATCTCGTACAGGGTCAGGTTCATGCACTGCTGCAGTCAAGTCCCGCCTACTACCAGATCGATAAGTCGCAGCGCGATGAAATGGAGAAGAACCTCAGCAAGATTGCCGCCTACAGTGCAGCCCTGGTTCAGGAAGACTGGGCCCTCTCAAAGCAACTCGGCCAGAAACCAGTATTGCTGCGGCGCAAATCCGTTCCGGCTGAGGCCGCTTCTGTTTCTCCGTCTCCCCGTTCGCGCGTTCCATTGGCCCGCGCAGCTGCGGCGCCGCAGAAGGAAAAAGAGAAGCCGGCGGAGGAGTTCTCTCCACGCGCCGCGACCAATGTCGCGAAGCTCACTCGCGACACGCTGAACGCCATCTCTTTCCCCAGTTTCGTGGCCGACTTGATCAAGGGAACATATTTCGCCATCGTACAAGCCACCATCCAACAGATGGAGGCCTTTGGAAAACTACTGGCCAATGTGGCCCAGACTGTCGATGAATTCATGGCTTCGAACATCACCGAGAACCAGGCGCGCGATTTTTTGGTGAGCAGTTTTCCGAGTCACTTCCAGATTGAGACAAGCGGAGACGGAGCGCGGGTTAAGACGCGGCCCAACGCCCCCGACAGTGCGCCGGATTTCAAGAGCATTTTCAATCTAAGCGAAGACGTGGAAGTAGACGACGACACCGCCGAGGAGAAATTGGTTCCGGCGGCGCGTCGCAAGCTCGCACAAAACCGCCATCAAATGTTGGCGGCGATGGTGATGATGGGTATCCAGCGCATTGTGGTCACCAGCGGCCACATCAACGCCAAGATGGGATTCCATATCGTAGCCCGCGATACCGCGACCGCCTCTACGGCCAGTGAATTCGACGAACAGAATGAAGCTCAAACCGGGTTCGGCGGCGGCGTTGGCGCATTTTTCGGTGGCCCCTCCGCCAGCATTACGAACACCGTCACCTACGTCAGCTCCACCAAGAAGGACAGCTCCGACTCCTTGGACATCAATGCCGATCTCACCGGAGAGGTCGATCTGAAGTTCAAGAGCGACTACCTGCCGTTGGAGCGCTTCGCCCAACCGAACTTGATCGCACTCATCCAGGGCAACACTCCCAACCCGCCAGCCAATGCACCGGTAAAGGGTGGAGGGATGGATACAAGAGACGCAAAAAGCAATACCCCGGCCCCAGCGACAGCACCCGCAGGAGCACCGGCGGGCGCATAAAAGGAGCAGCCATGGCAGACCGTCTGAAAATCGTCATCGATCCCGGGCACGGCGGTACGACCGCAGTTGGAGGATCGTCACCCAACAACGCTACCGGCCCCGCGCCGCGCAACCTGAAAGAAAAAGATCTCACACTCCAGGTCGCCAGCCTGCTGAAACAGCGCCTGCAGAATAGCTGTGACGTGATCCTTACCCGCAGCGGGGACAATAATCTTTCCCTGGCGGATCGCGCCGCGGTCGCGCGCAACAACCACGCCGACCTATTCCTGAGCATCCATTTCAACGGGTTCTCCGATGCATCAGTGGACGGCACAGAGGTTTGGGTAGCGCGGCAGGCTTCGCCGCAAAGCCGAACCTTCGCGCAGAAAGTCCTGGACCGCGTCACCCTGGTAACTGCCGTAGCCAATCGCGGCGTGCGCGAGGGTGATCTCGGCGTGCTAGTCCCGTCGCGGCATGACGCCGGTACTGCGGCTTGTCTGGTGGAAGTAGCGTTTCTCACGAATCCGCGAGAAGCCTCTCGCCTTGAAGATCCGGAGTATCTCGGACACATTGCCGATGCGTTGGCTGAAGCGGTTCGGGCTCAAGTGCCCGTTGCTGTGGCCCATGCCGTTGCCGCGGGCGGAGGCGGAGACCGGGGCACGGACCTGTTCCAGGGGTCCTCGCAGGAAGCGCTCTGGGAGCCCGCTCCCGTCGATGACGAGCGCTATAGCGGCACGATTACCACGCAGCAGTTGGAGCGCCTGTACGCGCTCCCGCTCGAAGGCGTGATTAAAACGGTGGTGGACTCCGATGCCCGCGTGCGCAGCGGACCACCCAACTTCGCTATGCAAGGCCAGCACAAGATTCCTCGCTTTACTCGGGTTCGAGTTGACGAGGTCAGCGGCGACTACTCCAGTGTCAGCAGGCTCGATGCCGCGCCCCTGGGATGGACAGCTTCGAGCAACCTTGGAACCTTTTTCAAAGACGATCCCGCTCTCGCCTCGGCTCCGCTCGCGCCAACCACCGCGCTTGCCGTCGATTCCACATGGCCTGAGATCCGAAAAGCGGTGGCCCGCGCCTTCAACCGCCTGGGCGGATTGATGCAAACCATCGGCAGCCAAACCCACACCGACGTAGCTGCTGTCCTCGCCGTCTGGTTTGTGGAGAGTGCTGGCCGCGCGCATACCGTTGGACAAGCGATTATCCGCTTTGAGAATCACCTCTTCTTCGACCTGTGGGGCAGCAAACACCCGGCCGACTTCGACGCCCATTTCCAGTTTGCAACGCGTCCGCCGCAGACCGGTCAAGGCTGCGACCAACGGTGGAAATGCCACAAGTTTCGCGCCGACATCGCGGGCTCTCTCGAAGATGTTCATTCCAGCCAGACCAGTGAGTACAAGGCCCTGGCCACCGCGACCACACTAGCGAATGAGGGAATTGCGCTGGAGTGCATCAGCATCGGCGGACCACAGATTCTGATTCACAACCACCGCACGATCGGCTACGAGACTCCGCGCCAGATGTACGATGCGTTCCAGGCCGGCGAGCGGGCTCAAGTGCTCGGCTTTTTCGACTACTGCCAGTTTACCGGCTCTCACGGTGGACTGCTGGAGCCCTTGCGCAATCACGACTGGCAGGCCTTCGCCACAGGCTACAACGGAAGCGGCAACGCCAATAGCTATGCGGCAAATCTGAGCAACGCATTCCAGGCGGCGACCGCCGTACTCGCCACGCGTCCCGCGGGCGCGCAGGCGCTGGAGACTGGCCTGGCCAACCAATCGGTTGACCTCAGCTACCCAGTGCACCTGATTCCGCAGCCTGACAAGCTCAGTTGCTGGGCGGGATCCATGGCTATGCTTGTAAGTTATAGCCGCAATATGAGCCTCACTCCCGAGTCGCTGGCTTCGGAAGTAGGCAGATCGCTGCGAACATCTTATGACTGGGATATGCTGCGCGCGGTCCGCCAGCACTTCCTGTTCAAAGAGGTTTCACTACCCTCGAACCTGTCGTTCGTGCCGCCACCTTCGGATTGGTATCACTGGCTGGATCAGTTTGGGCCGCTGTGGGTCACCGTTCAGGGCAATCCCTCGCACGCGATCATAGTCTCAGGGATTGCCGGAGATCTCACCCCCGCGGGAACTTTCACCCACGTGCTGAATCCCTGGGACATCGGGACCCGGTTCGATGCCGACCCGGTCGACTTTCATCCAGCCAACAATGGCCATGAGGAAACTTACCGCTTTGACCAGTTCGCAAGCATGTTCGGCAACATGGGACTGTCGAATTATGGCGACTGGCGCGTCCTCTACCTCGGCCGCCGGGCGGCACAGGCACAGGGCCTGGACCTGCGCGACCTGACCCCGGAGGAAATCGCCGATGCAGAGCCACCGCTGGCGCGGACCACCGCGCTCGACGTGATGCTCGGCGCTCCGAGAAGAGCGCTAGGAGCCGCCGACGCTCGCTGGGCCCCAGACGATCACTCTATCGACTACCGGCACCTGGGTGTGGCCGGGCAGTCGGTCTTTTTCAACTTCTCGCCCGCAGTGCTCACGCGCCTTTGCGAGTGGAATCATTTTGACGTCACTTCTGGACAGGACGAAGTGCTGTTCGGTCTGCGTGGTTGCGAACTCGAAGGCGATCGTCTGCCCACGGGTTTCGTGAACTCCGCGAAAATCAGCGAGACCATTCCCGATCACAAGAACGCCAATTGTGTCGTCGGCGTATGGAAGAGATCCACCAACCAGTTCAGCCTGTTCCAGGGATCGACCGTACCCAACTGGAAGCTGATGGAGGGATATCGCCAGGGCGGGGATCACTGCAACATGCTACCCACAGGGCGCTACCTGTTCCACGTCGGCGCCCATCGCGCAGGAACCCGCGGCGAAGTACGCGGCGCTTTCCTCGAGGCAGGACCCATCGTCGTACTGCGTACCCTCGACAATCTCGAGTACGAAATTGGAGACACATGGGACAGCGGCGAATTTGGTGACAACATCCATCCCGCGCGCCTGGACGGCTCTCGCGTGGCGCCATTTTTCTCGTCTGCTGGATGCCAGACCGTCCCGGGCAACTTCCGCGACGGTCGTAACACTGGCAACTGGGCTGATTTCCGGGTGGCGGCAGGCCTGAGCGCCGGCGCTCCCCCCAGCGAAGATGGCCGTCGATTCGTGTATGTAATGCTCACCGGGCGCGACGCACGCCTGATTGCTGATGGCGGCAACATCAGTGCTGTGAGTCGATTGCGTTTCGGATCGAGGGGGCCTGACGTTACTGGAATTCAGTTGCAGCTCCGCACCGATGGATACCTTCGCGGAACAGCAACATCCGGCACTTTCGATGCTCCCACCAAGATGGCGTACCTGGCGTGGCAGAAGGCAAGGAATGCTGCTACCGCCGACGGCATCGTGACGCCGAGCGATGCAGCTTCCCTGGGCGTGGACATTATTCATGGCCAATCCATCCCGGTGACGCACTCGCTGGAAGACTATGCAAGCCATGGAGTGGATCACCCTCGAGTTCCAACCGACGACGAAGTCGTGCAGCAACTCGATAGACGGCAACGCACGACTTACGGAAACTACGCCGGCTATCGAGCCACTCTAGTAAACGGAACCGTATTCGGCCACTCAGTCTCCGGAGTCACACGCTCGTTTCTCCGCAAGCTGCAAAAAGCGGAAACCGATGCCGCCAAAGCGATCGGAGGCTCCAGCCCCGACTTCGGAGTAGTTTCGATCTCGGGATATCGGGCCGGAGATGGCATGCACAACTGGGGACTGGCCGTCGACATCAACTATGACGGCCTGCCCTACATCATGCATGAGCGCGGTGAAGAAACTTTGGACCGCGAACTGAAGCCGGTGTACGAACGCATCTCACGGCTCATCCTGCACCGCGCGTCCGGGGTTCCGCACGACATCACGCAGGGCGCACGCAGTGCAACGCGAACTTCAAATTTCTACGATCAGCTGTTGCAAGAGAGCAACGCGATGATCCTCTATTTCCGCTGCATGCAGGACCCAAAGGAACTTGCGGCGGTCATTCAAAGGGCCTCCGCTGCTTTTGACTGGAATCCCATCTCCGGCAGCTCTGCGGCTCCGACCGTCGATTCACTCCAGACCCAGATGATGGCCGACTATGTGACCCTAGCCGGACGGTCCGGTCCAGCCATTGCTGGCAAGAGTTATCCCGGGCCACGAACCATTAACCGCTCAACACGCGGCCGTGCGGATCGTCCGTTCGAAACCCGGAATCCCGCCCAGCGCGCGCCCGAGCTCGGATACATGAGCATCCGCAAGGAGTTAGTAATGGCGCTGGCGAACCAGGGACTACGTTGGGGCGCTATCGATTTCGGCGCGGAGAGCGGCGATGTCATGCACTTCGACGATCACCCCGGTGAGGGGGCCCAAATCGATCAGGCGAAAGCCGACGCTAAAGCCAATGCGGCAACCAGCCAGAGTCTTCAGGCTGCCGGCGCCACTTGTGCTGTTGACGTCGCCGTCGGTGAACACGCCGCGCTGATCTTCAGCAATGAATCGCCGCTGGCTTCACGCTCCGACTGCGACTTCCGCGCAGTGTGGACGTACACGCCGAGTCCTTCTCCCACGCCATTCAGCGTTCTCGCATATTTCCACGGGCATAACGCATCTGTCGTGGTCGATGCCCAACATCCTGAGGGCCGTCTCCCCAGTTGGAATCGCGTGCAGCGGCCCAACCTCTATCAGCTCACACCCAATGGACCGTTCACACCCGGCCTCAAGTACGATATTGCCGGTGTTGTGCAGGCCTCACGCCAGCACCCCGTGGTTCTGATCCCCGAGATCGGCATCCCCAGGCAATCTCCCACCACGAACGAGTGGGCAATTAGCGATGCCGGCACCCTAGGCCCCGACCGTGCCGCACTGTCACGTCTGATCGATGATGCCTGGGGTCACCTTGCACGCCTGAATCGGCCCTCGGGATCGCCTTATCTCGCGGGTGGCGAGCGATGCCCCTCGCTTCGCCGTGCATTCTTAGCGGCGCATTCCGGACGCGGACGCGCTCTGGGGCCGGTGGCGGCTTCAACGGTTGCGCGGAGTGTCCCTACGGATCTGTGGTTGCTCGATTGCACTTATGCATTCGGTGTCGAGCAACACTATGTGGACTTCTGCCGCCATTGGAAGACGCAGGGCCACCTGGGGAACGATGCCTCCTCGAGTCGCATGGTAGTGGTCGCATTGACGGCATCGGATTCCACCACGAATGGTGCCGCCAGTATCATCCAGAGGCTGCGTGCCGCTTGGACCGACGGCAACGGATCTCACTCTGGCTTCGGCGCTGTTCGTTTCACGCAGCACAAGTTCTGCCCCATCACAGGAAGTTGTCCGGGGAGTGGCTTCACTCCGGCTCCAGGCACTGAAATCGTAGAAGTGATGCAGGACGCATCGTGGGGAGAAATCGACATGTGCTTAGGCCGATTCCCGGTGGTCTTGATCCATACTGGAATCACTCATGACGAAATCCCCCTCAGGTATCTCCCGCATCTGATGGCGACAGCGGCCGTGCCTTAGGTCGACGAAAGGCCGTCAGCGATGTGCCCTGAAGGACGACAAAGCTTGCCTTCGGCCAAAAGACCGTGAAGTAGGTATCGGTTTCCCCGGCGCGGAGCAACGAAGACAAAACTTGTGACTGGCGAGCGGCTGAAGAAATGGTAGGCACGACTGGACTCGAACCAGCGACCTCTACCGTGTCAAGGTAGCAGTATAGCAGCCGGCCATTGACTCAAAAGGAGTTAATAACCGGAGGAACCGGCAGAACCGTAATACTCGGCGCAATTTGCTACCAAATTGCTACCAAAAACGTGACAAGTGGGTTCGGGGCTGAATCGTGGGGATCAGCCCCTTCATTTAAACAACTTGATCTTTGCCTGTAGGGTGACTTATGCGCTCAGAATTTTGGCGCTCCCTCAGAAAACGACAAGTGCATTGCCAAAGGACATTTCACCACTCGGCACCAGCTCTGAGCTTTTCGGATTACGGCGAGAGTTACCACTCTCGCAAGTCCTCACTAGTCATCAACTCCTTGCCGCTGATTTTCAGGCACGAATGAATGCGAAGAGGCACTACAATATTGATGGGAGAAACAACGATGAAAATTCCAAAACGCTTGTGGATAGCGTTGGTGATTTTGGGTGCGTGTACGAGGCTGGTTCCTCATCCGTGGAATTTCACTCCGATGATGGCCATCGGACTGTTTGCGGGAACTCATGCTCGGAAGACTAGTACGGGTGTTTTGGCGATTCTGTTGGCGCTTGTTCTGAGTGACGCCGTGCTGGGCTTCTACCGCGGCTTTTGGTATGTGTATGCGGCGGCGCTGATTCCAGTGTTGCTCGGCACGCTGATTCGTGACCGAAGTGGCGCGAGAGTAATTGCAGTTGCTGCCCTCGCCTCCAGTCTTTCGTTCTTCCTTATCACCAACTTCATGGTCTGGGCTACCGGCCAAATGTATCCGCATACGATAGGTGGTCTGTCAGCCTGTTACGTGGCTGGTATACCTTTCTACCGGAATCAAGTGCTTGGCGATGCCTTCTACACCCTTGCGATATTCGGCGGTTACGCTGTGATTCACCGCCTATACCAACCGTCACGGCAGGCTGCATAACGTGCGCATTATTTCTCTACTGGCGAGCGCCACAGAAATCGTCTGTGCCTTGGGCGCTGGTGAAATGCTCGTAGGGCGCTCGCATGAATGCGATAACCCGAGTTGGGTGAGGCGACTCCCGGCCTGCAGCGATCCGGCGTTCGATGTGTCGGTTTCGAGCAGCGAAATCGACAAGGAAGTTCGGCACAGACTACGGTCTGGCGAACCGCTCTATCACATTCACGGAGAATTGATTGGTGAGTTGCAGCCCGACCTGCTGATCACGCAATCACATTGCGAAGTGTGCGCCGTAACACCGGGCGACGTGCAGCGAAGTTGTGGACCCGCCGCGCGGCAATTGGCACTCTCCGCGACTTCTTTGGAAGATATCTTCGAAAGTATTCTGCGAATCTCGCAAGCGATTGGTTTGACGGAGAGGGGTGAAGAGCTTGTCCGTCGCGAACGCCAGCGATTGGAACAGGTCCGCGAAAAAGCAGCGTGTTTCAGGCGTCCAACCGTGGTCATGCTGGAGTGGACCGAGCCTGTGTTCGCGATGGGCAACTGGGGTCCAGAGCTGGTGGAAATCGCGAACGGCGAACTCCTCATCGGAAAAAAGGGAGAATACTCGGCCGTCATTCCTGCCGTGCAACTTCGCAATGCGGATCCGGAGTACTTGATCGTTGCGCCCTGCGGATTCAATTTAGAGCGGAGTCTGCGCGAACAAAGCGTGTTGGAGAAATATCCGTGGTGGCGGGAGCTTAAAGCCGTACGAAAAGGCAACGTCGCGTTTGCCGACGGCAACCTGTTCTTCAACCGTTCCGGAATGACAGTCTCCGAAACGGCAAAAATAATTGCGGAAATCCTTCACGGTGCTCCGTTCGGCGGTGGAAGCGAAGGAGAGAGTTGGCGTCTGATCGAAGCGCCTGCCACGCGAGATTCGCGGCCGATCACCGTGAGCCAAACTTGAGAAAGGTTGCCTTATCGTGGAGCAGCGGGAAAGACAGCGCCTGGACCCTCCACCTGTTGCGGCAGCATCCGGACATCCAGGTAGTTGCGTTGATCACCACCTTCAACTCCCAAGCGAATCGCGTTGCGATGCATGCCGTCCGGCGCGCACTCGTCGAAGCGCAGGCGGAGCGAACAGGACTCCCCCTGTGGGCGGTGGAACTGCCTTGGCCCTGTTCTAACCGGGAGTATGAAGAGCGGATGCGCGCAGTGTGCCAGCGTGCAACGGCCGAGGGAGTCACCGCGGTTGCATTCGGCGACTTGTTTCTTCAGGATATTCGCGACTACCGGGTGCGGCAATTGCAGGAGAGCGGCCTCGAACCGCTGTTTCCCGTCTGGCAAATTCCCACGGAACAACTCGGCCGGGATATGATCGCAGCGGGCGTGAAAGCAAGGATTACGTGCGTGGACCCCTCGAAGCTCGCGAAATCCTTTGCCGGTCATGAGTACGACCTGGGGCTCCTACAGGCTCTGCCTCCCGGAATCGACCCGTGCGGCGAGAATGGGGAATTTCACACGTTCGTATATGATGCGCCGGTGTTTTCTCGGTCTGTCGCAGTGCGAACGGGAGAAGTAGTCGAGCGTGATGGATTTGTGTTTGCCGACTTGCTTCCGGAATGACCAGCATCAACGGACGCGGAAAACATTGGCGCCGAATCTTCCGTTCAATGTGTGCATGAGAAGCCCGCAGATTCGAAAGCAAGCTGGGTCGACGTCATCAGGCCTGCTTTGAATAGGACGGCTCGTGTGCCGTTGCAATTGAACGCTGCTCCAGGAAACGCTCCACTTCGTCCCCGGTTGGCATCGAAGGTTGAGCTCCGGGCCGCGTGACGGAAATGGGGAAATGGCGGCGACGGCAGAAGCAAAAACGGCGCTGCGTGCAACCGTGAGGCCGCGCATCAACCCCACTGCGAATCCACCATTGAATGCGTCTCCGGCGGCGGTCGTGTCCACAGCATTCACAGTAAACGCAGGGACATGCTCTTTCTTCAGATTTCGCTGGGCAATGACACAACCGCGCGACCCCAACTTCAGCAAGACATTCTTTACGCCACAAGCCAGCAGGCGCTCTGCCGCAGCATCGTAGCCTTGGTCGCCATTCCCAATGTCAGTCTTGAGCAGTTCCTGGGTTTCAGTTTCGTTCGGCGTAATCCAAGACACCCTGCGAAGCAGGGCTCCTGAAAGCTCGTACGCCGGCGCCGGGTCGAGCATAAGCGGGATGTCATGCCGCTCCGCGAACTGGGCTAGGTAGTCAACTGTCTCTAATGGAATCTCAAGCTGCGCCAGAATAAATCCGGCCCGTTCGAAAAGGGGCGTCGCTTTTTCCAGCAGTTCCGGAGTGAGGAGGCCATTGGCGCCCGGCACGACCACGATGTTGTTCTCACCACGTCGTCCGGTCGTGATCAACGCGATGCCAGATGCTCCTTGCACCATATTCACATAAGTTGTATCCACGCCGGCGTCTTCCAGCCCATTGCGCAACTGCGTTCCAAAAGCGTCGTTGCCAACGTTTCCTACCATCGAAACGGGATACCCGAGTTTGGCTGCTGCCACTGCCTGGTTTGCACCCTTTCCGCCGTAAAAAGTATTAAAGCTATTGCCAATGATCGTCTCCCCAACCTGGGGAATACGATCAGCTGCCGCGACCAAGTCGAGATTGATGCTGCCGACGACGACGAGAGGTTTCAGCATGAAATCCGATTCTGGCTAATGACTCACCATGGGTGCGATCGCGATCGATCCCAGCCCAAGCAGGAAGAAGATGAACATAGCGGGAATCATTTTGCGAGAGGCCGGCGGAGCGCTGGCGAATTCTTTCCAGATAAAGACGCCCCAGACGGCCGATACCATCGTGGCACCTTGGCCAATTGCATATGAGACCGCCGGACCGATTATTTGTGCGTGGGATGCCACGAAGTTGAAAACGGTTCCGGTACACCAGATGAGTCCACCTACGACGCCCCAGAAGTGCCATGCCGCTTTCGCCTCGAAGTATTGAGACATGTTGACCGGGGGAGTGCCAGTAAGAGGCTTCTTCATGAAGAGGTAGTTCACTGGGATTGCGCAGAGGACTACCCCCGAAGCGAAGAACAGGGCGACGGAGTAGGGCCCTAATGAATTCTCTCCCGTGACTGCCTTGGTCACCAGCGGATAAAAAATGCCCATGAGTACGCCGCAAGCAACGCTGATCCAGATACCTCGTACGCTGATCGAACGTCGCTCACTTTCTCTGCGGCGATATGCGAGTGCGTCAAGAATAATTGCCAGAACCACGAGCGCCATGCCTCCGAATAGCATTCCGGGATGGCCCTTCGGAGCGATTGCGTAGTTCAAGAGAACGCCCACGACCAGCGCCAGACCGATTCCAATCGGAAAGGCTACAGCCAGTCCAGCTATGTCAATGGCTGCAACTAAAAGGAGGTTGGCCACATTGAAGACAGCCCCACCGGCAACAGCGAAGAGGATGTGTCGCGAGTCTGCATGGCTGATATTACTGAAAAAGGAAAGATTGCCTCCACCCCAATTCCCCAGCGTGAAGCCCCAACCAAGGCTTCCGAGGACAATCCCAATCACGTAGTCCCAGTAATAAAGCTGGAAGGCATATCCTGGAGTGAGTTTCATGGTGTTCGCCCACGATCCCCAGCACAGCATGCTGAGGATCATGAACAACAGCGCAATTCCGTAAGCTTCTGGTTGATACATGCGTCTCCCGGTTGAATCATCTCCCCGCACGAGCGCAGCCTGCCGCAACTGGGCGCGCGCGCGTTCGGGAGGAGACCCCTAGCGCCGCGATCCCTGAGGTACTGGCCTGTCTAGAACACTATCTTGGCGGCAAGTTCGATAATGCGCCCTTCGCGGCTGCCTGTAACTTGCCCAAACGGACCGGTGAAGCCGTTCAGCTGGGTACTCACGGCGTTCCACTGCGTATGGTTGAAGGCGTTGTACATGTCCCCACGAAGCTCGGCGTGAAGACGTTCGTTGAAAGCAATATTCTTGCCGAAGGCGATATCCCAATTGTTCTGCCCGGGTCCCCGCACGACGCCGGGGGAAGCAGTACCTTGAACGTTGTTTGGCGGCACGACGAATGCGCTTGTGTCGAAATACTGCGCAAAAGTGCGTTTGGAGTGTGGGAAATTCGGGTTGTGCACGATATTAAGGTTTCCGAGCCCGTTGTAGGGTGCAAAATCGTTGGCTTGGTTACCAGCTCCATTAAAAACAGTCAAGGCGTTGCCGGATTCCAGGGTCGCGATTGCCGAGATGAACCAATCCCCGAGAACAGGCCGTAAGTATGCCGGCAGGTGCTGCTCATACTTAGGTTGATAGGTGGTCTGGAACAAAAAGCGATGCCGGTGGGAGAAAGTCTCTTCGCCGTACGACCTAATGATGCTTTGTGGATAGTTATAGCCAGCGTCTTGCGTGCCTTGTCCGGTGATGCCTCGATTGCCGAGGATCTTTGAGTACGTATAGTGAGTTAGAATCTGCAGTCCGTGAGACATTTGGTGCTGGAATTTCACGATGCCGGCGTTGTAGTTGCTGGTCAGGCCAGACCTCTGCAGGTAAATGTCGCCAAACCTGCCGGAGTTATGGGGACGGGCCGCATTGTACGTAGTCGAGTCGGGCCATCCCGTCTGATAAGGCGCAGCGTTAGCGTTAACAAAGTACCAGCCGTTTCTCCCTTCCGCCCCAATGTAGGAAAGCGTGATCGCAGAATTGTGGCCGACCTCCTGCTGGATATCAAGCAGGTAGCGGTGGATGTAAGGCGTGCGAAATGATTTCTGGTCGGCGTAAAACACCGTTTGATAGGCTCCGTCTCCGTAATAGCCTTGTCCCGGGCCGGTAGAGACAGGGAACGTTCCCAGAGCCACCTGCGGCGACGACGGAAAGACTTAAAACGCTCCGGACAGGAGATTCGATATCTGGCTCGCGCCCGAGTTGTAGTAAAGGCCATATCCCGCGCGGACGACAAGCGTGGGACGAAGTTGCATCGCGAGGCTGAGTCTGGGAGCGAAGTCGTGTTTGGGAGCCGGGGCATAGTGCTTCGCAACACCGGGGGCAATTCCGGGTATGGCGAGAGTATCCGTGGCCGGTTGGTAGATGGCACAGCAAATATTGTTTACGGCATAGATAGGAACGGGCACTTCATACCGAAGTCCGTAAGAGACCGTCAGGCGCTGCGTGACCTGCAACTTGTCGTTGAAGTAGGCCCCATAGTAAGGGACGACCGAGTTCGGTTCCGGGGCGAAGGGCCCCCCGGAGGAGTAGCTGTAGCGCTGATGGATCACGGAAGGCAGACCCAGTAAGACCTCGGCAAAAGCGTCGCCGCCGACTCCCTGACTAGACGTGAACAGCTGCGGACCGCCAAAACAGTACGCGTTGGGGGCAGGCGCGCAGCCAAACGCTACATAGCGGACATTGTCGAAATCCGCTTCCGCTTTACGGAGGTAGGTAAACCCGAAGGTCATGCTGTGGCGCCCGCGAATCCAATTCGCGTTGTCCGAGAATTGCCGGGAAT
>WNFG01000347.1_pt1 | contig 69062 bp, 60 predicted proteins | sample 5400431 | NCBI WGS metagenome assembly WNFG01 (sample SAMN13153346, study PRJNA577476) | soil metagenome | isolation source: 120 cm saprolite under Douglas fir tree site 2 hole 3 replicate 2 | place: USA:California | collected 2015-04-18
TTTAAGTCCCGGTTTCAGGAATCGCTTTTTGCCAGAAATTGGTTGGGGGTAAGCTCATGAAGAAGGAGGGATTTGGGTCGTCAGCGTAGTAACACCCTCACTTGGTTAAAAAGCCGCGCAATGCGCGGCTTTTTTTTGGTGATGCACCCGACAGGGCGCACTTCACAAGGTACGCGAACTCACTTCCAACAATCCGTGCTGGCGTTGAGGTCGGTAGGACTGGTGGCAGTCTGCGCCCCAGTTGAGGTGACGGTGAATGATTGGCATTGAAGGTCATTCAATTGATCACCGACCGGTGTGGCAACAATTTGGTACGTCGCGGGTGCCGGCGGCGCAGCAGCCACCACATTGATCGTGACCGTATAGTAGCCGCTGCCTACCGGATAGTTCGTCATCGTCGCCGGCGGCGTCTTGTAGCCCAGGTTGGCGGGATCGTTGGTATAGCCGACGGTGGAGTTGGTATTGAAATAGCGCTCTTCTCGGCCAGCCAGATCGAGCAGTGCGGTCTTCGCCTCGGTGCGACGCGACTTACGGATCTGAGCGTTGTAGGCCGGTATGGCAATCGACGCCAGGATGGACATGATCACCACCGTGACCATGAGCTCGATCAAGGAAAATCCGCTCGAGGCGTGCCGCCCTGGACTGTTGGGCTTCGTCACGTTTTTATTTCTCATCGTCATCTTAGCTCAACCCAGGTCTTGCGAGTCACGGTGACGTTAGGCGGCATTTTGATCTGTACCGGCTGCACCGGCGGCTGTGCGGCCGCGGGAGGCACGATGGACTGACCGACCAGCCACGTCGTGCCTTCGCGGGTGTTGACGACTGTCAAGGCGCCGGTTTCGTTGGTCGTCAGACCCACCATATTCGCAAGGTGATTGTTATTGACGAAGCCGCTCGTAAAGGACCCCGGCGTGCTCGAGCTCGAGCCTACGTCCGTGCTCGTGCTCGTGAATGTCCCGCCGGAGATCGGCGATATGAGATAGGTGACCCCGGTGTCGGTGCTGGAAGTGCAGGAAAGTACCGCGTTGTTGGCCGGTATGGTCGAGTTCACGGCGAGGCCCTGTTGATAGGGAGTCGGCGTCGAGACGATTTGCTCGTTAGTTCCCGGCAAATCGGCATACCACCCGAACTTTCCGCTGTTGCAGGTGGGACTACACTGTTCCCAGGTAATCGGGGTGTTGCTCGTGGTAACGATGGGAACGCTGGCTCCATTCAGGGTCGTTGTGGTGGCCGTATAGGTCTGCGCCTGAAGTTGTGCTCGCGTCAACGTATAGGGCGCCGACAACCCAGCTTGAGCCGGAGTGAGACTGGCGTTCGAGAAGGCAGAATTGGAATTCCAGGTGCCGAAGTTCCAGTCCCATACTCCGTACAGAGTTTGAGCGCCGGGGGCATAGGTAACCGGACTCGAAATGGAGAATTGCGTTCTTTGCCCGGTACCGAAGGACAGAATGAGCGCCGGCGAGGTGCCCGCGACCACGGCGGAGGCCAGAACGATCGGCGTTGTGATCGGTTGCGCCGCGCCGGCGGCTGAAACCGCTTGGAACAACGGGCCAGGGGTCACGCCCCATGCCGTGCCTGGACATACGGTTGTCGTGCCGGTAGGCGAGCAATTGGTCAGATCGAAACGCCACACATTGCCCTTCAGATCGCCGGCGTAAACGTAGTCGGTAATGTGATCGCCATCCAGGTCCGCCGAGGTGACGAACGCGATTCCATCGCAATTGGTGGAGCACGGGCTCGTCGTCGTGCCGGTGCCCGAGCCTGTGCTCAGATAGTAGAAAGTCGGCGAGGAGGCATAAGTGTCGCTCGGATCGATGGTCATCACGAAGATCCCGGCATCGCCGGTCACGCTGCCGTAACCGTTGCCGAATATCACGCCCCACTTGCCATTGTGGAATCGGCGGATCAGCGGCGTTCCGTAAGTGTTCCCCAGACTATTGCCGCACGTCGAAGTCGACGTGTCGCCGGCGCAGCTGATCGTGGCCGAACTCCATTCGCCTTTGACCAACGCCGCAGCGTTGCTCTCGCTGAACACGCTGGCGTTTGGATTCGACACACTCCCGCTGGGGTTGGTGATATCAAGGGCGTAAATGGAGGAGCCGCCCGCTCCCAGTCCACCCACGAGCCAGGTATGCCACACGCCGCCGTAGAATAGATCGCCCGTACCCGGAGGGGCATCGACGTAGAAATTATGGTTGTAGAGAGAATTCGAGTAATCCACGCCGGCGTCCGCCGGCTCGACGGCGGGGTCGGTGGAAAACTGGTGAATCGCCTGCAGTATCGCACCCGGCATATAAGCCAGAACCTCGGCGCCATCGTTGGGAGTGGCGATCCCCGTACTCGTGGCCGTGACGACGTTGCCGCTGGAGTCCTGCGACCCGCTCTCGAAGCCGTGTAGAAAACCATCGTTGGCGCCGACGTAAACCACGTTGAGACGTGATTGCTCGAGGGTTTGGAAGCTGGAATAGCTTTGACCGGTGTTTTCGAGCAGAGGGTCGGTTCCGATGTAGCGGTTCTTCCATTTCAGCCCGTAGGGGGATGTCGGTGGTCCGACCCAGGCGGGGCTCGAGTCGACGATATCGCCGAGTACGCCGCCGCGAGCGCGATAGAGACCGGCGCCGGTCTGGTCGATTTCGTTCGTGCGATCGCCGCGCAGATAGTTCAAGCGGTTGCCTTTGATCGGAGGCGAATCGCCCGCATCAAGCGCGCTCTGTTGGCTGGAGGTGATGCCGGCGCCCGACCATTCAAACGGGATGCCTGCGTTTCCAGGCGTTGCGACGGTGTCGTTCCCGTTCCAAGTCAGCATCACCCGGCCGGTACCGCCGGCGGTGGGCGATTGAGCCGTGATCGGGCCGGCAACTCCCGTGGTCTGGCAGGTCTTGGACGCGGCGACCCCGGTCAATACGCACTGAGCATCCCAATTAGCCAGGGAATTGATGGTGAGGACTCCGGCGGTGTCGACCAAGCCGTTCGCCGTCAAATTTCCCGTCCAGTCCGTCGGGTTGTAGTACGAGAAATAGATTTGCGCGCCGCCCTGAATTTTCGTTGCCAGCTGCTGGCTGACGGCGGCGGAGTTGGTCGACTGAGTGGCAGGTGCGGCCTTGAAACACATGATTTCGTGAATGTTGGTGCTGCCGCCGGACGATCCGGCGAAACCGAAATAGAGGCTGGCGGGCAGCGCGGGAATCGCGTTCGTCGCCGAGATGCTGCGATTTTTGATGATGCTGGTATATGCGGGGCTGCCGGAGAGGGCGTATGAGAGGCTGAGCAGCCCGTCTTGAGTAATCGTCAGATTGTAGAAGATCGGTACTGCGTTCGCGGAAGAACGGTCGTACACGCCGGCGCCCCATTCGCCGGCGATCTGTTTCGCGGGCAACACTGAAAACGCGCCGGGTATGGGTGCGTAGTCGTACAGGGTCGGACTCGGTTTGCTCACCTGCGTCGGATTCGAGGCGCTATCCGAGTAGTCCCAAACGCTGCCGGTTTTGCAGGTATTTTGAACCGCAGCCTGCTGCAGCGCCGTAGTGTTCAGCGTGCTGGTCGTGTAGTACTTGGGGTAGGTGGTGTTCAGGTAATTCCACGAGATATTGCCCGCTCCGCGCAAACCTATCCGCTGCGGCTGGTAGCCGTAGCCGAGTGCGGTGTTGTCTCCGCTTGCGGTGGGCATGGTATATCCGGATGGCAAGGTTGAAGCCGGCATGAGGCCGACTCCGTTCAAGAAATTGCCGTATTCGTCTATCCCGAGCCCTATGTACGCACCCGCGAGTCCATCATACGGCGCATTGGCATTAGAGCAGGTATAGCCCAGACTGCCGCCCCAGGAGCCGATGCCGTTCCATGTAGCTCCCAAGGTTGGAGTGCTCGGAAATTGCGTGGCATCGATCAAATAGAAACTCATGCCGTCAGCGCCGTCTCCCCCGGCACCGCCTGAGTCGCCCCGATAGGTGACGGTCTTGAAAGTGATCTGTACGCCTTGGCCCGCGTTGAACGGGGTGGAGGAAACGATGGCACCGTTTTCGTTGTGCCCATAGGGGTAGCCGTTGGTGAAGCGCAGCGCACCGTATCCAACCCCAGCGGTGATTGGGTCGGACCACGTCGCCGTATGCGTAGTGGTGCTGCTGTCGCTCTTCCCTCCCACGAGCACCGGATCGTGATCGTGCTGTAGCTGATAATAGGTTGTAAGAACGCTCCTGCACGAGGGGATCAGCCCCGGAGTGACTCCCGGAGTGCCCGTTCCGGCACCGGTGCCCGCAGTCAGGCAGGCTCCGTTGTAGTAGTACCAGGAGTTCACTGTGGCTGCCCCCGTGAAATCTTCGGTGGAAACCGTCTGTGTCTGTGCATGACCCAGACTGGAAAGCCCCACGGCCAGAATGGCCGCGGCAGTGATCAGGGGAAACTTCCTGTTCATTACAATGCTCCTGGGTTGCACACCAGGCAGCTGACCGCCACGGTGCTCTCGACAACTGCAATTGTGTCCGCGCTCAGGCCATAGCTGTAGGCGTCGACTTGGTAGAGTTCGCCGCTGCGGCCATAGGAGCCCATGTCGGCGATATAAAAACGGGGTAAGGCGTAGTAAACGTCGGCCGAAATGCAACTGGCGCCGGTGGCTAGCGTGCCGGTGACGCTCATGCATGGCGGTGCATAGGACACTCCAATGGGTGCACCCCCCGCCCCCGGTATGGTCCACGGAACGCTCGCGGCGCTGATACCGTTGCTCGCCAAGGTGTTATTGCAAATCTGACCTTGGCCGGCATTGGCACTGACCAGAGCAACGCAGGCGACATCGGCGGACGCCGCGGCGTAGGCGCTGACGGCAACGGGAGCGTTGCTCTGAGAGCCAAGCCACCACTCCGCGTATTGCAGGGTGCTGGCGGCGGCTTGCATGGCGCGTTGCTTCTCGCGCACATTGCCGGCGATTTTTTCCTGTATGCCGAAGCTGCGGAACATGCTGACCGCCATGATGGTGACGACCAACAGCAGCAACAGACTGGTTATCAGCACGACGCCGAGCTGATTGGAGCGAGGATTATGCGGCTGCGCCATGTCTATAGTCCGGTTTGATTCATCACGGCAATGTTGCGTCGGAGCACGATGGTGGCGAGTTGACCCTGCGGAGCGCCGGCAACGTACAAGGGATTGGCGAACGTCAGCTCGATTTGCAGCGAAATGACGTTGCTCCAGTTCGACGCCGCAGTGACCTGAGCTGCGTTCTGGTAGGAATCGACATTGTTGCCGCTGCCGGTGGTATTGACTCCATACGTGACGCTCAAGTTTTCAACACCATTGATCAAGGGGTACAGAACACCGTCCTCGCGCGTACAGACCAGCTGGCCGACGCCCGCCGCATTTTTCACCACGCTAAACGTGTTTATGTAGGTGAGGATGGCGCCGGTACTCGACGTTCCCGTGCAAGTGAGGATGCCGTCGCTGCCGCTCGTCGTGTAACGCACGGTGATGCTGTCGCCCGGCACTGCCGCGCTGTACTGGCCCGTCAGGGCCTGACCCGCCACCATCGCGGGGGTCGTGGCCGTGGCACTGGTTGCGTTCATAGTCGATTGCGCGGAATTGCTGGTCGGATCGGGAAAGTAGCCCGCCATCTGGATCACATCGGTCATCATGGAGAGGGCCAATCGCTCGCTGTCCTGCAGCTGCGCCAACTGGTTCTGATTGCCGAATACGCGCCGATTATCCTGCACCAGGACCAGCAGCCCGCCCGCCAGGAACAGCCCGATCAGCAGGGCGATCATCAGCTCGATAATCGTGAAGCCATCCTGCTCACTGCGCCGAAGTTCGCTCGTTCGTTGAATCGTGCGCATACGCTAGGGCACTACGTAGAGGGTGTAGGTGGGCGCCGCCATGGTGTTGCCCGCCGCTTGTGCGTTGACTGCCACGTTGCTCTCGCCCCACGTCAACTGGATCATGCAACTGACCGGGTTGTTCGTGGGGCAGCTGATCGTCCCAGTGGCGTTCGGCAATATTGCATTGACGGCCGCGACCCACTGTTGCACGTCGTAAGCGGCCAAGGGGCCGGCGGCGCAGGCGTTGGTGCAGCCGGCGCCCGTCAGAGTCGCATCGGTGGCGACGGGAGCGGCGGTAGGGGTGAATTGATAGCTGAAGGCCGGCGGAAGCACGGACCAATAGTTGCGATTGGCATGCATGGCCGAGGCCATGCTCGAGGCCTGCAGCGCAGCCAGTGACCGCAGGGCCGAGGTACCGGTACTGGCGTAGGCCAAAGCCTGAAGTTTGGCGATGCCCAGCATGCCGATGCCGATGATGACCAGTGCCACCAGGACCTCGACCAGGCTGAAGCCTCCTGCGCTGCTGCGCGCTGTGGCAACCGCGAAATGCGGAGTCTGCTTCATAGGCAGGTCCCCCCCGGAGTGTCCCCATTGTAGTGTTGTATCTCCATGAGCCCGGCCAGGCCTACGGACAGACATCGGGTATAGGAAGTGACCTCGGGTACGGTCTGCAGCGTAATAATCAGCGTGCCGTTGGCCACCGGCGTGAACCCCTCGCGATTGAACGTCAACACGGAGAGATTGGGGGTGGCAACAAACGTATCGCTGCCTGAAAACGCAGCCTGCACCCGCAGCACGGTCTCGCCGGCATCGACCACGCCATTGCCGTTCGGATCGGAAAAGACGATCCAACCCTTTTGCCAGGCCAGGCCGACGGTGCAGGTGTGGGCATCGTTCGACACGCAGACACTTACGCTCTGACCCTCTTTGATCGCCTCCGCGCGAGCGTACTGCAGGTCGCCGAGCAGGCCGTTGCCTTCGCTGGCGATGCGATTCGCGTTGGTTACATATCGAAAGGAGGGAGCGGCAATCGCCACGAGAATAGCGACGATGCTCATCGCGGTGATCAATTCGATCATGTTGTAGCCGCGGCTGGCTCGCCGCCACGCTGGATTTGCGAAGCACTTATCGGAAAGCATCCCACTCATGGGCGGCAAGGTTAAACGTGTAAACTTGCTCCAACCTGACGGCGCGAGTTCCGCGACGCACAAAATGAGACGCAGTTCACAAAAAAGTCAGCAGGGTCATGACAGACCACACTGAAAGTTGCTTTCAGGGGAACACCACCACCACCCGGGTTCCTGCCTCATTCGCCCCGGCCTCGATGGACACCGACGCGCCGTAGAGACGCGCGATTTCATCCACTATCGCCAGCCCCAACCCGCTGCCGTGCCCGAGTGAATTCGGCAATCGATAGAACCTCTGCCGCACTCGCTGGCGCTCATTCTCCGGGATACCGAGGCCGGTATCCTCTACCGCGAGGAAGGGTTTCCCGTTCTGCACCCCGGCGCTCGCCGTGACGCTGCCCCCGGCCGGCGTGTATTTCAAGGCGTTGTCGACCAGATTGCTCAATAGATCGTCGAGCAGCGACGGATCGGCATGAATCCTGACCGGCTGCGCCTCGACTCCCAAGTCGATATTGGCTTGCAGGGCGCGATCGAAGAATTTGGCCACCACCTCGCCAACGATGGCGTTCAAATCCACCGGCTCGTTCTTTGCCGCGATGTTCGCGGCGGGGTCGGCCCGCGCCAGGGTCAGCAATTGATTGGCAGAGTGCGCCAATTGCCGTATTCCTTCTTGCAGCGTCAACAAACGCCCCTTGATCGGCAGGGCCGCAGGTTCGGCGGCCAGCAGATCCAGTTGAGCCTGCATTCCGGTGATCGGGGTGCGCAATTGGTGTGCGGTGTTGGCGATGAACTGCTGTTGAGACTGCACGGCGGTGCGCAACATCGCGAACAAACGATTCAGCGTAACCACCACAGGGGCGATTTCACGCGGCACCGAGGATTCTACTATTGGACGTAGGTCGAGCGGCGAGCGGTCGGCGATTTCAGCGCGCAGCCTCTTCACGGGGCGCAACCCCAGCTGTATGCCAACCCACACCAGCACCAGCGTTACGTCCAGCTGTACGAAGTCCCAGAGGAGAGTACTCATGAACCCGAAGCGGGCAGCCGGTTCGTTGGCCGGCCGCGCATCGGCATCCGCAACCGTAACCAGGACGACACCAGCTCGGGTGTCGAATCGTGTGGTGAGGGTGCGCAGGCTACGGTGATCAACCTGCGACATGGCAAGGAGTTGGCTGGTCTCGTTGTTCATTGCGACGGCCGGCAGTTGCGGATCACCGGCGAGCAAACGGCCCTGGCCGTCGCGCAACGCGTACTTGATCGAGTCGGTCGGCGGCAGAGGGGGTTCGACTTGCGCGCTGGCGTCGACCGTCACTCGACCGTCCTTGATCGACACGTGCGCCATCAAGGCGTTTGCGGCCTCTTTCAGCCGGCGATCGCTGCTGATCACGCCGGGCGCAACGCTGTTGAAGTAATGTACCAGCGCGCCGCAGAGCGCCAACACCATGAGCGGGACCGCCAGCCAAAATATCAATTGACGGCTGATGGACGAAGTCACACGGGTTTTGCTTCTTCGAGGCGGTAACCCAGGCCCCGCAAGCTGCGGACGATGGCGGCGGTACCGAGCTTGGCCCGCAATCGCGAGATATGGACTTCCACTGCGTTCGGTGTGATGTCGTGGTCGGGACTCGTCACCGCTTGCTGAATGCGTTCCTTGGAGACGATCAATCCGGTGCGTCGCACCAGACATTCGAGCACCAACCATTCGCGTGCCGTCAATTCGACTTCGGCCTCGTCGATGCACAGCCGCTTGCCCACGAGATCGACACTCATGCGATTGAGTTTGATGATGCCGCTCGCCGCGCCATTGGAGCGCCGCATCAACGCGCGACAGCGTGCGGCCAACTCGGCGGCTTCGAAGGGTTTGCTCAAGAAATCGTCGGCGCCGAGATCCAGCGCCTTGACCTTGTCGGTGAGGGTGCAGCGGGCGGTGAGAATCAATGTAGGCAGTGCCTTGCCGGCGCTGCGCAGGCGGCGCACCAGGGTCAGGCCGTCGGCGCCCGGCAACCCGACGTCGATCACGGCCATTGCGAATTCCTCGTTCACGAGCGCGGCCTGGGCGGCCTCGGCGCTGGTGACCCGGTGCACTGAATAGTGAGCCGCGGCTAGACCGCGCGTGATGGCGTCGGCGACGATGTCATCGTCTTCTACTATTAGGAGCCGCACGGGCCATTACTCTTACGTTTCCGCGGAAACGTCGGAACGACCGACCAGTGGATGGACTAGCGTTCCCGCGGAGACGTAACCCGTCGCCGGGCTGATACGGAATCCGATCATCTTCTCCGTCTTCATCATTTAGAGATCACCGACTGCTTGGTTCTCCGGATCGGGCTCCTCCCGGTCGGGGCCGAACGTGGTGCGACGCGGCGGCACCAAGGCGCGCAATTTCGCCTCGTAGGCCTTCGCGAAAGTCTCGGCGAATAAATGCGGGAAGCCGTCCGCGGGGCGTTGCGCAAGGCCCGTGAACATCTCGGCATAGAGATCCCAATACTTCGCCTTGTTCTGAGAGCCGAAGACGCCGCGCTTGGTGGCTCGGTCAAAACGTTCCTCCAATTCCTTTGGATCGACGCGCCCAAGAAACTCTTCGAATGCGGCGCGCGTGGCGGTGAGAGTCGCAGTATTCTGCGCCTTGAGCTCACGGAAGTTTTGACGAATCGTTTCGACGGACCCCGCGCGCGTCGACAAGGTGGTCAACAGACGGACCAGTGCTTCGTCGACTCCCCGTGAAAAATTCAGAGGCGACTCCGGACCGTCGTTGGCCGGCGCCGAAATACGGAAACGGTTACGGAATTCGTTGCGGCTCTGATTGAGGTCCATCAAGCCGAGGACGGCTTCGCGCAGCAACTGGCCTGCAAGCTGCAGCGCCGCGCCGCGGGCCTCGGTCGTGATGGCGCTCGGCTCGATGCCGGCGCCCCGGCAGAAGGCCGTCAACCCCACGTCGAAATCGCCCTCGAAGAGAACGGGATTTTGCGGTCGCGCCGGGGGTATGGGTATGCCCGGGGGTATGGGTATGCCGCGATCGGCCTTGAAGCCTTCCACGGTGAGCGGGCGGGTCATCATGTGCCAGGGGGTTCCGGCGGCATCCGCCTCCGGCTCGAGCCGAGGCTGCGGTAGGGGTTCCGCGCGGCCGGGCACGGCCTGGCCATAGGCGTCGCGCGGCCGGACCCCGGAATCGCCCATCGAGAGGTCGCTGGGCTCCAAGAGCTGGCTCAGGTCCAGATCCTCGCCCAAGTCATTGGCGGTGGATTTCTTGACTGAGGAGGATGGCGACCGCCCGTCGTAGGCCACGATGGCGCTTTCTTCGGGCGGAAAATCATTGCTCTTGTCGATGCTGACCAGCAGCTCGTACTCGCCCAGGCGGATGTAATCGCCCTCTTTCAGCACATAGTCGTGGAATTTGCCCAGGGGCACCTGGGCGCCATTGACGTAAGTGCCGTTGGAACTGGTATCGACCAGGACGTAGGTTCCGGCCCGGAAATCGACTCGGACGTGTTTGCCCGAGAGGTAACGCTCCGTGTCGGGTAGAATCCACTCATTGTCAGTCGAACGCCCGATGGTGCCGCCATGCACGCCGAACACCTTTGTGGATTTCTCGCCGAGGCGGGTTGCATGTTCGCTGACAACGCGTAAGCGCAAGGCCATATTCAATCCCTCCCACGGGTCGACAGGTTTGCGCTAAGTGCCCGTATAATATGGTGAAATACTAACAATGCTTGGAGCCTTCTAAATGGCCGCGAGTCACATTTTTAAAGTTCAGTTCGTAAATCAAGGCAAGGTTTACGAAATCTACGCCAGGAAAGTGAGTCACGGCAGCCTATTTGGCTTCATCGAAGTCGAGGAACTGGTCTTCGGCGAGCGAACCACCGTGGTGGTGGACCCCGCCGAGGAGAAGATAAAGGCCGAGTTCAACGATGTAAAGCGCACCTACTTGCCCATGCATTCGGTGCTGCGCATCGACGAAGTCAAAAAGCAGGGTGTCAGCAAGATCGTGGCCCTGGAAGGCTCGAACGTCGCTCAATTTCCCGTTCCCATCTACACCCCCGGCGGAGATTCCAACGCCCGCAAATAGTGGTATGCCCGCCAAGATGATTCATGTTTAGCCTTTTCGGCGCACCGGCGCTGTCGCCATTTCGTCTGGATCACGCCTTGCGCGCGCTGCAGGCCGAGGACGAGCGTGTCACGGCGCTCAGCTGCCGCTGGCTGCACTTCGTCGATGAGTCGCGGCCTCTGGCCGAGGCCGAACTCGGTTTGCTCGGAAAGCTGTTGACCTACGGGCCGCGAACAGAACTCCACGAGGAGCGGGGTCAGCGGGTACTGGTCACGCCGCGCGTCGGTACCGAATCACCTTGGTCCAGCAAGGCAACTGACATCGTGCATGTCTGCGGTCTCGACGCCGTCAGGCGTGTGGAGCGCGGCACGGTGTATTTCATTCGAGCCACCGCAGCCTTGGATGAGGCGGAGCTTCGGCGGCTGGCGGCTCATTTGCACGACCGCATGACCGAGTCGATCTGGACCGAGTCGATCGATCCGCAGGGTCTATTTCACGGTGCTGCGGCGCGGCCGCTGCGGATCGTGAACCTGGGGAGGGACGGTCGCGCGGCGCTGGCGCGCGCCAATCGCGATTGGGGGCTGGCGCTGTCGGACGACGAGATCGATTACCTGCTCGCCGCGTTCCGTGAACTGAAGCGGGACCCCACCGATGTCGAGCTCATGATGTTCGCGCAGGCGAACTCGGAGCATTGCCGGCACAAGATATTCAACGCCGAGTTCATCGTCGACGGCATCGCGATGCCCATGTCCTTGTTTGCGATGATTCGCGCCACTTACGCGCGCAATTCCGCCGGAGTGCTCTCCGCCTATCGCGACAACGCCGCCGTCATCGAGGGCGCAACCGCCACACGGTTCTTTCCGGATCCCTGGACGCATCGGTATGCAGGCACACGCGAGCCCGTCGATATATTGATGAAGGTCGAGACCCACAATCATCCGACCGCGATTTCTCCTTTCCCGGGAGCCGCGACGGGTGCGGGCGGCGAAATTCGGGACGAGGGCGCGACGGGAATCGGCGCCAAGCCCAAAGCCGGTCTGACCGGTTACTCGGTATCGAACCTGAAAATTCCCGGCATGCTGCAGGCTTGGGAGGGCGACTTCGGCAAGCCGGAGCGAATCGCCTCCGCGCTCGACATCATGATTGCCGCGCCCTTGGGGGCAGCCGCCTTCAACAACGAATTCGGGCGCCCGAACATCTGCGGGTATTTTCGGACCTTCGAACAGCAGGGGCTGGAATCCGGCCGCACGGTGATTCGCGGTTACCACAAGCCCATCATGATCGCCGGCGGCCTTGGCAATGTGCGCAGGCCCGACGTGGAAAAGAAGGAGGTCGTGGTCGGCGCGCCGTTGATAGTTCTCGGCGGGCCGTCGATGTTGATCGGCCTCGGCGGCGGAGCGGCCTCATCCGTCGGCAGCGGGCAGAGCTCGTCCGATCTGGATTTCGCCTCGGTGCAACGCGGCAACGCCGAAATGGAGCGCCGCGCACAGGAAGTCATCGACCGCTGCTGGGCCATGGGGGATGCGAATCCGATTTTGTTGATTCATGACGTCGGCGCAGGCGGGCTGTCGAACGCGCTGCCCGAGGCGATTGCGCACAGTCGGCGCGGCGGGCGCATCGACTTGCGCAAGATCCCGAGTGCCGAGTCCGAATTGTCGCCGATGGAGATCTGGTGCAACGAAGCCCAGGAGCGCTATGTATTGGCCCTGGTTCCGGGAAGCGTGGCGCTGTTCGCGGCTCTGTGCGAACGCGAGCGGTGCCCATACGCCGTGGTGGGCGAGGTCACCGGCGAAGGCCGCCTGCTCGTCACCGATCCACTGTCGTCCGCCACGCCGGTCGATATGCCGATCGAGGTATTGCTGGGCAAACCGCCTCGCATGACCCGCGATGTGCGAACCAGGAACAAAACCGCAGCGGGACTCTCGACTGCCGGAACGACCATCGGCGAGTCTCTGGATCGTTTGCTCTGTCTGCCGACGATTGCCGATAAGTCGTTCCTGATCACCATCGGCGATCGCAGCGTCGGCGGAATGATCAGCCGCGACCAGATGGTGGGACCCTGGCAGGTGCCCGTCGCCGACGTCGCCGTGACCTTGAATAGCTACGACGGCTATGGCGGCGAAGCCATGGCCATGGGCGAACGGACGCCGGCGGCGGTGTTGAATGCGCCCGCCTCCGGACGATTGGCCGTGGCTGAAGCGATCACCAATATTCTCGCGGCGGACGTTCACAGCCTCACCGATATTCGCCTGTCCGCCAATTGGATGGCAGCCTGCGGCGAGCCGGGCGAGGACGCGGACCTCTACGCCACGGTGCGGGCGGTGGGTGTGGAGCTGTGCGCCTCGTTGGGGATCACCATCCCGGTGGGTAAGGACTCCTTGTCCATGCGAACCGCGTGGCGGGACGCCGCGGGCGATCATTCGGTGGTCGCGCCGATCTCACTGATCATCTCGGCGTTTGCGCCGGTGCGAGATGTGCGCGCGACCTTGACGCCGCAATTGGATTTGTCGCAACCGTCGCGCTTGTTATTGATCGATCTGGGCGGAGGCAAGAACCGCCTGGGAGGATCATGCTGGGCTCAAGTTCACACGAAGAGCGGCGGCGAGCCGGCGGATCTCGATAGTCCCGATCTCCTGCTCGCGCTGTTCGCCGCGATAGTTGAGTTGAAGAATCGAGGACTGATCCTCGCTTATCATGACCGTTCCGACGGCGGCGTGCTGCTCACGTTGCTGGAAATGGCCTTCGCCGGCCACTGCGGACTGGCGATCGATCTAGGGGCTCCGGCGGACCCCATTGCCGCATGCTTTGCGGAGGAGTTGGGCGCGGTGCTGCAAGTGTCCGCGGCCCGCGCGTCCGAGGCAGAGGAGGTGCTGGCGCACCATGGCTTGGCAGCGATGACCCGGGATATCGGCGAGCCGCTGGCCGGAGCCGACGTGCGGGTGCACATCGATGGCCGTACCGTCTACTCCGCCTCGCGTCTCGATCTGCATCGGCGCTGGAGCGAAGTGTCGTTCCGCATTCAGGAGATGCGCGACAATCCTGATTGCGCGCGCGAGGAGTTTTCGCGCCTGACGGATGCGGCCGATCCAGGCCTGCATGCTCACCTCCGCTACGATCCCAGCGACGATGTCGCGGGACCCTTCATCTCGAGCGGCGTGCGGCCTGCGGTCGCCATTCTGCGCGAGCAAGGCGTCAACAGTCAGACCGAGATGGCCGCCGTGTTCACGCGCGCGGGATTCGATGCCTACGACGTCCACATGACCGACATCCTGAGCGGTCGCGTTCGCTTGGGACGATTCCACGGTCTGGTCGCCTGCGGCGGCTTTTCGTACGGCGATGTCTTGGGCGCCGGCGAAGGATGGGCGAAGTCGATCCTGTTCAACAGCTTGGCCCGCGAGGAATTTGCGGCATTCTTCGCCCGCGACGCCACGTTTTCCCTGGGAGTCTGCAACGGCTGTCAAATGTTCTCGGCGCTCAAGGAGCTGATACCCGGGGCGGAAGCTTGGCCGCGCTTCGTGCGCAATCGATCGGAGCAGTACGAGGCGCGCTTGACGCTGGTGCGCGTTCCGCCGTCGCAGTCGGTGCTGACGGCAGGCATGCAGGGCTCGGTGCTGCCCATCGTAGTCGCCCATGGCGAGGGTCAGGCCGAGTTCGATTCAGGGTCGAGTGCGGCGAGTCTGACCGACCGGGGCTTGGTCACCTTGCAGTACGTGGACAATCGCGAGCGGCCGACGCAGCAGTATCCTTTCAATCCGAACGGCTCGGAGCTGGGTCTCGCCGGACTCTGCAGCGCCGACGGCCGCCACACCTCATTCATGCCGCATCCGGAACGAGTGTTTCGTACGGTGCAAAACTCCTGGTCGCCGAAGGAGTGGTCGGAAGACGGCGGCTGGATGCGGCTGTTCCGCAACGCGCGGGTGTTCGTGGGCTAGCTCACTTCGACCTGAGTGGGAGCGACGTACTTGCGGAAGGTCATCGCCTGCAGCAGGCGCGCCTTGCGCACGAAGGTTTGATACAACAGATCGCGCATGACTTCCAACAGGATGCCGGCGCGCTCCGAATTGATGTCCGGCTGATGCGGCCAGGGATCGCTGTCGCTGCCGAACAGCACCGCGCGCAGGGCAGAAAAAGTCTCATCGTCGAGTTCAGCCAGGGTGCGAATTTCCTGCAGCTTATCGAACATCTCCAGCTTGCCGCGCTCGCCGAGCTCGCGGAACAGCGATTGGGCGGTGCGCCGGCTCATGGCCCCGAAGGCGTTGAAGCACCCCGCCGAGTAGCAATTGAGCGCCTCTTTGAACAGTCCCTCCGCTTCCTCCGGAAGATACGTCAGCGGAAAATTCTCGCGCGCGCGCTCGATTTCCGTGTAATTCGCGGCGAGCTCCACCCGCAAGGGCGTATAGGCCTTGACGAAGAATTTGAGGAAAACCGGCTCGATGCAGGTATCACAGCTGAACACGATGCCGACGTGCTTGGGCTTGCGGCGGGCGAGGTCCTCGAATTTCGGGACGGCCACCGCCGTGAGATGAGTCAGCGTCTGGCAGTGGGGGCAGGTGAGGGCGATGCCCTGATATTCGACGTGCAGTTCGTCTTGCGGCGTGATGTACATGGTGCGTCTCACCCTGTGAGTGGCTTGTAGCGTATTCGGTGCGGCTGAGCGGCATCTTCGCCTTTGCGTTTCCGGTAATCCTCAACATACTCCTGGTAGTTGCCTTCGAACCAGACCACTTGGGAGTCACCTTCGAAGGCGAGGATATGTGTTGCAATGCGATCGAGGAACCAGCGATCGTGCGAAATGACCACGGCGCAGCCCGGGAAGGCCACCAAGGCGTCCTCGAGGGCGCGCAGAGTTTCGATATCCAGATCATTGGTCGGTTCGTCGAGCAGCAAGAGGTTGCCGCCCGCCTTCAATACCTTCGCCAGGTGCACGCGATTGCGTTCGCCGCCGGAAAGATCGCCGATCACCTGTTGCTGTTGTACGCCCTTGAAATTGAACCGTCCTACGTAGCCTCGGGATGATGTCTCGTAATTGCCGACCTTGATGAGATCGAGGCCGCCGGAAATCTCCTGCCACACCGTGTTCTTGTCGTTGAGCGCCTGGCGCGACTGATCGACGTAGGCGAGCTTCACGCTGGGACCCAAACGGATCTCGCCGCCGTCGGGTTTTTCCGCACCGGAAAGCATGCGGAACAGCGTGGTCTTGCCGGCGCCGTTGGGTCCGATGATGCCGACGATTCCGCCGGCGGGCAGGCTGAAGCTCAAGGAGTCGATCAGCAGCCGGTCGCCATAGCCCTTGCGCACGTTCTTGCACTCGATGACCAGATCCCCCAGGCGGTCCCCGGGCGGGATGTAGATTTCGTTGGTCTCATTGCGCTTCTGGAATTCCTGCGACGCCAGTTCTTCGTAGCGCTGCAAACGCGCCTTGGATTTTGCCTGGCGCGCCTTCGGATTGGTGCGCACCCATTCCAATTCGCGCTTGAGGCTTTTCGCGAGCGCGTCCTGCTGGCGTTCCTCTTGCGCCAGGCGCTGCTCCTTTTGTTCCAGCCAGGAGGAGTAATTGCCTTGCCACGGGATTCCATGGCCGCGGTCGAGCTCCAGAATCCACTCGGCCACATTGTCGAGGAAATAGCGATCGTGGGTGACCGCGATCACCGTGCTCGGGTACTCCTCGAGGAAGTGCTCGAGCCACGCCACCGACTCGGCGTCCAAATGGTTGGTCGGCTCATCGAGCAGCAGCATGTCGGGCTTCGACAGCAGCAAGCGGCACAGGGCCACGCGGCGCTTTTCGCCGCCGGACAGCTTGCCCACCACCGCGTCCCACGGCGGCAGACGCAGCGAATCGGCCGCAATTTCGAGCTTGCGTTCCAGCTCCCAGCCGCCGACCGCATCGATTTTGTCCTGCATCTTGGCCTGCTCTTCCAGAGCCTTATTCATTTCATCGTCCGACATCGGCTCGGCGAATCGATCGCTGATCGCGTTGAAACGGTCGATCAGGCCCTGCACGTCGCCGACCCCTTCGCCGACCACTTCGCGAACGGTTTTGGCCTCATCGAGGAGGGGTTCTTGGGGCAGGTAGCCTACTTTGATGCCCGCCTGCGCGCGCGCCTCACCCTCGATATCCTTGTCGACCCCGGACATGATTTTCAGCAACGTGGACTTGCCGGACCCGTTCAAACCCAGCACGCCGATTTTGGCCCCGGGGAAAAAACTCAAGGAAATATCGCGCAATATAATGCGCTTGGGCGGCACGACTTTGCCAACCCGGTTCATGGTGTAAATGAACTGAGCCATCTTGAGCCTTTTGAATGTATCGCTCGAACGCGCGGGGGATCGGGTTGAATTATCCGCGACTCGCCGGGGGTTGTCACGCCAATGGCGGACGCGACTCGCGTTTCTCGGGGCGGACTCGCTAGGGAACCCTGGACGAATCGGCTACAATTACCGGCTATCTCAAAGGAGACTTAGGTTCATGTTCACCGCCCAAATGACGATCGCCGGCTTCGACCCTGAACTCGCGAAGGCGATCGCGGACGAACGCAATCGTCAGGAAGATCATATCGAGCTCATCGCCTCGGAGAACTATGCAAGTCCGCGGGTGCTCGAGGCCCAAGGGTCGGTGCTCACCAACAAGTACGCCGAAGGCTACCCCGGCAAGCGCTACTACGGGGGCTGTGAATTCGTCGACGTCGCCGAAGCCTTGGCCATCGATCGGGCGAAGCAGCTGTTCGGCGCCGCCTATGCCAATGTGCAGCCGCATTCCGGCAGCCAGGCGAATGCCGCCGTGTACCTGGCCCTGCTCAATCCGGGGGACACCATTCTCGGCATGAGCCTCGATCACGGCGGCCACTTGACGCATGGCGCCAAAGTGAATTTTTCGGGCAAGCTGTTCAAAGCCGTTCAATACGGCATCAAAGCCGACACCGGCGAAATCGACTACGACCAAGTGGAGAGCCTTGCGAAAGAGCATCGCCCCAAGGTGGTCGTGGCCGGGTTTTCGGCGTATTCGCGCGTCATCGACTGGGCGCGGTTCCGCGCCATCGCCGATTCGGTGGGCGCCTATTTCTTCGTGGACATGGCCCACGTCGCGGGCCTCGTGGCCACGGGCATCTATCCGAACCCGGTGCCGTTCGCCGATGTGGTGACGACGACGACCCACAAGACTTTGCGCGGCCCGCGCGGCGGTTTGATCCTGGCGCGGCCGCACGCCGACCTGCACAAGAAGTTCAATTCCATGGTGTTTCCGGGTACTCAAGGCGGCCCGCTGATGCACGTGATCGCGGCCAAGGCGGTCGCCTTGCTCGAGGCGCTGCAGCCGGAATTCAAAGCCTATTCCGCCCAAGTGGTCACCAACGCGCGGGTCATGACCCAGGTCTTGCAGCAGCGCGGCTACAAGATCGTGTCCGGCGGCACCGACAATCACCTGTTCTTGCTCGACCTCATCGACAAGAACATCACCGGCAAGGACGCCGATGCGGCGCTCGGCCGCGCGCACATCACGGTCAACAAGAACGCGGTTCCCAACGATCCGCGTCCGCCGGCCATCAGCAGCGGATTGCGCATCGGCACTCCCGCCGTGACGACCCGCGGCTTCAAGGAACCCGAAGTCCGGCAACTGACGGGTTGGATAGCCGATGTGCTCGATTCCCTGGGCGATGAATCGGCGGTGGAGCGGGCGCGGGCCGAGGTGGTGAAAATATGTCGGCGATTTCCCGTGTATGGCTAGCCGCGGAGCGGTCGGCATCGGGACCGGAATAAGCACTTCCCATGCACTGCCCTTTCTGCGGTCACACGGAGACTAAGGTTATCGACTCTCGCCTCGCGGGCGAAGGGCGGCAGATTCGCCGGCGCCGCGAATGCCTGGAATGCACCGAGCGCTTCACGACGTTCGAGACGGCGGAGCTCTTGCTGCCGACCGTCGTCAAGGGCGATCGCAGCCGCGAACCCTTCGACGAGAACAAGCTGCTCCACGGAATGCAGAAGGCGCTCGAAAAGCGCCCCGTCAGCCGCGACGCCATCGAAGCTGCGGTGGCGAGGATCTGCCACAAGCTGCGCAGCCTGGGAGAGCGGGAAATCGCTTCGCGCAGCGTGGGTGAAATGGTCATGGAGGAGCTGCGCCATCTGGACGAGGTGGGCTATGTGCGTTTCGCGTCGGTCTACCGAAGCTTTCAAGACATAGAAGCCTTCCGTACCGAAATCGATCAATTGCGCCGTCACCGCCGTCGCCGCGAACCCAGCAAGGATCAGCTGCCTCTGCTGCCGGGCGATGACGACGACGGCGACAGCCAATGACCGGGGTCGGCGCATCGCAGGACCCTGCCGCACCGCCGCGAGACCCGGCGACGGCGCGAGACCAGGCGCACATGGCGAGGGCGCTCAGCCTTGCCGCTCGCGGCCTGTATACCACCGATCCGAATCCGCGCGTCGGCTGTGTGGTGGTTCGGGACGACCGGGTGTTGGGCGAGGGCTGGCATGTGCGGGCGGGCGAGGCCCACGCGGAAGTCTTGGCGCTGCGCGCCGCGGGCCCGGACGCGCGGGGCTCGACGGTATACGTCACGCTGGAACCCTGCAGCCACACGGGACGAACACCTCCCTGCGCTGACGCCTTGATCGCCGCCGGCGTCGCGCGGGTGGTGTGCTGTACCGTCGATCCGAACCCCCGCGTCGCCGGCGGAGGCATCGAACGGCTGCAAGCCGCCGGAATTTCGGTGTCGGTCGGGGTGCTGGCAGCCGAGGCGCGGGATCTCAATGTCGGATTCTTCTCGCGCTTCGAGCGCGGCCGCCCCTTCGTCCGGCTGAAGTTGGCCATGAGCCTGGATGCGCGCACCGCGCCTGCCTCCGGTGGCCAGGCGTGGATCAGCGGCGAGGCGGCGCGCGCCGACGTGCAAGTCTGGCGCGCTCGCAGCGGCGCGGTACTCACGGGCGCAGGGACGGTGCGCACCGACGATCCGCGGCTCGACGTGCGATTGACCTACGGCTCCTGGGTGAGACAGCCGCTGCGCGTGCTGCTCGACCCCATGCTCACCTGCGCCACGAGTGCGAAGCTGTTTCAAGGGACTGGCGCATTGGTATTTGCCGCGTCGGATGCCCCGGTGCGCTCGCAGGACGCCGCGAGAGTCGAGCGCCTGCCGCGAGCGGCCGGCGGCTTGGATCTGCGTGCGGCCATGCGGCGGTTGGCCGAGCTCGAGATCAACGAATTGTTGGTGGAATGCGGGCCGCGCCTGGCCGGATCATTTATTCTGTCGAACCTGGTGGATGAATTCGTGCTGTACATGGCGCCGTCGCTGCTCGGCGCCGATGCCGCTCCATTGATGCACGTCAGCGGATTGGGGCCGCCGGGCTCTCTGCCCGCATTCGAATTCAAGGACGTGCAGCGCATCGGGGACGATCTACGCCTCATTCTCGTGCCGAAGAGACCTTAAATCATGTTTACCGGAATCATTCTAGCGACGGGCCGAATCACCTCCTTGGCGGAGAAGAGCGGCGACTTGGAGTTGGGGATCGACGCCGCGGCGCTCGACCTTCAGCGTATCGCCGTGGGCGACAGCGTGAGCGTGCAAGGCGCCTGCCTCACCGTGACTCGCAAGGACGGGACGCGCTTCTATGCCGACGTGTCCCGGGAAACCATGGCCAAAACGACGCTGGGCGAGTTGAGTCCGGGATCGAGGGTGAACTTGGAGCCCAGCCTGCGCGCGGGAGACGCCCTGGGCGGCCATTGGGTGAGCGGGCATGTCGATGCGGTGGGCAAGCTGAAGGCGCTGGTTCAAGACGCACGTTCATGGCGCCTGGAGTTCGAATTGCCGGCATCGCTCATGCGCTTCGTGGCGCCCAAGGGTTCCATTTGCGTCAACGGCGTGAGCCTCACGGTCAACAATGTCGACGGCAGCCGCTTCGACGTCAACATCATTCCGCATACCTTTAAGGTCACCACGCTTGGCGAGCTTAAAATCGACGACGGCGTCAATATCGAAATCGACGTGATCGCCCGATACATAGATCGGCTTATGCCGCCTTCCGCCCGCAATTAGCCGTCTGAAATTCTCTAAATTGAGGAATACGACAACGCAAATCTGCCGCAACAATGCAACGATAGTCAACGCAGAATCGACTGAGCCATCTCAAGGGAGACCACGATGGAACTCTATCCATGTCCATTTTGCGGAGGGGAAGCAGTAGTCGGCGTTCGCGATGATCCTGGGCGCGATTGCCAGTGGTTTTGGGTGTCGTGCAGTATCTGTAAGGTCGGTCAACCTCAATCGCTGTACACGGTAGAGGGGACCGCCAATATCGAATGGAACGATCGATGCGACCAGCTTCTGGTGAATTTTCCAACAAGGGTCAGGACGCTCGGCAGCTAAGCAATTGGCTCGATCTTCAGCGGCCGGCATTTTTTGCGTCTAGGTGCGCTATCGAACAGACTCGCATGATTGGATTCATGTAAATTACGCTCCCGCAACATGTAGGGGAGCGGAATAATGAACTTCGACACTTCGCCACGAGTTCCCCCTTTCGCAGTACCGCATGTCTACCGTTCCGGCAACGCAAGCGCAATTGCCAAGCGAACTTTCAGAGTTGACAGCGTGCCTCCAGCAGCAATGCCTCTCACGCACATTGATCGAGACTTGGAGCTAGACTTCATTAGGGAGTTCGCCGTGGGCGGAGAGACGCTCAAATGTTCGAGCGATGACCGCCGCGAGCGTATTCGGGTGGCGATCTATCGCTGCAACCTGTTACACGAGCCATTCCGGGATAGCGGCATGGATTACGGGCTGGCGTACCAGCGCTGTTACGGAAGACCCATCGAGATGCGCCGCACCGTCAGGCACGGACCGAAGTCAGAGCCCCTGATTGCGGCGGAATCTCTGCAAAAGTAAGTCGCGGACTCGCCATCACCGATCCAGGCCGCCTGCCTACGGGGCGGCCTTATTTTTTCTGCTGGTTACACACTCAGCAACGCCGACGGTACCGAAGCCTACACGCTACAATGGACGCCCCGATGGAGGGCAAAAAGACGGCTAGCCGGACCTCCCTGACGGTATGAATGGCGGTATATGGCCGGTCTGATAACCACAATATACTGTACAATCAATATGTTACGGTGCGAATCAATATATTCGCCCGTTATCTAGAACGGCTCATGACGAAAACTGAAGAGTAAGACCCAATGCCCGCGTTCAATACGATCGACGAAATCCTCGAGGACCTGCGCCTCGGTAAAATGGCGGTGATCATGGATGACGAGGACCGCGAAAACGAAGGCGACCTCGTCATGGCCGCGGATTGCGTTACTCCGCAAGATGTGAACTTCATGGCGCGCTATGGGCGGGGCCTCATATGCCTCACTCTGACGCGCGAGCGTTGCCGGCAGTTGCGCTTGCCGCTCATGGTGAGCGATACCGACAGCACGCATCGCACCAACTTCACCCTGACCATCGAGGCCGCCGAGGGCGTGACCACGGGGATATCCGCGCATGATCGCGCGCACACGGTCAAGACTGCGGTAGCGCCGAATGCCAGGCCGGAGGATCTGCGTCAGCCGGGGCACGTATTCCCATTGATGGCGCAGCCCGGCGGTGTGTTGACGCGCGCCGGCCACACGGAAGCGGGCTGCGATCTGGCCCGTCTCGCCGGATTTTCCCCGGCCGCCATGATCGTCGAGATTCTGAACGACGACGGCACGATGGCGCGGCGTCCGGACCTCGAGTTGTTTGCGAAATCGCACGGTCTCAAGATCGGCACCATCGCGGATCTCATCCGTTATCGCTTGAAGAACGAACGCTCGGTTGAGCGCATCTACGAGGATACCGTGGACACCGAGTACGGCGGTTTCCAGTTGTCCTGCTACGAAGATCACGTCAACAAGACCGTGCACATCGCGCTGGTCAAGGGCGACTTGAATTCCGACCTGCCGCCCCTGGTGCGCGTACACATCAACGACACGCTGCGGGATGTGGTGGGCGTGCACAACGAGCGGCTCGGCTGGCCGCTGCATGCGGCGATGCGCCGCGTGGCAGCCGAACCCTCGGGCGTCGTCGTCATTTTGCGGCCTGAGGAGACGCCGCGGCACTTCATGGATAGCGTGCGGCTGCTCGATGCCAAGGCCGCGACTACACGCCACCCCGGAGCAACGGTGATCCGAACCTACGGAATAGGTGCGCAAATCCTCAAGGATCTTGGCCTGAAGCGTATGCGCGTATTGAGCGCTCCGAAACAGCTGCAGGGTCTCGCCGCCTTCGATCTGGAAGTGACCAGTTACGTCGATGGCGGCGAATGAACGTCCCGAAGGCTATACTCCGCGCCATTCTCAAGTGAGGAAAGACTTGTGCCCAACGATCAGCCGAAGATAATCGAGGGGGAATTGCTGGCGCGCGATCTGCGTTTTGCGCTCATCGCTGCGCGGTTCAACGATTTCGTGGTGGAGCCGATGGTGCGCGGGGCTCTCGATGCGCTCAAACGCCACGGGGTGAGCGAGAAGCAGATCGAGATCGTGCGTGTCCCGGGTGCGTTCGACATCCCCATCGTGGCGCGCAAGTTGGCGCTGTCGCGCCGCTATGAAGCGCTCATCGCGCTCGGTGCCGTGATCCGGGGCCAGACGCCGCATTTCGACTACGTCGCCGGTGAATGCGCCGGCGGCATCGCGCGCATCGCGCTCGAATCCGGAGTGCCGATTGCGTTCGGCGTGTTGACGACCGACACGGTAGAGCAGGCCGTGGATCGGGCAGGAGGCAAGGCCGGCAACAAAGGCGCGGACGCGGCGTTGGTTGCAATGGAAATGGCCAATCTCTTGCGCCGCCTGGAACCGTAAGACGTGACCGGCAAGCGCTCCCACGCGGGGAAGGCCGTCCCCGTCGACCGCGCTCCGGGCAAGGGTGCCGAGGGCAAACGTGCCCGAAGTCACGCACGACGGCTGGCGCTGCAGGCGCTCTACCAAATTCAGATCAATCCGCGTCCCTGGACGGACACGGTGCAGCAGTACGTCGCCGACCCGGAGGCGGAGCGGGTGGATTTGGATTATTTTCGAGCGCTGATGGCGGCGATCGCACCGAATCGGGAGGTGTTGGATTCCCGCCTTGCGGGCCTCTGTGAGATTCCGCCGCTCGAACTTGATCCGATAGAACACGCCGTGCTGTGGCTGGGACTTCACGAGTTGGAATCGTGTCCCGAATTGCCGTACCGAGTGGCGCTTGCCGAGGCGGTGCAACTGACCAAGCAATTTGGTGCGACGGACGGATATAAATTCGTCAATGCCGTATTGGATCGAGCCGCGCGGGAATTGCGGCCGCACGAGTACGGCCTAGACCGCGTCTGAGCAGCGCAATGAGCGCAGAGACCCCGCATCTCGGCGAGTTCGAACTGATTCAGCGATTTTTCACGCGCCGCCATGCGCCGCGGGCCGCGCAATCCGGAGTCATCCTCGGGATCGGCGATGACGCCGCGGTGCTCGCCTTGCCGCCCGAAACGGAGCTGGTGGCCGCCGTGGACACCATCGTGGCGGGGCGCCATTTTCCGGAAGGCACCGATGCCCGCTCGATAGGCCATCGTGCACTCGCCGTCAACTTGAGCGACATCGCCGCCATGGGGGCGACTCCCGCCTGGGCGACGCTGGCGCTCACCATGCCGAGCGTGGACACCGCTTGGTTGGAGCGGTTCTCGGCAGGGTTCTTGGATCTTGCCGATGCCAACGGAGTCGAGTTGGTCGGCGGCGACACGACACGGGGTCCGTTGACCGTGAGCGTGCAGATTCTGGGATACGTTCCGCGCGGCACGGCGCTGCGCCGGAGCGGCGCGCGAGCGGGGGATCTCTTGGCAGTGACCGGCACACTGGGTGACGCCGGCGCCGGCCTCCATTTCGTCACTGCGCCGCCGCCTGCTGAAACTCGTCCCGCCGCCCTTGAGCTCATTCGGCGGTTTGACTATCCGGCGCCCAGAGTGCGGTTCGGTCTGGCGGCACGCGGCGTCGCGACGGCGGCGATGGACCTGTCCGATGGACTGGTCGCGGATCTGCCGAAGCTCGCGCAGGCGAGCGGCCTTGCGGCGCATGTCGCGGTCGAGCGGCTGCCGTTGTCGGAGGCAATGCGCGCCGCCGTACCGGAACCCAAAGCGCGCGATTGCGCACTGGCGGCGGGCGACGACTACGAATTGCTGCTCGCCGTGCCCGCGCCGCGCTACGCGGAACTCGCGGCCGAAGCGCGCCAATTGAACTTAACGTTGACCGCGATCGGCGAACTTCACGCCGGCGACGGTGTGACGTGGTCGCTGAACGGGAAGGAATTCGCGCCCGGCGTGCGCGGATGGGATCACTTCGCCTAAGCCTCGACCCAAATCACAGTTGCGTCCAGCCTCCGCCGTATCCTCTGCGTCAATCAATTGACGACGCCCGGCAGCGCACGGTTACCCTTGAGCAATACCCGCTTAACTACTCTCGCGAAAGCCCAGAACGGCCGCGCCTCCTTGCCCGAGAAGATCGGCAAATATGTGATCATCAACGAGGTAGGACGCGGCAGCACGGGTGTCGTCTATCTCTCCCACGATCCTTATTACGGCCGGGACGTCGCCATCAAGGTGTACAACGTCGACGCCAGCGGCGATGAAAACCGCAAGCGCATCGCACGCAAGATGTTCCTATCGGAAGCCCACATGGTCGGCATGTTGCAGCACCCGAACATTCTGCCGATCTACGACGCGGGCGAAGAGAACGGACACTGCTACATCGTGACCGAGCATGTGCACGGCGCCCGCACCCTCGCGGCCTATTGCCGTCCGGACAATCTGCTGCGCATCGACGATGTGGTGGAGTTGGTCTACAAGGCGGCGCGGGCGCTGCATTACGCGCACAGCCGCGGCGTCATTCATCGCGACATCAAGCCCAGCAACATCATGCTCACGCTCGAGAGCGACGTGCGCATCATCGATTTCGGAATCGCCTTGGTGGCCGACTCGGAAATCTCACGGATCGAGGGCATCGCGGGCAGCCCGTCCTACATGTCCCCCGAGCAAGTCCAGTCGATTGAACTCACGAATCGCTCGGACCTGTATTCCTTGGGTGCGGTCATGTATGAGCTTCTGACCGGAACCCGGCCGTTCCGGGCCGGCAATCTGCAAAAACTGCTGCATCAGATCGTGTTCGCCACTCCGCCTCCCATTCATACCCTGCGGCCCGAGATTCCCGAGGAACTCGAGAACGTGACCGCGATGGCGCTGCAGAAGGAGCCGGACAAGCGCTACAAAACCGGTCTGGACTTTGCCGCCGAACTTACGCGCGTGCACCAGAAATTGCGCGCGCAGTACAACCGCATCGATCAGCAGGAACAATTCAGCCTGCTGCGCAAGCTGAAATTCTTCCACGAATTTTCGCACGGCGAGATTTGGGAGGTTCTGCGCGCCAGCAGCTGGCAGGACTATGCCGACGCCGAGGAAATCGTCAAGGAAGGAGAAATGGACGATCGCTTCTACATCATCGTGCAAGGACGCGTCAGTGTGCAGCGGCTCGGGCGGGCGCTCGGATATCTGGAAAGCGGCGATTGCTTCGGCGAGACCAGCTATGTGCGCGGCGCGAAGCGCACCGCCACGATCAATGCCTCCGGCGCCGTCACCGTGATGAAGGTCAGCTCCACGCTTCTCGAGCAGGTATCAGCCGAGTGTCAGTTGCGCTTCAACCAGGTGTTTCTGCGCAGCATGATTGCGCGCCTGCAAAGCGCCGAGCGGGGGACTCCCCCTCCTTCTCCTCCTCCCCCCAGCGGAGGCTAGATCAAGGCTCGGCGGCGCTACTCCACCGCCTCTTTGTCGTGCTCAATCATCGCGTACGCCGAATGATTGTGAATCGACTCGAAGTTCTCCGACTCGACCACATACGCGCGAACGCGTTTTTCCCTGTTGAGAGCCATGGCCACATCCCGCACCGTGTCCTCCACGAATTTCGGGTTGTCGTAGGCGCGCTCGGTCACGTATTTTTCGTCGGGACGCTTCAAAATCCCATAGACCTCGCATGAGGCTTGGGCTTCGGCGATATCGATCAGTTCTTCCAGCCACATATGCTCGACCAGCTTGGCTGTCAAGGTGATGTGAGAACGCTGATTGTGCGCGCCATAGTCGGAGATTTTCTTCGAGCAGGGACAGAGGCTGGTGGTCGGGACCACCACTTTGAGCCAGACGTGGGTCTTACCGTGGCGGTGCTCGCCGAAAATGGTGGCCTGGTAGTTCATCAGGCTCTCGACGCCGGTGACCGGGGCCTTTTTCATCACGAAGTACGGAAACGTCATCTCGATATGACCGGCGCTCGCGTCCAGATGCCCGGTCATTTCCACCAGCATCTTGCCGAACGAATCAACGGAGATTTCACGCTCGTGCCGGTGCAGGATCTCCACGAAGCGCGACATGTGCGTGCCTTTGAAGTCGTGGGGCAAATTCACGTACATGTTGAAACTCGCGACGGTGTGTTGCTCGCCGCGGGCGCGATCCTTCACCTTGATCGGATGATAGATGTCCTTGATGCCGACCTTGTTGATCGGTATTTGACGCGTATCAGCATGGCCTTGCACGTCCTCCACGGGGTTCAGATTCGACTTATTCACGGGGACGGCAACATTCATATCTAGGTCCTTCCAGGCGCTGCGCGCCGACTTACCGGGTCTTTTTAGGCGCTACGCGCCTATCGAACGGGGTCGCATCGACCCCGTAGATTCGGCGCGTAGCGCCTAAAAAGACTAAGAGTTAGTTCCTACTTGGTGCCGAAAGGGTGAATTCCAAGAACTATTGACGATTCGCGCGAGATGGGCCGGTCGCCGGGCAACCGACAGGCGGAGCCCACCGGACGGTATCGGCCTAAACTCGACGATCGACGACGTAGGAGGCAAGCCACGCCAGGACTTGAGCGCGTCCGCTGAACAGCGCCAAGCGATCGCACGCGCGGCTTTGCAGTTCTCGCGCACGTGTTTTGGCGGCTTCCAGTCCGAGGACGCTGGGGTAGGTGGGCTTGGCCCGCGCAGCGTCGGCACCAATGGTCTTGCCGAGATCTTGGGTGTTGCCCTCGACATCGAGAATATCGTCCTGGATTTGGAACGCGAGCCCGATGTCCTGCGAATAGGCATCCAGCGCATCCCATTCGGCCGCGGTCAATCCGGGCGCACACGCCGCGGCCAGCAGCACGCTCGCACGGATCAAGGCACCCGTCTTGAGCCGATGCATGGCCTCGAGCTCCTCGAGCTCGAGGTTGCGGCCCACAGCGGAAAGATCCAATGCTTGGCCGCCCGCCATGCCCTCGGTCCCGCTCGCATCCGCGAGAATCTGAATCATTTTCAAGCGGGCCTCGGAGCTCACGCCGGCGGCGCGATCGCGCGCCAGCAACGAGAACGCCAAGACCTGAAGCGAGTCGCCCGCGAGTATGGCAGTCCCTTCGTCGAACGCGCGATGCGTCGTGGGCTGACCGCGGCGCAGGTCGTCGTCGTCCATCGCCGGCAGATCGTCGTGAACCAGAGAATACGAGTGGATGAGCTCCACGGCCGCTGCCGGGGCATCCAACGCGCTCGCGGGGATGCCCAAAGCTTCTCCGGTGCAGTAGACGAGCAAAGGACGCAGGCGCTTGCCGCCGCCAAGAACCGCGTAGCGCTGCGCTGCGTGCAGGCGCTGCGGACTCACATCGGCCGCGGGCAGCACGCGGTCGAGGACGGCTTGCACGCGTGACTGATAGTCACGCAGCCGCGATTCCAGCTCATCCGGGCTCACGACCCGCATTCAGCCGGCTTCGGGTTCGTCGGGAGTGAATTCTTCAACTGCAGGTTCACCGGCCTTCTTGAGCAATATCTCGACCTTCTGTTCCGCCTCTTTGAGCGCGGTTTGACAGGCTCGAGTCAGCATCACGCCGCGCTCGAAAGCGGCCAGAGATTCCTCGAGCGACAGATCGCCTTGTTCGAGGCGTTCCACGAGCTCTTCGAGGTCGCGCATGGCCGTCTCAAAATCGGGCGGTGCTTCAGTTGCGGCTTTGGGCGTTGGCATGATCGGGAACGGTACACATGCGCTGCAGCGGGGTCAAACCGGGGGGCGCTCACGGCCGAAACGGCCGAATTCCGGGGATTTCGGCGATGAACATCGTCAAGTCGTGAGATGCGTCACAGCCGTGGGGTCGCACAGTGGCCGCTTTTGAGTACCATTGTCCATGGGAAGCTATATGCCAATTTCTATCAAATCAATCATCGCATGCGGGTGCCTGGGTGCCGCTATTTTGGGCACCGCAGCCTGTAGTCCAAAGCGTATCCCGCCGATGTCGGTCACCGACCTCATGGAGGATCGTGTGACGCTCGACGGCGTGCTGATGAAGTGCAATCGAAATCCGTCCAAGGCGCGTAACGACTCGGATTGTCTGAATGCGCGAATCGCCATTGAACGTCTCGCCAGTAGGAACCAGCCGGCCGAAGAGGCGAAGCGCGCGGAGGAATTCGAGCACAGCCGCGAGAAGCTGCGCTCGGCGCAAGAAAAGCAGCGGCAGGAACAGGAATCGAAGACCACGGTGGACGTGTATCACTTGCCGCTGGTGCCGGTCGAAGCGACGCCCGCGCCCCAGCCCAATGACACGAACCCGCCCATTGCCCGCCAGTCGAATCCCTAAGCTCGCCGGTTGATTTGGTCAACCTTGTGCGCTGACCGCCATGGCTGATACGAAGCATCTGCTGATCAACGTGATTCTGTATGGTCTGCTGCCGCTGTGGGGCATCGCAGGCTTCATCGATTGGGTATGCCATCGGGCGACGCATGTCGAGCGCACGTCCGGGCTCAAAGAGTCGCTCATTCATTCTCTCATGGGATTGCAACTCGGCATCCCCATACTCCTGTGCCTCGTATTCGAGGTCAACGTGCTGATCTTCTTCATCTGTGCGCTGATGTGGGTACTGCACGAAATCGTCGCGCATTGGGATGTGCACTATGCCTCGCCGCTGCGCACCATCTCGATCTGGGAAGTGCACGTCCACAACTACATGGCGACGGTTCCGCTGTACCTGTTCATGCTCATCGTGGTCATCAATTGGGACGTTGCGGTCAAGGCTGTCACCTTCCAGTGGAGCGGACAATTCACGCTGAATCGACTCGCGTCGCCCCCGGGCAGCCCCGCGTATCTCCCGGAATACATGGCGTTCATGACAGTGTTGTGCGTTCTGCCCTATCTGGAAGAGAACCTTCGCTGCCTGCGATATGCCAGGTATTCTGGGCTTCGTGGAAGGCAAGCCCAGCCGCCTGAAAGCGCGTATTTTGAAGTCCAATGGAATTCAGACGCGCCACTACGCGATCGACAGAGCGCAGCGAACTACGCACTCCAACGTGGAGATGGCGGTCAGCGCTGCGAGGAAGTGTCTGGATGATTCGCCGGTTCCGGCGAAGTCCGTGGGCATGCTGAGTTGCGCAACCACGCAAGGGGACATGGTGGTCCCGGGCTTCGGCAGCATGGTGCAGGCGGGACTAGGCGTACCTGCCGTCGAGCTGTTGACCGCCCACGGCATCTGTTCGAGCAGTGTCATGGCTGTCAAGGCAGCGGCAAATTCGTTGCGGCTCGGCGAACATAGGCGCGCGCTGGTCGTCGTGAGCGAACTGGCTTCAAGACTCCTGAAGAGCACCCGCTACGAGGCGGCCGGTGGTTTGGCGGCAATGGATTTCAATTCCGAGTTCTTACGATGGATGTTGTCCGACGGTGCCGGCGCTTGTCTCCTGGAAGATGCGCCGCGCGGGCGATGCCTGCGGATCGACTGGATTCGCTCCTTCTCGCATGCCGATGCGTTTCCGGTCTGCATGGGCATCGGAACGCCGACGGATGCCAAAGACGCCCGCACCTGGCAGGATTTTCCAACCTACGCACAAGCCGAGGCGGCGGGGGCATTGCTCATCAGGCAGGACGTGAGGCTGCTCGAACAGATGGTCAAACTGGGCGTCGATGGAGCGCTGCGTCTGATCGAGGAGGGCGTGCTGGTGAATCAAGACATCGACCATTTTCTTTGCCACTATTCGTCGCATCATTTCCGCGGCAAGATCGCTGATTTGTTGGTCATGAGCGGCGCGAACATTCCTGAAGACAGATGGTTCACGAATCTCTACACCAGGGGCAATACCGGCGCGGCTTCCATTCTCATCATGCTCGACGAATTTCTGCGCGCCGGCCGCGCGGCGGTGGGTGACAAGATCCTGTGCATGGTTCCGGAAAGCGGTCGGTTCAATACGGCCTATATGCACTTCACTGCCGTGGGAGATTGAGGTGGAGACGATCGACATCAAACGGCCGGTTGCGCTGACGGAATTGGGCCAAGGCACGCTACGGCGCTTGGCACGTGCGTGGTTCGAATTTGAACGCCGTCTTGCCGTCGTGCCCATCGTTCGGCGGCTCGATCTGGGCACTTTTACCCGCGACGACTATCAACGCCTATTGCTCAATCTTCGCCCGCAAGTCGTCGAGGGTTCACGGTGGATCAGCCGCTGTGCCTCGAGTTTCGATCGCGACCACGCCGATATTCGTTCAGTCGTATTGCGTCATGCCCATGATGAGCACCGCGACTACGAGATTCTGGAAACGGACTACGTGGCAACCGGCGGCAACCTCAAAACGATTCGCGAGCAGCCCAGAAACATCGGCTCTGAAGCGCTGAATGCGTTCCTGATGCATCGCGCCGGGGAGCCGAATCCCGTGGGACTTTTGGGCGCCATGTGGATCATCGAAGGACTGGGACAAAAAATGGCTTCCAATTGGGCGGATCGCGTTGAGGAACTGACCGGCGTCGATGGCAGTTGCACGCGTTTTCTTCGCTATCACGCCGACAACGACGATTCGCATATGGACAAGCTGTACGGATTGATCGACAGGGTGTGCACGCATGAGAACGCGGCAGACGATGTCGTGCGCACGGCGAGCGTCGTCGCCCGATTGTATGCCTTGCAGCTCGAGGAGATCGACGTTGAGCCGTGAATTTCCCCGCAGCCGAAGTCCCTATTTGCAGGCAGTGGCGATTGACAACTCGATACCGATCGATCCCGTAGCGGTCGACTTATGGTTGCGAGACGTCGACAATCCACTCCGCTGGTCCGTACGACCCCTGCTGCAGTTCATCTTTGCGATTCTTCTGCACATTACCTGGGCGCTGAAACGCTTGCCGTTACCGCAGTTTCGAGCTCATGGGCTGCTCCAGCGTATGATTTGCTGGTTCTGCCGCAATGCGGTGAGTCCGGAGGCCAATCTCCTCATTCTTCGGCACTTTGCAACAGAGTCCAACATACTGAATTTTCTGCGTGACAATTCCGATGCCGGCAGCGTCCCTGCGTTGCGACTCTACCCGCAGAAGATCGACGACATGCTCGAAGATACCTTCGTGCGGCACGATCAAGAGCTATTCAGGGTGTTGCGCGATATCGGTCGATGGGATGATACACAGCGGCCAAGACCGGCCGGCGAACTCAACTGGACGAACTGGCGGCCGCTGACCGTGACTCTGCAGTCAGTGCCGCGGCGCGCCACCCAGCTGCTGGATTTCGAGACTTCTCACTCGTTGTTCATGTGTCTGTTTTGTCTGCTGCTGACAGCCGAGGAATACCGGGACTCCATCAATGGCTTCAATCTCGATCAGTCGATCGCCATCCGTATCGGGAAAATGATCGGCGACTCGAGCGTGGTGGAGTTCGCGTACAACAAACATCCTCTCTACCTGGTCGGCCCTTGGAATCTCTCGCAAAGATTCTTGATGCACGGTTTCTTCACCGAGTACCTGCACGCAAGGCTGGAGAAACTGTACCTTCAATCCGTTACTTGAGCTGCGCCAGCCATAGCTCCGCATCCGGCCACACCGTCGCGGACTTGGCGCAGCGGAAGCCGCTGTCTTCATCCGCTCGGTTGGAAAGCTCGTAGCGGCGGGTGGCGGCGCGCTTGTTGGCAGGGTTGGGTTCGAGCCAGGAGCCGCCCTTGAGTACTTTTCGCCCGCCGACCTTGGTGTCCACCCACTGCCAGACATTTCCGGATAGACCCTTGTAGCGGCCGCCGATGCCTTCGGCCGGTCCGTCGTTGATGCCCGGCGGAGCGGCGGGCGCGTTCGCTGCGGGATCGATGTTTTCGCCCCAGGGAAAGGTATGGCGTTTCGGACCGCGCGCGGCGTATTCCCACTCGTCCTCGGACGGCAATCGCTCTCCTTTGTACCTGCAGTAAGCGATGGCATCTTGAAAGCTGACACCGACGACCGGCGATTCGTCGTCGACGGCGTGCCTCATTACGGCATTGCGCCACGAACCGCCGCTCACGGGCTTCAGGCTGCCCTCGACCACGGCGTAGGCGAAACCAGCCGTCTCGGCCTGGGTCTTGTAGTGGCTGGAATCGACGAATTGCCGAAACGCCCGCACGCTCACGGGCACCGGATCGAGTTCGAACGGATCCAGGGTGACGTTGCGCAGCCCCTCGTCTCCGTACCAACTGAGTTGGCAGGCGGACGAATATTGTCGGCACAACGCGAACGCAGCACGAATCTGCTCCGGCGTGCTGCCGAGCGTCACGCGCCGCGGGGTGCCCTCGATGAGCTGGCGAATGGCCGTCTCGGGGTAATTGTGGCCACCGTCAATATCGCTGGCCTGGATCCCGAGCGACTGCAGCAAGGGAACCGCGCGCGCGCCGGACAGCAGAGGGCCTGAGGCGTAGACGGCAGGACCGATCGGCACGGCGGCCTTGTTGGGCGCGGCGAAATAAAAATCGCCCGTGAGTGAGGAGGATTCCCAGGGGACCTGTTTTCCGGAGGTCGCGGTCATCACGCCGACGCGCACGTGCTTGAATACCTGCTCCACGGGTTCGTGCATCTCGCGCATGGCATGGGTGAGCGCCTCGGTGTAGGGACTGTTGCGCCCGGTGCCGTCGGCGGCCACGGCACCGGGCGCGGTGGAATACGCGATGAGGATTCCCGCGGGCGCATCCATGGTGGCCAGCCCATGGTCGACCGATCGCATGCTGCGCGTGAACGGGTTGTTGCGGCAGGCGTCGAGAATCACGATGTTGAGGCGATTGCGCGCGTAGCGCATTTGTTCGATGACCCAGTCTGCGCTGACCGCTTCGATCTCGACGTCGCCTTCGCGATCGATACGCGCCGTGGTCGGGATCAGATAGTTGCGGCCGCTGAGCTGCAGCCCATGGCCGGCGTAGTAGAAGAGGCCGACGGCGCCGGGGCCGGCGCTTTCCAATCGCGAGCCGAATTCCTGAATGGCTCGCTTCATGGTGATCTGATCCGCGTTGCGGCGCGCGATCACGTCGAATCCGAGGCTGGTCAATGCATCGCCGATCAATTTCGCGTCGTTGGCGGGATTGGGCAGGGAGCCGCTGGAATAGTCGCTGTTGCCGATGACCAGGGCGATTCTGGTCTCTGCCGCCTGCGCCAAAGCCGACGCGAGAATCGTCAGGATCAGCAGAGTTAAGCGGATCAAGCCCATTGACCTGAAGTATAGAGGCTAAAAAAACTGCTGAAGCGTTCGCCGCTGGCGAATCGCCGGCGCTTGGTGGCATTATCTCTCCCCCGCCTTGCAGGGAGAATCCAACGATGAACGGCCGCAACTTGAATGCGCGCAGCCTTCGGTACTCGGTCGTCGCTCCGCTGGCGCTGGCTCTTTCGCTGACGTTCGCATCGGCCGGCTCGCAGGCCGGCATCCTGCGCGACGTCATGGTCTCGGTGGGCTTGTCGAAGCCCGCACCGCCTCCGCCCGGCTCGCAAACACTGCCGCGCCAAGGATTTGCGTGCTGCGATCTGCACTACAAGCACGACTGGATCAACGACGGGAATTACGCCGAGTTGCCGATGGTTCCCGCGGGCACGCCCATCGAAGTCCTGAGCTACGGCAGCAATCGGGCTTATGTCAAAGTCGACGGCAAACCCATGCGCCTCGGACATGACTACGGGCGCGACCAGGAATCGCTGGAGGCTTGGGTCGGCAAGATCGTCGTCAACGAGGACCCGCGGCCGCGGATTGCCACCTATCCGCCGCCCGTCCAGGAAGCCATCCGACAGGGGAGGGTGATGGTGGGCATGACCCGGGAACAGGCCATCACCTCGATCGGTTACCCGCTGACCAGTGAGAACGTCTCACTGGAAGCGCCCATGTGGCGCATTTGGCGCTCGAGTCATGGGGAGTACGACCTCAATTTCGGAGCGGATGGGCGCATCAAGTCCATCACCGGCGACGATGGCGTCACCAGTCTCGCGATCTATCAGCCGGGAAACTAGGGCCCTGCCCAGCATCCGGTGCTGCGCCGCGTTCATGTGGCGTGCGCGATCAGCAGAACATTGGCAAACGGAGTTCCCCGACTCATCGGCTTCGCTTCGCTGTCGAAGCCGCACTCTTGCAACAACAGCCGCCATTGCGCAACGCTGCGGCAGTGCTGCGCCACGATGGAATGTCCGCGCAGCAGCATCACCAGCTTGTCGCTCCATTGACCATAGCGAAACCGCAAGCCGCCGCCGGCATCGCCGACGCGCAGCAGCAGCAGTCCTCGCGGCGGCAGAGCAGCGCGCACGCGCTGCAGTACCTCCAATTGCGCCTGCGGCGTCATGTAGTGCAGAACATCCAGAATGACGACGGCGTCCACCGTTCCGAACGCGGTGTTGCGGATGTCGGCTTGCGATACTTCGGATGAGGTTCCCAGCGCGCAGCGCGCGCGCTCCACATCGCGAGCCATCAGCTCGATACCGCGCGTCGACAGGGCTTGCGGCGCGGGCGGCCAAGCGCGCGGCCAGCTGCCCCGCTCGTAGCAGCGCTCGGCGGCCCGTAGCCACGCGGCCAGCAGTCCCTGGCCGCAGCCCAGGTCCAGCACGCGCGCCCGCCCGAGCAGCAGACCCAGCTCGAGAATCGCCCGGTAGACGGGATCTGCGCGCAGCTTGCCGCGGGCAAAGTAATACGCGAAGCGGCCGGCGTTGCGGTAGGGCTCGCAGGCCGCATCGAGAAGCGCGGCGTTCGGGGGAGTCCAATACATGATGATGAACGACGGTGCCGGGCTACTGGGGCGCGTTGCCCAAGTCCCGGATTTCCACGCGCCGGTTGCTCGGATCTTTGGGCCGGTCGGGTGCCAGCAGGCGCTCGGACCCGTATCCGATCGTGTCCAATCGATTGGCGTCCATCCCTTTGGCCACCAAGAAGCGCTTCACTGCTTCGGCGCGCCGCAAGGAGAGATCCTTGTTGTATTGCATGCTGCCTTTTGCGTCGGTATGGCCGGCCACGACAAATCGGTCCTTGCCCAGGGACGCCGACGTGAGCGCCAATTCCAGCTGCTTGAGCTGGGCCGCAGCCTGCGGCTTCAGGGCGCTCGAGTTGTATTCGAAGGGTATATTCAGATTGACCGACTGTTCGGCCTCGGGCGCATCGCGACGCGTCAAGCCGCGCGGCGCGAAGCCGCGGGTCTTGGGTTGCTGCAGCGCCTGCTCGATCTGTTGACCCGATAAGACGGCCGTTGACTCCTTCGGCGACGGATCGGCCGCCTGGGCGAGGATGGGCAGATATGCGACCGCGAGCGCGGCCATGAAAACGCACGTGTTTCGCATCATTGGATCGGCTCCATGCCCTGTAAATGCCGGGCTTCGTTGTACTTATCCTTCAACATGGCAAGGTTGTGCTGCGAGTCCGCGCTGGCTCTGCCGGATGGGCTGCTCTCGACCTCTACCAGGGCGTCGTAATATCGGGCGCGCGCGCTTTCCAGGTCGCTCGCAGGATCCGCTCCGTCGGCGTCGGGCTTGAGGTCGGCCAAGGCCGCCGATTTTGAGATGAGGCCGGTGGCGGCGCTGCCCACTGCCGAGCCCACCATGTCGCTATTTTTCCCGATGATCTCGGCCAGTGCGAGCCGCGCCTTTTTTTCCGACTCCGTTTCCGTGACCGCTACTTCGATCGTGACCGGCATGAACTCCAAAGACATGTGCGGTAAGTCTTGGTACTCCGCATTGCGCGCATCGAGCTCGGCTCCCTGTGTTTGATTCTGAACCGCCACGCGCATGCGTTCTTGCTTCAAGCCGTCGACCAGGTCGGCGCCGGCAGCGGCGATCCGTTGATCCAGGCTCGCCAGCACTCGCTGGTTGCGCGTCAGCGCGCGCTCGAGCGCCTCGATCTCTCCCATGACTTCCTGATGCACCTTGGTCTTGGCCTCGTAGACTCGCCGAGCCTCGATCGACAGGGGCGGCACGCGGAGCCATGGCGCGGCGTCGCTCTTCGAACCGTCGGCCCGGGATCCGGCCGCCACCGTGCCGACATTGACCCAGGCGCTCGACAGGACCTCCTGCTGATCCGTTGCCCCTGGGTTTGAAATCTTCAGCGTGTAAAGGGTGGTGCGCGAGGCACCTACATCCCTCGTGGTCAGGAGGGATTCGACATGATAGCCGGCATCCTTGAGCCGGTAGGCGGTGCCGTCCTTGGAGAACTCGAACCGCGCCTCGTACACGGCCTTGGCCTTGCCGATCACGCACACGTTGGCGCGCCGCAGCTGGTTTTCGATCGAATCATCGGTTCTCGACGTCTTCCACTCGCTTTGCGGCAGTTCCTTCGTATCGCGCGACAGCTCTTTTGGCAGGTATTCAGCAGAACAGTCGGCGGGCTCAGGCTTGAATCTCGCGGCGACGATCGTCATGCAGCCGAGCTTGGCATTGATGCCGAGGGACGGCGACGGCCGAAAGTCGACGCGGTAGAGATTCATCTGCCGAGTCATCGCATAGCGCGTGTCCTTGCGGGCGGCCCCCGTTTTCATCCGCTCGGCCGACGCCTGTATCTCGTGATTGATAAAGAGCTCGGCGAGCTTGCCTACGACGAGCCCCAGCAAGGGCAAGAATTTGGCGGTGGTTTGGTCCGCGGCGTCCTTGTTCACGGGCAGGAAATAGGGCTCGTCGGCGATGATGCAGGTATCGTCCACGTAGGCGCGCAAATCGGCGTTATCCTGCGCGGGCTGCGCCGCCCCTGCGGACTCAATTTGGAGCAACGACAGGCAGAGCGCGCCGGCGACCCTCCGCACCACGCCTTCGTTCATTTGGCCGCGCCGCCCGGTGCAGCGCTCGCGGGCGCCAACAGCCCATTGAGCCGGTCCAAGATGAGCTGCCACTCTATTTTCTGTTGCTTCTGCGACGGGTCGGTCAGGGCCGACATATTGGCCATCACCCGCTCGCGCGCCAAATCCCCGAATCGCTTCAGCATGACTCCGGCTTCGAGCATCTCGTCGCCCTTGCAGGCGTCAGCGTTGAACCACCACACGGTGAGCGTCCCGCCATCCTTTTGCTTACTCATTCCGCAGCGCTGCGGCGGCGGATCGCCGCGCCAGAGAATACGAAAAATATCGTAGATCGCGCCTGAATTGGCGGCAAAGTAGCTGTGACCGAGGATGTCGGCCGGAACGGCCGACATGTCGATGGTGTCGAGACCGGCCAGCTTGATGATGACATCGCCGGCGGTGCCGGCGCGCGGCGCGCCGTGCACGAACTGCGAATAATGAAGCGCGTGGTCGTTGCCGGAGGCGTACAGAGTGACGCGTTCCGCGGTGCCGCGCAGCGAGTCGATGGCGTCGATGAAGTAATCGCGATCCACATCCGGTGCGGTGAATACGATCTGACCGAAAATGTGCTGGCGCTCGTTCGGCGCTCTCTTGGCCAGATAGGTTTGCATCGCTTCGATCAATGCACGGTTGCCCATGCTGTGGGCAAGCACATGGATACGTTGCGCGCCGGATTGAGACACGACGGTTTCGAGGAAGTCGGCCATCTTGCGGCCGCTGATACCCACTGAGGCTTCGTCGGCGGCATAGGCGGCCACAAAGCCCTGCGACGGCCAGCTGTACAGAATCGGTGTGCCGTCGAAATCCAAGTCGTAGGCCATCTGCGCTGCGCGGCGGGCCGCATCCTCGAAGGTATTGTTGAATCCATGCACGAAGATGAACAAGTCCTTGGAGGGCGAGTCCTTGATTTGTTGGCGCAGAGCGCGCACGAAGTCGTCCTTCGCCAGCGGCGTGACTTGGTCGAGCAGCACGTAGCGGCGCCTCATGGAAGCCTCGCTCAGGACAAACGTGTATTCGGCCCAGCGCGGCTGGGTTTCGAGCTCCGCTTCCTTGTGGATTTGCGGAATTGTGACATTCAGGTAGCCGTATTGAAGTTCGCCGCGCCCCTTGCCGTAGAACAGCGCGGGTTTGAGGTCTCCGGTGGGCGCGCGATTGGTGCCGTAAAAGACTCGAACCGTTGCGAAGCCCTGGCTTTGCTTGTAGCGGCGATTGGTTCCGGCGATTCCGCCCGGAATTCCCGGCAATCCCCGATCGCCGGCCGGGGGCGCAGGGGGCGGCGGCGCCTGAGCCAAGGCCTGCGCGTCGATGCGTGCGACGGCCGCAGCGTCGCCGCCGGCGCGGTAGATTTCACGCAGCTTATTGAGCGTTGACAGCACATTTTCATGATGCTCGCCGTATGCCCGGCGCTCGATATTCAGGATCCGCTGCTCGAGCGCCGCGGCGTCCGAGTAACGCTTGTCCTTCAATTTCAAATTCGCCAGCGCGGTCAACACCGGCACGAGGTCCGGGTGATCGGGGCCGAGCGCGGATTCCTGCAACGCCAGCGCCCGCTGGTAATACTCGGCGGCCGGCCGGTCTTCGTCCGCTTGTGCCGCAAAATCGCCTAAGTTACGCAGCAGTTCGACCTCGCCTTGCTTGTCGCCGCCCGCGTCGGTCAGCTTCACCGCGGCGTCGCCCGCCTTGAGCGCTTCGGAGACCTTGTTGGCGGCCTTGGCGGATTCGAAACTCTGATAGGCCCGGAGGAGGTCGGCCGACTGAGCCAAGACCGCCGCCGGAGCTGCCAGCCCAAGGGCGCCGGCGAGCAACGTCAGGCAAAGGAACGTCGCGTTTCGGCGGGCGGGCAGCAGGAGCATTTGGAAGATGCCAGGCTCGATCATGTTGTACTTCGCCGTAATGCAGCGCGGCCATAATGCAACGCGTGGTAGGCCGCAACGGGTGCGCGTGTAAGCCTTTTTACTTTACCCCAAGTTTTGACAATTCGCTCGTCGGCGACGGAACTGAAAACCCCAGGCCGTCACATCGGATTGCCGACGGATGCCGGGTGTACAATCCGCCCAGAGTGAGTCATCACCCTTGGGGATGTGGCGTGGGCTATTGCGGACGTATGCTTTCGCCGGCAGTCGTGCTGCTATGCGCATTGATGTGCCACCCCGCCGGCGCGCGAAATGTGGCCTTGCTCGTGGCGGTGGGGCAGTTCGGCGACCCGGCGCTGAAGACGGCCCAACTTCTGGGGCCGTCGATCGATATCGACTCGATGCAACGCGCGCTCACCGAACGCTGGGGTTTCCAGCCCGGCGACGTGGTTGCGCTGCGCGATCAAGATGCCACCCGCGAGCATATTCTCGATCAAATCGCGGCACTGGAGCAGCGCAGCGCGCCGGGCGATACCGTGCTCATTTATTTCAGCGGGCACGGCACGAGCGCGAACGACAACAACAATAGCTACGACCTGCCGTATGCGACCGGAGCCTGGGTGCCGTACGACTTGGATTACAGCTCGACGGCGGCCGCCGCGCGCACCCTGATCGTGGGGCGGCGTGACCTCGTGCCCCGGCTCAAGCGTCTCGACCAGGGCGGCCGCTGGGTCGTCGTCGTCTCCGACAGCTGCTATTCGGGTCAAGTCGTACGTTCCTTCGGCCAAGCCTTCAGCCGCTCGCGCTTTCTGCCGATGAACCTGCGCGACCTGGGTGTGGCTCATGCCAATGCGGTTGTGAGCGCGCGTCCTCAACCGCCGCCGTATCCGTATCTGCATGTGGTGCTGCTCTCCGGCGCCAGCGACAGTGAGACCGGGGCGGACATTTCTACCGCGCAGGCCTTGCAGCAGGCGCCGACCTTGGACGGCAAGTTCCACGGCGCCTTCACCGATGCGTTTCTACGGCTGCTGGACGGTCAATTGCTGCCCGGGGCTTTCAACTATGCCCAGGGCCGCGAGGCGTTGAACACTTTCCTGGAACACCGCAACTTCGCTCAGCACCCGCAACTGCTGCCTGCCATCGCCGAAGATCCGCAAGACATAGGGTCCCGTCCCTTTCTTGGGATGAACTTGCCGGTCCAACAAAGCCCGATGGCCGCCGCGCCGGCCGCTCCCGCCGCGCGGGATGCGACGGTGCATCTCAAGTTCGAGTCGGTCTCGGCGGCACTCAAAACCAAGATCGCCGGCGTGAGCGGCGTTGCGGTGGTCGAGCGGGAAGGTGACATGACGTTGCGGCAACGCGGCGACCAGGTACAGCTCCTGGGACCGGCGGGGGATCCCATCGTGAGCACATCGGCCGGCGATCCCAACCTGATCAAACGCATTGCGGCCCAGGCATGGCTCAATCGGGTGTTGCCGGCGGGTAGCGGCGGCCTCGGGCTGCGCGCCGAGACGGACCCCGGCAGCCGCGGCAATACTTACGTGCAATGCGAAACCTTTGTCTTCGAGGTTCGATTGCAAAAACCCGCCTATGTGATGCTGCTCGACCTGGACAGCGAGGGCAATTTGACGGTGCTCTATCCGGCGCGAGCCTCGGAACGGCAGGTCGTGACCGCCGGAGCGCCGCGGGCGATTCCCGGAACCGATCCGAAGGAGCACATCCTGGTGACGGCTCCGTTCGGTTCGGACCAGGTGGCGGTATTGGCATTCGAACGCTTGCCCGACTTTTTCGTCGACCTGACCGGCGTGCAGCGATTTGCCGCCGATGGGAGCCGCGCCGATGCGCTGGCCAAGGGCCTCGAGCGCGCCCCAGGCGCAGTCGGCGTTCAGCAGATCACGGTGCGCACCTATCCCGCCACCGGCAAGGTTTTCTGTGGCTCCTGATCCCGTCCCAAGCCGGAGCGGTGCAACCATGACCATTCGTCGACGGCGCGTGCGCCCGTGGGGTTTTGCAATCGTGTGCTTGACCGTGTCGGGCCGGCTGTTCGCGCAGCCGGCCGGTTTGAGCGCCCCGACGCAGCCGTCGAATCACGCCCTGATCATCACCGTCTCGGAATATCAGCGCAGCCCGCTGCCGGGAGTGTTGACCGATCGCAAGCTCGCCAATGAATTGGCACGGCGCTTTGGGGTGCCGACGGAAAATATCGTGGAGCTGTCGGAACAGCAGGTGACTCGCGAGGGGCTCAAGCAGGCTTTGGCGAGCATGAGTCAAATCGTCATGCCCGGAGACAAACTCTACGTGTATTTCTCCGGTCACGGCGCACGCTTCTTCAGCAAAGCGACCGGGCAATGTATGGAGAGCATCGTGACGCAGGACATGCACTTGGTCACGAACACCGAATTCGCCAACATGCTCAAGCCGCTCAGCGCCAAGACCGACAAGACCATCGTCATGCTCGATTCCTGCCACTCAGGCGGGGTGGCGCAGGCGGCAAGCTCGCGCGATGTCGCGGCGGGAACGGGGAGGCGCGCAAAATACCTCCCTGAGGCGTCGAGCCCGCAGTGCTCGCTGGCGGTGAACGACCGCGGCTTTTCACAGACGCACGGCGCGGACCTCGATACCACCGACAACAATCTGGTGATTCTCGCCGCGGCGAGAAATAACGAGGTTGCCTGGGACACCTCCAAGGGCGGTGCGCTCACCTACAGTTTCGGGCAGTGCCTGGCCGGCGGCGCCGCGGATTCGGATCACAGCGGCGCGATCTCGATGAAGGAGCTCACCGCCTGCGTTCAGGCGCGGCTGGACAAGACTCAGGAAGAGTCGGCGCGGCAGCATGCGACGCTCGCCGGCAATGCGGCGCTGGTTCCCGCCTTCGTCGACTCGAGTCCCAGCGGGGCCGCTCCCGCCGCAGCGGACCCTCTCGCAACGTTGAACGAGATTTACAATCAGCGGGACGATCGGTGGCAAGTGCAGGCGAGCTTCGGGCAACCGACGCTCAAGATCGGCACCAACCTCTCCATGTCGATTCGGTCGCAAAGAGAGGGGTTCGTCTACATGTTCTATCAAGGCACACAACCGGGCAGCTTTTATCTGCTGTTTCCGAATCAGCTCGATTCGAACAATGCGATAGCGGCGAACCAGGATCTGCAGCTGCCGCGCCGGGACTGGAACGTGACGGCGCTCGGACCCCGCGGCACCGATCACCTGATGGTGATGGTCACTGCGACCCGGCGGGATTTCTCGGCACTGGCCCTGCCCGCAGAATACGTCAGCGCGGCCGGTCCCTTCGAAAAGATTCGGCCTACCGCCCAGGCGGTCGCGCACATCAGTCAAATCGCAACCTTGTCCGCCGCCGCCGGCAAGGCGGCGTGTCAGAACACGGGCGACAAGCGCGATCTCGGGGTGGCACGGCAATGTTCCAATGTTTTCGGTGCCAGCCTGGTGAGCATCGAGGAAACCGACTGATTTCCGCACCCGTCCCGGTTGCGGAGCCGCCGGTGCAGTGCGAGCGCGCATTGATCACGGTTTTCTCGGGAAACCGTGATCAATCCTTGCTGATATCGATCGACCAGTCCGGGCCCGACTCGATCTTGTGAGCCGCGGCGTAATTGTCCTGGTTGAGAGCCACCGCAAGATTCAACAGACTGTTGACGTACACCAAGGGCTTCCCCACCGGCACGTCGCCGAAGGTGCGCTGGTACGGCGCGACGGCATCGTCGACGAGTAATCCACGGTGATAAATCCGTACGTGCAGCGGTGCCCCGAGCCCGACGCGCAACTGGTCGAAAAGATCCTTAGGTATGTTGGTCCACACATTGCCGAACTGCACGTCCAGCACCGGGATTATTCCGGAGACCTTGTTGCCTGCGAGTTGCGCTTTGCGATACGCAATGGAGATCAAGGATTGCGGCGCCAGCGGCGGTCCCACCTGCTCAAAGCTGATGGCACCGGCCGCCAGACGCGCTCCGGTGTAAGCGAACACATCGCGACCGTGAAAAGTATGTGAGTCTTCGGAGCCCGGACGACGGTTGACGCGTTCATCGATCTGGCGCAGGGCGTCGATTCCGTCGCGTTCGGCCACCAGCGACAGCAGGCCATTGTTGGGTCCGACAAAATAATGGCCTGTGCGCGTTTTGAGCACGACCGACAAGCGTTGGGTTCCAACGCCGGGATCGACGACGGCGACGAAGACCGTGCCCTCGGGCCAGAACTGTTCGGTTTGATAGAGCCGGTAGGCGCCGACAAAGATGCTGGGATTTTCGTGGCTCAAGTCGGATATCAACAAGTCCTGCGACACGCCGTACGCGACTCCCTTCATGGCGGACACTGCGCCGTCTTGGGTCCCGAAATCCGTCAGGAGGACCAAGGGCGCGCGTGCTTGCGCCAGCGTGGAGAAAAACAACAGGCAGATGAGCACGCCGACGTCCAGCGAGGCGGCGCCCAGCGAGGCGGCGCGCGGCGCAACGGCGGGGGCGACAACACGCGGCGCAGCGGCTATCGCGGTGGCTGCCGTAATGGCTGCTCTAGCCCGGCGATCTGATGCGCCAGGGGTGCGGCGACTCCCAAACGGTCCGCCGACGCGGCCGACATCAGCGCACTTTTGATGAATGGGTTGACGACGGCTTCACCGCCGGCCAGAAGCTGCTTGGCGAGCGCGCCGCTCAGGTATCGGTACACCGGCGTCGGAAAGAGCGCCTGGGTAACCAGGCCCGCAAATTGTCTGGGGTCGGCTCCGGCGGCTTGGACCAATGTGAGCGCGTCGCGCAGGCCCTCGACCACACAGGCCATCAAAAAGCTGGCCGCCGCCTTCACCACGTTGGCCGTCGTCGGATCGCTGCCGATCACGTCGACACGGCCGAGCACCTTGAGCGCAGGGCGGCAGCGCTCGATCACGGTCTCATCGCCCGCCGCAGCGATATAGAGCTTTCCCGATTGCGCGGCGTCCGGCGGCCCGAATACCGGAGCGGAGACGTAGCTTTGTCCGTATTGGCGATGAGCGGCGGCCAGGCGCGCCGCCAGGGTATCGCTGATCGTGCTCATGCCGGCATGCACGAGTCCGGGGTGGCCCATGGTGAGGAATCGCTCATCCTGCCAAAACAGCTGCTCGATGGCCTCATCGTCGGTCACCATGCTGATGAGCAGGTCCACATCACAGGCCTGTTCCGGCGTGTCGGCGACTTCCACGCCATCGCGCTGCAAAGCCTCGGCACGGCTGCGGGTCCGGTTGAAGCCGACCACGCGGAATCCCGCCTGTGCGAGACGCCGCGCCATCGGCTGCCCCATGCTTCCCAAACCTAAGATACCGACGCGCACTGCCTATTTCTGCTGTTCCAAGGGGTAGGTGCGTGGGGGTTCCGCGCTCGGCGCGGCACCGGTCGCCGCCTGCGCCGCGCCCGCCGGCACATCGGCTTGCGGCGCAGGCGAACCTCGCACGGCCGTGTGGGTCGCCTTCGCCAATCTCTCCAGGAAACGCTGCGCCGTCGCCGGCGCGGCCGGTGCCTGGCCCGAGAATATCTCCGTGGCCGTTACCCCGGTCTTGCCGTACAGCGCGGCGTTTGCCGAACGGTCGATCGCGACGTGACTCCCGTCCAGCGCGATTCCGGCGAACAATCCGCGAGTCCGGGAATAGGAATAGATTTCCGCATTGAAACCCATGTCGGTTGCCGCCGACCCTTGCCGGCCCACCGGTCCCGCAGCAACCGATGCGTCTGCGCCCAATGCGAGCTTGCCCCCGGCAATGCCTTCGATGCCGGCCTTGGTGGTGAACACCAGAATGATGTCAGAGGACTGCGCTCCGGCTTGAAAGCCCCAGCTGCCGCCGGTCAGCGCGACGAATGTCGGGTTGCTCCAGGGGGTATTCAGTTTATCGCGCACCACCAGCACGCCATTGCCGTGGCGGCCGCCGAATATGAAGGCCACCTTGGTGACATCGGGTATCACGGCAATTCCATAGGCACGCGAGAGCAGCGCATCCGGTATCTGCTGATCCGGCATGGCCTGCACCTCTTCCAGCACTTCGGTAGCCGTGAGCAGCCGGCCCTCCTCGCGGGCTCCGGCGTGGGCGACATCGACGATTGCAGAGGTCCCAAAGGCGGCGAATATCAGGGCGAAAGCGAGTTGTATTCTTTTAGACATCAAGACTCCTAGTTTGGCGTATCACGCCGTCTTAGCGGGGCGGACCCCATGCCGAACGGATAGTTCCTCAAGCTTACCGCTTGTCAGGCGTCGCGAGAACCCGTGCCGCATCGGCATCACGGTGATGTGCGCGGTAGTACTCGACCAGCCGCGCGGTTGCCTGCTGTGTTGCGGGGTGCTGTGGGCCGACCGCCGCCAGCAGTTTGGAGCGAGCCGCCACGAGCATGGGTTCACCCTCGGCAGCGTTGTCGCGTTGGATCAGCACCCAGCCCAGGCTCGCTTCGCTGCGCGCGGTACGCCAGCTATCGGCGCCGGCCAGTCCCAGGGCCATATCCAACGCAACACGAAGCTCCGCTTCGGCGGCCGCCAGCGAGCCGCGTCGCAGTAACACCTCGCCGAGCAGCTGGTGGGTGGAAGCTACGTACAAATGGCGCGCAGGCAGTGCCTGGGCGTACACGGCAAGCGCCTGGCGGGCGTCGGCTTCCGCAGTCGGAAGATCATTGATTTTCAAATACAGGTTTGCCAGGGCATCGAGATGGTATCCCACCATGTAGTGGCCCGATCCGCGTCGATCGCGAGTGATCTTCAATGCGGTCTGGGTCGCCGTGATGGCGCGGGTCATGTCGCCTTCCCGGTCGTACAGAACGCCCAAATCCGACTCGATCTGTGCGATGCGCGCGTTGTCGGCTCCGAATACTTTGCGTTCGATTTCCAAGGCTTCGTTCAGCACCTGCTCTGCCTCTACGTATTTTTCACGCTGCGTGAGTATGTAGCCCAGAGCCGCCAAGGCAACCGCATTGTCGGGATAATTTCGGCTGACCGTCGCTTGGAAGATGTCCAGCGCTTCGCGCTGATAACGTTCCGCCAGGGGGTAATCGTCCATCCACAGCGTCGCCGATGCGAGTCCGGTGAGCGTCGAGGCGACCTGCAGATTCTGGCCGCCGATAGTGGCCCGATAAATATTGAGCGCCTTGCCGAATAGTTGGGCGGCACGCGCAGGATCGCTCTTGGCGTCGAGGGCAAAATTCCCAAATTGCACCAAAATATCCGCGGTCTGCACCGCTTGAGCGTCGCCGCCGCTCTGCGACAGGGTGACCGCCTGATCTAGATAGGCCTCCGCCGATATCAAGTGACCGGCATCGGTATGGGCGCGCGCCAAATTCGCCACCGCTACTGCAACATGGCCATTGTTCAGCGGACGTTCCTGACGGCGTATGGCAACCGCCTGCTCGAATAGCGGAATTGCCCGATCGCTCAAGCCTTGGCGCCGATAGGCAAGGCCGATGCTTTCGAGCAGTTGCGCGCGTACCTCCGGCTGCAGGCTCACGTTTCCCGAGATTTTCTCCGCGCCCCGATCGAGCAGATCCTTGGCAGTCGGCTCTTTACCCTGAGTGTTGAAAGGATCGGCTTGCGAAAACACGTCCACCAAGAACGCAGACACCTGTTGCGCCCGGTCGCGCTCTTGCGCAGTGGCCTCTCGCGCCAATTCAATGCGATGATTCTCCCAGAACATGGCACCCGCGAAGAGCGCAAGACCCAGGAACGCGGCGGCGACTGCAACCACCGCCAATAGATGTCGCCGCAAGAACTTGGCGGCGTTGTAACGCCAATCACCCTGTCTGGCGCGTACCGGCTCGCCGAGCAGATGTCGATTTAGATCGTCCGCCAGCGCCTCCACCGACGGGTAGCGTCGATCCGGTTCCTTGCGCATCGCCATCGCGACGATGGCGTCCAGATCGCCGCTCAGGCGGGCGCGCAGCCGCTGCGGCGAAAGTCCGCGGCGATCCGAAATCCGGCTGCGGTCGGCATCCTTTTCGCCCGTCAGTTTAGAAACGACCATCTGGCTCGGCCGTGCCGGATCGTCCATGCAGATGGCGCGCTCGAGTTGCAGCTGGCTGTAGCTCAGCAGCCGATAGGGTGAACGGCCGGTCAGCAGCTGGTACAGCAACACGCCGAGCGCGTAGATGTCGGTGGCCGTGGTAATCGGGCGGCCGAGCACTTGCTCGGGCGCCGCGTTTTCGGGTGTCAGAATCCGCTCTTGAAGCCGAGTCACCGGCAGGGTATGCGAAAGGCTCTCGGGAGCGAGCAGCTTCGCGATGCCGAAGTCGAGCAGCTTCGGCGCGCCTTCGACCGTGACGAAGATATTGGAGGACTTGATGTCCCTGTGCACCACGAGATTGCGATGCGCATACTGCACCGCCGCGCACACCTTGACGAACAGATCGAGGCGCTCACGGACGAACAAAGTGCGGCTATCGCAATAGGAGTCGATGGACTCGCCGTCGACATATTCCATCACCAGATACGGCGTTCCGTCCTCTAGATCGCCGCTGTCGATCAGGCGCGCGATCGATGGGTGATCGAGCGTCGCAAGGATGTGCCGCTCGCTGTGCAGTCGGCTGCGCAATCGAGGATGCAGCGTTGCGTGCTGCAAGACCTTGATCGCGACGGTTTGTTGATATTGGGAGTCGTCGCGCTCGCCGCGGTACACGGTGCTCATGCCGCCGTGTCCGAGGATGGACGCGACTCGATACGGACCGACGCGTGTGCCGATCAGTCGATCCTGGTGCTCCTCCAACAGCGATTCCGCGGCATCGCCGATCGCGTGCAGCAACGCGTCCTCGCGCCTTGCATCCGATTTGAGCAAGGACTCGACAGATGCGCGCAGCTCCAAGTCGTCACCGCAGGCGCTCGCCAAGCGCGCCGTTCGTTCGCCTGTGCCGGTATCGATCATTTGCTCGAACAGCGACTGAATCTGCTGCCAGCGTGCGCGTGGAATCATGCAGGCCGCGTGCCGCCGATTTCGTTGAGCAACCAGGCGCGCGCCAGCCGAATGTCGCGATGCACGGTCGCGGCCGACGTGCCGACTGCAGCGGCGATCTGGTCATACGTCAAGCCGCCGAAATAGTGCAGCTCGATGACCTGGGCCAAGCGAGGTTCCAGCTGCTGGAGCCCCTCGAGGGCATCATCGAGCGCGACGACGTCGAAGTCCACCGGCGGCAGTGTCTCGCCCGGGCTTTCCGCAGCCAGATCTCTGGCACCGGAGTTGCGCTTCATTCGCGAGCGTGACTTTGCATGGTCGACCAACACACGGCGCATGAGCCGCGATGCCAGCGCGAAAAAATGACCCCGATCCTGTAGCGCAACGTTTGCTTGAACCAACCGCAGGAAGGCCTCGTGCACCACGGCGGTGGCTTGCAGAGTGTGGCTGCCGCGCTCGGCGCGCATGTAGTTGCGGGCCAACCGCCGCAGTTCGTCGTATACCAGCGGCGTCAGTCGTTCCAGCGCCTGTGGATGGCCCGATCGCCACTCGGTCAGCAGCTGCGTGAAGTTGGCCGGGACCTGCATCGTCGCTTTCTCACCCCCACAGAATACCCTTGCCGAAGGACCGGGTTTTCCCCTAAGCATACATTGTCAGGGAAGCGTGAGGGAATTCTCATCTGGGTGTCGCTTTAACCTGCGCAGGGAGTCGTATCTCGGGGTCCCGCATCGCCGCACTTTCAACAATTCAATCGGAGTAAACACTATGAAAGTAAGTCTAATCGCTTTGGTCGCCGGCTGCGCGGTGGCCAGTTCCGCTTTTGCGCTGACGGACTCCCCGCCGACGGCTCCGCCGCACATGGCGGCAATGGACTCCCCGCCGACGGCTCCGCCGCACATGGCGGCAACGGACTCCCCGCCGACGGCTCCGCCGCACGTGGCGGCAATGGACTCCCCGCCGACGGCTCCGCCCCATCAAATCTAGTCGAAAGGAGGTTGAGGTATGCATCGTCGAAAAGTGACGGTGGCGGCCGCAGCGGTGTTCGCCATCGGAGTCGCCTTCGCGGCTCAGCCGACATCGCTGCGCGCGGATTGGGGCAAGGGTGTGCCGAGACAGGGATCGCCTTGGGTTCCGGGCACGAATAGCTTGATGTCGGCGCACGAGCCGACTGTCTCGGTTCTGTCGCCCCCGCGATAGGTTCGCTTACCGCTTCGCGTTCGAGGCTCCGTCATAACGGAGCCTCGAGTTGCCGCGCGTGCGGTAGACTCGAGGGCCCATGATCAATCGGGTGTCCCTTGACTAATATCCTCGTTATCGCTCATCGCGGAGCCAGCGGCGAGCGGCCGGAGCACACGATCGAGTCCTATCGGCTGGCGATCGAGGAGGGCGCCGACTACATCGAGCCCGATCTGGTCATGACTCGGGACGGCGTGCTCATCGCGCGGCACGAGAATGAGATCGGGGGAACCACCGACGTTGCGCAGCATCCGGAATTCGCGGAGCGGCGCCGCACCCAGATCATCGACGGCGAAACCATGACGGGTTGGTTCACGGAAGATTTCACCATCGCCGAGATCAAGACTCTGCGTGCGCGCGAACGCCTGCCGGAATTACGTCCGCAGAACTGTGCCTTTGACGGGCGATTCACGGTGCCCACCTTCGATGAAATCATGCAGCTGGCGACGGATGCCAATCGGCGGCGCGGCGGTGCCGCGAAGATCGGCGTGTACCCGGAAACCAAGCACCCGGCGCATTTCACCGGGATCGGCTTGCCGTTGGAGCAGGCTGTTCTAGATGCCCTGCGGCGCCACGACTATGCCGCAGACGGCAGTCCGGTATTCATCCAGTCGTTCGATCCGCGCAATCTGCGGCAGCTACGCGGCATGACGCGGCTGCCCTTGGTGCAACTGCTGGAACACGAGCTGGGCGACCTGGGCGAGATTGCAGAATACGCCGATGCAATCGGCATCGCGAAAGTTCTGGCTACGCGCGACGGCATACGCGCCGCCCACGCGGTGAATCTCAAGGTCCATGTGTGGACATTTCGCGCCGAGAACGAGTTTCTTCCCGACGATTTGAAGATCGGCGGCTCGCCGGCGGCGCGTGGCAATCTGGATGCCGAAATTCAGCGGTTTTTGGGCCGCGGCATCGACGGATTCTTCGTTGATTTTCCCGCGGTGGGCGTCCGTGTACGCGACGCTTATCTCATGGAGCCGTAAGAGCGGGAGGACGTCAAATCTCAGGGGTCCAGGCCGTGCACCAGCCGCTGACCGAGACCAGCTTGCCGGGGAAGAGACCGCAAGGACGGTAGTTGTCGCCGGCGCTTCCCTGCAGTTGCAGGCAGTTCTCGCAATTCGATCCTTTCACATAGGCCGGGTATTTCTTGAGGTCGACCTGGGCGGAGTTTTCGACGTAGGCCACCGCGACCGCCGCCGGGTCTTTTACATCGAGTCGTGCCGGCGGCGCGCCCCGCGCCCGATCCCAGGGCAGAGCAGCCGACAGGCCGGCGGCCAAACTCAGATTCTTGACTACCTCGCGGCGTGTAACGTTCATGCGCCTAATATGCAGAAAAACCAGGGCGGAGTCACCCTGGAAATTCGCCCAGTGATCGAAATCGTCCAAGGGCTGGCCATCGTGCACAGAGACCGGGACTTCTGGGATTGGGTGGCCGACACCATCGCCATCATTGCGGCGCTCTCGCCCATGCTGCTCGTGTGGTGGCGCGCACAGGCGCGCGCGACTCAGAAGAACAGCGAGACGTAGACTTGGTACACCGTGGCGTCAAAGTGGTATAGCGGTTCGGTGCCGGCTGCGTAGCCGTTGGCAATGGAATATGCCTTGATGTTTCTAAAGTCGCTGTATTTGAATTGGATGCGGCTCAGGTCGAAGGTGGTGGTGGCGCGCTTGAAGATCAGGAACCCTTCCGGCGCAAAGGCCCAGGTGACCTTCGCATCGAAGGTGTTATTAGTCGACGCGGCGAGATTCTGGTCTCGAGCTTCAAAGTTCTGCGAGTTCGCGAAGGGAAATAGGTCGCTGTAGAACGTCGCATGATTCTGGCTGTAATGCCGCACTCTACCTTCGAAGATGAACTCGTTGGAGATGGGATGCGTGTAGCCCAATTCGATGGTGTTGGCGTGAACGCCCCAGGTGTCGCTGAAATACCGATACGACACCGACGCAGCCGCGCGATACGGTAGATAGTACTTCGCCCGTCCCTCGACTGCCGTGCTGGTGCGTGTATTGGGATAGACCTGGGAACCGAGCGAATACCCTAGCGCCACCGTGGGGTCGAGGTAGCGAATGGAGCGGTACGGGTTGCTCAAGAGCCCCTGGTCCGTGATGACTTCCACGGTCACGCCCGTAATCAGGTTCTTGGTGATGACCTGCGACAGGCCGCCTTCGTAGCTGCGGCTCGTTGCGTGGCCCAGCCAAGTGATGTTCGGTGCATTGGACTTCCCGATGTTTTCACCTACTTTGTTCCGGCTGTCCGTAAATCCTAGCGTTACCGTGGTCAAATCGCCGAACATGTCCTGGCTCAGCGAGAAATGCGTCGTGTTCGAGATGTAATCGCGCTCGGTGCTGTTGGTGTACGAGAGGTTGTACTGAGTCTTGTCGTGGATGTAATCGAGCGAGAGACTCTTCTGCTTACGTTCGTCCTTGATGACGCTGGCGTTGCTCAGGACGTCGACCGACGCACCGCTGACCTTGTCGACGAAGTAGTTGGCCTGCACGGCAAACTGTTCGGCGAACTTCTTGCGCACCAGCACCGACTCGCCCTTGATGTCCATTCCGCCGCCCTTGTACTGGCTCCAAAAGAGGTCGGCACGGTCATCCGGCAGCACGGCGGCGCCGGCCACGCACATCAGCGACAGCGCCGCGAGCGCTGCCAGGCGGCTCAAATGGCGCGGAAGGGACTTCATACCGATGACGCTGGTCCTCAGTTGCAGCCGCAGCCGCCGCCGGCCGTGCCGGTGGCGCCCCGCGATCCTTCGCGGGACTCATAGATATGATCCATATACGCCCCGGAAATGGCGTCGCGATCCCATGACATGATGGGATCCGCCAAGCGGTCGCGCTCATAGGGCTTGACCCAGGGTTGGATGCTGCTGCATGCCCCAAGCAAGAGCCCGATGCCGACCACGGCAAGCTTCAATGAGGTGCCCACGGCACGTTTCGGTGAGGTGTCCACGGTCACTCGCGGATGAGCTGGCGAATGCGGTCTTGGTACTCGTTCTCGTCGCCCGGCCGATAGCCGCGGTGGATGTAGCGGATCTCACCCTTGCGGTCGATGATGACGGAGCTCGGCATTTCGTCGACGTGGTACGCCTTGCTCACCTGGTTCGCAGGGTCGAGCAGCACCGGGAAGCTGACCGGTTTGCGCGCCATCAGCTCCTTGACCGGGGGCGCTTCCTTGTCGACATTGACCCCGATCAGCGTAAACCCCGCCGGCTTGTACTTCTTGTACATCTGATCGAGCAAGGGCATTTCCTGCTGGCAGGGTCCGCACCAGGTCGCCCAGAAATTCACCATGACCACCTGGCCCTTGTACTGGCTCAAGGCGGCTTGCTGTCCGGTGAGCGCCGTAAGAGTAAAGGCGGGCGCGGGTCCCGAGGCATCGCCGCCGGCCGCGAAAGCCGTCGACGCGATGACGAGGGCTGCCATCGCACAGCGCTTGAATAATTTAACCGTGGGAACTGTCATTGATCTGTCCTCCTGATCAGTAGAAAAAGGTCAAGCCGAGAGTGGCCTCAATGTTGTGGACGTTCTTGGTTCGGCCCGTCAAATCGGTCTCGAACACGTGATCTCTCACGTCCAGGTGCATCGCGAGCCAATCTGTAATCAGAAGGCGCTCGCCCATTCCGAAATTCAGCGCAAACCGGTCCTTGTCGGCAAATTTCACATCACCCATGCCCACCGTCACATACAGGGCTGAATTGAACGCATGTCCCCGCCCGAGAAAGATCTCGCCCGGAAGTACGTTGTAGCCTACGTCCAGGTCGTAATACGTGAGGCGTCTCCCAGAGTCGCTCACCACGGTGATCGCCGGGAACACATCCTCGAGACTGGTGGTGCCGGCCTTGGAGCGGGCCAAAAAGGCCTCCAAGAAAATGTCCTCCGACACGTGGTAGGCCGCGCGCACGCCGTAGATCGGATTGGTGCCGAAGTCCTGAATGCTGAGGGCGCCGAAGTAGCCCCCCAATTCGAAGTCCTTGGCCTTGATCTTCGGTGTCTTCACCGCGCGGCGGTTGACCTGCGGTTCGATGATCGAGGGCTCGCCTTGGGGCTCCTCGGCAACGACCTCTGTCTTCGCCTTCTCGCCGCGATGGAACCAGCCGCAGCCGGACAGCAGCGCCGCCGCTAGAAGAACACTGCTAAGCCGAATTTCCATTCTTCCGGTTCCTCATTCTGATTCTGGTTGGTGAAGACGACATACTTGCGCCAATCCGCACGCCACATGAATCGCCTGGTAATGAAGCCGCGCGCCCCCACGGAAACATAGGCCAGCTGGTTGCTGGTCTGGAGCGGCTTCGGCGGCACCTTATCGTCGATGTACTGTTCGCCGAATCCGATGCCCGCCGTGGGCGAGAACCAGCGCCACTCCGGTATGAACGTATGCCGCATTCCGAGGCTGGCAATGTACCGGTTATCGATGGTACCCAGGGCCTGCTGCAGGACGAATTCGACGTCGAGGCTGTCCGTGAGACCGAAATCGCCCCAGGTGGTGACCAAATTCTGGTGATTGAAGACGCCGTAACCCGCGCCGATCTCCCAGCGGTGGGTCGCGAAATCCGGATACGGCGGTATCGGCGCCGGCTCTCCCGAGACGAGCTTGGTGAGAGCCAAATCGGAGCGGCGCGACCAGCCTTCCTGGCCGCGCGGCGCGCGCACCTTGTACCACTCGGTGCGGCTGTAGAGCACGGTGACCACTTCGTCGCGGCCCACCACATAGACCACGGGATAGCCGCGACCCGGGCCGCTGCGCATCTCCAGGTAGGGCTCGGCAACGACGACTTCAAGGAGTTGTTCCTTCGCGTGGACCAGTGTGACACTGAACGCCTGCAGCAGCAGGAGGGCGAGCAGTGGTCGCATCAGCTCAAATCGCCGGCGCGACGAATGGATCGTTGTAGTACTGCGCGCCAATGTCCAGCCATTCTGCGATCAAACGCAACTCCGCCGCTGTTAAGAATCCCGTGTGGTCAAGAACAGGGTCTTGATAGGTCCCGTCAAACATCCTCAAAAACTTCAGCACCGAGCCGCTCGCGCTGCCGGCCGTCATGGGCGGCGCCAATGACACCGGCACCATGATCGTCGTCGGCAAACCGGTCACCGGGTCCGGCGGACCGGGCGCAGGCACCAAAAGATCTACTAGCACTCCATTATTAAGCGTCTGTTCGTTATGTGCAAACAGCAGTTCCTCGTAGGAGGTGACTACGGTGGCATCGACATTGGAGGCGCTGTCGGTCAGATCCAGCTGACCTGCAGGAACCATCCGGACGGCGGCGTTTGCAGCGTTCGCCGGGTTGTGACAAAGCACGCACTTGTGATCAGGGTTGGGATCGCCCGCCACAGTACTCGGCCGCGGCAAATACCATAGCGGTTGGATCTGGTGCGAGACATTGCCGTCGGCGGTGGCGTCGGGATAGTGGATGGTGCTGCGGCAAAGCGGATCCCACGTCGCGCAATGGGCGTTGGCTGGGCTGGGCGTCGAGAGATTCGCATAGAGATAGGAGAATGCCTTGTCGGCCGGCCGGCCGGCCGTGACCGGATCGGTCCACACGTCGCTGTAGATCACGTCGATGGTCGGCAGCTCCGAGCAAGGGGTGGTGGCGCCGGGGGGAGTGACCGCATTGGCGCAGGTATTCCATGCCCGGGTATCCGCCATGGTGTCGCCGACATTGGCGGCCGACAGGTTGGCTTTTGTATTCAGAAACGGCATACCCACGGCCGTGGCTCCGACATTGACCGACGTGGTCAGTCCCGAGCGGCCGTGAGACGGCGTGGATTTGCTGCCTGCGACGTGGCAGCCGTTGCAAGTCTTCGTTTCGCCGGGAATCAATTGCATCCAGCTCTCATGCCGCGCGCCGATGCGCCGCGCATTCTTGTCGAGCACGTCGACGGTGAACGGTACATTGGCCGGCAATTGGACTTTCACCGAACCGTCCGGTTCGACCGGCGCGTAGGCGAGAATCTCACGCATCCCTAAGCCCGCGGGGCCGAACGCCGAGGCGTTGATCTTGCGCACGGTCTTATCGGGAATCTCGACTGCTTTCTCGATTCTCACGAAGCGCGCCGGGCGCTGATCGGCGGTGGCCTGTTTGGGGTCGGCCAAGGCGGCGATATTGGGAACCGTATTGTTGGTTTCGGCGCCCACCATATCGATTCCGTCGAAGTCGTAGACGCTGCGTATGACGAGCAGACCCAGTCCGCCGTTGCTGTTGTGGGCCAAATTGGCGGCGGCGCTGCCGGGGGCAGGCACGAAATCCGGGATGAAGGTCGGCACCGGAGTGCGCGCCTGCATGATGACCGGTTCGACGATGACGGTGCCCGCTTCGGCGCCGAGGATGGGGCTCAAGGTGCTCTTGCCGACGTCGTAGATCCAGATGGTGTATTGCGGCGGGGCCAACTGCACATTGGCGCCGCTGGTGTTGCCGGATGTGCAAACGCTGGTGGTGGCCGGCGTCACGGTCGTATTCAGCACCAAGCAGGGAGCCCAGCTGACGAGCATTCGATTGGTGCCGTCGTACAGCGGATAGGCTGACGCAAACCGGCCGCCCATGGAAGGCAGGTTCGCGTCGGTGGTGATTCCGAGCGTGGTCGCACTGGACTGCGCCGTTCCGGCCGACCCCGTCGGCGTCGACGGCTGATTGATTTCCACGAAATTGGCGGCATCGATCTGCACGATGTCGCCGCCCTGCTGCGTGCCCAGAAACGGCCGCACAATGGCGATCAACTTGCCGTCCGCGCGTTGCCGGGCGTTCAAGAATTGGATCACGTTATTGCCCGTGCCGGCGAGGTTGGCGCCTGTGGCGTGGCTGTTCTCGCCGTAGAAGAGCTCGAGTCCGCTGCCGTCCGGATTGGCGCGGTACAGACTGATCTGGTTGCCGTTGATGGATTCGTATCGCGAGAACACGATTTGACCATTGGCGAGCACCGAGGGCGCAAAGTCGTGATTGGTGTTGAAACTGATCTGATGGATGCCGGTGCCGTCGGCGTTCATGACGTGCAATAGGAATATGGGCTGCTTGCGGTCGTCGGTCTGCGCCGGGTATTGCGGGCGGCCTTCGTCGATCAGAATGGCCTGTGTCGCGGCCTGGCGCGTCGAGGCGAACACGATGCGCCCGTCGGGCAGGTAGTGCGCGCCCACGTCATGGCCCGCAGTCGTGTTGTCGTTGGTGAGCTGGGTCACCGTTTTCAACACTGCGTCGTACTGATAGATCTTCCAGTTGGGCTGAGTGGCATCCGTGTTGGGCTTGTTCGGATTCAGGGGCAGCCGCAGCGAGAACACCAGCTTCTTGCCGTCGGGCGACGCGTCGAGGTCCCGAACGTCGCCCATGCCCTTAGTGATCGACATCGTGACGTTGGTCTCGAGGGAGCCCGGGCTGGCCTGCGCGCGGATGTAGAGATCGCCGCCGGTGGTGGACGTGATCAGGTCGCGGACATCGATATCCGCCTTCGGAGTCGCGGCGGGTGCAGGACGCTTGACATAGGCCAGCGGAAAATTCAGCGTGCCGGGATCCTGGGTCTGCGCGCCGGCAAGACCCGGCGCATGTCCGCTGACGCCGCCGGCGCAGCCGACCATGATCAACGCCGGGAGCAACAGCGCCGCCAGTTTCAGGGGACCGTGACGGAGTTCACGCGCGTGCAAAGTGTTCATGTTGCGGCTACCTACGTTCGATCATCGGTTCAGCGGTCAAGTCTGCCTTGTTTGCGCGGGGTCATTGAACTTAATTGGTCTCAAAATCGCAACTTCGTCCGAGTCGCAAGCGCATTGTGTTAACACACTCACAGAAGAACTCGGCCACATCCGTTTCTCTGTGCATCTAAGAGCTGACCTCTGCAAATTCAGGCTGAAGGATATAGGTGGACACTGGGTTCCCGATATGTCGCGAAACACCGACGTCGTTCGGATGAGACATTACTTGAGGTCTTTTTCGCTAGGTATATTTGCGCCACGTCGAAATCACAACTCACGCGAGTGGATGTGCATATGAAGAATGGGATGGCAACGCCAAAGATGAACGGTACGCACCTCGTGCGGCGGTGTGCGCGCACGAGCGCCATGGCCGGCGCGCTGCTGCTCGGCGCAACGGCGTTCGCCGCCGGCCCCACCGCCGATCAAGCGACGCGAATGTACAATCGCATCGCCGGCGTACCGCCCACGGCCACGGTGCTCGCCAACATGATCGCCACCGATCCGGTGAGCGCCGCGTTGCTCGCGACCAACGACCGCGCCTTCTACAACGACACCATCCGCAACCTGGCGGCGCCCTGGACCAACCGCGATCAATCGGTGTTCGTGCCGCTCAACGATTACACCGCCACGGTCGTCGGCATGGTGCGCGACGACGTCCCGTTCAATACCTTGCTCAGCGCCGATCTCGTATACATCGCCGATTCGGCCTCCGGCGTCCCGGCCTACTCGGCGACGAACAACGACATGTACCAAACCATGGACAACAACAACGTCGACCTCAAGGCACACCTCGTGTCCAGCACCCAGTCGGCGCTGTCGGGCATCCCTTCGGCGGCCACCGCCGGTGTCATGACGACCCGCGGCGCGGCCAGCGCCTTCTTCATCAACGGCACGAACCGCGCCATGTTCCGCTTCACCATGATGAATCACCTCTGCAACGACCTGCAGACCGTCATGGACATCACCCGGCCGCCGGATCGAATCCGCCAGGACGTGACCCGCAGCCCGGGCGGCGTCAGCACCTTGTTCTTGAACAACTGCATCGGCTGCCACAGCGGCATGGACCCGATGGCTCAGGCCTTCGCCTACTACAACTTCAATAACATCGATCCCACGACCGCCAGCACCATGGGACAGATCGTGTACACGGCCGGCCAGGTTCAGCCCAAATACTTCATCAACAAGACCAATTTCCCGCAAGGCTATTCGACTCCGGACGATGGCTGGACCAACCGCTGGCACACCGGGCCGAACGAGATCTTGGGTTGGCGCGGGCCCGGCAGCGGCAACGGCGCCAAATCTCTCGGCCAGGAACTCGAGAACAGCGCGGCATTTGACAGCTGCCAGGTCACGCGGGTGTTCAAGTATGTGTGTCTGCGCGCGCCCAACAACACCAACGACTTCAACCAAATCAATTCGATGATCTCGTCGTTCCAAGCGCATCAATACAAGTTGCGGCAGCCCTTTGCTGAGGCCGCCGCCTACTGCATGGGGAATTGAGCATGAACGTTACACGCATAGCCGCTCTGCTCGCCCTCGCGGCCTCGTTTACCTTGAGCGCCTGCGGCGGGGGCGGTGCGCCCACGACGGCGACCGCAGCCACGGCTCCCACGAGCCAGGCGGCCTCCTACACCGGTCCCGCGCCGGCTACGGCCGACGTCCAGGCCTTCGCGGTCAATTTCTGGGCCAATGTGCGCGTGCAGAATCGTTGCGGCCAGTGCCACAATGCGACGAGTCCGGCGCAGATGCCGAACTTTGCGCGCAGCGACGACGTGAACCTGGCCTATGCGCAGGCCAACACCGTGGTCAATCTCTCTCAGCCCTCGACCTCGCTCATCGTCACCAAGGTGAGCGGCGGACACAACTGCTGGCTGGCCGACCCCAATGCCTGCGGCCAGATCTTGACCACCTGGATCAGCAACTGGGCCGGCGCCACCGGGGCGGCGTCCGCCACGCAGGTGCAGCTGGTCGCGCCTCCGATTCAATCCGTCGGACAGAGCTTGAATTTCCCGGCTGACCTCGGCGCCGACTACTCCAACACGGTGTATACGCTTACCAGCAAGTATTGTGTGCGCTGCCATTCCTCGACCGCGAGCGCGGCTACGATGCAATCACCCTATTTTGCCGACCCGACCCTGGCGATTGCTTATCCGGCTGCGATACCGAAAATCGATTTCACCGGGTGCATTCCGTCCACAACCGGCAGCGCTCCCGGCGCGTGCGGCACGAATTCGCGCTTCTATCAGCGCCTGCTGACCGACAATCACAATTGTTGGGACAATTGCGCCGCTGACGCGGCGCAGATGCTCGCGCAGATTCAGGCGTTCGCGAAATTGCTGACTCCGGCCAACATCGATCCCAGCCTCGTGGTCAGCAAGGCTCTCTCCCTGTCTCAGGGCACGATCGCGAGCGGCGCGAATCGGTACGACGCGGACACCATCGCGAAATATGAGTTCCAGACGGGCAGCGGCTACACCGCCTACGACACCAGCGGCATCGATCCCGCAGCCGACCTCACGATCACCGGCAATGTGCTCTGGGCCGGCGGCTGGGGCATCAATGTGGGCGCCGGGGGTAAGGCGCAGGCCAGCACGTCGGGCAGTGCGAAGATCTACAACTTGATCCAGGCGACCGGGGAGTTCTCGGTCGAAGCCTGGGTCGCTCCCGCGCTGGTGGCGGTCGACAAGTCCTATATGGTCAGCTATTCGGGCGGCGACACCTTGCGCAACTTCACGCTGGGTCAAACCAATCAAGATTATGACTTCATGCTGCGAAGCTCGAACTCAGTGTTGGACGGCACGCCGCAGCTCAAGACCCCGGATGCGGCAATGCTGCTGCAGGCTTCCTTGCAGCATGTGGTGCTCACCTACGATCCCGTGAACGGGCGCCAGATTTACGTCAACGGCGTGAATGCGAACGTTCCCGACCCCCAGAAGGGCGGCACTATCTCCAACTGGGACAATACCTTCGCCTTGGTCCTCGGCAACGAAGTGTCCGGCGATCGCTCATGGCAGGGATTGATCAAATTCGTCGCCATCCACAGCCGGGCGATGTCGGCGACGCAGGTGATGCAGAACTTCAACGCCGGCGTGGGTCAGCGCTTCTACATGCTGTTCAACGTCTCGGCCGTGACGGGCGTGTCGCAGGCCTACATCATGCTCACGGCCAGCCAGTACGACAGCTACAGCTATATGTTCTACCAGCCGACCTTCATTTCGCTGGATACGACGGTCAAGCCCAACAACATCCCCGTCAAGGGCATGCGCATCGGCATCAACGGCACCGTTCCGCAGGTGGGCCAGGCCTTCATACCGATGAATGCGACGGTAACCGCGGCGGGCTACACGGCCCAGGGCGAGGTGCTGTCGAATATCGGCACGGTCATCGGCTTGCAGAGCGGACCGCTCACCGATCAGTTTTTCCTGACCTTCGATCAGCTGGGCAGCCAGACCCACGTGGTGGTCGAGCCGACGCCGACGCCGCCGCCGTTTGCCCCGGGCCCGATCGTAGCCGATATCGGCGTGCGCACGTTCGCGCAGATCAATTCGACCCTGTCGCAACTCACGGGCGTGCCCACCACGAACCCCGCCGTCAGCTCGACCTATCTCGCCGTGCAGCAGCAGTTGCCGGCCAATCCGACGCTCGAGGGCTTCTCTTCGTCGAACCAGATAGGCGTCGCGCAATTGGCGATCCAGTACTGCAACGCCGCGGTAAATTCACCGACCTTGCAGCCGCAGGTGTACGGGGCGACTTTGACCGCTAATCAGTTCACGTCTGCGGGCGGTACAAATGTCGTCACGAGCGCGCTCGCGGCTCGGGTGCTTGGCTCGGCGTCCAACAGTCAGCCGAGCTCGGCGAGCGTAACCACGGAACTGAACAGTCTCATCGGCAAGCTGTGCATGACGAACTCGTGCACCACGCTCCCGGGCACATATGCGGTCGCCGCGGCCGCCTGCGCCACCGCGTTGGGCAGCGCCGATATGTTGATCAATTGAGCAGACGAATCGAAGAGGTCTTTAATATGAGCAAGAAGTCAAAGGCTCTGGGTATTCACGAACCGCTGCGTCACCAGGATCATCCTCGGCCGCGCACGCGCCGCGAATTCCTCGCGCAGAGTTTCATCACCGGAGCAGCCACGGTGGTCGGGCCTTCGTTGCTTGGGATGCTGGCGGCTCCGCGCTGGGCCCGTGCTGCGCTCGATCCGGACGTTCAAAGCTTGCTTGCCACGTGCAGCATCACGACAGGCGCAGGCAAGATCCCGTTTATCTGCTTCGACCTCGCGGGCGGCGGCAACATCGCCGGCTCCAACGTGTTGGTCGGCGGTCCCAAAGGGCAGCTCGATTTCTTGTCGGTCGCCGGCTACAGCAAACTGGGATTGCCGGGCACCATGGTGCCGAGTCCGAGCGTCACGGGGACTTTCATCGACAGTACCTTCGGTTTGCGTTTTCATTCGGACAGCGCACACCTGCGCGGGATCAAGACGCGCGTAAAGACCGCGTCGGCCATGACGAATACGTCGGGTACGGTGATTCCGGCGCTGTCGCAGAACGATACCAACACCAACCCGCACAATCCGATGTACGCCATCTACCAGTATGGCGCGCGCGGCGGGCTGCTCAATCTGGTCGGCTCCGAGAGTTCGATGTCGGGCGGCAGTTCCATGTCGCCGCCGACGATGGTCATCGCCGCGGCCCAGCCCACCAAGGTCTCGAGTCCCGCGGACACTCAGGGGCTGGTAAGCACCGGCCAGCTGAGCACATTGTTGCCCCATCCCTCTGACGTCACCAACGTCTTGGAATCGATGAAGCGCATCAGCGACGCGAAGTACGCGAAGGTAACCGCCTATCCGACTTCGCCGACGTTGAATGCCGCCGCGCTGGGTACCGGCCCCGCCAATCCCGGCATCGCAGGCTGCGGCTACACGAAAGCAGCCTACACGGTCGACACGTACAGCAGCCCGAGCGCGGTCGACGCGAGTCAGGATCCGAATGTCGTGGGTCCGAGCGGCATCTTCAGCGCCGCCGAGTTCCAGAGCAACTCCGACTATCAAAAGACCGCTGCCGTCATGAAGCTGGTCATCGACGGCAACGCCGCGGCCGGCACCATCGAAATGGGTGGATTCGACTATCACTCGGGCAACCGAATGGATGGTGAGGCGCGCGACTTGAACCTCGGCAATTGCATCGGCGCCTGTCTGGAATATGCGGCCCGTGTCGGCAAGCCTGTCATGATCTATGTCTTCAGCGATGGTTCGCTCGCCAGCAACGGCATGATCGACAGCTCTGTGGGCGGCCGAGGCAAGGGCGTATGGACCGCCGACAATCAAAGTGTCGCGGCGACCTATTTCTTGGTTTACAGCCCCAAGGGCAAGCCGGTTCCCATGCAGACCAACCCGGAGCTGAGTCTGCAGATCGGCAGCTTCAACTCCGACGGCTCCATCAATACGACCAGCAGTCCCGCCGGCAACAACGTTCCCAACTTGGTGCAGATGGTGGTGCTGAATTACATGGCCCTCCATGGCGACGCGATATCCGGCTTCACGCTCAACGGCACTGCCGTGCCGGGCTTCCCGAATCTGTACCCGGCGCCGAACTTGAACAACACGCTGGGAACGGGCACGGCACTGGAGCCCTTGATCGCCTTCAATCCGATCGTGAACGGAAAGGTCGGGGCGTGATGATCGGGGATCCGACCACCGGGTCGGATCCTCTTGGTTGTCTCATTCAAGAGACATTCACCGGGCGCTTCACCGCTTGTAATGTTTGCAAGGCCGGGCGCCGCGCGCGTGATGCTTAGGTCGAGGACGCAAGGGATCCAAGCTTTGCGCCGCATCTCGATCAATTTCCTTGAATGTGCGCCAAGTCATACAGAAATCTAGCAAAGCAGCAGGGTGCCGCGTTGACACTACGGCTCGCATTGTGCGATTTTGCATAAGGTCCGATCAGGACAGCGGGATTACCAGCGTGAACGATTTATTGCCGCGGTTCGGATGCGGCGCGAAGACAATCAGATCGGGAATGCCGCGGTGAGGCCATCACCGCATGCGTAGAGTATTGCTTGGCCTGAGCCTGATGTTGAGCGCCTTGTTGGGCGTATCGTCCCCGGTCGCATCCTCGTGGGCGGCCGCGCCCTCGCTGGTGGGCAAGAACGCGCCCGACTTTGTGCTCAAGGCCATGGATGGAAGAAATCTGCGCATGTCCGAATTTCGCGGCCAGGTGGTATTGGTGAATTTCTGGGCACGATGGGCGGGCGACTCACGGCAGGAGATGCCGGCTCTCGATAGAATAAACACCACGTACAGCCGGGCCGGTCTGGTGGTGCTCGGTGTGTCGGTCGACGAGGATCTGGGCCGCGCGCGCGAGTTCGCGGGCGCCATGAAGGTGTCATATCCCATCATGTTCGACACCGGCGCGGCCATCGGCCGGGATTACCTTCTTCAGAAAATGCCCATGACGATCCTGGTCGATCGAGCGGGGGTGGTGCGGTATTCCAATGTCGGTTTCAAGCGCGGCGACGAGCGCGCTTATCTTGATCACATTCGCGAACTGCTGCGCGAGTAAACGATAGGTCAATCATGAATCCCAAGTATCGAGTTGTGTCGATCATTGCGCGCGGAGCGTTGCTGGCCTGTGCCTGGGCCGCGGGCGCGGCGCTCGCCGCGCCCTCCGCTGCCACTGCCGCCGCGGGCAGCCCACCCACTGCCACCGCGCCTGCGACCCCTGCATCCGGCACCACGGCCGCGCCGGATGTCGCTCCAGCGGCGGGCGTTGCGCCCGCCGACAACTTCAAGACGCTGGATCAAGAAGTGCAGGGCCTGAAGAAAGACGTCATCGATCTGAACAAGGATCTGTTCGTGCTGGAAGAGGAATTGCTGTTTCCCTCCAACACCCAGGTTGCCTTGTACGTGTCCATGGACGTGGGCGCGTTTTTCGCTCTGGATTCGGTGACCGTCAAGATCGACAACAAGGAAGTGAAGAATTACCTGTATACCGCTCGCGAGGCGGACGCTTTGCTCAAGGGCGGTGTGCAACAAATCTATCTGGGCAATCTCAAGGTCGGGAAGCACGAGCTGGTGGCGTTTTTCACGGGCAAGGGACCGGCCGAGCGCGATTACAAGCGCGGCGCCACGATCAACTTCGACAAGGGCATCGGCGCCAAGTATTTGGAACTCAAGATCACGGACCGAGTGGCCAAGCATCAGCCAGAGTTCTCGATCAAAGACTGGGAATGATGCGTGCGACGTGTGACTAACAGACTCCGGCCGCTCATCTTGAGCGGGTTGCTCCTGGCGTTGCCGCTGACGGACGCCGACGCGAAGAACATCAAGCCGGACCCCAACGGCCTGCCTCCGCAGGACGTGAAGGATTTGCACTACGGCGATGTGCTGTTCTATTTCTTTCAAGACGATTATTTCGATTCGATTACACGCCTGCTCGCGGCCCGGCAACTCGAACGCATTCCGCACACCCAAGGCGAGGCGGAGCTGCTCTTGGGCGGCTTGTACCTGTCCCTCGGCGAGCACGTCGAAGCCGGCAGGATCTTCGAGGCGCTGCTGAATCAGAATACTTCCGAAGCGGTGCGCAACAAGGCCTGGTTCTACTTGGGCAAGGTCTGGTATCAGCGCGGCTACCTGGGCGAATCCGAGCGCGCGCTGCGCCAGGTTTCGGACAAGATCGACCCGCGCATCAGCGCCGAGCGCTACATGCTGCTCGCGCAGCTGATGATGCGGCAGAATCGCTACGACGACGCCATCACGGCGCTCCGCAGCTGGCACGGCGCGCCCGACTGGACCGCCTACGCTCAGTTCAACCTAGGGGTGGCGCTGGTGCGCCGTGACCGGCTTGCGGACGCCATCCCCTACCTGGACCGGGTGGGGCGCATCGAGACGCGCAGCCAGGAGCTGCTGTCGCTCAAGGACAAGGCCAATCTCGCGCTGGGGTTCGCGCTGCTGCAGGCGCAGCGCGCGGCGGAAGCCAAGCCCATCCTGCAGCGGGTGCGTCTTGAAGGTCCCTACTCGAGCAAGGCGCTGCTCGGCGTCGGTTGGGCGGACGCCGGGGTCGGAGAATTCAAGCGCGCTTTGGTGCCGTGGCTCACTCTGCGCAAGCGCAACCTGCTCGATTCCGCGGTGCAGGAGTCCTTTCTCACGGTGCCCTACGCCTATAATCAATTGTCGGCGACGGGCCAGGCCGCTGAATACTACAATTCCGCCATCGAATCCTTCGATGCAGAGATGAAGCGGATCGACGACTCGATCGAACAGATCCGCGGCGGACATTTGCTCGACCGCCTGCTGGATGACGATAAAAAAGACACATTGACGTGGTATTGGCAGCTCACGACTCTGCCCAATGCGCCCGAGTCGCGGTATCTGTACCAGCTGTTGGCGAGCAACGAATTTCAGGAAGGTCTCAAGAATTATCGCGAACTCAATTATATGAGCCGCAATCTGGACAATTGGCGCGAAGCCGTGTCGGCCTACGACGACATGCTCGACACGCGCCGGGAGGCGTACAACCGGCTCGCGCCGAAGGCCGATGCCGTCATGTCCGCGACCGATCTGGCCGGTCTCACGCAAAAGCGCGTGGACTTCGAGTCGCGCCTCAACGAAATCGAGAAATCCAAGGATGTCGCGGCCCTGGGAACGCCCGAGGAGCAGCGGACGTGGGTCCGATTGAGGCGCGTCGAGGACTACCTCGCGGCGCACCCGGACGATCCGGATCTCGCCGAAATGCGGGAAAAGGAGCGCCTGATGAAGGGCGTCGTGTACTGGCGGCTGTCGGGGAGTTTCAAAGCCCGGCTGTGGAACGCACGGCGCTCGGTCAAGGAACTCGAAGCCGAACTCAAGGAAACCCAGAAGCGCGCGGTGCTGGTTCGCCAGGCGCGGGCCGGCATGCCGACCAATACCGGTGTCTACGCCGGGCGGGTTGGGGCGATACGCGCCCGCATGGATCAGCTGCAGCAACGCCTGGCCGATGTGTCGGCGGAACAGAATCGATTCTTACAGGCCCTCGCCATCCGCGAGCTCGAAGGTCAGAAGCTGCGCATCTCGACTTACCAGATCCAGGCCCGCTATGAGCTGGCGGCCATCTATGACCGCGCCTCGAACGACAAGCCCAAGGCGAAGCCGTGAAGAACCTGCGGCCTTCATTCAGCAGTACAGTTGGCGCGGCGGCTTCGGCCGCGGTGCTCCTCGCGGCGCTTGGCGCTGCGCCGAGCCATGCCGCGAACAAGAATCCGCCGACCATCAAGGACCTCGAGTCCCAGCAACTCGACGTGAACACCGATCCGCCGAGAAACGTCGACGCCAACAAGACCATGGACAGCTACAAGCGCTTTCTCGACTTGAACGCGGGCGATGCCGCGTTGCGCGCCGAAGCGCTGCGCCGCCTGGGCGATCTGAATCTCGAAAGCTCCGAATCCGAGCGGATCGAGCGCGAACTCATTACCAACGAGGGCCTGCGCGCCACGGAAGCCATCCACTTGTATTCCGCCCTGCTGAAGACCTATCCCAAGTACGAGCGCAACGATTCGGTGCTCTACCAGCTGGCGCGCGCCTACGAACTCAATGCGCAGCCCGACAAGGCGCTGTCGACCTTGGATCAGCTGGTAGCGACCTATCCCAACAGCCATTACATCGACGAAGCGCAGTTCCGGCGCGGCGAATTGCTGTTCTCGAACAAGACATACCCCAAGGCCCAGAGCGCGTACGAGGCCGTCATCAAGATCGGTTCTTCGTCCGGGTTCTACAACCAGAGTCTCTACAAGCATGGGTGGTCGCTGTTCAAGCAGGGCGAGAACGAGCGCAGCTTGGATTCCTTCGCGGGCGTGCTCGATTCCGTGCTGGTGTCGAAGCGCGATCCGGCGGAGTTGATCGAACTCGAGACCCTGACCCGGCCGAACCGCGAGCTGGTGGAGGACACCTTCCGGGTCATGAGCATCACCTTCTCCTATCTCGAGGGCCCGAAGACGATCGACGCCTTCGTCAAGCGCCGCACGCCGCCGGGGCGGCTGCCGCGGCCCTACTCGTACCTTCTGTATGCGCGCCTGGGCGATCTCTACATGGAAAAGGAGCGCTATACGGACGCGGCCGACAGTTACCGCGCCTTCGTTTCGCAGGACCGCAACAACGAGAAGGCGCCGTTGCTGGAGATGCAGGCCATCGAGGCATACCAGAAGGGCGGATTCCCGCAGCTCGTGCTGCAGGGCAAGAAGGAGTTCGTGGAGAACTACAGCTTCGGCACGGCGTACTGGCAGGGCAGGGATCCCAAGAAAGAACCGCAAGTCGTCGCCGTGCTCAAGACCAACCTCAAGGATGTGGCGCAGTACTACCACGCGCAGGCGCAGCGCAGCAAGAGCGTGGCGGACTATCAGGAAGCGGCGAAGTGGTATCGCAGCTACCTCACGTCCTTCCCCGATGACCCGGATTCGGCCGTCACCAACTACTTGCTCGCCGACACCTTGTTCGAAAGCAAGCAATATCTCGACGCGGCGAAGGAATACGAAAGCACCGCGTATCGCTACGGCGACCATGAGAAAGCGGCGGCGGCAGGTTATGCGGCAATCATTGCCTATGGCAAACAGGAAGAGACCCTGAACGGCGATGCGAAAGCGTCCGTGCACGGCCGCAGCGTCGACAGTTCGCTGAAATTCGCGCAAACCTTTCCTGCTCACCCGGAAAGCGCTGCGGTGCTGACCCGGGCCGCCACCGATCTCTATGCGGTGAAGGACTATCCGCGGGCAATCGCCGCGGCCGACGCTCTGTTGGCGCGCCAGCCCCCGGCGGACGCCACCAAGCAACGCGTGGCCTGGACGGTGATCGGAAATTCGAACTTCGAACAGGGCGTGTTCGATAAGGCCGAAGCAGCTTACACCCATGCGCAGACGTTGATGCCCGCCAATGACCCTGAGCGCACGGTGATCGTCGAGCGATTGGCGGCATCGATTTACAAGCAGGGCGAACAGAAGAGCAAATCCGGCGACAGTGCGGCGGCGGTGGACGACTTTCTACGCGTGGCGGCGTTGGCGCCCACCTCAAAGGTTCGCGCGAACGCGGATTTCGATGCGGCGGCGCTGCTCATCAAGGACAAACAATGGGATCGCGCCGTGGTCGTGTTGGAGGGATTCCGCCGCAATTTTCCGCAAAGTCCGCTGCAGGCCGATGTCACGCGCAATCTCGCGGTGGCATACACGGAATCGAATCACCCCGGGCAGGCGGCGGCGGAGTTCGAGCAAATTGCTCAGACCCCCGGCGAATCGCCTGATGTGCAGCGTGAGGCCACCCTGCAGGCGGCGGATCTGTACGACAAGGCGGGCAACACGGCGAAGTCGCGCGCCATGCTCGAGGCATTCGTGAAGCACTTTCCGCAGCCTTTGAATCCGGCGATGGAAGCGCGCAACAAGTTGAGCTCGATGACCGCCAAGGCCG